>Ga0207868_1000710_pt1 | contig 30724 bp, 32 predicted proteins | sample Passage237B_FD_187370 | JGI IMG/M metagenome (GOLD analysis project Ga0207868, IMG submission 187370) | Cellulose adapted compost microbial communities from Newby Island Compost Facility, Milpitas, CA, USA - Passage2 37B (SPAdes) (version 3) ... | reverse complement strand
CGCTCTGCCCGGCGGCCCGGGCGCGGCGACCGGCGCGCAGCCCGCGAGCCCTGCCACCCCGTCCGGAGGCTCTCCCTTCGGCTTCGCACCCGTCAGCGCGGGCACCCCGGCGACCCCGACATCGGGCGCAACGCCCCTGGTTCAGCCCGGCGGCACCCCCGCCACGGGCTCCATGCCCACGTTCGCCCCCACGAGCGGCCCCTTCGCGGGCGCCCTCGCCGGTGCGGCCGCGACTCCCGGCGCAGGCGCGCCCGTGCTGCACCCGCTCGACGCCGTCCCGCCTGCGAAGGTGGACGTGAACGCGGACTACACGCCCTCCGGCGCCATCCCGCGCCCGTCGCTCGACCAGCTCCGGCAGGCGACCGCGGGCGGCCCGCCCACGGGCACCTTCTCGCCGCTCGGACCCGGCACCGGCGCTCAGCCGGGCCAGCCCGCCACGGGCGCGACGCCGCTGGTTCCCCCGGGCGCGACCACGGAGACCGGCTCCACGCCGACCTCGCGTCGTCTCCCGCAGCTGCAGCCCGCTGGCGGCAAGAACCACTTCAACACCGCGACCTACCTCTGGCTTGGCGCGATCATGTTCGCCCTCGGCGTCGTCGTGTTCCAGGTCATCAGGCTGAACCTGTGAGCGCCTCGGACAACGCGCTCGAGATCACCCGTGTCGCGGCTCAGGCGGCCGCAGACAAGAAGGGCGAGCGCATCATCGGCCTCGACGTCAGCGAGCACATGCCGCTCGCGGACGTCTTCCTCATCGCCTCCGGCACCAACGAGCGCCAGGTGGTCGCCATCGCCGAGGCGATCGAGGAGGCGCTGGCGCCGCACGGCGTCACGGCCCTGCGACGCGAGGGCGTGCGCGAGGGGCGCTGGGCGCTGCTCGACTTCGGCGACCTCATCGTCCACGTGATGCACGACGAGGACCGCGCCTACTACGACCTCGAGCGGCTGTGGAAGGACTGTCCGGTGGTGGATCTGCCGGAAGAGCTGTGACCCGGCTAGTCGTGGTCCGCCATGGCGAGACCGCGTGGAACGTCTCCGGTCGTCTCCAGGGCGTGACGGACGAGCCCTTGAACGCGCGCGGCCGCGAGCAGGCCGCTCGCGCCGCCCGGGCCATCGTGAGCCACGTGCGCCCACCCGCCACGGTGGTCGCCTCGCCGCTCAGCCGCGCGCGCGACACCGCCGTGCCCATCGCGGCAGCGCTCGGCGCGCAGCCGCACACCGACGCTCGCCTCATCGAGCGCACCTACGGCGTGTGGGAGGGTCTCACCTGGGACGAGAGGGTCGCTCTCGACCCCGTGGAGGCCCAGCGCTGGCGCGATCGCACGGAGCCGCGCATCGACGGCTATGAGAACCACACGACGGTCGCCTCGCGCATGCTCGCGGCCGTCGACGCATGGCTTCCTCGGGCCGGCGACGGAGATGTGGTCTTCGTGACGCACGGCAGCTCCGGCCGCATGCTCCTGCTGGCGCTCCTGGGCATGCCGCTGGACTCGGTCGCGCTCGGTCCGCTCGGCAATGCGGCGTGGTCCGTGCTGGGGCGTGCGAGGGAGGGCTCCTGGACGCTCGAGAGGCACAACGTCGATGCGGCCGACGACGCGTAGGCCGCGGATTTCGTCGTCGGGCGTGATTGGGCTACGATGGCACTCGCTCTCGTGAGCAGCGAGGGGCTGTGGCGCAGCTGGTAGCGCACCTGCATGGCATGCAGGGGGTCAGGGGTTCGAGTCCCCTCAGCTCCACCAACAAGGCAAGGTTCAGACCCCCGGCTCCGCACGGAGTCGGGGGTTCGTTCGTCTCTGGGACCTGGCGGGCGGGAGCCCGTCCGCCGGCGGGACCCGGTCAGCCCCGGTGCAGGCGTGCGGCGGACTCGATTTCCTGGAGGAGCGCCACGGGCCCGGTCACGACGGACCACATCCAGCGCGCGGCGTCGTCGACCGGCGGCAACGGGTCGCGGGCGACCCAGGCCCGGATCACGCCGATGGCGGCGCCGGCGACGCCCGCGACGGCGATGTCGAGGGGGACATCGGGGTAGGGGTCGGCGGGAGAAGCGGCGATCGACCGGCTGATGATCGCGTCCAGGCGCTGGCGCAGCCTCGCGGACACGATGGCGGATCCGTGATCGCCCAGCACCTCGCGATAGAGGGCGATGTTCTCCCGCACGTGATGCAGGTAGGCGCGGATCTCGGCGGGCACGCCGTCGGGGTCGACCGAGGCGCCCACGGTGGATCCGATCTGCGCCATGGCGGCGTCGAGGGCGTCGGCCAGCAGCGTGTCCTTGTCGTCGTAGTGCTGATAGAACGTCGAGCGGTTGACCCCTGCGCGCTCGGTGATCTCCGCAACGGTGACGCCGTTGAGGCCGTTCTCGTGCGCCAGCTCGAGGAGAGCGCTCTGCAGAGACGTGCGCGTCCTCGCAATGCGTGGATCCATGCACCGATTGTCCCCGGATGTGCGCGGTCTGCAACCGACAGGCATCGGTATTCCGACAGTCGTTGGGAAATTACGCGCCTCGTCGTCTAGACTGGACTCCTGGCCCGATGGCGTGCCGTGCCTTCCCACCAGCCCCATCGAGACCCCGAGGATTCCCCGTGGCCAGCCTCCTGTATCGCCTCGGCGCTGTCGCGCGCCGCCGTGCCCTCGCCGTCATCGGCGCATGGATCGTCGTGCTCGCGCTCGGAGCGGGCGCCTACGCCGCGTTCGGCGGCGAGTTCCAAACCTCCTTCTCCATCCCCGGCACGGAGACGGAGCGCGTCACCGAGCAGCTGCGCGCGGCGGATCCCGATGCCGCCGGGGCCAGCGGCACCATCACCTTCTCGCGCCCCGACGGCTCGCCGTTCAGCGCTGACGACAAGGCCCAGATCGCGTGGCTCCTGCACCGCCTCGAGCGCATCGACGGCGTGACCGGCACCGTCAACCCGTTCGACTCCCAGGACGAGCGCGACGCCACCGCCCAGGGCATCGCGGACGGCATCCGGCAGCTCGGGGACGCGGCGGCCCAGCTCGACGAGGCCGGGCAGCAGCTCATCGACGGCCAGGCGCAGCTGGACGAGGCGGTCGAGCTCGCCCGCGCCACCGGCACCTACGGCTTCCTCGAGGACCGCTTCGCGGCGCAGCAGGGCGAGCTCGACGCCGCTCGCGCCCAGATCGCCGCCGGTCGCGAGGAGCTCGCCGCCCAGTCGCGGCAGCTCGCCCACGCGCGCACGCTTGCCGAGGCCGCGAGCGAGATCCGCACGGTCTCCGAGGACGGAGCCGCCGCGATCGCGTTCGTGACCTTCGCGTACGAGGCTCTCGACCTGCCGTCCGAGATCAAGCACGCCGTCTCGAGCGAGCTCGACACCGCGAGCATCGACGGCGTCGAGGTGGGCTACTCGTCCACGATCGGCACCTCGCTCGACGGCGTCGCCGGCGTGGGCGAGGTCATCGGCTTCGCGATCGCCGCGCTCGTGCTCGTGCTCATGCTGCGCGCCATCCGCCCCGCGGCGGTGCCGCTCGTGAACTCGCTTCTCGGCGTGGGGGTCGCGGTGACGATCGCGCTCGCGTTCTCCGACGTCGTGACCATGAACAACGTCACCCCGGTCCTGGGCATCATGCTCGGCCTCGCGGTGGGCATCGACTACGCGCTGTTCATCCTCCACCGTCACCGCAAGCAGGTGCTCGCGGGTGCCACGGTCGAGGACTCGATCCCGCTCGCGAACGGCACGGCGGGCAACGCGGTCGTCTTCGCCGGCTCGACGGTCATCGTCGCGCTCCTCGCCCTGGCCGTGACCGGCATCCCGTTCCTGGCGGTGATGGGCGCCGTGGCGGCCGGCTGCGTCGCCGTGGCCGTGCTCGTCTCGGTGTCCTTCACCCCCGCGCTCCTGGGCCTGCTCGGCGAGCGCATCCTCAGTCGCGGGGCGCGCGCGAGGATCGGCCACGAGGCGCACCGCGCCGCCGCGCTGCGCCCCATGTCGACGCGCAGCGCCGTCCTCATGGGCCTGGGCGGCACCGTCGCCCTGGCCGTCATCGCGATCCCCGCGCTCAGCATGCGCCTGGGGCTGCCCGACGGCTCACAGGACGAGATCACGTCGCCGCAGTACCGCGCTCACGCGGTCATCGCGCAGAACTTCGGCGAGGGCGTCAACGGCCCCCTGCTCGTCGTCGCGGAGCTTCCCTCCACGCCTGCGGACGACGAGATCCTGGGAGAGCAGGCGCGCCTCGCCGAGCTCCTTGCGGACTACGAGGACGTCGCCGCCGTCGCGCCTGTCGCGACGATCGACGACGGCCGCATCCTCACGTTCCAGGTGGTGCCGCAGGACGGCCCGTCGAGCGAGTCCACCGAGGCCCTCGTCCACGACCTGCGCGCCCTGTCGCCGCTGCCCGACGGCACGGTGCTGGGCGTGGCCGGCATGGCCAGCGGCAACATCGACATCTCCGCCAAGCTCGCGGACGCGCTGCCGGTGTACCTCGCGCTCGTGGTGGGCCTGTCGATGGTCATCCTCGTCGTCGTGTTCCGCTCCCTGTTGGTGCCGGTCATCGCGACGGGCGGGTTCGTCCTGTCGCTGTTCGCCGCGCTCGGCGCCATGACGGCGGTCTACCAGTGGGGATGGCTCGGATCGATCCTCGATGTGCACAACCCCGGTCCCGTGCTGAGCTTTGCGCCGATCCTCATCATGGGCGTGCTCTTCGGCCTCGCGATGGACTACCAGCTGTTCCTCGTGTCCGGCATGCGCGAGGCGTACGTCCACGGCCTGCCCGCGCGCACGGCGGTCGTCTCCGGCCTGCGCGCCGGTCGCGCCGTCGTGACCGCGGCGGCGATCATCATGATCTCCGTCTTCGGCGGCTTCGTGTTCTCGCACCTGGGCATGGTGCGCCCGCTGGGCTTCGGCCTCGCGATCGGCGTGCTGTTCGATGCGTTCGTGGTGCGCATGCTGCTCGTGCCGTCGGCGATGCACCTGTTCGGCGAGAAGGCCTGGTGGCTGCCCGCGTGGCTCGAGAAGGTCCTGCCGAACGTGGACATCGAGGGCGCCGCGCTCGAGCGCAGCCACCCGATCCACGCGGTGGAGGAGCGCGAGGCGATTCCCGCGGGCGCGTAGCGCGCCCGGGCCTCACGCGCGAGGCCCCGGCTCGGCGCGGCGCTAGCGCCGCGAGCGGGGCAGCAGCCGCACCGTCGGCAGGGGCGGCGCGGGGATGCGCACGTCGCCGTGTCCCGGCACCGTGCCGAACCGCTCGGAGCGCTCCTCCCACTCCTCGCGCGCCTGCGCGATCTCCTCGTGCGTGCGTCCCACGAAGTTCCACCACATGACGATGGGCTCGGGGAACGGCTCTCCTCCCAGGACGAGCACCGTCGCCCCCGATGCCGTGGAGAGCTCCACTCTCGCGCGCCCGGGCTCGAGGTACAGGAGGTCGTCCTTCGCGAGGCTGTCGCGGCCGTCGACCTCGACGTCACCGCTCAGCAGCACGACGCCGTGCTCCCAGTCGGCCTGGAGCGGCACGCTCGCGCGCCCGCCGGGCGGTAGCTGCGCCTGCGCTCCCACGATGGGCGTGAACGCCGTCGCGGGGGAGCGGACCCCGGCGAGCTCGCCGAGGATCACCGTGACGGAGGCGTCGTCGATCACGAGGCCGGGAAGCTCCGGATGGGTCTCGAACGCCGGCGAGCAGGCGCGCGCGGAGTCCGGCAGCGCGACCCACAGCTGCACGGCGTCGAGCAGCGTCTCGCCGTCGCCGAGCGAGTGCTCGGAGTGCGAGATCCCGTGGCCGCTCGTCATGAGGTTGAGCTGGCCGGGGCGCAGCACGACATCGGAGCCCAGCGAGTCCCGATGCCGGATCTCGCCCGCGAGCGGCCACGTGACGGTCTGCAGGCCGGTGTGCGGGTGCGGCTCGACGCGCATGCGAGTGTGTTGCGGCCCAAAGCGATCCAGGAAGCACCACGCGCCCACCGTGGGGCGGTCGCGCAAGGGCAGCGTGCGGCGCACCGACATGGCGCGCACGCCTCCCAGCGGCACCTCGCGCGGCTGGTAGATCGTCATGACCGCAATGCTAGGCGGGCTCAGGCATCGGCGTCCGGGCGGGGCTTGAGCGTCCCGCCCTGCGCGAGGCGCATGAGATCGGTGTCGAGGTCGATCTCGACCTCCTTGCCGCCGGCGGAGCCGAACTCGTGCTGGTACTTGCGCCACGCCTCCTCGCGCACCTGCTTGCGGAAGCCGGAGGCGATGAGGCTCACGAGCTCGAAAGCGGCGCGGTCGATGCGCTCGGTGAGCGCCCGGTCGTTCCAGTCCTCGCTCGCGGCGAAGAGGCTGGTCGGCACGGGAAGGGTCCGCAAGTATGCGAAGAGCGAGCGCATCTCCTCGTCGACGACGAGCGCATGGCGCGCGGTCCCCGCCGTCGCGGCGAGGATGACCGGCGTGCCGATGAGCAGATCGTTGTCGAGCACCTGGAAGAAGGACGTGAACAGGCCCGATGCCCCAGCCTTGTAGACGGGCGCGGCAGCGATGATCGCGTCGGCCTCGCCCAGGGCGTCGACGGCGGCGCGCAGCTTGGGCCCCAGGAGCTGGGAGCCGAGCGCGCCCGGCAGCTCGGGAAGGACCTCCCGCAGGTCGAGCGTCGAGATCGTCACCTCGATGCCGCGCTGTGCGGCGAGGCTCGCGACGCGGCTCGCGGCGCGGTCCGCGAGCAGGCGCGAGGACGACGGGTCGGACACGCCGGCGTTGACGACGACGAGGCGTGCGGCGGTGACGGGATCGGACATCTCAGCCCTCCTGGGTGTGCAGCGTGCGGACGAGCCTCGCGAGCTGGGCGAGCTCGTCATCGGAGAGAACGGACATCGCCTCCGCGACGTCCCTGGCGTGCGCGCGGCCGATGCGTCGCTGCGCCTCGCGCCCCGCCTCGGTGAGGGACAGGCGCACGGCGCGGGCGTCGGACGGGTCAGGGACGCGCTGCACGAGCCCGCGCTCGACAAGGCGGTCCACCAGGCGGGACAGCCCCGGCTGGCTCAGGAGCACGTGGTCCTGCAGGTCGCTCAGGCGCTGCGCGTCCTCGCCCTTGCTCAGCGTGTAGAGCACGTCGTACTCGCGCATCGAGAGGTCCGCCCAGTAGTCCCGGGCGGCGAAGCGGCGCATGAGGCGCATGTGCGCGGTCATGACCTCTTCCCAGGCGGTGTTGGCGAGTCGGGCGTCCATGGATGGCCTCACAGGGTGGGGTAGGCGGTGACGGAGACGGTCGAGTCCTGGTAGGGAGATCCTCCCGTGACGTTGTCGCCGCGGTTGGCGTTGGGGCGCGGCTGACGCGGCTCGGCGTCGCCGTACTTGGCCTTGACGAGGTCGGCGTGGGTGGGCGGGTTCGCGGGGGCCTCGGGGTCGCGGCGCGACTCGAGCTCCTTGCGCAGCACCGGCACCACCTCGCCGCCCAGGAAGTCGAGCTGCTTGAGGACCATGCTCAGGGGAAGGCCCGAGTGGTCGGCGAGGAACAGCTGGCGCTGGTAGTCGCCCACGTACGTCTGGAAGGTCAGGGTCTTGTCGATGACCTCCTGGACCGAGCCCACCACCATCGGCGTGCCGGCGGCGAAGTCCTCGAGCGAGGGGCCGTGGCCGTAGACCGGGGCCTCGTTGAAGTACGGGCGGAACTCCTTGACGGCGTCCTGCGACTTCTTGGCGATGTAGGCGTGGCCGCCCAGGCCGACGATGGCCTGCTTGCGGGTGCCGTGGCCGTACGCCTCGTAGCGGCGGCGGTAGAACTCGACCATCCGCTGCGTGTGCTCCTTGGGCCAGAAGATGTGGTTGGCGAAGAAGCCGTTGCCGTAGTACGCGGCCTGCTCGGCGATCTCGGGCGTGCGGATGGAGCCGTGCCACACGAAGGGCGGCACGTCGTCGAGCGGGCGCGGCGTCGAGGTGAAGCCCTGGAGGGGGGTGCGGAAGCTGCCCTCCCAGTCCACGACGTCCTCGCGCCACAGGCGGTGCAGCAGGTTGTAGTTCTCGAGCGCCAGAGGCAGGCCACGGCGGATGTCCTGGCCGAACCACGGGTACACGGGCGCGGTGTTGCCGCGGCCGAGCATGAGGTCCATGCGCCCCTTGGTGAGGTGCTGGAGCATCGCGTACTCCTCGGCGAGGCGCACCGGGTCGTTCGTGGTGATGAGCGTCGTGGACGTGCTCAGCAGGATCCTCTCGGTCTGCGCGCCGATGTAGGCGAGCAGCGTCGTGGGGGACGAGGAGAAGAACGGCGGGTTGTGGTGCTCGCCGATCGCGAAGACGTCGAGGCCCACCTCTTCCGCATGCTTGGCTATGCGGACGATCGCGTCGATGCGCTCGGCCTCGGACGGCGTGTAGCCGGACACGGGGTCGCGAGTGATGTCGCTGACGGACATGATGCCGAACTGCATGGGATCCTCCTGCGGTCAATACATGCGTATGCATCTATCAACGCGCCAGGCCGACATCTATTCCCGGGCGTGGACCGCCCTCTGGTTCGACAGCACTCCGGACAGCAGGATGATCGAGATCCCCGCCACGGGGACGATGACGAGGCCGACGCGCAGATCGGTGGCGTCGGCGATCGCGCCCACGATGGGCGGGCCCAGCAGGAAGCCCATGCGCAGCATCCAGCTGACGATCGTCAGCGCGGTGCCGGGACGGAAGCCGGGCAGCTCGTCGGCGCCGTGCATCGCCGCGGGAACCGTCGTCGCGACGCCCAGGCCCGCGAGCGCGAAGCCCACGATGGTGAGCGGGATCGACGGGAACAGGAGCGCGACGCCCATGCCCACTGTCGTCACCGCGCCGCCGACGCGAGCCACGAGCCGCTGGCCGTAGAGGTCCACGAGGCGGTCGCCCAGGAAGCGGCCCAGGAAGTGCAGGGCCATGAGCGCCACGAAGCCCATCGCGGCGAGCGTGGGGCCGGCGCCCAGGTAGTCCCGCAGGTAGGACGCCGACCACGATGCGCCCGCGTCCTCGACCCACGCGCCCGCGATGGACACGAGGCCCAGGGCGATGAGGATCGCCCACACGCGCGGCGGGACGCGGCGCAGCCCGCCCGCCGACGCGTGAGCCTCATCGCCGTTCGTGTCCTTGCCGGGAAGCAGCATCGGCCACGCGGTCGCGAGGATCGCGATGACGATGACGGTCATGATCGTCATGTGCAGCTCGGCCGGGATGCGCAGTCCCGCCGCGCCACCGCCCATGAGGCCGCCGAGCACGGCGCCGATGCTCCACGTCGCGTGGAAGCCGTTGAGCATCGACTTGCCAGCGGCGCGCTGCACCCGCAGGCCGTGGGAGTTCTGCGCCACATCGGTGATCGCGTCGAAGGCGCCCATGACGAACAGCGCCGCCGCCAGCGCCCACCAGGTCGGAGCCGCGGCCGCGGCGATGCCGGCGCACGCCATGAGGATCGTCGTGCCCACGGCGACGATGCGCGAGGTCAGGCGGCGCACGACCATGCCCGCGAGCAGGCCCAGGAGGATCGCGCCCGCGGGGCCGCACGCGACGGCGAGGCCGAACTGTCCGTAGGAGATGGCGAGCTCGTCGCGGATCTCGGGGTAGCGGGGGACCAGATTGGCCCACACGAGTCCGTTCGTGAGGAACAGCAGGGTCACACCGATGCGCGCGTTCCTGAGCGAGCGATCCGCCACAGAGCAGTCCTTTCGCAACTGAATTGGACAGTCAGCGTAACGCCTGGGCAAGGGACTCTCGTCACGCGTCCCGAACCGGGACCCTCGTCCCGGAAAAGGTCCCGGGACCGGTCATAGCGTTCTGAGTGACGCCACAGCCGGCGTTGGCTCTCCGGGCCACAAGCCGGGGGCGCATCCGAAGGAGAGATCATGGCAAAGACAGTCACCGACGAGCAGGTCACGACCGAGGTCGTCAAGGAGCGCAAGCTCGGCCCTGTCTTCCTCAGCATCACCCGCATCGGGATCGGGTTCATCTTCCTGTGGGCCTTCCTCGACAAGCTCATCGGCCTGGGCTTCAGCACCTGCCGTGACGCAGAGACCAAGGCCGTTGACGTGCTGTGCGAGAAGGCGTGGCTCTCGGGCGGTGCCATCACCAAGGGCTACCTGGGCTCCTCGTCCGGCCCGCTCGCAGACCTCTTCAAGAGCCTGGGCGACCAGCGCTGGACTGACTGGGCGTTCATGCTCGGCCTCCTGGGCATCGGCCTGGCCCTGATCCTGGGCATCGGCACCAAGATCGCCGCGTGGTGCGCGGTGGCCATGCTCGGCATGATGTACGTCTCGCACGCCTGGCCCGGCGTCGGCGGCAACACCACCAACCCCTTCCTCGACGACCACGTCCTGTACGCCACCGCGGCGGTCGGCATCGTGTACGTCGAGCTCGCACGGCAGTCGATCGGACTCGGCAAGCTCTGGCGCAAGCTGCCGATCGTGAAGAAGAACACCTGGCTCGTCTAGGACCCTCCCCATCGGGGCCGGCACCCTCGCGGTGTCGGCCCCCTGGTGTGTCCGGGGTCCGGCGCGGGGAAGCCGCGCCTCGCCGAGCGCGCGCTGGGGATCGTCAGGCGCCAGCCCTGGCTCGTCTGACGGCCGCCATGTGAGCAAGGTTTGCGTCGTGCAGGGCGAGCATGCGCTGCACGGTCGCCGACCACGGGAAGGCCTCGGCGCGCTCGCGGGCGCGGGCGCGCCGTTGCGCCTCGGGCTGTGCGAGGAGGGTGCGCACGGCCTGAGCGAACTCCTCCGGGGTGCGGGCGGCGATTCCGGCGTCGCCGACCACCTCGGGAAGCGCCGAGGCCGCGTTGACGACCACCGGAGTGCCCGAGGCGAGCGCCTCGAGCGCCGCAAGGCCGAAGGTCTCGATGGGGCCGGGAGCGATGACGACGTCGGCCGTGGCCAGGAGCGCGGCGACGCGCTCGCGCTCGGGCACGAATCCCAGGAACGTCACGGGCAGGCCCCGCGCGAGGCTGCGGACGCTCTCCTCGATCGCGCCTGTGCCTGCGCTCACGAGCCGCACGTCCACCCCGGCCGCTGCGAGCTCGCGTACGGCCTCGATCGCAAGGCTCGGTCGCTTCTCCGCGCTCAGCCGCGATGCCATGACGAGCAGCGCCGTGTCGGCGGGCGCGAGCTCCGCGCGCAGCCGGGAGGAGCGGTTGCGAGGGTGGAAGCGCTCCAGGTCCACGCCGAGGGGGATGAGGCGCGTGGGCAGGCCGATGCGGCGGAACTCCTCGGCGGCGAACTCCGTCGTGCACACGGTCGTCGCGAAGCGGCGGACGGTGCCGCGGTTGTGCGCGTCGGCGAGGCGACGGATCGGCACGATCCGGCGCAGCCGCTCGGGCACCACGGAGGCGAGCACGCCGTCGGCCCGCTCGTGAGCGAAGAACACGGAGGGGATCCCGCGCCGCAGGGCCCAGCGTCCGAGCGAGCGCAGCGTGGTGCGGTCGGACACCTCGAGGACGTCCGGCTCGAACTGCGCGAGCGCCGCGCGCACCCGCCTCACTGCCGTGATCGCGCGGTAGCCGCCGGTGAAGGGCACCCGCGGTGCGCGCAGGGTGAGGCGACGCCCGTACGGCGTGGACTCGTCGGCGTCGTGCGGGCCCGGGACGATGAGCAGAACCTCGTGCCCGGCGCGCAGATAGCCCTCGCCGAGCGCGTGCATCGCGGTGCGCAGGCCCCCCGACGTGGGCCCGTAGAAGTTGGCGATGTGCGCGATCCTCATGCGGTCCTCGTCTGTCCCAGCTGGCCGCGCTCGCGGCGAGCCTCGTCGTAGTAGCCCATGAGCTGCTCGCACACGGACTGCCAGGTGCGTCCCTCCACGGAGGCCCGCGCGGCCTGCGAGGCCTCCGCGCGGCGAGCGGGGGAGTCGACGAGCTCCCGCACGGCGGCCGCGAGGGCGTCGGCGCGGCCGGGTTCGTAGAGGATGCCCGTCTGCTCGGTCACGAGGTCGATCGGCCCCCCGCGTCGCGGGGCGACCACCGGCACGCCCGATGCGAGGGCCTCCTGGATGGTCTGGCCGAAGGTCTCGAGCTCGCCAGGGCTGACGAAGACGTCGAAGCTCGCATATGCCCGTGCGAGCTCGTCCCCGCTGAGGAATCCGGTGAAGTGCGCACGCGGCAGCAGCGCCTCGAGACGCGCGCGCTCCGGCCCCTCGCCCACGACGACGAGCGAGACGCCCGGCGCATCGGCGATCGCCGCGAGGTCCTCGACGCGCTTCTCCGCCGCGAGGCGGCCCACGTAGCCCACGACGACCTCGCCGTGCGGCGCCCACGCGGAGCGGAGGTCGGCGTCACGGCGGGAGGGGTGGAAGCGCTCGGCGTCGACGCCTCGCGGCCACAGTCGCAGCCGCGGCACGCCGAGCAGCTCGAGCTGCCGCTGGGCGTACGTGGACGGGACCAGGTTGAGGTCAGCGCGCTCGTGGATGTTGCGGATGCGGTTCCACAGGATGCCCTCGCCCCAGCCCAGGCGGTAGCGGTCCGCGTAGGACGGCACCTCCGTCTGGTAGACGGCGACGCACGGCAGGTTGAGCTCGTTGGCCGCGCGCACCGCCGTCCATCCCAGCGTGAAGGGCGAGGCGAGGTGGACGATGTCCGGGCCGTAGTCCTCGAGCGTGCGGGAGATCTTGCCCACCCCGCTGAGGGCGACGCGCACGTCGCGGTAGCCGGGCCAGCCCATCGCGGGCAGGCGCGTGATCGTGGCGATGCCGTAGCGCACCGGCCCTTCCGAGCCGCGCGACTCCGGCGCGATGACCATGGCCTCGTCACCGCGCGATGCGAGGTGATCGATGACCCGCAGCAGCGAGTGGGTCACCCCGTTCGCATGCGGCAGGAACGACTCCGCGACGAGCGCTACCTTCATTGCCCCCATGGGCACCATTGTCCTGGGACCGGGCGTCAGGCGCGCACCGGCGCGAAGGCATACTTGAGGCATGCACGTCACCACCTCGTCCCGGACCCGTCTCCTGCCCCTCCTCGCGGCCCTCGTGGGCCTTGTCGCGCTTCTCGCGACCCCCGCATCGGCCCATTCCCAGCTGCTGTCCTCGAGCCCGGCCCCGGGAGAGGCCGTGGAGACGCCGACGACCGTGACGTTCGTCTTCAACGAGGCGCTCATCGACGCCGGCACGGAGGTCTCCGTGACCGACGCCGCGGGCGAGGTCCTGCCGCTGACGCCGAGCTACCCCGAGCCGACGACCGTCTCCGTGGAGCTGCCGCGCCTGCCCGACGGCGCCGCGACCGTGGCCTGGCGCGTCGTGTCCGCGGACGGCCACCCGATCGAGGGCGTGCTCGACATCGTCGTGGCGAACCCGCCCGAGCCCTCGCCGAGCCCCGAGCCCTCGACGAGCCCTGAGCCCTCGCCGAGCCCCGAGCCCTCGACGGCATCGCCGTCGCCGAGCCCTTCGCCGGAGGTGACCGACACCGCGCTCGACGAGGCCTCCGGCGGCCTGCCCGTGTGGCTCGTGATCGCCCTCGCCGTGATCGTGGTGGCCGCGATCGGCGCCGCCGTCGTCGTCCGCAGGCGCTGATCGACCGTGGCGCTGCGGATCGGCACTCGCGGCTCGGCGCTCGCGCGCGCCCAGTCCGCGCTGGTCGGCGACGCCCTCATCGCCGCCTCGGACGAGCCGCTCGAGGTCGAATACGTCGAGGTCGTCACGCGCGGCGACGTCACACCGGGCTCGCTCGTGGGCCTGGAGCAGGCGGGCGTGTTCGTGACCGCCCTTCGCGAGGCGCTCCTCGACCACCGATGCGACATCGTCGTGCACTCGCTCAAGGACATGCCCGTCGCCCCCTTCGAGGGCCTCGAGATCGGCGCGATCCCGCAGCGTGCCGACGCCCGCGACGTCCTGTGTGCGGGCGGCGCCGCGCTCGCCGACCTCCCGCCCGGCGCGCTCGTGGGCACATCCTCCCCGCGCCGCGCCGCCCAGCTGCTCGCGCTGCGTCCGGACCTGGAGGTCACGGACACACGCGGCAACATCGACACCCGCCTGGAGCGCATCAGCGACCACTACGACGCGGTGATCCTGGCCAAGGCCGGGCTGGACCGGCTGGGCCGCTCCGACGAGATCGACGAGGTGTTCGCGGCGGACGACATGGTCCCCGCACCGGGCCAGGGCGCCCTCGCCGTCGAGATGCGCGCCGACGCACCCGCCGCGCTGCGCGCGGCCGTCGCGGCGCTCGACGATCCCGCGACCCGCGCCCGCGTGGCGGCGGAGCGCGCGGCTCTCGAGGTCCTGCAGGCCGGATGCGCCGCCCCGGTGGGCGCGTATGCCGTGATCCGCTCGGGCGAGCTGCGGCTGCACGTGCGCGTCGTGAGCCCCGACGGCACGCTCGTGCTCAACGAGCACCAGCGCGGCCCCCTCCAGCGCGCCGAGCACGTGGGCCGCGCGGCCGGCCACGCGCTGCTCGCGCGCGGCGCCTCCTCCCTGATGGCGAGGGCGCGGTCCTGACATGAGCCGCCAGGGGGGAGCGTTCGACGGCCGCCGCGTCGTGGTGCCGGTGACGGCGGCCCGACGCGAGCTCGCGGAGCGGCTGCGCGCCCTGGGCGCCGTTCCGCTCGAGGTCGAGTGCATCGCGATCGAGCCCCCGGCCGATCCGGCGCCGCTGCGCGCCGCCGTCGAGCGCTGGGCGGCGGGGGAGTACCGCTGGGTCGCGCTCACGAGCCGCAACGCCGTGTCCTCGGTGGCGCGCACAGCCCGGGAGGCGGGCGTCGACCTCGTCGCGAGCGGGACTCCCGTCGCCGCCGTCGGCGATGCGACGCGCCGGGCATGCGCCGACATCGGGCTCGACATCGCGCTGATGCCCGCGCAGGAGGACGCGGCAGGGCTCGCCGCGGCCTTCCCGCCGGGGCCTGGCCGCGTGCTCGCCCCGCTGGGCAGCCTCGCCTCGGCGGCGCTCGGCGACGGGCTGCGCGCCAAGGGCTGGAGCGTCGACGAGGTCGAGGCCTACCGCACGGTCGACGGCCCCGGACTCACCTCGGCCGAGCGCGAGGCGCTCGTGGACGGGACGGCCGATGCGCTCGTGCTGACGTCGGCATCCGTCGCGCGCAGCGTGAGGCGCGGCCTGGGCGACGCGGCGGTCCATCCGCGCGTGACGATCGTCGCCATCGGCGCGTCCACCGCGGCCGCCGCCGCCGACGTGCGCCTGCCGCCCGCCCTCACCGCCCCTCGGCCCAGCCACGACGGCATACTGGAAGCCCTCGCCACCGCCTTCGAGGAGCCGATGTGACGATCCCGCTTCCCGTCGAGCGCCCCCGCCGGCTGCGCGCCAGCGCGGCGATGCGGCGCCTGGTGCGCGAGGTGCGCCACGACCGCGCGAGCCTGGTCCTCCCGCTCTTCGTCGACGAGCGCCTGGCCGAGCCGCGCGACATCGACTCGCTTCCGGGCGCCCGCCAGCACACGCTCGACTCGCTCGCCCAGGCGGTGAGCGCGGCTGCCGACGCGGGGATCGGGGGCGTGATGCTCTTCGCCGTCCCCGCGCATCGCGACCCCGAGGGCTCGGGCGCGTTCGGCGCGGACGGGATCCTGCAGCGAGCCGTCGCCGTCGCCGTCGAGGCGGCAGGGGACAGGCTCGTGGTGATGACGGACGTCTGCCTCGACGAGTTCACGTCGCATGGGCACTGCGGCGTGCTCGACGCGAACGGCGCCGTCGACAACGACGCCACGCTCGAGGCGTACGCGCGCATGGCCGTGGACCAGGCGCGCGCCGGCGCTCACGTGCTGGGACTGAGCGGCATGATGGACGGCCAGGTCGCGGCCGTGCGCGTCGCGCTCGACCGCGAGGGATTCCAGGACGTCTCCCTGCTCGCGTACGCGGCCAAGTTCGCCTCCGCGTTCTACGGCCCCTTCCGCGAGGCGGTGGACAGCCAGCTCCAGGGCGACCGCCGCACGTATCAGCTCGACCCGGCCAACGGGCGCGCAGGGCTGCGCGAGGCCGTCCTCGACGCGGCGGAGGGGGCGGACATCGTCATGGTCAAGCCGGCGCTGCCGTACCTCGACGTCCTCGCGGAGGTCGCCGCGCACTCGCTCGTGCCCGTGGCGGCGTATCACGTGAGCGGCGAGCACGCCCAGATCGAGGCCGCCGCGGCGCGCGGGTGGATCGACCGGCGCGCCGCCCACCTCGAGGCCCTCACGGCCATCCGCAGGGCCGGCGCCGACATCGTGGTCACCTACGCCGCGCTCGACCTCGCCCGCTGGATCGCGGAGGAGGCGTGAGACCTCCCGAGCCGGGCGAGATCGCCGAGCGCTCTCCCTCGCTCGCCCGCGCGGCGGCCGAGGCCTTCCACGAGCGCGCCGTCGAGATCATCCCCGGCGGAGTGAGCTCCCCGGTGCGCGCCTGGACCGGTGTCGGCGGGCACCCGGTGCCCATCGCATCGGGCCGCGGCTCGCGCGTGACCGACGTCGTGGGCCGCGACTACGTCGACCTCGTGGGCTCGTGGGGCGCGGCGATCGTGGGCCATGCGCATCCCGCCGTGGTCGAGGCCGTGCGCGAGGCCGCCGGTCGCGGGCTCGGCTTCGGCGCGAGCACCCAGGGAGAGGTCGAGCTCGCGGAGGAGATCCGCCGCCGCTATCCGCCCGCCGAGCGCGTGCGCCTCGTCTCGACGGGCACCGAGGCGACCATGACGGCCGTGCGCATCGCGCGCGCGGCCACGGGCCGGGACCTCGTCGTCAAGTTCTCCGGCTGCTACCACGGCCACGCCGACGCCTTCCTCGTGGCGGCGGGCTCCGGCCTCGCCACGGCGGGCGCGCCCGACTCGGCAGGAGTCACGGCCGCCGTCGCCGCCCAGACGGTCGTGGCGCCCTACGGCGACGCCGATGCCGTCGAGGCGGCGTTCGCCGCGCATCCGGGCCGCATCGCCGCCGTCATCACGGAGGCCGCGCCGGCGAACATGGGCGTGATCGCGCCTCCCCCGGGGTTCAACGCCACGCTGGCCGCCCTGTGCGCGCGCGAGGGAGCCGTGCTCGTCCTCGACGAGGTGCTCACCGGCTTCCGTGCCGGTCCCGCCGGGTGGTGGGGCATCGAGCGCGGCGCGGCCGAGGCGCGCGGCGAGGCGCCGTGGGTCCCTGACCTCGTGACCTTCGGCAAGGTCATCGGCGGCGGACTCCCCGTCGCGGCGGTCGCCGGGCGCGCCGATCTCATGGAGCTCCTCGCCCCAGTGGGGCGCGTCTACCAGGCCGGAACGCTGTCGGGGAATCCGGTCGCCGTCGCCGCCGGGCGGGCCACGCTCGAGCTGCTCGACGCCGACGCGTACGCCCGCCTGGGACGCGCCGCCGACGCGCTCGCGGGAGGCATCGCCGAGGCCCTGGGCGGCGCCGGAGTGACGCATGCGGTGGCCCGCGCGGGCACGCTCGTGTCGCTCTTCCTGGGGCTGGAGCGGGCCCCGCGCGACTTCGCCGAGGCGTCGGCGCAGGACACGCGCGCCTACGCGAGCCTCTTCCACGCCCTGCTCGACGCCGGCGTCTACGCCCCGCCGAGCGCCTTCGAGGCCCTCTTCGTGTCCACCGAGCACGCCGAGGCGGACATCGCGCGCGTCGTCGACGCGGTGGCGCGCTGGGCGGCGAGCGGGGAGGGGGCGCCGTGATCCTCATGGGGCTGTCGCTCGCCCGCCGGCGCGTGCTCGTGGCCGGAGCCGGCGCCGTGGCGACGCGGCGCGTGAGGGCCCTGGTCGCGGAGGGGGCCGACGTGCTCGTGGTCGCCCGGTCGGCGAGCGAGGAGGTCGAGGCGCTCGCGGCGGACGGCGCCGTGGCGCTCGAGCGGCGCACCGTCCGCCGCGCCGACGTCGAGGGCGCCTGGCTCGTCGTGGCCGCGACGGACAACCCTTCCGTCAACACGGAGCTCGCACGGTGGGCTGACGACGCCCGCGCATGGTGCATCAACGCATCGGATGCCGTGTCCGGCTCGGCGCGCATGGCGGCGCAGTCCGTCCACGGCGACCTCGTGCTCGGCGTCGCGTCGCTCGCAGCGCCGGATCCGCAGCGCGTGCGTGCCGTCCGCGACTCCCTCGCCGCGCACCTCGACTCCGGCGAGGTCTCGCTGCGACGCCGTCGCGCGGGGGACGGCCGCGTCATCCTCGTGGGTGCCGGCCCGGGCGCCGACGACCTCATCACCCTGCGCGGAAGCCGGGCCCTCGCCTCGGCCGACGTGGTCGTGCACGACAGGCTCGGCACGCGCGCCCTCCTCGAGCGCGTGCCCGAGGGGGCCGAGCTCGTCGACGTGGGCAAGCGCCCCGATGACCACCCCGTCTCTCAGCGGGAGATCAATCGCCTGCTCGTGGAGCGCGCCGCTCAGGGCAAGGTCGTGGTGCGCCTCAAGGGCGGGGACCCGTTCGTGCTGGGCCGCGGCGGGGAGGAGGTCGAGGCGTGCCTGGCCGCCGGCATTCCCGTCGAGGTGGTGCCCGGCGTCACGAGCGCGATCGCGGGACCGGCCGCGGCGCTCATCCCCGTCACCGACCGCGCGGTGCGCTCGGCCGTGCACATCACGACGGCTCACGCGGGCCTGGGCGGCGCGGCGCTCGCCGCGCTCCGGGAGAGGGAGACGCTCGTGCTGCTCATGGGCGTCGCGGCCTTGCCCGCCGCGGTCCGGGCCGCCCTCGACGAGGGCGTCGATCCCGCCGTTCCCGTCGCGATCATCGAGGACGCGACGCTTCCGACGCAGCGCGTGACGCGTGCGCCGCTGTCCGCGATCGTTCGTATCGCCGAGGAAACAGGGGTGAAATCTCCGGCGGTTATCGTGCTGGGAGAGGTCGCGCGGGAGGGCTTCATCGCCGACCGCGAGTCACGGAGCGGGTGAGCGGAGGTCCCGATGTCAGCAGCCGGTGAGCCGCTCGCGGGCTGCGTGATGATCGTGACGGCCGACCGTCGGCGCGCCGAGCTCGCGACCGCTCTCGCGAGACGCGGCGCGAGCGTGACGTTCGCCCCCGCGCTGAGCACGGTGAGCCACCTCGGCGACGACACCCTGCTCGCCACGACGCGCAGGCTCATCTCCTCGCCTCCCGACATCGTCGTGGCGACCACGGGCATCGGCTTCCGGGGGTGGATCGAGGCGGCCGACGCCGCGGGCCTGGGCGCGGACCTGCTGCGCGTCCTCGCGGACGCGCGGCTCGTCGCGCGCGGCCCCAAGGCGCTCGTGCGCGCCGACGGCGGCGTCGTCACCAGGGAGAGGCTCGCCGCGCTCCTGCCGAGCGGCTCGGCAGGCAGCCACGCCGTCGAGGCGGCCATCAACCGCCTGCGCGACAATGCAGGCTCGCGCGAGATCGTCCGCACGGTCGTCAAGCGCGGCTACGCATTGGGGGTGAGCGGCACATGACGGTGCTCATCGGGTGCGCGCACGGAACGCGCGAGCCGGCGGGGCAGCAGGTCGTCCGCGACCTGCTCGAGACGCTGCGGACGGCGCTGGGCGTCGAGGTGCGCGAGGCGTACGTCGACGTGCAGGAGCCGCACGTCGCGGACGTCGTCGCCGAGGTGAGCGCGGCGGGGGACACGGCGGTGGTGGTGCCGCTCCTGCTCGCCGGCGGCTACCACGTCTACGTCGACATCGCCCAGGCCGTCGCCGGCCATCCCGGCGTGGTCGCGGCACCCGCGCTCGGTCCCGACCGTCGCCTCATCGACGTCGTCCTGGGGCGCGTCGCCGATGCCGGCGTGCCGCGCGGCGCGACGCTCGTGCTCGCGGCGGCCGGCTCGTCGGACGCCCGCTCGCAGGCGGACACGGACGCGGCCGCGGACCTGCTGCGCTCGCGCTGGGACGGTCCGGTGCGCATCGGCTACGCGGCGGGGATCGCGCCCACGGTCGCCGATGCCGTGGCAAGCGCCCGAGCGAACGGCGACGAGGAGGAGGTCGTGGCCGTCGCGTCGTACCTGCTCGCGCCCGGCACCTTCCAGGGTCGGCTCGCGCAGGCGGGAGCTGACTTCGTGACCGCTCCGCTCGCGCCGGATCCCCGCCTGGTCGAGATCGTCGGCGACAGGTTCAGGACCGCGGCGGCGGCTCTCGACGGCTGAGGCTGTCGTGCTGGCGCGCCGTCGCGAGGCCGTCAGTCCCCGAACGCGATGCGGTTGAGCAGGGAGGACAGCTGCTCGCGCTCCTCGGCGCCCAGTCCGCCGTAGAGGCGGCCGTCGACCTCGCGCAGCGACTCGCGCGCCGCCTGGGCCACCTCGCGGCCGCGCGGCGTCGCCACGACGAGGTTCGCGCGGCGATCACGGGGATCAGGGAGACGCTCCACGAGGCCGCTGCGCTCCAGGTCGTCCACGAGCGGCACCACCTGGCTGGGGTCCAGGCGCAGGATGTCGGCGACCTCGCGCTGGCTGGGGCGCAGCTCGCCCGCGACGAGGGCGAGGACCGCGTAGGAGCGCACCTTGAGGCCGTGGACCGCGAGGGTGCGGTTGGCGTCGGCCAGGGCGATGGCGGTGGCGCGCGCGAGCAGGAAGCTCGCGTCGTCGGCGAGCATGCTGCCCGCCAGGCGGGCGCCTGCGTCGGTGCGGGCGCTCGGGCCCGTCGGTGCGGCCATGGCTCCGATGGTAGCCGAAGTGATGGAACCGACAAATGATTGATAATCTCAACGGTTACGGTCTCTAATGGGTCGAGACACTAAGGAGTGCCCCCATGCAGCTCGACGGCAAAGTCGCCATCGTCACCGGATCGGGTCGAGGACTCGGTCTCGCCTATGCGCAGGAGCTCGCCCGCCGCGGTGCGGCCGTCGTCGTGAACGACGTCGACGCCGATGCGGCCGCGGCGGCCAAGCAGTCCATCGAGGAGGCGGGCGGTCGCGCCGTCGCCGTGGTCGCGCCCGTGGGACCCACGGAGACGGCGAACGAGCTCGTCCGCGCGGCCGTGGAGGACCTGGGCGGCCTCGACATCGTCGTGACCAATGCGGGAGTCCTGCGCGACACCGTGCTGTGGAAGATGTCCGACGAAGACTTCGACCTGGTCGTCAACGTCCACCTGCGCGGCACGTTCACCACCGTGCGCGCAGCCGCCACGCACATGCGCGAGCACGGCACACAGGGACGGATCATCTGCATCGGCTCGCCCACGGGCCAGCGCGGCACCTTCGGCCAGACCAACTACGCCGCCGCCAAGGCCGGCATCGTCGGCATGGTCCGCACGTGGGCGCTCGAGCTCAAGCGTGCGGGCATCACCGCGAACGTCGTCGTCCCCGTCGCGGCGACCGCCATGACCGCGACCGTGCCGTACTTCGCCGCCGCCGTCGAGGCGCAGGCGATGGGCGAGCCCATCCCGGACTTCTTCCGCAAGGACCTGGGCTTCGGCACCGCCGACGACGTGTCCGGCCTCATCGCCTACCTCGCCTCGGACGAGGCGCAGGGCATCACGGGCCAGGTCATCGGCGTGGGCGGCGACCGCCTGCAGCTGTGGACCCACCCCGAGGCGTTCCACAGCGCGTTCCATGACGGCGGCTGGACCTTCGAGGCCCTCGCCGCAGAGCTGCCGGGCATCCTCGAGGGCCGCCTGCAGAGCGTGGGCGAGACCTTCCCGCCGCTGCCTCCCGAGTTCGACCGCTCTCAGCAGGGCTGATGCGTTACGAGCCGCAGGTCGACGTCGCCTCGCTCAAGGCGATCGACGTCCACGTCCACATCGAGGTCGACGACCACGGCCACGCCTCGCTGCCCTCCGACCTGCTCGAGGCCGCCTCGAAGTACTTCCGCACGGACGGGCCGCGCCCCGACCTCGACGCCGTCGCCGCGTTCTACCGCGAGCGGAGCATGGCCGCCGTGGTCTTCACGGTGGACGCGCAGCACGGCCTGGGCCACGAGCCCATCCCGAGCGAGTTCGTCGCGGAGGGAGCGGCGCGCCACGCGGACGTGCTCATCCCGTTCGGCTCGGTGGACCCGCATCGGCCCGATGCCGTGGACCGCGCCCGGCGCCTCATCGAGGACTGCGGCGTGCGCGGCTTCAAGTTCCACCCCACGGTCCAGGCCTTCGACCCGAGCGAGGAGCGCTGGTACCCGCTCTACCAGGTGCTGCAGGACGCCGGCGTGCCCGCGCTGTTCCACCAGGGCCAGACGGGCATCGGCGCGGGGCTTCCTGGCGGCCGCGGGCTGAGGCTCGGCTATTCGCGCCCCATCCTCGTCGACGGAGTCGCCGCGGACTTCCCCGAGCTCGACATCGTCCTGGCCCACCCGGCCGTGCCGTGGCACCAGGAGGCCCTGTCCATCGCGGTGCACAAGCGCAACGTCTGGATCGATCTGTCGGGCTGGAGCCCCACGTACTTCCCCGAGGACGTGGTGCGCTACGCCAACACGCTCCTCAAGCACTGCACGCTCTTCGGCTCCGACTACCCGCTGCTGACCCCGGACCGCTGGCTCGCCGACGCCGAGGGCACCGCCCTCAAGCCCGAGGTCATGCCCGCGATCCTGCGCGACAACGCCGCGCGCCTGCTCAAGCTCGACACCTGACCCGAACCTGGAGGACACCATGACCACGACCGTCGCCTACGCCGACCTTCCCTCGCTCGCCGGCACCGACCTGGGCTGGAGCTCGTGGATCGACGTGCCGCAGGAGCGCATCAACACGTTCGCCGACGCGACCGAAGACCACCAGTGGATCCACGTGGACCCGGAGCGTGCCAAGGACAGCCCGTTCGGCGGCCCCATCGCGCACGGCTTCCTGACGCTCTCGCTCGCGATCCCCATGTGGACCGAGCTGCTCGAGGTCGAGGGCGTCACGACCAAGGTCAACTACGGACTCGACAAGGTGCGCTTCATCTCGCCCGTGCCTGCAGGCTCGCGTGTGCGGATGAACGCCGTGATCGCCGAGGTCACCGAGATCCCCGGCGGCTACCAGCTCACGGTGGACCAGACCATCGAGGCCGAGGGCGGCACCAAGCCCGCCGTCGCCTGCGTCAGCCGCACACGCTCGCCGTCATCTGCGGCGACGTGACCCTGACGTACGGCGATCTCGCCGACGCCGTGGACCGCACGGCGGGCGCGCTCGCGAGCATGGGCGTGCGAAAGGGCGACAGGGTCGCGATGCTGGGAGAGAACAGCCCGGAGTTCATCCAGGTGATGTTCGCGTGCTTCCACCTGGGCGCGGTGTACGTGCCCATCAACACCCGCCTGGCGCCTCCCGAGGTCCAGCACGTGCTCGACGACTCCGGCGCCAAGGTGCTCGTGCACGACACGGAGCTCGCCCAGCGCGCAGACGCCGCGCTCGCCCTCACGCATCGGGCCGCGGAGATCACGGTCCTGGCCATCGGCGGCTCGCAGCTGGGCAAGACCGACTTCGCGCAGACTGTCGCGGCCGCCGAGCCGCGCCTCGCGTTCGAGCCGGTCTCGATCGAGGACCCGGCCGCGTTCATCTACACGTCCGGCACCACGGGCACCGCCAAGGGCGCCGTGCTGAGCCACCGCAACCTCACGTTCGTCGCGATCAACACGATCATCGACTACGACGTGGTCTCCGACGACGTGGCCCTCATGATCTCGCCGCTGTTCCACGTCGCCTCGCTCGGCATGGGGCCCTGCCGTGCATCCTCAAGGGCGCGACGCTCGTGGTCGAGCGGCGCTTCGACCCGGGCCGTGCGCTCGCGCTCATCGAGAAGCACGGCGTCACCATGATGTCCGGCGTGCCCACGACGTACCAGCTCATCGCGGACCACCCCAACTGGGACGCGACGGACCTCAGCTCGCTCAAGAAGCTCACGTGCGGCGGCTCCGCGGCCGCGCCGCGCATCATCGAGGCGTACGAGAAGCGCGGCCTGCGCTTCTCGCAGGGCTACGGCATGACGGAGACCTCGCCCGGCGCCACGTCGCTGTCGGCGAACATGACGCTCGAGAAGGCCGGGTCGGTGGGACTGCCGCACTTCTTCTCGCACGTGCGCGTCATGCGCGAGGACGGCACTCCTGCGGCTGTGCGCGAGGTGGGGGAGATCCAGATCATCGGCCCCAACGTGTTCAGCGGCTACCTGGGCCTCGAGGAGGCCACGCGCAACGCGTTCACCGACGACGGCTGGTACAAGTCCGGCGACCTGGGCTACCTCGACGAGGACGGCTACCTGTTCATCGCCGGCCGCCTCAAGGACATGATCATCTCCGGCGGCGAGAACATCTACCCGATCGAGGTCGAGGCCCGCATCGCGGCGCTCGAGGGCGTCACCGGCGTGGCCGTCATCCCGCAGCCCGACCCGGACTGGGGCGAGGTGCCCGTGGCCGTGCTCACGCTCGCGGAAGGCGTGGAGATGGACCTCGAGACGCTGCGCGCCAGGCTCGACGGGGTCGTCGCCCGCTACAAGCTGCCCAAGCGCGTCATCGTCGTCGACGACCTGCCTCGCACGGCTTCGGGCAAGGTGCGCAAGTTCGAGCTCCTCGACCAGCTGCAGAAGGACGGGCTCATCCCCACCGGCGGCTGAGGCGCCGCCTCAGTGCAGGCGCGCGGCGAACTCGCGCTCGGACTCCTCCGCGAACTCGCTGCGGCGCGCCCTGAAGGTCTCGAGGGAGACGTCGGCGGGCCAGTCGTCCCCGAGGTGCTGCGGGGGAAGGCCTGGATCGGCGCGCAGGAGCGCGAGCCAGTCGGCCACGAGCGCGGTGCGCATCGTCAGCGCAGGGGTGACGCAGTCGGGCACCTCGGGCGCCCGCCATTCGGCGAGGAAGGCCTCGTGCTCCTGGCGGATGCGGTCGATCTCCCATGCGGACTCGACGATCCCGCCCATCTCGAAGCCGGGCAGCTCGCGCGCGGCGAAGGCCGTCACGGTCTGGGGAGGAAGCTCGTCGTGGATGGGGCCGAGCGCGGCGGCGAGGTCCACCTCGCCGGGCGCGACCCACAGCCCGTCCCGCAGGGGAGCGAAGCCGGCCCACGTGAGGCTGGCCCGCAGGCGGTGGCGCAGGGTGCGCTCCCGCTCCGGGACGCTGAACGTCACGAGGGTCCAGCCGCTGCCCTGAGGGTCGAAGGGCCGGTCGCGATTGACGCGCCCGGCGGCCTCGCGCAGGACCTCGACGCCCGACTCGGTGAGGAGATAGCCGATCTCTCTGCCGCGCCGGACGGGCTCGAGGATGCCGCGCGTGGCCATGCGGCCGAGCGTCGCCCGCGTCGTGGGCGCCGCGATGTCGGCGCCGTCGAGCACGTCGATGATGAGCGTCGCGGGCACCGGCTCGTCCACGCGGTCCACCACCAGCTCGCCGAACAGGGCGAGCAGGAGCTGGTTGGGCTTGCGTGTGCGCACCGGATCCTCCGTGGCGCTACGTGCCCGGACGGACAGCCTCGCCGCGCTTGGCACGCTGCACCTGCTCGTAGACGTGAGTGCGCAGCTCAGTGAAGCGCGGCAGCGCGCGGGTGGTGATCTGGTCGCGCTCGGGAGCGAGGTCGATCTCGAGGTCCTCCTGCACCCACGTGGGCGAGGAGGACAGCACGATGACGCGCTCGCCCAGGTAGACCGACTCGTCGATGTCGTGGGTCACGAACAGGATCGAGATGCCGCGCTCGGTGTGGAGCTTGCGGACCAGGTCCTCGAGGTCGGCGCGCGTCTGCGCGTCCACGGCGGCGAAGGGCTCGTCCATGATGAGCACTTCGGGCTCGTAGGCCACGGCGCGGGCGATCGCGACGCGCTGCTGCATGCCGCCGGACAGCTGCCACGGGTAGCTCTTGTCCGCGTGGGACAGCCCCACGGCCTCGAGCGCGTCGTCCACGAGCGTCTGACGCTGCTCCTTGGTGAGGCCCTTGTGCTTGAGCGGGAGCTCCACGTTGCCGCGCACGGTCAGCCACGGGTACAGGCTGCGGCCGTACTCCTGGAACACGAGCGCCATGCTGGCCGGGGGAGCGGTGACCTTGACGCCGTCCATGAGCACCTCACCGGATGTGGGCTTGAGCAGGCCGGCGATGCACTTGAGGAGCGTCGTCTTGCCGCAGCCGGACGGGCCGACGATGCAGACGAGCTCTCCCGCCTTCATCTCGAAGCTGATGTCGGCGATCGCCTCGACCGAGCCCGTGGACGACTCGTAGACCTTCATGAGGTTCTTGACGGTGAGCAGGTTCTCAGCCACGTTCGGTCTCCTTCACTCCGTGGTACCAGCGCAGCATGCGCCGCTCGACGATGCCGAAGATGACCGCGAGGAGGACGCCCACGAGGCCCAGGAGCACGATGCCGCTCCACATCTCGGCGATGAGGTAGTTGCGCTGGAAGTACGTCACCCAGTAGCCCAGACCCGACGAGGAGTTGGACATCTCGGAGATGACCATGAGGATCAGCGCGATCGACATGGCCTGACGGATTCCCGCCATGATGCGCGGCATCGCGGCGGGCAGGACGAGGTCCCACAGCCGCTGCGAGCGCGTGAGCCGGAACGAGCGGGCGGTCTCCTTCATCACGGAGTCGGTGGCGCGCACGCCGTCGATCGTGTTGAGGAGGATGGGCCAGATCGCTCCGAGGACGATGATCACGACCTTGGTGAATCCTGTCGCGCCCAGGATGACGGTGATGACGGGGATCATCACCGGCGGCGGGATGGCGCGGAAGAACTCGAAGATCGGCTCGGTGAGCTCACGCAGCGGGCGGACGAGGCCGATGAGCGTGCCCGCCGCGATCCCCAGGGCGATCGACAGCAGCAGCCCGACGCCCAGGCGCGTGAGGGAGGGGATGACATCGGTCATCATGTCCGGGCTCTGGGGCCGCCGTCCTTGATCCACGTGTCGATGAAGGCGGTGAAGATGCGCGCCGGGCTGGGGAAGAACTTGGGCGAGTCGACGGTCGCCCAGACGCCCCAGATCACGAGCAGCGCGACGGGCAGGCCCACGGCGTACGCCGTGCTGACGCCCATGCGCTTCCACACGCCGCCCTTGACGGCCTTGCGCGGCGCCTTGACGGTGGTCACCTCGCTCACAGCGCCTCCTCGCTGCGCACGGACTCGTGCCACTTCAGCACCTTGCGCTCGATCGCGCGGAAGCCGAGGTTGACGACGAGGCCGAGCAGGCCCGTGACGATGACGAGCGCGTAGACCTGCACGTACTGCGCTCCGGCCTGCGCCGTGACGATGCTGCGGCCCAGGCCGGGTTGCCGATGAACATCTGCGCCGTGATGGCGAGGATGAGCGCGACCGTCGCGGCCAGGCGCAGGCCCGTCATGAGGTAGGGCAGGGCCGTGGGGAACACGAGGCTGCGGAAGCGCTCGAGGCGGCCCAGGCCGAAGCTGCGCGCCGTGTCTCGAGCGACCGCGTCGACGTCGGCGACGCCGTAGAGCACCTGCACGAACACCTGCCAGAAGCTTGCGAAGACGATGATGACGAGCGCGGCCTTCATGGACAGGCCGTTCGTCAGGATCGCGAGGGGGATGAGCGCCACCGAGGGGATGGGGCGCAGGAACTCGACCATCGTGTGCGTGCTGCGGCGCAGGAACGGGACCAGGCCGATCACGGTGCCGAGGACCACGGCCGCGACGGTCGCGATCGCCAGGCCCGCGGCCCACGCCCACAGGGTGTAGCCGATGTCGGACCACAGGTCGGCCGTGCCCAGCTCGTGCCACAGGAGGGACAGGGTGGAGGTCGCGTTCGGGAAGTAGCGGGCGTCGACGAGGCCGACGACGGGAAGCAGCTGCCACACGGCCAGGAAGATCAGGATTCCGGCGAGGCCGAGAAGCTGAGGGCGGTAGGTGCGCAGGCTGCGGCTGGGGGAGGTTGCCATCGTGTCAGTGAATCGTAGTGGTGTGGAGACGACGACGGCGGGGCGCCGCCATGAAGTGGCGCCCCGCCGTCATGGTCCTACTGCTGCTGGACGAGCCGGTCGAAGTTGGGCTTCGCGGGCAGGACGCCGAAGTCGACGGCGATGCCGGCGAGCTTGTCGAGCGAGGGCACGTCGATCGTGAAGTTGAAGACCGGGAGGGTGATGCCGGCAGCGGCCTCCTCCGGGATCTCCAGGTTCTTCGCGATCGCAGCGCGCACCTTGGCCTCGTTGCTGTTCGCCCAGTCCAGGGCCTCCTTCATGGCCGCCGAGAACTGCGCGACCATCTGAGGCTCCTTCTCGAGCTTCTCCGCGGTGGTGATGTTCGTCAGCACCGTGATGCCCGGGACGGTCTCCTGGTACGGGTGGAACACGATGTGGCCGTCGCCGTTGTCGACGATCGACATGAACGGGTCCGGAGCCCACGCGGCGTCGATGGTGCCCGCGGCGAGCTGAGCCGGCACCTCGGGGAACGGCACCTCGACGAACTCGATGGTCGAGGGGTCGCCGCCGGCGTCCTTGACCGCCTGCATGATCGTCAGGTCGCCCGCGGCGCCCACGGTGTTGACCGAGACCTTCTTGCCGGCCAGGTCCGCCGGGCCGTTGATGCCGGAGGAGTCGAGCGCGACGACGGCGTTGACGTCCTTGCCGGAGGCGAGCGAGTCGGCGTAGTCTCCGATGATCACGATGCCGAGGTCCTGGCCGTCGGCACGGAACGGGCCGAAGGGCTGGCCGATCGCGAAGTCGATGTCACCGCTGAGGAGAGCGGGGATCGCCTGCGCGCCGCCCTGCGAGGGCAGGATCTCGATGGTGATGCCGTGCTTCTCGAAGATGCCCTCGTCGATGGCGGCCCACAGGGCGCCGGTCTCGGCGATGGGCAGGGCGGCGACGCGGACCGTGAACTGCTCCAGGGGAGCCTCGGTCTCCTGGGGAGTCGACGGCGCTGCGGAGGTGGTGGTCTCCACGGGCTCCGTGCCGCCGGAGCAGGCAGTGAGGGTGAGGGCGGCGACGGCGAGAGCCGCGGCGCCAAGAGTCTTCTTCATTGACGAGCCTCTTTCCACGTGGTCGGTATGACACCACCTCGACGCCCTGTGTGCGGACCCGCTCGCCAGGGTCTTGCTCGCCTGCCCGCACGCCGTCGTGGTGACGGTGCCTTGCACCGGGAGTGCGATTATCAAGACTTTCTTGACGAGCGTCACGAAAGTTTTGACTGAGAATGGACGCGTGTTCGAATAGCGAACACGCGTGGGCATGCGGCTGCCCTGGCCTCCCGACAGGGCTCTGTCAGCGGATGCGGGTGCCGAAGATGCCGCGCAGGATGCCGCGGGTCAGCTCGCGCCCCGCCGTGCGCGCGAAGTCGCGCACCGGGCCGGAGGTCACGACCTTCTCCACCACGGTCTTCTGGCCGCGGCGCGAGCTCGAGCCCGTCCGCTTCGTGGACGCCTTCTCCTTCGCCGCCTTCTCCTTGGCCGCTGCCTCCGCGGCCGCGCGCTCCTCGGCGGCCTGGGCGGCGGCGGCCGCGCGGGCGGCGAGCAGCTCGTAGGCGCTCTCGCGATCCACCTCCGTGCCGTAGCGGGCCATGCGCGGGCTGGCCGCGATGATGCCGTCGATCACGGCATCGGGCGCCGGATCCATGGAGCCCTGCGGTGCGCGCAGGCGCGTCCAGGCGACGGGCGTCGGGGCGCCCTTGTCGCTCAGCACCGTCACGACGGCCTCGCCGGTCGCCATGGAGGTGAGGACCTTCTCGAGCTCGTACGGGGAGTTGGGGAAGGTGCGGGCCGATGCGCGCAGGGCCCGCTCGTCGTCGGGCGTGTAGGCGCGCAGCGCGTGCTGGACGCGCGAGCCGAGCTGGGCCAGGACATCGGCCGGGACGTCCTTGGGCGTCTGCGTCACGAAGAAGACGCCGACGCCCTTGGAGCGGATGAGGCGGACGGTCTGCGTCACCTGGGTGAGGAAGTCGCGCGAGGCGCCCGTGAACAGCAGGTGGGCCTCGTCGAAGAAGAACACGAGCTTGGGCTTGTCGAGGTCGCCCACCTCGGGCAGGGTCTCGAACAGCTCGGCGAGCAGCCACATGAGGAAGGTCGAGAACAGCGCCGGACGGTCCTGCAGCGCGGGCAGCTCCAGCGCGGAGATGACGCCGCGGCCGTCCGGGCCCACCTGGAGCAGCTCGGTGACGTCGAAGGCCGGCTCGCCGAAGAACGCCTCGGCGCCCTGCGCCTCGAGCGCCGCGATCTCGCGCAGGATGACGCCGGCCGTGGCCGAGGAGACGCCGCCGATGCCCTTGAGCTCCTCCTTGCCCTCGTCGGAGGTGAGGAACTGGATGGTCGCGCGCAGGTCGATGAGGTCGAGCAGCGCGAGGCCGTTCTTGTCGGCCCAGTGGAAGATGAGCGCGAGCGAGCTCTCCTGCGTCGCGTTGAGGCCCAGCACCTTCGACATGAGCAGCGGGCCGAAGTCCGACACCGTGGTGCGGATCGGCACGCCCTTGCCGATGCCGCCCAGCGAGTAGAACTCGACGGGGTACGACTTGGGCTCCCACGGCTGGCCGATGTCGGCCATGCGCGCCGTGATGAAGTCCTTGGGCTCGCCCGGCACCGCCATGCCGGACAGGTCGCCCTTGATGTCGCTGACGAAGACGGGCACGCCCGCATCGGACAGGCCCTCGGCCATGCCCTGGAGCGTGCGGGTCTTGCCCGTGCCGGTGGCGCCGGCGACGAGTCCGTGGCGGTTGAGCATCGCCAGCGGGATGCCCACCTGGGCGGACTCGTTGGCCTCCTCGCCCTGGACGAGGGCGCCCAGGGGCAGCAGCCCCTTGTCGCTCGCATAGCCGGCGGCGACGGTGGCAGCGAACTCGGGGGAGAGGGTCTCGTCAGTCATGGCACCAGCGTAGCGACGGGGCGCCGGGCGCCGAACGGCCTGTGACATGCGCAATTCCGGCAACGGATTGGAAACACGCGTGACACAGATTCTGCCTACGGTGGGGCCATGGCCACCCAGACCGCGCCCACTCCCTGGGCCGACTATGCCCCCGCCCAGGCGTGGGACGAGGCCATGGACGTCAACGGAGTCGTGCGCGAGCCCTACGAGAAGGTCTATGCGGAGATCGCCAAGATGTCGGGCGAGGACCTCCACTCGCGCGCGGAGGCGCTCGCGAACACGTACCTCGCGCAAGGCGTGACGTTCGACC
>Ga0207868_1000709_pt1 | contig 30727 bp, 46 predicted proteins | sample Passage237B_FD_187370 | JGI IMG/M metagenome (GOLD analysis project Ga0207868, IMG submission 187370) | Cellulose adapted compost microbial communities from Newby Island Compost Facility, Milpitas, CA, USA - Passage2 37B (SPAdes) (version 3) ... | reverse complement strand
AGCGCGCCCGGAGGGATTCGAACCCCCAACCTTCTGGTCTGTAGTGAGTTCCGTTTACGACGGCCCCATGAGGCGCCTCGAGGTGCCCTCTCTCGAGGACCGCCGCGAGCGCAAAGCAGCCCAGGCGAAGAAGGTCCAGAGGCACCGCGGGATCCCGGACGAAGGATCTGCAGCATGATCCGCGGACTGTCGCGGGCGGCACGCAGGGAGATTCGAGAGAGCGGCCTCACTGTCAAGGAGTACGCAGCGGCGTGGGGCTCCACATCGGACGTCTGGTGGGGTGACCGATGTGGGTGTCCCGACGATCGCTGCGCCGGGTACCACCACGAGGTGGACGAGGAGTGCGGGTGCGTCACGGCGGTGATCGAAATGACGCTCGCCGAGCGCGATGTCGAGTCGATCGACACGCCAGTTCACCCCTAATCATGTGCGCGGAGCGTGAATACCTGGCCCCTGTGACGCCACTGCGCAGTGACGTTTTCCACAGATCGGCGCGAGGGCGGCGGCTCCGGCCCTACCCTCTCGCCATGAGGAACTGGGGGACCAATCGCGCCTGGCAGGATGCCCTTTCGGGCTTCGTGGTGCATTTGCGGGCTGGCGGGCACGCAGACACCACCATCGGGACGCGGGTCGACAACATGCTGCACTTCGCCCGCAACAGCGGCCATGAGGATCCATGGGCCGTCACCACCGCCGACCTCGCGGACTTCTGCGGGCGCCAAGCCTGGGCCCACGAGACCCGGCGCGGCCGCCGCAACTCCTTCGTTGCGTTCTACCGGTACGGCGTCGCGGCCGGCCACATCGACAGCAGCCCCGCGGAGGCCCTAACGAAGCTGCGGGAGAAGCCCGGCCAGCCACGGCCAATACCTCCACTGGTCTATGAGAGCGGGCTGAGGTCCGCCAACAGCCGCACACGGCTCATCCTGCGTCTGGCGCACGAGGGTGGTCTACGGCGCGGAGAGATAGCCCAAGTCCACGAGGCCGACCTCCTTCTCGACGCGAGCGGGTGGTCACTCAGAGTCCACGGCAAAGGCGGCCGCGAGCGCATCGTGCCACTCACGAGCTCGCTAGCGATTGCAGTGAGAACCGCCTGCAGATCCGGAGGGGGTTACGCCTTCCCCTCGCAACGACTCGCCGGCCACGTTCACGCGCGGTGGATCGGCGAGCAAGCCTCCGCGGTACTCGGCGACGAATGGACACTGCACACGTGTCGGCACGCGTTCGCCACCGACCTACTGCGCGCGGGCGTGGACCTCGTGACGATCCAGCAGTTGCTCGGCCACGCGTCCGTGGCCACGACGCAGCGGTACACCCTGCCTGAGCAGCGTGCCGCACGCAACGCCGTCGAGGTCCTGGCGCAGCACCGCCGCGGCGTCGCCGCGTAGCGCTTACGACTCCGCGATTCCCCAGTCCTCGTCGGTGCCGGCGTACCGAACCTGGCCCGACTCGATCTCACTCCAGCAGTCCGGCGCCAAGCGCAGCACCATCTCCTCCACGCCGTTGCGCCTCAGGTCGATGGAGAAGAGCAGGTCGCCCGCCGTCCCAACCGTTGCCGACCAGCGGCTGCGAACACCACCTAAGCCCGCCCGCATGGTCTCGTAGAAGATCGTGGTCGACGTTGAGGTGCGAAGCACGTAGACGGTGGCAAGAGCGATCCCGTCAGGCAACTCGGGAAGTCTCTCCCCGCGGTACCGCTCAACGCGATCATCCCACGCGATGTACGAGTGCTGCTGGCGCTCCTCTGTTGGCTCGGCCATATCCCCTCCTTGGTGTCGTGACACGGATGCTACCGGGGAACGCAAGAAGACGCCCCGCCCGGCGCTTCCTCGGGGGGCGAGGGACGCGCTGAGCGGGGCAGTCGTGAGTCTAGCGAGACGCCACAGAATTGGCGTTATGGGGTGGTCAGATGGCCGGGGCGATAGCAGTGCGGCGGCGACCGAGGAACCAGGCTGGCGGGTCGAACAGCCAGCCACATCCCAGCCGCCGAGCGGCCCACCCAAGCATGAGCGAACCGGTGACGGCCACAAGCGTGCCGGCCGCGACGTGAGCGGCGAGGTCGTCGATCCCCAAACGCATGAGCACGACACGGACGCCTGCAAGGAAGATCACGTGAGCTACGAAGATGTCGAGCGAGCGCTGCCCGCACGCGGCGAGGGCTGCACTAACGACAGGGATCTTCTGCAGCAGTGGGGACACGGCGAATACAGCGACGAGTCCACTGGTCGAAGCGACGACGCCAAGAGCCACACCGAGCGCCGTGCGGCCGGAGCCGTCCGTCGTGGGTGGCACCGCGTAGCCCGGCCAGGCCAGGCCAACCAGAAGGAGCGCACCTATGATCGCGGCGACAACAAGCACGAGCGGGGGATGGTCAAGTTGACGCAGAACTACCGGGCCGCCGACGAGCAAGCCGGCTACGAAGAACACGGTGAGGCCAAGTCCTTGGGTGCCGATCCACGGTCCATTGAGGCCCCACGCGGCCAGTGACACGACGAGGGCACCGCTCGCCATCGCGGCCGATCGAGCGGCACTTTGCCACGGTCGGAACACTGCGGCGGCGGCCATCATCAAGGCGATCCAGCCAAAGAACCAGTACGGCGACAGTGGGTTCCACAGTTGCGCTACCTCGACCCATGAGACGCTGGTGTTGACTTCGCCTGCGAATGCGATCTTGGTCGCTCCCTGAATGACGGTCCACACCAGGTAGAGCCAGAGGAAACCTAGATCCCGTCGCGCCGTGTACCTCCATGCTCCGTCGCGAGCCATGCCCCGCTGGACGAACAGCCCGGCCGCGAAAGCAAACACGGCGAGGTGGAACGCGTAGACCGTCGCGTCGATGCCCGCGAAGAGTTCGCCGTCGAGGTCGACCAGGCCAGCGAGGCCAAGGCCTCGCCAGACATGGCCGAACACGATGGCGACGATCGCGATGCCTTTCGTGATGTCGAGAGTCCGGTCGCGTGACTGCATGGCCCGAGCATAGTGAAGGTATGGGTTAGGTGGCGGCGATTCCCGGCAGGCTCGACGGCCAGTCCTGGGTGGTGGTAAACGTCACGCAGAGGGTGCCGTTCGCGATCTCTGGAAGCGTCACGTTGGCGCTAATGACAGCCGGCGTGGTGGCGAGCGCAGATGCCTCGAAGTACGGGGTGCGAATGTTGGCGCCAGTGCCAGGCTGGAACCCGGCAGGCAGCGCCAGGCAGATGGTGTTGTTGCCGGCACTGAGGTTCACGAGTCGCAGTTCGACCGTGTTGTTGAAGCGACGCAGGAAGGCCGATGCGGCAGTCCAGGAGTTCGCCAGGATACTTCCGATGTTGCGGCCGCCGGTGTCGGCTTGCAGGACCTTCCAGCCGGTGTTGCCCGTGCCGGAGGCCTTGACCCACATGGTCACACCGAGGGTGGCGTTGGTGTCAACGTAGGTCACGCCGGGGACGGCGCTGATAACACCTTCGGGAGTGCCGGTGCCGTACTTGGGCGCGCGTGCGTTGACGTCGTTGTGCAGCTTCGCGTGATCCGCGTAGCCGGGGGTGATGAGCTGCGGGAGCGCGTTGGATTCGGCCATGACAGTTTCGTCCTTTCTAGACGAGTTCCGAGACGGTGTCGGTGACGGGGTTGGGGTCGGCCATGAGCTGTTCGTCCAGCCAGGCGATTCGGGTTGCGAGCCACCGCTTGCGCGCGTCGGCCTCGAGAGGCGTGTAGACGGTGCGTGACCACTTGCGAGAGTCGCGGTCGATGGCGGCTTCCTGGGCGTCGATCATCCGATCGATCCATGCGTTGTAGTCACCGAGCGCATCGAGGAGGGCCTGCCAGCGCTCTTGAGCGAGGTAGCGGAAGTCGGAGTCGTACCACAGGCGGGTGAGCCAAGCGGCGTTGCGGGTGCCCCACGTTTCGGGGTCGAGTCGCGCTTCAGTGGTGGTCAGCCCGAACGTGAGGTCGTGATCCCACAGTGGGCCGAGTCGGAACAGGCCGTCATCTGCGAGGCGGTGAATCTTGACGGATGACCAGAAGTGCGAGTCGGCGTTGCGGAGTAGTTCGTTGACCAGCCACCAGTCCGCGAAGCTCGTGGCGTCTGCGAGTTCCTTCCATCCGTCCCAGTCGCCGTAGCGGATCGCGTACTCGAGGGCCGTGAACAGCGCCTCGATGTCGGCCTGCTGATCCTCGTCTGGTTCTTCGGGCGTGTCGAAGACGACCCACTGGTTGTAGATCGACGTGAAGAAGCCCGGCTCCGCGGCTTCACCCACCTGAGTGGGTGACTCTTTGTTGGTGATCTCGAACAGGAGCGTGCCCGTGGTCACGTCCACGCCCTCATCCTCAACGGGGTCACCGGGCACTCGACCGGACTCGACACGCACCAGGTCGGTGAGGCGGTACAGGCCGCGGTAGGTGTCGTTGAGGACGAGTTCCACGATGCGGTACTCAGGTGTCCAGTTCAGGCCGTCCATCTGCTGTCCGAGCGTGAACGACGTGATGTTGCCGAGCTTCGCGGGGTCGAAGTCGTCAGCGAGCAGAGCCCAGTTGCGCTGCGAAGCGGTCATGCCGAGAGGTTGGGTCTTCACATCGAAGTTGATGCGCCACGGCTTCTTGGGGCGGCCCCACGTCGTGTTGCCGCGACCGCGCAGGCGCAGCCCTCCCTCGTGGAGCACCTCGCCGTCGGTGTCGGTGATGGTGTAGTCGCCGTTGAGGTAGTTCTCGGTGTCGGAGGGGTCGCTGCCGCTGTCAGTGGTAATCGTGATGACCGGCCACCGTCCACGCTTGGCATAGGCGGTCGCTGCCTCATCCTTCGCCACATAAGTGGACGCAAGTTCTGCCGACACCGCCGACGACGGGTCCGCCGCGAGCTGCGCCAGGATCTCGTCCATGAGCGTCGACGGAGGGGCGTAGACCAGGTCACCATCGAGGTCACCGAGCGGCTGCAGGTCACCCAGCCGCAGCGTCGGGACGGACTTGGGCAGCAGCACCGGGACCGCGTCAGCGACCGTCTTGTTGTCGCGCTTGATGGTGAGCTCGTAGTGCCAGCCCGACGCCGGCGAGATGTTCTCCGAATCGGTGGCCACGGCCTCGAGGCGCAGCGAGCCGTCAGATCCGGACCACGCCTCGAACACGACGGGCAGCAGCGTGCCGGCGTCGTTGAGCTGCACCTGCGTGGTGGGGCGCAGCGCGACGTACACCTTGGACGCCGCACCAGCACCGAGGTGCAGCGTGTCGCTGATAGTGACGACGTCGACGCCGGCAGGGAAGCCCACGGCCTACCCCACTTCCTGGTCGACGGCGGCCCGGTAGTCCCCGGGGATCCCGCGCGAGGTGATCGAGAAGTACGACACCAGACCCGCCAGTGGCGGCGTCAACACCGCCGCGAGCGCGGTGGCGATCAGAACCTTTGGCTCCGGGTTGTCGATGACGGACAGGATGGTGCCGGCGGTGACGGTGGCCGACGACAGGGTCGCGGCGTAGGCCTGGTAGGTGGTGCGGATGAAGCCACGCTTGGCCGCGAGCGCGACCTCGGCGGGGATGACTCGTGTGGTCATGGGGGGCCTCCTACTTGGTGTCGGGCTTGAGGAACTCGGCCGCGTAGTACGTGCCGAACTGGGTGACGCCCCACTTCAAGCCGTCGCCGTTGACCCAGCGCACAATCTTGAGCTTGTGCCCGCGGAGTCGACGGACCTTGATGGCAGCGCTGAGGCTGGGCTTCTTGCGGCCGCGAAGCGGCACTCCGGGGGCCGTGGCGACGCGATAGTAGTGGGGAAGGACGATCTCCTCGAGCCACTTAATGGGGCTGATCCACTTGCCGGCGCGCATTACGGCCATATGCAGGTGGACGCCCTTGGCGTTGCCGGAGTCGCCGGCGAAGCCGATCACGTCGCCGGCCTTGACCTTGGTGCCGTTCTTGACTGCCCAGCGGTCGAGGTGCGAGTAGTAGGACTTGTCGCCGTTGGCGTGGGTGATCTCGACGACGTTGCCGCCACCGTTCTTGCCGATGTAGTTGCGGACCTTGCCAGCGTCCGCGGCGCGGACGACGGTGCCGCGGGTCGCCGCGTAGTCGACGCCGGTGTGGCCGCGGTACTTGGGGTCGGTCATGAAGCCGTAGTTGACCTTCATGGTGGTCAGGGGGTTGTGCCGGCGCATGGTTACTCCTTGGTGGTGGGTTTGTCGCGGCCGTCGACGTGCTCGGTGAAGCGGCTCTGCAGGGCAGCGAGCCCCTTCTTGGTCTCCTCGCCGGTGCGCTTGATGTGGCCGATGTCCTTCGACTGGCGGTCCATGCGCGCCGTGACGCTGCGCACCAGGTCGACGATCTCGCCGAAGCGCTCATCGAGGTCGTCGCGCAGGTTCTTCTCATGGTTGTTGTTGACCTGCTCGTGGATCTGGTCGACCTTTTCGCGGAACTCCGTGCGCGCCTTCACATCGTCCTTGGCGCCCTTCTTCCGGCCGGCCAGATACGCGGCTACAGAGCCGCCTGCGCCCAGCGCAGACGCGAGGACCAGGGCGACGGCGTTGACCACGACAGCGGCGTCGGAGGTGGACGCGAGCTCGAGCATCAATCGTCCACGAGGTAGGTGATGTTGAAGCCCGCCGCGGTGCGGGTGGCACCCGACTGATGGCGGATGGAGATGGTGCCCGCCGACGACACGATCACGACGCCGACGTTTTTGGAGGACAGGAACGCCGCACCGCCTGTCGAGCTGACAGTCGGTGGCCACGACACCGCACCAGAGCCAGTGATCGCGGTCGTGCCAACCGGGAAGCTGCCCGACACGGAGTTCGACCGGATCGAGATGACCTTGCCTAAACGACGCTCCTGCACCGTGCCGCTGAAGGCGCCCGTGAGGGTGACCGACTGCCAGCCGGAGTCGCGTGCATCGACCGTGTAGAAGTCCGTGCCGTTCTCGGTGTACTCGAGTTCGGTGCCGGCGGCCTTGTCGAGCCGATAGAAGAAGATCGGCTGAGACGACGACGGCGTCACGGAAGGCGTGGAGGCTGCGAGATCCGAAAGCTTGTTCGTGCGGTCCGAGGTCCCGGTGACGATGATCGGATCGTTCATCGACAGGGAGAGCTCGACCAGATCGGTCGTGTGGTCCACCACGCCGGCGTCAGTGGGCACGGTGTGTCCGCGGGCATCGGTCGCCATGAGGGTCTCCTAGTTGGGTGCGGTGTAGGTGATCTTGAGAGCCATGCCGTCCGCCGCTGAGGTGCCGCGGACCGCGCCGTAGGAGCTGCCCCACAGCGAGAACCCCTTGTACGTGCCGTCAGCGAAGCTGCTGTACAGACCAGAGGGGACAGTGATCTTGACGACGCCGTCCTTGCCGGGGCTGGCGTTGAACGACGAGCCGGAACCATTGGGGGCACCGCCAGGCTTGGAGCCGTTAGTCGACGCCTTGATTTCGATCGTGGGATAACTCACCTCATTGAGGCCCGCGCCGCGGACAGTGAGCACCATTGAGTCGATGGTGGTCGCGCCAAGGTCTCGGATCTGGTTGCCGTACACACACAGCCCGATGAGGTCACCAGAGCCATGCGCGTCTCCCTGATACATCGTGGAGCGGCCGCCGTACTTGGTTTCGTTCCAGCGATCGAACGCGGACCTGTCGACGCGGTACGTGCCCGACCACTTGGGGCGGATCACCACGGTGCGCGTCTTGGTCGACGAAGGGTCCTCGCCCGTGGAATCCGGCAGGTCGGTCTCCCCGGGCGTCGACCCAGGGTCGAGGACGGGGAACAGAACGCACTGCGCACGGCCGCCCTCGAGGGGGTTGACGAGCACCGCAGCAGTGCGGCCCACAATGTAGTTCGACAGCGGCGGTGCAGCGATCACCCACGAGCCCGCGCCACCGTGGATCGCGACCTTGACCCGATTCGCCGGCGCGTCGACGGCAACCACCACGCCGATCACGAGGTTCGAGGGATCGGCGCCAGGCTTCACACCGCGAGGCCGCGAGCGCAGCTCCCTCGTCGCGTCGAGGCGCGACCGCTTGCGAGACTTACCGGCAGCCATTACACGATCCCCACATCAATGCGCATCGACCCGTCGTCGGCCGTGAGTGGCAAGTCCACGCCGGTGACGTAGCCGCGCTCCCGCAAGTCCCATTCGCCACGCGTCTCGAGAAAGCCCTTCTGAACCAGGACGCCGTCGTCGAGTTCGATGCGAGGATCCGGCGCACACTCCACTGGAAGCGTCTGCCCCAAGCGCAAGCCCGCCCGGATCGTCGCGTCGGCAACTGCCTGCGCCTCGAGGACGTCGGACGTGAGCCGCGAAGGGATGATGCCGGTGATCGCAGGGATCTCGGCGAACATGCCAGACGGCCTCGGCGCAGTGGCCACGGCCTGCACTGGCGCCTGCTGCGGAGAGTCCGCCTTGCGCGACCGCACCACCACCACGTTGTAGATGCCCTCTCGCGTACCCGACGACGGGGCACCCACCAAGGTGCCGCGAGCGCCGTCCTCGAGCGTGACAACCGCATCGACGACATCGGGCAGCGGTGGCGCGACGTGCAGCGAGCCGTCGCCCAGCACGAGCAATCGCGCAGGCCAGGAGTCGACAATCTCGTACAGTGACGCCAGGCGATCCTCAGCCCACTCGACGGTTTGCGGAACCGCCCGGTCGACCAATGCCGGGTCGAAACTGACACGCAGGCCGTCCGGCAGGAGACGTCGGAACTCCGACATGAGCGTCCCCGCGGTCCGTGGCGCGATCGGCGCCAGGAGCTTGTCATCAGCGGCGAGCTGTAGGAGGCCCTTGGCTTCGATCTTCACGACGTCGCCCTCGTCGGTCCACGTCTGAATGGGGAACCATCCCAGGTCGGTGGTGTAGTCGAGGCCGGTGGTCATTGAGCGCACCGTGATCGATGCGCACAGGCGCTGCCCGAACTGCGCGAGAGGGTGCTCCGGGTCCTTGCCGGGCAGGTAGTCAACGCCGCGGTCCCAGCGGGGAACAGTGAACGACAGGCCGTCCATGACCTGCTGCGAGCGTGACCATGTCGCACGACCCGAGATGACGGGGATGTCGGCGGTGAGGAGCTCATCATTGAGCCACGCAGAGATCGTCGGCTGGTAGTCGATGAAGCCCGTGAACAGTTCGTCGGGCGCACCGTCCCTCACAGCAGAACACCCCAGTCGAAGGCGCGGACGTCGCCCCACGTCTGGCCGGCGAAGAACGTCTTGAAGTCGGCCCACGTCTGGCCGGCGAACACGGACTTGACGTCACCCCAGTCGAACGCGACGAGGATCACGCCCGGCTCCGGGTCGCCCACCACTTGCACCGGCACCACCCAGCGGCGCATGGTGCCGACCGCGCCGAGCAGCGCAGTGCCGTAGTCGCCGGCACGGCCATAGATCTCCACCGGGGGGATGCCGCGATTGGTGACCATGCCGTCGTTGCGGCGCACGATCGCGCCGCCTTGCTCGAGCAGTTCCAGCAAGGCCTTGTTGGAGGCCACAGACCCGACCTCCACCTCGAGCTGCAGGCGCGCGGCGAGGCCACGATCGAACCGGCCGGGCATGTCGGTGCGACCGTCGACGGCGAAGAACGAAGTCCGTGATGCACCCGAGCGCTGATCGTGCGGCTCGGCAACCTCACACCCGACACGGATCGACCCGTCGAGCGACTGCAGCACGCAGTAGTAGGTGGACGACACGATCACCGGGGTGGTGGTGTATACGTCACCGGCGACCGTCACCTGGTAGACAACCTCACAGTTGAGCGGCGCACGGTTGTCGACCAGGATCACCGTCGACGTGGACGCGATCGACTCGCCGCCCGGGACAGGCCACTCGTAGCCATCCCACATGCCGACCACGGTGTAGGCATCACCACCGGTCAAACCGGTGATGGTGATCTGGACAGGCGCCGGGTCGGGCGCGGTGAGGACCGCGGCGGAGATCGCTATAGCCATCAGCGCCCCCCAGCCGTGAGAGCCGAACTGCGGTCGTCGTCGTACTCATCGAGCTTGTCGTCGACCACACCTTCCATGCGGGCCAGCAGCGTGCCGTCCTTGTCGACCACCGTGAGGTTGACGACGGTGGGTCCGGAGCGGCCGCGAGCGCCGCCCTGGCGTGCGACGTCGAACAGGTATGGGCGGAGCATCGCGCCGAGCTTGTCGATCGGGGACACGACCTCAGGGACGTTCGCGTCACCGACCTGCGCGAGCACGGGCTTGAATGCGATACCACCAGTGGCGAGCGACAGGATCGGCAACTTCGGCGCGGCGACGGTCTTGCCGCCGATCTTCGGCACCCACGTAGGCACCTGCCACTCGAGCTTGCCCACGGTCTTGTTCCACGCCTCGGAGACCATGTTGAAGGCGACCTTGAACGGTCGAGTGATCTTGCTACTGAGGTCACGGAAGAAGGAGGCGATCTTGCCGGGCAGCTCCTGGAAGAAGCCCTTGACCCGCTCGACGTTGTCCTTGACCTTGGTCACCCAGTCCTTAAACACGCCGACGGCCTTCTTACCGAAGTCCGCCAGGCCGGTCACCAACTTGGAGACCCAGGTGATGACCAACTTGAGGACCCACACAAGTCCCTCGAGCAGCAGCGAGACGACGGGCAACAGAGCCTTGAGAACGGCGGCGAGGATCTCGGCCAGCATCTCGATCACCGGGACCAGGACCTCACCGACGAGCGAACCGACGAGCTCAAGCACCGGGGCGAGCGCCTCGACCAGTGGGTTGATGAGCGCGAGGATCGGAGGCAGGACCGCCATCAGGACCTCGATCAGCGGCGGCAGAAGCTGCATCACCAAATTGCCGACGACACCCACGAGCGGCAGCAGCGCCTGCACGATCGACAGCACCGGCGGAATCAGCTGTAGGAACACGGGGATCAGCTGCATCACCGTCTGGAGGAGGAACTCCACCAGCGGCAGCAGCGCCACGAATGCCTGCCCTAGGACGCCCATGACGACACTCGCGACCTCACCAAACAGCGGCACGATCTGAGCGAGGATTGGGCCCAGCATCTCGAGTGCTCCGCCGATCGCGTCCGCGAGCAGCGATGCGATCTTCGGCAGCAGCGGCGCGACGGCCTTAAGGATCAGGGACAGCGGGTTGAACGCCGCCATCACCTGCAGCACCTGCGGCACCAGCGGAGCGAGCGCGTTGAACAGCGACATCGCGCCGTCGACGATCGGGGAGAACATCGAGAAGTCGATGCTGGAGAAGATCCCCGTGACGCTCTGCACGACGCCCCAGAAGAAGTCCACCACCTTGTCGAACGTGCCCTCAGGGATCTTCGCGGTGAGCGAGCTCCACACGTTCTTCATGCCCGGCACGATGCGACTGCCCACGAAGTCGACGAGGCGCAGGCCCGCGGGCAGCACCTTGTCGATGATGACGTTCGCGGACGCATCCATTGCCGGCAGGAACAGTCCGCCGACAGCCTCCTGGATCTGAGAGAAGCCGACCTTCATGCGGTCGGAGGCGTTGGCCGTCGCGGCGGCGGTGCCGCCAAAGCGACCCTCGAGTTGCTTGAGGATGAAGTCTTGCGCGCCGGCGACGTCGCCCGCCTCGACCATCGCCTTGATCATCTTCTTCTGCTCGTCGGTGAACGTCACGCCTACACGCGACAGCGCAGAGATGCCCTGGATCGGGTCGTTCAGTGCCTTGCCCAGTTTGAGGGCATTGGACTCGGCAGAGCCCAGGCCCGCGGCAGACATGTCGAGGGCCGCCTGGGTAGCGCGGTCGAAGGCTCCACCCGTCTCGTCCGCGGTCTTGCTCAGGTTGTGGAACGCCATGAGTTTGGCCTGCGTCGCCACGATCGCGTCATCATCGATGCCGGTGGCGCGCGCCTGCTCGTCCGCCATCTTGACTAGGCGGTCGGTGACGCCGTCGACCTGGTCGCCGAACAGTCCGGAAACCTTCGCGGCGGTCTCGAGGCGGGCAGTGATCGTGGCGTCGGCCTCGGCTGCCTTGATGGCCTCCTTGGTGTAGGCGACCACCTTGCCAACAGCGAAGGCGCCGGCCATGAGGCCGGCGACCTTCTTCAGGCTGGAGGAGACACCACCGAGTTTCTTGTCGACACCCTCGATCGCCTTCGACCCGGACTTGTCATTGCCGATGATGTTGTAGGTCAGGTTCGACGCCACAGTTCACCTCCGGCTGATGTTGTTGAGTTGTCGGGATTGCTTGCGGTCTTGCTCCGCGAGCTCGTCATTAGCGGCGGCGAGGACAAGCCAGTCCTCGTAGGGCAGGGACCAGATGCGGTCGAGGGTGTAGCCCGGGAAACGCAGCGCGATCTCCACGAAGCGCGACCGGACGGACTCTTCTATCCAGTCCTCGCGGGCTACTGCAGGGAGCTCGCTGAGCTCAGTGCCGGCGTCGGCTCGGCGACGGCGACGGCCTGAGGCGAATCCGTCGCCGGCAGCTGAGGGTCCACCGTGAGGGCTTCCTCAAGGGCAGGCGTCTCATCGTCCTCAATGGGTTCGTCGTCGATCTGTTCGAATGCCTCGAGCGACATCGACGTGACGGCCGGCCACGACACCTTGAATCCGCTGCCCCACAACGTGAGGAACAGAGCGACCTGCGTGGCGAAGATCTCCGACGGGTCCTCGAGTTCGCCGTCCTCGAGTTCGCCGTCCTCGTCAGCGACCGCCTCAAGGTGGAAGCGCAGCCGGTCCTGCACGACGGTGATCTTGTCGCGCACACCCTCGGCCAACTGCTCGAGCTCGTGCTCGTCGAGGAACTCCACCTCGATGTCGGGGCGTGAAGATGCGCGGCGCAGGCGCGACATGATCGTGGTCATGCGCAGCTTCGTGCCGCGCTGCAGGGCCGCGAGCGCGTCGAGGCCTGCCGTGGTGACGTCCATTGCGTCGAGGGTGTGGCCGGCGAACGGTGCGCCTTCGGGTCCGTTGAAATGGATCTTGGGCATGGGTTGGGATCCTTAGTTGTCGACAGGGGGGTTGGCGCGCAGTTCGCCGAGGGCGTCGTCGATCGCCTTCTCGAGGCGTTCGCGTGCTGCGCGGGAGCCAAGCACGACACCGCGCTTGAACCACTCAAGGCCCTTCTGTGCGGCCCAGGCGCCCGTCCCGAATACGGGGTGTCGGACGATCTTCTGGTTGAAGGCCTTAGCGGGGACGTCGTCAGCGTTGGTGGAGACGACGCGGACAAACCCGCCGTAGCGGGCGGAGCCAACGCCGGCACGAACCCTAAGACCAGACTTGATGGTCTGGCGGGTCTCGCGGTTGGAGCTGCCTCCATCGCCCTCGACACGGTCGAGGCGCATGCCGCCGAACTGGCGGACATTGGGGCCACGGCGATACCCACCACGGCTGCCGGTGGCAGGCTTGCGGTAGGTGCGCCCGGTCATAGTGCCGGGAGACTCGGTGTCGAGGATGCGTGCCTGCTCCTCAACGATGACCTGGCCGGAGTCGCGGAGCGCCTTGCGGGTCTCGCGCGCGAAGGTCTTGTCGGCCTTGCGCAAGTCCTGCAGGACGCCCCGGACGTTGGTCCGGATCTCGAGGTCCTTGTCGGCCATGACTAGTAGGCCGTGTCAGCCGTCCGGTACACGACGTAGATCGGGGCGTTGCTGAGGTTGTCCAGGCCGGTGAAGTTGATCGACTGGGTGATGACACCACCAGCGTTGGACTTGGGCAGCTCACCCTCGAGGCGGAGCGACGGGATGATGATCTGCAGCACGGGGTTGACACCCGTGTCGATCGTCTCCGGGCGGGTGAACGTGAGCACCATGCTGAGCGCGCTGTTGTTGAGGTACGCGTCGCGCAGCGTGACGTCAGTGAACTCCGCGGTGATCGAGCCGTCGAGAACGCCGGCACCGAGGACGTTCTTGCGGGAGCGCATGCCGGCACCGCCGAGGTTGAAGCCCTCGGTGTCGAGACCGTTCGCCCACTTCACCGAGAACTTGTTGATATTCGCGAGCGCGGAGCCGGTGATCGAGCCGAGGTCCGTGGTGGTGGGCGCGGTCAGGGTGCCGCTGTTGAGGTAGATGGCACCGTGCACGAAGGTGAACAGCTTGAGGCTCGACGGGTAGGACGGCGACGCGTAAGTCACGTCGGTCTTGAGTTCCTTCGCGAGCCACTCGGTGACGATCTTCACGATGCCGCCGGAGTCGGCGGTGAACTCGATCGAGTCACACACCGCGCCAAGGAAAGTGTGCGCGATGGTCGCGCCGCCACCCACCGGCGGGATGCCCTTCTGGATCGTGTACGACGCGAGGGGGTCGGTGGTCGCGGGCGTGAACACCTGCTGGTACGCCGACTTGGTCGGGATCACCGTGTTGGTGGCGCCACCGAACGCGGCCTTGAGAATCAGGCCGAGGCCCTTGGTGGCTGCCTCAAGTTCAATGGTGCCGCCGGGTGCGATCTTGGCGATGTCGCGGCGGTCAGCGCGAGCGACGCGCGAACCGACGCGCATCCCCTCACCCTGAGAGAACTCGAGGTTCGCGTCGAGCGCTTCGGAGGTGAACTCGAGGAAGTGGTCCGGGGTGACGCCGGTGCCGTACACCGACTCCTCCGCGAGGCCGATCGAGCAGTCGAGCTGCGTGGTCATGACTGGTCTCCGTTCGTGCCGTCGCCGGCGTTGTCGTGGGCACCGTCACCGGTGCCGGCTTCTGCGGCCTTGTGAGCGTCGATGGCCGCGATGATGGCGGGCTTGTTCAAGCCCTCGGTGTTGATGCCCTGGCGGGCCGCGTAGGCCTCCCAGACGTCCTTCCTGTCGGAAGGCTTGGGGGTGTCGTCGACGGGGGTGGTGACGAGCAGGTCTGGGCGCTGCGCGAGCGAGGCGAGGAGCGACTTCGCGGCGGTGTCGACGGGCTGCCAGATCGCCTGAGGGAGGAGGCGCTCAGCCTGCGCTTCAGTGACCTCCACCTCCTCGCCGCGGCCGACGATGCGACCCAGGAGCGGCACCTCGAGCGCGCCCTGAGGTGACACGTTGCGGATGGTGACAGTGGTCATGCTCAGCCCCTTACTTGGTAGAACAACTTGAACGTGGCAGTGATCTCCCACGTGATGCCGCCACCCTTTGCGGCTGGCATTGACTCGGTGGAGTAGTGCTCGAGGAAGCACCATTCGACGTTGCCGTCCAGCTCGGTCGCGTTGCGGCGGACGTGATCCGCGAAGCGGTCGAGCATGTCGAACGCCCGATCGCGCGCGTCAAGGTCCGCCTCGTCGGGGTCACCGCCGACAGCGGCGGTGAAGTACATGTCGATCAGGAGGGTCTCGTCGCGGCCGCGAGGAAACCTCGCGTGGTCCTGATTGGAGTCGATGTTGCCCATGGCGACGAGCTGGTCGCCGAACGTGATGCGGCCCGGATAGCGCATCACCATCGTGGGCTCGCCATCGAAGAAAGCCTTGGCAGCCTGGAACATCGCCTCGTGCGCGCGAGCGCCGGCGGTTGCGGAGATCGCGGTCATGCGATCCCCGGAGCGGACGGGATCTGCGACAGCAGCTGCAGAACGCGACGCGGGAGAGCGAACCCGGTCGACGTCTCGACGACTTCACCGCCGGCCTCGTTGGACTGCGCGCCATAGTGGGCGATCTCGAACAGGTGCTCGGCGAGTTCGATGCAGGCCTGACGCGCGGGCGGCGGGATCTCGCCCTTGCCCTTGCTGTAGGTCACCTCGATATTCACATCGCCCGCGGTGAGAGCATCGGAGTAGATGACGCCGGCCCGCGTGTCGACCTTGTACTGCGACGGGTCGAGAGTGCCGCCGTCGACGTCGACTCGTTCCACCGTCACGCCGACGTGAGGCAGCACGACGGCACGCTTGCGGGGGCTGCCCGACGTCGCGTACACCTCCTGGGTGGGGAGGACGGGACCGACAATCGACTCGATCACCCACGTGGCCGTCGCAATGTTCAGTTGCATCGCGTCACGCAGATCGCCGACGAGTTGGCGGCTGTTGTTCTTTCGCAGCCGGTAGTCAAGGTCGCTGACCGAGACGAGGTAGCGCGGGTTCTCCGGCCACACGTCGACGACGTCAGCGAACCTCTCGCCGGCGTCCGACGCCCACAGCAGCGCATGCCGACCGGGCAGGACGGCGGTGAAGTCCGCAGCGTGGGTGGTGCCCGTGTCGGTCACTGATGAGGTCGAGACCACGTCCCCGTTGGGGTCGGTGACCACGAGCGTCGCGGTGCCCGTACTCTCCGACTGCCACGAGACAGCGACCGTCGACCCCACCAGTGACACGAGAGACATGCGGGATCTAGCCCTTCTTGCTGGACTTCTTGAGCAGCGCGATCTGCTCGTCAACCTGCTTCACGCGGGCGTCCTTGCCGCGCAGCACGTAGCCGCGCCGCTCCTCCCCGAGTGCGTCGAGCAGCTGCTTGGTGCGGGTGTCCAGACCGCCGTCGTTCGACTTCGCGGCCGCGGAGCGCTTCTTCGCGGCGATGCGGTGCTCAGCGCTGGCCTCCGCAACAGGAGCGGCAGGAGCGGGCGCCTGAGCGTCGTCAGCCTTCGTCGCGGCCTCGGACGCCTGAGCGTCGTCAGCCTTCGTCGCGGCCTCGGACGCCTGAGCGTCGTCAGCCTTCTTGGGGTTTCCCATGGGTGTTCCTCCTTGGTTGGGCCAAGCCACTCGGTGGGGCGGTGTGACCCGCCCCACCGGATGGGCTTAGAAGGTGGGCGCGGCGAGACCCGTGCCGCCGACCTTCTGGATGGCCGACGGGTAGCGGCCGAAGGTGAAGGCGAAGAACGAGTACACGACGAGGTCGATGCCCAGGCCCTTCGCGTTGGGCTGGTCCGCACGAATGAACAGCGGCGCGTTGGGGTCCTCCCAGATGTGGGACTCCGAGAGCGGGATCACGTAAATCTCGTCCTCGTTGGTGCCCGAGCCGAGGTTCGTCGCGATGTTGTTGTCGACCACGACGAGCGCGCCGTTGGGCAGGATGCCACGGAAGCCCTTGCCGTAGGCCTCCGCGTAGCTGGTGCCACCCTGCTGCGCGGCGATACCGGGCTGACCGATGAAGGGCCACGTGGTCGTCATCTGCGAGGTGAGCCAGTTCCAACGACGCGAGTGCATGACCACCGCGATGTCGCCCTGGCTCTGGTCGAGAAGGGCTGCCTCCGTGGCCGCCTGCGCGGCGATGATCTTCGGGTACGCCTCTGCCGCCGTGGGGCTCGCGTCGGTGTAGGTCACCGCAGTGGCCAGCGCCGAGAGGCCGACCGACGCGGTCGAGATGATCGAGCCGTCGAGCGACGTGTTGTGCGCGCCGACCAGGTCGCCGAGGACCGTGTCGAGAACACCGGTGCCGCGCTGTGCCGCCTGCAGCGACACGGTCTGTGCGCCCGAGACGGTGCGGATGGGGACCGACAGGACGGTGTCGTCGATGCCGGTCTCCGACGCGGCCGCGTTCTCCGCCGACTGCACGGAGGCGGAGGTGCCCGTGGTGACGCGGGAGATCTCCACGGTCATGCCCTTTTCCGGCAGGTCGTGGTGACGCATCACGTTGGCCAGCGGACGGCCAGCCCGAGCGGTCGGAGCGACGAGGTCGACGAGGTACTGCGGGACGACGAGGCCGGCGAAGGCCCCCGATCCCACCGCGCGCTCTTCGAAGCCCTCACCGCGCTCGACGCGCTCTTCCTGCATGTGACGCTCGAGACGGGCGGCGGCAGCCGGGTCGTTGAACTTGGCGGCACGCAGGATGTCCGCGAGGAACACCTCGCCGTTCTTGTCGTTGCCCGGGTTGTAGGTGCGCTCCTCGGAGATCACCAGGGCGCGGCCCTGCGGGGCCTCGATCTTGGCGTCGGTGGGGGTGGACTGGCGGGAGAGCTCGTCGGCCTTCGCGTCGCGAGCGATCTCGTCCTGGAGCTCACGCACCTCGTCGCTGATCTGGTCGATCTCGGCGTCGAGGTTGTCCTTCTGCGTGCGCAGAGCGGTGACGTCGGTGGGGTCGACGTCGTCGGTGCCGCGCAGCTCAGCGAGCTGCTTGGCGATGTCGTTGCGCTCCGCGAGCTTCGCCGTGAGCGCCGCTCGCTTCTGAGCGAGCAATTCCTTGGGAGTCATCTTCACGATGCCTTTCCTTGAGGGGGTGTGAGGGGAATCCCTGCCAGACAGCCAGGCCCAGGCGAACGCGGGCGCGGAACCGTGCGGTGCTTACGGGTGTGCGGCTCAGATGAACCGCAGGGCAACGTCCTCATTGGTGATGAGGTCACTGCCACGCTTGAGAGTGGGCGCGCCATCCGCGCGCTCCGGTGCCTTGATGGTGGCGCCAGCCGTGTGGGGGTTCGCGCCGTAGCCGACGATCGCGACATCGCCGCGGTGGATGTCGACTTCCTTGATGACGAACTCGTCGAAGTCGTCGGACCACCAGCCCTCGGTGATGCGGAACTTGAACGACATCTCATCGATCAGGCGGTCGTCGATCTTCTGGCGGATGTACTGCACGTCGGTGTCGTTGGGGTTGAGGTCCGCCTCGACACGCAGACCGCGAGTGTCCTCCTCGAGGCGCAGGCTGCCCGCCGTGGTGCGGGCGATCCGGCGAAGGTCGTTGTGCTGCAGCACGAGCGGCACGTCGAGGCCCAGGGTCTTGAGGGTCTTGGTGAACGCGCCCGCTTCGACGGTCTCCATGTACGGGCCGTACCAGTCGTACATCTCGTAGGGAGTGTCCGTGATCGAGGCATAGCCGTCGAAGCGCAGCACTGACACGCCGGCCTCGGTGGTCTCCTCGCGGAACGAGAACTCGGTAATACGCGCGTGAGCGCGAGCAACCGCGGTGGCGTCCGCACCGTCGCGGCGCTGGGACGGACGGTCGGCCTGGCTGCGCAGGTTCTTGGAGCGCTCTGCGGCAGCGGCACGGCACTGCTCTGCGAACTTGACGGTCATGGGGTCTCCTGCGGTGCTGGGGCCGAGGCAGCCGCGAGCGCGGCGTCTTCGGCGATCTCTGCCTTCTGGTCGTCGGTGAGCGGTGGGAGGTTGAGCCACGCGCGGGTCTCCGTGGTGGTCGTGACGCGCGCCTCCTTGTTGCGGAGGAGAAGCTCGTTGCGGGCCTGCGGGTCCATGCGCAGGAACGCGTCGGTGTTGAACTTCACGTAGCGGTCGGACACGACGAGGCGCGACAGTGCGGTCTCGCGGCGCTGGATCGCGGGGCCGAGACTCATCACCAGGAACTGCAGGTTGCGCTGCGTGATGTTCGCGTAGGTGATGGACTGGCCAGAGACCGCGGCGTCGAGCAGATCGGCCGGCACGTCCATGAAGCGGGCGAGCTCGACGTCGGTGGCACGGATCTGCTCGAGGAACTGGGCGGCCCGGGCGGTCGAGGAGATCGCCGTGTACTCCCAGTCGTTGCCCGTGACGAACGGTTCGCCCGACGACGTCGACGCGAGGAAGCGACTCTTGACGACGTCGGCCTCACCGGGGTTGAGGACCTTCTTGGCGTTGCGGAGAATCGCGGATGGCGTCGCACCGGAGTCAAACCAGTCGAGTGCGAACTCCTCAGCGGACACGTGCGTGCGCATCGAGTAGTCCGCGTAAGCCAGCGGCGACAGTCCCCACGGGATGCCGGCGACGACGTACTGGCGTTCGTGCCAGACGTTCTCCGGCTTGTAGGCCGTCTTGCCAATGAGGTACTCGTCAATGACGCCGTCCTTGTGGCGCACGACGACGTCGGCCACAGACACCGGGAAGACCTTGCTCGGCAGGAGATTGCCGTCCCGCTCGAGGATGATGCCGACCGCGTTGCCGTCCCGGTCAAGGTCGGACTGCGTCGCATACAGCCACTCGGAGAACGACATCGGGTGTCCGGCTGCCCACTCGTAGGGAGTCTTGAAGATCGGCGGCTTCGCCATGACCGCCGGCACCGACGTGCCCTTGTAGTCCTTGAGGACGTCGACCGGGAGCGAGCTGATGAGGTTCGCGCGCAGGCGCACCGCAGCCCACACGATCGAGGACTGCTGGGCGCGCTTGCGCGACACACGCCCGCGGCCGCCACCGCGACGCGAGATCCCGAACGACGACAGTGACAGCCCACGCTGCGCGCCACCGTTGGACCACAACAGAGAGCGGCTCATTCCTTAGGGCCTCCCTGTCGGTACGACATGACGAGCGCCGCCACGCCCGCCACGATCCACGCGGCCGCAGGGTGCACCTGGTACGCGCCCACGGTGACCGCCGTGATGCCGGCGAGCTCAAGCACGATTCGCATGCGAAGTCCTCACTGCACCGACTCAGCGGCGTCGTAGTCGTTCTCTCTGGATTCCAGGAAGGCCCAATAGCCGAGGGCCACGGCGTACAGCGGCGAGATGTCCCCCAGGGACTTCCCTCGCCACCAGCGCCAGCGGTCGGACACGGTGCGCTTCACTGCAGCCGCGAGCGCGGCGTTGATTTCCTTCTCGTCGACATGCCGGAAGTCACCCGACAGAACGGCGTCGTAGTGCGCGCCGCAGGCGATGGTGATGTTGGCTGAACTGATGAGCTCGACCTGGAAGCCGCGGTCCTCGAGGTCGCGCTGCAGCGAGGCTGCTGCGCCGTCGCCGGCGAGGTACACGGTGGTCGCTCCGGTGCGGGCGCGGACCTCCTCAGCGAAGGCCGGCGCCCAGGTGACGCCGTGCTCGTAGCCAGCCAGGCGGGAGCACACGCGGGCGAGCGGGTCCGTGGACTTGCCCGTCACTGAGATGCTGGTCCACTCACGGTCGGGGCTGGTGTCGATGACGAGTACCGGCGTCGCGGCGTCGTAGTCGATCGGGTCGTCGATGAGATGGCCGGGCATTGCGCACGCACGCCACGCGGCGATCGGAATCTCCGGATCCTTGGGCTTCGTGCCTGGCCAGCGGCCCAGGTAGGCGCGATCGAATCCGTCAGGGTCGTTGGCCATCGCCTCGAACTCGGCACGGATGGTGTCGAGGGTGATGGTGTGGCCAAGCGCCGGCAGTGCCGACGCCCACACGGCGGGGTCGGCGCGGTCCGCATCGTCGGGCACCGACCACTCGAAGTAGGCGATGCGGGAGTTGGGGTCGCGGCGTTCGACGAGCGCACGGCCGAGCTGCAGCTTCTCCCACAAGTACAGCGACTTGTCGCGAGTGCCGGCGGCGGAGGTGATCCACATCTGGCCATCTGCCCGCGTCAGCATCGCGGGTCGGAGGCCCTGCTCGATCGTGCCGTCCCGGTGGACGAACGCCTCGTCGATGAAGGCGCGGCCAATGGTCGAGCCGTGGCCGGAGTCATCCTTCACCGCGTCGATCGCGATGCGCGAGTCGTTGATGAGGCTGATGTGCTCGGAGCCGGTCTTGCCCACCCAGCCCGGCATCGACTTGTTGCGGCGTGGTTCCAGCAGTGACGGCAGGTGCCGGCGCAGCGGGTTGTAGAAGTTGAGCTCGAGACGCTCGAGCGCCTTGAGCCGGCTCTGCGCGGTGTAGACCACGAACTCGTCGGAGCGCTGCATGGCCCCCGTGATGGCGTTATCGCGGACGATCGTCGTCTTGCCCTCTTGGCGGGTGACCACCATGATGACAGTCCGGTACCACGGGAAGCCGGTGGCGGGGTCGACCTCGCACACGATGTCGTCGACGTAACGCTGCCACGGCATGTGCGGCTGACCGAGGGCCTGGCCGATCTTCGCCGGACGAGCGCCGCGCGTCTCGCGCTGCGGGTTGCGCTCCGTGCCGAATCGAGGCGGGGCGAAGTCCACCGCGCTACTTGCTTTGCGCGCCATTGTCGCCGAACTCACGGAGCAACTCCGCGGCAGCGTCCGCCGGCGTCGCACCTCCCGCGCCTCGCTCAAGCAACTGGATGCCGTTGTAGATCCGCAGCTGCATCGGGTTCACCAGGTCGAGCCGGTTGATGCGATCCGCGTTGTCGACGAGTCTGGCCGACTTGCGCAGCAGCGCCGTCACCGTCTCCTGGAACAAGGACGCGCCGTCGATCTTCGGCAACTCTCGCTCAAGCGCCGTAGTCACGGATCCCGCCGGCAGCTTGTCGATGATGATCGGCTGCACCTCTCCGGCGGCGTCGATCGCGTCGACCGTCTCAGGCTCCGGCGTAGGGGCCAGTGCCTTCTTGCGGTCCTCGCGCCACTTGCGCATCCGCTCGCGGTTCGCGCCCAGACACTCCGGGCACTTGCACCCACGGCGATAGCCAGGCATCCCCGGCTGAACCTTGAGGATGACGTGGCGAGGGCGAATCACGGGCAACGGATCAGAGGAAGCGGCGGGCTTCTTGGCGCGGGTCATCGAGGCCTCCTCGCAGTCCCCCGCGATTACACATGTGATCGATTACCAGGGGATTCGTTGGGGAGAGAAAAAAGAGAACATTGGGCGGTCGCGCAGAATTGACGCTCCTAAAAATCGGAGCGCGTTCAGTCGTAGAGCGACGAGCGCGGAACGCCGAAGTCGCGCACGCGGCGGTCGGTCGGCTTCCGGCGTTGCTGGTTGCCGAGACTCGAGTTGCACCCTCGATGCATCGGCTCCAGGTTCCACAGAGCGTCCACACCACCCTCAACGCGAGGGATCTTGTGATTCACGGTCGCAGCCTTCGGCAGGAGCCACCATCGTGGGGTGTCGACGTCGCCCTTGAAGATCATCTGCTTGCCACACTTCACGCACAGCGGGCGCGAGGCCAGGACGATCTTGGCGTTGCGACGGAACTCGGCGGACTGACCCACGGTGCTCCTCGAGGTGCTGATGCTGGGTCTGGCCGCAAGCCCAGCATCAGCTGATCCCAACCCTTGAGGGAACAGTGGCGCGGGAGTCGAGTCACCGCACGGCCGCCTGGCACCCACGGGAAGCAACTCCTCAGAAGCACCCGGGTATGCGAAAGGCCCGGGGCTGTCAGCATCCGGGCCTTCTCAGGTTCTGCGTCCAGAGACACTTCACCTAGTGATCCCGATGGTACGCCGGGTCACTCAGCACCGCAAGCACCGTGCGGTGCCTCGGCGTGTTGGCCTCGAGGTGCGAGCGCTCCATCGTGATGGTCGCGGCGAGTAGCCCGATCGTCTCCTCATCCCACGTCTCCTTGCACTCACGGCACCAGGCCATGCCCGTCTTCGATGCAACGTCAAGTCGCACAAGGATCGAGTCGCCGGCGTTGCACAGAGGGCAGTGGACGTGGGGGCGCAGCGGGCGAGACTCAAGGCCAGACAAGATGCGGGCCAGCACCCACCACGAGCGCACGTGCTTGTAGAGCGTGTTGAAGCGCGCCTCGTCGAGGGTCTGCGCACGCTCACGCAACAGGGCAAGGTTCTCGTACAGCGTGGACCCCCACGCGTGGAGCAGCTCACCCACCAGTGCCGCGGCGTCGGCCTTGATGTAGTCCAACGCGTCGACCGCATCGAGGTGGCCCACTGGCCGAGACTCATACCCGCCTGCCGCAGAGCCACCCGCCTGCTTGGTGGTCGACGCGAGCTGCAGCAGCAGGGGCGGCATCGTCGCCACGTGGATCCCGCGGGGCGCATCCTCCCAACGGGAGATCTCCGCATCCCAGCGATACCACGGGGCATAGGCCTCCCACGGCTCGTAGAGTTCCCGTAGCCGATGGCGGACCAGAGACACCCGCTTCTCGTGTTCGACATCCGCCACCTGACGCTCGACCGTCTGTGCGTTCATGAGTTCTCCTTGGGCTGGGTTGAGCGCCCACGCCGAGACCTCTTGCGGGAACCAGCGCTAGACGACACGCCACTGCCGGGCCCGGCACGACCAGACCCGCTACTTCCCGACCCGACCCGACCCGGGGAATCCAGATTCGTGATAGCCGGGATCTGTACGGATCCCCCGGATCGCCCTGCAGGCGGCCTCTCAGGGGGCGGGTGGGCCGCGTTCTCCTGGTCGTTGGTCCGCTGGCCAGGGGCCGCGTTCTCCGCCTCTGAGGCGGGCCGCTGGCCCTTCGCCGCGATCTCCAACGGCCAGGTCCGCAGACCCGGGTACATCTGCTCAACCTGGGCCGGCGTGGGCCACTTGCCGAGCTGCTTGCGAATGAACTCCTTCGTGGTGGCGCCATAGACCGGCTTCGCCGGCGGGGGCTTGAGCGGGGGACGCTTGGTGGGCTCCTGGCACTTCTTGCAGCACACGACGAACAGGTCGACGGGCGTGGGCTGCACGCTGATGTCGACGTGGTCCCACGTCGCACCTCGAGGACTCTTACGATCACCCCAGTTGACGGAGATATTGCAGTACCTGCAGTTGTCGCCGTCGCGGAGCTTCGCCGGCACCGTGAGCAGCGGGTTGCGCTCATCACGGCCGCGAGCGCGCGAGTTCTCCACCTCGTCTTGGGTGAGGAGGTGGATGTAGTTGGTGTCGTTGACGAGGCGGTAGCCTGTGCCGTCCGGTTCCCACACCTTCGCTGCGACCAGGCGCTCCATGAGCCAGTTGGCGCGTTCCGGGGATCCGGCGAGCTGCAGGACCATGGCGCGGGTGACGCGCCGGTCAGTGTCCTCGTGCTCCTTGCCGCCGGATTCGGCGGCGAGGCGGACCGAGAAGCCTGCGCACTCGTCGACGTGGCGGAAGTCGCCATCGGGGAACTCGAGCGGGTGCAGGGTCCGCGGGTCATAGGCGAAGGTGTCGCCCACGCGCACGAAGGTCACTTGTGGTCCTGTCTAGTCGGAGCAGCCGGCGCACTCGCCGGTGGTGGGGTTGATGGGATGGCCGCAGGAGGTGCAGAGCTCCGGCTTAGGCGGGTTGCACCGGTGGCACGGGCAGGGGACGACGTTGTCGTTGGCGTCGAGAGACCAGCCCGTGCAGTTCTGGTGCTTACCGTCACGGCACTCAGGGCACATGCGGACCTTGCCCGCGAGCGCGGTGCCGTCTTGGGGTGGCGTATCGGGCATCGTCAGGCTCCGTAGGGGCGGTAGGGGGCTTGGAAGCCGATCGGTGGGCCGTTGTACTGGCTGGCGACCTGGGTCGACGTGTAGGCGCCCTGGCGGCCCTTCTCGGGGTCGCGCTGGCACGAGTCGTGGTCGGGGCGCCACAGGGCGATCTCGGCGCGCACCTCGTCGGGCTCGCCGTCGACCGTGATAGACGCGCCACAGACGCAGGACTGGGTGATCTTCACTGCGGCCACGCGTCCTCGTCGGGGTTGCCGATGTGGGCTGCGACCGCGCGCAGCGCCATCTCGAAGTCGGGAAGGTCGTCAGAGCTTTTCATGAGAGGAGTTCCTTGCTGGTTGGGAGGGCGTGGGTCATGACGACCTGATGAGTGGACGGCGCGGCATCCTTGAGCTGCAGCAGCCGGTAGAGGCCGAGCTCGTCGTCGATCGCGACGGTCGGCATGTGGAGGGCGTTGGCGATGTACACCTCGGTCAGGGCGCCGCGGGACTCTTCCCAGCCCGGGAGGTACACGAGGCCGTAGCACTCGGTGACGAGGAAGCCGATGTCGGCACGCATGTACTCCTCCCACGAGGGCTGCTCTGCAGCGGCCGCGGGGTTGATGACTTGGAAGCCCATCGAGCGCAGGCGCTCGGCCGCGGCGTTGAACGCCGGCTTGTTGTCGTCGACGCGGCCCGTCATGGGGCCGGACAGGTAGATGTGGTCGCGGGTCACGAGAGGCCTCCGACGATGGCTTGAAGGGTGATGCCAACCTGCAGGCCGAGGATCCCGATGAAGAGAAGGTCGGCACGGTAGGTGGTGCGGAGCTGCCCCTTGCGGGACTGCTGCATCGCGACGATGTAGGCGAGGGTGCCGACGATCGCGAGGACCAGGCGCAAAGCGAGGAACCAGCCGGGCATCACGACACCTCCCTGAGGAGCTGCGCGAGGTACTCGTCGAGGGCCGTGAACGCTGGCCGGTGGGAGCCGCAGTCCTCGCACTCCATTCCGTGCTGCGCGAGGCCACGGAGCATGAACGCCTCACTCGTGGAGGGAGCCGGGGTGACGAGGAGCAACTCGCCGTCGCCACGGACCTCGAGGAGGTGGGGGAAGCCGGGCTGCTGCTCGACGATCTGCACCGTGAGACCGTTCGAAGCAGTGAACGCCGGTGGCACCAGCGACGCAACGGCCGCCGGGTGGCGACGGCGGCTCCCGTGGCGCTCCTCGAGGAAGCACTTCCTGGCCCACATGCCAACGAGGAACGCGGTCACCAGCGCGGCGACCACCAGCGCGACGTAACGGGGGCCCGGCCCGTGGCCGGCGTTCCACCGGGAGAGCGCGGTGGTGATAGCCAGGCAGGTGAGGATCACGAGCCAGGCGCGGACGTCCTCACGCTTCATGCGACGCAGTGAGCGGATCATGACTTGCTCCTGCGGCCGCGGGGCTGCTCGGCGCGGTCCTTGAGACCGAAGTAGACGAACTCCTGGTCCTTGGACACCACCACCGTCGCGTCCTTGTTGGGCAGCTGACGCGCGAGGTGGCGCGAAAGCCGTTCGCGAATGTCCTGCAGATCGTGATGCGACGACGGGCGCGCCATGCGAACCCACTGCTCCGGGCCAGCCCTGAGCAGCGATTCATACACGGCGTCGGCGACGTGCTTGATGTAGGCGCGACGATCCGGGCGGGGCGTGTGGTCCGTGATGTGCTCGATCGACTCGACCAGGCGGTCCGCTTCCTGGTCGAGCTCGTCCTGCGTCCGATGCTGCGCCATGGCTACTTGCCCTTGGCCCTGCTCGTGGCGACCGCGAGCGCGGCCTTCATCTTCTCGAGGAGGGTGGCCTCAGCGTCGGTGAGGGGGTAGCCGAGATCCTTGAGTTCCTCAAGGGCGTCGATCTCGGCCTTGGCGGAGTCCCGGTTCCACTCGCTTTGCTTGAGGTAGGTGGGGTCGATGAAGTTCCGGACCCCCCAAGAGGAGATCATGTTGTGGGTCTCGACGGCGTGCAGCAGGGTCGCGGCGAGCGCGCCTTCCGGTAGCGGGTTCGTCACCTGAAACCCGTACCCGGCGAGATCGTGGACGGCAGCCTTGTGCTGGGCCGCGACGAGTTTCTCGGCGACGTCGGTGCCTTCGATCAATTGGGCGGCGAGCCAGGAGTACCGGTGTTCACGAGCGACGTCGACGCCGGCGACGAGCTGCTCGAGCTCCTCGCGGGCAGCCTTGTCCTCGGGGGTCTCCTTCTTCGCTGCGTCCTGCGGTCCACGAGCGGCCTTGAGTTCAGCCTTGTGAGCGGTCGCGGCCTTAGTGCAGGCCCACTCGATGTCCCCGTACCACGGGTCGACGTAGGCGGAGTGGCCAGGGCACTCCGTGTGTGTGTCGGGCGTGATTTTGAGGGCCTTGAGGGGCGCGACCTCCCCATGGAGGTAGGGCTGCTTCTCGAGGAGCTCGGCGCCAGCAGCAGCGACCTTCGCCTTTGATGCTTCGATCTTCTTGCGAGTGGCCAACTTCCGGAGCGCCGCCGAGATGCGCCAGTCCATCACTCCGCCCTTGTCAAGGTCCGCAACGAGTTCCTCGTACAGATCGGGGGCCTCGACCGCGATGTCTCCCACGACGATGGCCTGCTCAAGCGTCAGCTGCTTGTCCTTGACTCGGGCCTCCACACGCGCGTCGACATTCGCGAGCGCCAGGCGACCCTTCACGGTCTTGGCCGCGCGGCCGGTCTTCTTGGCGATGGCGGTCTGTGTGAGGCCGAGGTCGAGGAGGCCTTGGTAGCCGCGGCCCTCCTCAAACGGCGTGAGGTCGGTGCGCTGCAGGTTCTCCACGAGCATGAGTTCGAGCTGCTGGGCGTCGTCAAGCGTGGAGTCGACAACGGCGGGTACGGTGTCGAGGCCCGCGAGCGTCGCGGCAGCGAGGCGGCGGTGGCCGATCACGGCCCGGTAGTGGGCGGCGAAGCGGCCTGTGCCAGCCTTGGGTGCTGGCACGACGAGGAGGGGCTGGCGGATGCCGTGCTCCCTGATGGAGTCCGCGAGTTCGGTCAGGTCGCCGAGCTCGTCGCGCGGGTTGGCTGGGTGGGCGTCGATGTCGGATGTCGGGATCGCGATGATGCCTGCGACGTTGGTGTCTTCGGTGAGGGCGTCGATCGCGGCGGAGGAGTCGGACGACGCGAGTGGGGCGTCGGCGACAGGGGTGCGCTTGGTCATGAGGAGTTCCTTCGGTTGGAGTTGGGTTAGTTGGCCATCGCGTCTTCGCGGCGGTAGACGGGGACGCGGTTGGGGCAGGTCCGCCAGTGGGGGCGGGCCCGGTACTCGTCGGGGGCGAGCGGGTCACGGTCGGTGATCTTGTGGGCGACCTCATTGCCGGTGCGTGGCTCGCGGTAGATGGCGTAGTTCGCGAGAGGATCGATCGAGCGGTCCTCGGTAAGCGGGTCGAACGCCATCACGCGACGCGTGTCGGGGATGAAGATGAACTCGATCTGTGCGCCGCAGTCGCGGCACCGGGTGTCGGGGGCGTAGGCCATCACGCAACCTCCACGGGCGGGGGAATAGGAGTGGCCGATGCACGCCGGTACAGGACCACGGATGCGCCGTTGGCGGTCTCACCCGTCGACGGCACCTTGTAGGGCAGCTCGTCGCCGCGGAACCGCCACGTCAGTGGCGCGGCGAGGCCATCAGCGACGGCCTCCTTGATGAGGCCGGCACGCTTCTTCGGTTCGATGCCGGCGGCGTCGAGCGCGTCGCGCAGATCGTTCGCGGAGAACAGTTCACCGGCGGGGATCTTCTCGATCGCGGCACGGACCGCGTCCACGTCGGAAGCGGTCGCGTCCCACAGGGAGCGAGCCTGGCCCTCGTTCTTGCGCTGCGCGGCCTTCTGCGGCGTCGTCGACGTCGACGCAACCTGAGTACCCTCCCAGCCCGCGTGAGCGTTGTGGGCGGCACGAGCGGCCGCAGGGACCGGGTAGGGGTCGGTCTCGTTGCCGCAGCTGCAGATCGCGTAGTGACCCTTCGCGGACGGCTGGATCGCGTCAAGGGTGTGGGTGACGTTGGGTGCGGTGACGGTCATAGTGCCGCCTCCATCCGCGCCGCAGAGTTGATCGCACCCAACGCGTGGCGAGCGAGCACCCGATCGCCATTCGCGGCAGCAATGCCGTACACCTTCTCCGCAGCCGCCTTGCAGGTGCGCACCTCCGCCGCGAGGGTCTGCGCGATCATGTCGTCCGCGAAGTCCGAAGGGGCGAGGCCGGGCACTTCGCCGACAGGGTCGTTGGCCATCACCTCGAACTCGGCACGGATCGTGTCGAGGGTGATGGTGTGGCCAAGCGCCGGCAGTGCCGACGCCCACACGGCGGGATCGACGAGGTACGCATCGTCGGGCACCGACCACTCGAAGTCGGCGATGCGGGAATTGGGGTCGCGGCGTTCGACGAGCGCACGGCCGAGCTCGTCGTGGTTGAGGAGGTCGGACATCACTCAATCCCCGCCCGGTCAAGGAACGCCTGCGCGTGAACCTCGACAACCCACTGGTGGTTCTTGGTGTCGACGCCCAGGTCGAACGAGAGCCGCCAGTCACCCTCGCCGAGTTGCGCGAGCGCCTCAGAGCGGGCCTGGTTCACCACGTCGACGGGTCCCGGGTGAAGATCGCGGGGGTAGGTGCCGGTGAAGTTCACCTGGACCTGCTCCGCCGCCGGCGCCATGCGAGACCCGGTGGGCGCGATCGTCACCTCGAGAGCCATGTCAGTTGCCGTCCTTGTCGAGGAAGCGGGCCGACAGGCCACGGCCGATGAGCATCAGCCACGCGAGCACGACGGCGGCGAGCGCCTGCCAATACGACAGGTGCCAGTCCGTGGCAACGGGCAGGAGCAGCATCACGAGCCACGCGCGCAGCGGCAGGAGCAGGATCCACGAGACGAGGCGGCGCGAGAGGCCCGTCGACGTGGCAACGAGTTCGACCTGCACGGGGTTGAGCGGCTCCATCAGGCACCTACCGGAGTAGCGTTGGCAGCACCAACGATGGAGGGGGCTCCATGGCGAGAACGCCGCAGGAAATCACCGTGCAGCTCGGGCAGCGGTTCGCCGCTGCGGGCACCACTCAGTACCAGAAGGCCCTGACCAAGGCGGGCAAGCGACTTGCGTGGAGCGAGCGGGGTGGGGAGCGCGTCGCCGCAGTGCGGGTCCTGCTCATGGGAGACCCGGGCAACCGGTACGACCCGAACGCCATCGCCGTCACCATCGACGGGAAGGTCGTGGGCTACATCCCCAAGGACCTCACCGGCAAGGTGCGGAAGGCTGTCGGTGGCCACACCGGCAAGGTCGCCATGGACGCGGAGCTCGTGTGGACCGGCGACGCGTACCTCGTCGCGTTCCCCGCGTAGGGCGGTCACGACGCCGCTCCGTTGGGCGCAGAGGTCAGCAGGCCCTCGACGTCCTCCCGGCGAAAGCGACGGTGGCCCGTGGGTGTGCGCTCGGAGGCAATGAGACCGCGCTTCTCGTAGCGCTTGATGGTGTCGGCAGAAACTCCGACGATCGCGGCGGCCTGTCCAGGGGTAAGCCACTCGGGGACTTCATAAGCCTGCTTAGTTCGCATGAGGCAAGGCAAGCAGTCCGGGCGGGGTGTGTCAAGTCATGCTTAATTTTCGGCGTGTCTTGCGCACTTTGCCTAGGTATGCCATACTGCGGACATGGCTACATCGAACGCGAGAAGTACAGCCCAGCCATCTTCGGATGGCCCGTGGGTCCCCGAGTGGACTCTCGCCGACCGACTCCGCAAGGCGCGCCAGTCCGTCGACATGCAGCAGCGCGAGTTCGCTGACCAGCTAGGTGTGACCGCGAGCGCCTACCAGCAGTGGGAGGCCAACAACTCCCGACCCCGGAACGTGGTCTCGATGGCGAAGCGGATCGAGATGCTCACCGGCATCTCCGCGACGTGGCTCCTGGGCCTAGACGACGAAAGGCCCCAACCGACAACGCCGGCAGGGGCCCTAGCGCGCCCGGAGGGATTCGAACCCCCAACCTTCTGGTCTGTAGTGAGTTCCGTTTACGACGGCCCCATGAGGCGCCTCGAGGTGCCCTCTCTCGAGGA
>Ga0207868_1000706_pt1 | contig 30820 bp, 29 predicted proteins | sample Passage237B_FD_187370 | JGI IMG/M metagenome (GOLD analysis project Ga0207868, IMG submission 187370) | Cellulose adapted compost microbial communities from Newby Island Compost Facility, Milpitas, CA, USA - Passage2 37B (SPAdes) (version 3) ... | reverse complement strand
GCGCCCACGGCTGTCGGCCGAGGCCGCGCTGCGCGCGCTCCTGATGAGCTAGCCCGGGCGTCTGCGGCCGCGCGGCGGCTCACGCGGAGAGCTTCTCCAGCATCGTCCTGAGCTCCTCGCTCGTGTGGACCTCCTGCTCGAGGTTCGCCTGCAGGAGCCGCACCGCGTCCGACGCTCCCATCGCGTCGAGAGGCACGATGAGCGACTCGTATGCGGCCATCTCGTAGTGCTCGTTGCCGAGCGCGCTCACCAGCACCACGCGGTCGCGCAGCGCACCCGACGACTTGTCGAGCAGCGACTCGGCCTGCTTGCTGATGCCCTTCGTGCTCGGGGACGGCGCCATGGTCTGCTTGAGGTCGGGGATCTCGAACACCTTGTGGAGGTTGTCGATCTGATCTCGCGTCTCGTCTGCGTGGTGTCGGTCGCTTCGACCTCAACACGGCAAGGGACAGCGGCGCGCGCTCAGAGGGGTGCTGAGTGACATGTGCCATACGGCGCGCGGGCGACACCCGCTCAAGGGCGGGGCCGGCCGGCGGCCCCCGATGGTCGGGCTGACAGGATTTGAACCTGCGACCCCTTGACCCCCAGTCAAGTGCGCTACCAAACTGCGCCACAGCCCGTGACAGCCTGACAATGCTACCCGACCGTGAGGGGCGTTCCGCACGCATCGGGCAGGCGTTTCGCGCCGATTCCGCCCGTGTGGGCCCCTCTCAGCGAGCGCCCGCGCCCTCGTCGTACACGACGATGCGGTTGCGGCCGGAGTTCTTGGCTCGGTAGAGCGCGTCGTCGGCACAGGCGACGAGCTCCTCGAAGATGTCAGCATGCTTGGCCTCGACGAGCCCGTAGCTGAGGCTCAGGGGCCGCTCCCCCTTGCGGCTCACTCCTGCGACGGCCGCGGACAGCAGCCCGGTCACCTCGTGTGCGCGCTCCAGACCGCCCGCGCTGACGAGGATCACGAACTCCTCGCCGCCCCACCTGGCGGCCGCCTCGCCCGGGGTCAAGTGGTCCCTGCACGCCTCGCCGAAGGCGCGCAGCGCGCGATCCCCCATCGCGTGGCCGTACTGGTCGTTGATCTCCTTGAAGTGGTCGAAGTCGGCGAGGATGAGCGCCGAGCCCTCTCCCTGGGTGCGGTTGAGCTCCTTGAGCGCCCACTCGCGGAAGGCGTCGCGCGTGAGCAGGCCCGTGAGGTCGTCGCGGATCGCGCGCAGCTTCCAGCGGTCGGTCAGCTCGTAGCGGCTCAGATGGGCCACGGCATACGTGATGACGACCACCGACGCGCTCGCGCCCAGGGTCGTCGACATCGGGCCGACGAGCGTCTCGTAGAACGACGACTCGGAGCCCGCCGTGAAGAACGTGACAGCTCGCGCGACGAAGAAGGTGGCGACGAGGCTGAGCGCGATGCCCAGGGCGATCACGGCCGTGGTCGCCTCAGAGCCGAAGCCCGGCTGCTCCTGCCTTGCACGCACGCGACCGTCGTGCGCGATCCGCCAGTACAGGATCGCCGCGTAGCCCATCAGGATCGCCAGGAGGATCGGCATCGCCCCGCCCGAGGGCCAGTCAGCGCCCTGCGGGTCCTCGACGACGGTGGCGAGCGCGCCCACCGCACCGGCTGTGAGCACGGCCCACCAGCGCGACCTCTCGCCGCGCAGGGACCGCGCGCCGCCGATGATGCACGCCGCGCTCATGAGTCCCAAGGCGTTGCCCAAAGGCGCGGCGATCCCATCGAGACGGGTGTGCGCGAGCAGGTAGGCGAACGAGCCCAGCCCGGTCGCCACCACCACGAAGGCCCACCACAGCGGATACGGCGCGCGGGTGGCACGGTACGAGCCGAACATGATGAGCAGGAACGCAGTGCCGGCGACGACGGCCTGAGCCACCCTCAGCGTGTCGACGTCCAGCATGGTTCGAGCGTAGTTGGGCCGACGCGCCGGGGCGGCACGCGTGTGACGCGCGTCACTCGCGCGCGTCGCCGGGGCGTTCCCTCTGGGCTGAAGCCCCAGGCAGGTCCACGTCCTGTACGGGGCGCCGCCGCCGCTTCCCCCAGCGGGATCCGATGACCTGTGCTTACGGTGACGGGGTGTGCCCAACCGGGTGCCGGAAAGGAGCACGACATGTCGACAGCAACCGACACGATCACCGTTGACGTCCCGCTCAGCACGGCCTACAACCAGTGGACTCAGATGGAGTCCCATCCCAAGTTCATGGCGGGGGTGCAGTCTGTCGATCAGCTCGACGACACGCACCTGCGCTGGCACATGAACGTCGCCGGAGTCGAGCGGGACTTCGACGTGGAGATCACCGACCAGGTCCCCGACCGCACGATCGCGTGGGCCAGCCACGGCGAGCTCGAGCAGCGCGGCCGCGTGGACTTCATACCCAAGGGCCCCGACGCCACCGAGGTGACGCTGTCGCTCGACTGGGAGCCCACCGGCGCCGTCGAGAAGCTCGGCAGCGCGTTCATGGTGGACGACGCCCTCGTCTCCCGGAACCTCAGCATGTTCAAGGAGTTCATGGAGAGCCGCGGCTTCGAGGAGGGCGCATGGCGCGGCGAAGTGGTCGACGGCGAGCCGCAGCAGCCGGACATGACCCAGATGCCTCCGGCGTCGCGTGACGGCGCCATCCTGCCGGGCGAGGGCTTTCTGCCCGGCTCGCGCACCCGCAACAACCCCGCCTGAGCGCTCGATGCGCATCGGCGACGCGAGGCGCTCGGATCCGTGGGGGATCCGGGCGCCTCGTGCTGTCTCGCCTCCACGTGCTGTCTCGCTTCCGCGTCACGTCCGGCCTCGGCGCGCCGTGGCGACGTCGCGCTCTCGCTCGCGTCCGGGCCCGACTCGTCGCGGCTAGCGCCTGCGCCTGTCGCCGCGCTTCTCCCGCACGCGCACGGAGATCTGGATGGGCGTCCCCTCGAAGCCGAAGGCCTCCCGCAGGCGACGCTCGATGAAGCGCCGGTACTGAGGGTCCAGGAAGCCCGAGGTGAAGATCACGAAGCGCGGCGGTCGCGTGGCCGCCTGAGTGGCGAAGAGGATCTTGGGCTGGCGCCCGCCGCGCACGGCGTGCGGATGTTCGGCGACGAGCTCGCCCAGGAAGGTGTTGAGCCGACCGGTCGAGATGCGCTGGTCCCAGCTGGACAGCGCGAGCTCCATCGCCGACAGCAGGCGGTTGGTGTGCCAGCCCGTCTTCGCGGACAGGTTCACGCGCGGGGCCCACGTCAGCTGGACCAGGTCCTGCTCGATCGAGCGCTCCAGCAGGCGACGCTCGTCCTCGCCCACGAGGTCCCACTTGTTGAACACGAGCACGAGCGCGCGACCGGCGTCGATGACCTGCGAGATGACGCGCGTGTCCTGCTCGCTCAGCGGAACGGAGGCGTCCAGGAGCACCAGGGCGAGCTCAGCGCGCTCGATCGCGGCCTGCGTGCGCAGCGAGGCGTAGAAGTCCGCCCCCTTTGTCTGGTGCACGCGACGGCGGATGCCGGCCGTGTCGACGAGCGTCCACGGCTTGCCGCCGATCTCGACGAGCTCGTCCACCGGGTCGCGCGTGGTCCCCGCCGTGTCGTCCACGACGACGCGCTGCGTGCCCGCGAGACGGTTCAGGAGCGAGGACTTGCCCACGTTGGGCCGGCCCACCAGCGCGACGCGACGCGGCTGCCCCTCAGGGGCCTCGACCATCGGCATCTCGTCGGGAAGCGCCGCCACAGCGGCGTCGAGCAGCTCTCCCATGCCGCGTCCGTGCAGCGCGGAGACGGGATGCGGCTCGCCCAGGCCGAGACTCCACAGCGCGGCAGCCTCGAGCTCGCCCTGCGGACCGTCGACCTTGTTCGCGGCGAGGATGACCGGCTTCTTCGCAGCGCGCAGCAGGCGGACGACGTGCTCGTCGGTGGCCGTGGCGCCCACGGTGGCGTCGACGACGAAGATGATCGCGTCGGCGAGCTCGAGCGCGGCCTCGGCGGCCTGGGCGACCGACAGGTCGATGCCGGTGACGTTCTTCTCCCAGCCGCCCGTGTCCATGAGCCAGAAGTCGACGCCGGACCATTCGGCGCGATAGGTCACGCGGTCGCGCGTGACGCCCGGGGTGTCCTCCACCACGGCCAGGCGCTTGCCGAGGATGCGGTTCACGAGCGTGGACTTGCCCACGTTGGGGCGGCCGACGACCGCGATCGTGGGCAGCAGCTCCTGCTGCTCGACCTCGCGCCCCTCGAGGTCGGCGAAGTCCTCGTCCGTGAGGTCGTAGTCCTCGAGCCCGGCACGCAGCGCGGCCTCGCGCTTGTCCTCGATCGACTCTTCGGGGTCCGACGGGCGCGGCGCCGGGATCTCGCTCTCGGTCATGGCTCGCTCCGTGCCGCGGCGGCGAGGTCGAGGACCGCCTGCACCGCCTCGTCGATCGTCAGGTGGGTCGTGTCGAGCGTCACCACGCCGTCGGCGGCCGTGGTGAAGTTCACCACGGTCGAGTCCTTGGCATCGCGGCCCAGGACGGCCTGACGCACCAGTCCGGCATCGGCGCCCTCCCCCGCCCTGCGGGCGACGCGCGTCTCCTCGTCAGCGGTCATGAGGATGCGCACGTCGGCATCGGGGGCGATGACCGTCGTGACGTCGCGGCCCTCCAGCACGATGCCGCGGCCGGCGCTGAAGCCGCCCTCGCGCTCGGCGGCGACGATCTCCTTCTGCCATGCGCCCAGCACGGCGCGGGCCTCGAGGTTGGTCGCGACGTGCGACACCATGAGGGCGACGGTGTCCGTGCGGATGAGCGAGGACACATCCTCGCCGTCCAGCAGCACGCGCGGCGCGTCGGGGTCGAGCCGCAGCTCGGCGTTCATGGTCGCGACCATCGACGCCACATCCGACTGGTCCTCCAGGCTCACCCCCTCGCGCAGACACGCCAAGGTGCCCACGCGGTAGGTGGCGCCCGTGTCGAGGTAGGCGAGCCGGAGGCGGCGCGCCACCTCGCGCGAGACGGTCGACTTGCCGGTGCCCGCGGGCCCGTCCACGGCGATGACGATTCCGGTCATGGTGCAGCCACCTGCCATCCGTTGGCCTCGAGCGCCTCCTGCAGTGCCTCGGCGCTTCCCGGGAGCACCCACAGGGTCGTGAGGCCCACGGGCTGGCGCGGCGAGTGCTCGATCGTGAGGTCTTCGATGTTGACGTCGTGCGCGGCCACGTCCGTGAGGAGCGCGAGCAGCCTGCCGGGCTCGTCGGGGACGATCACCGTCACGGGGGTCCACTCCCGCTTGACGCCGCCGTGCTTGCCGGGGATGCGCGCGACCTCCATGCGGCCGCGCTCGATGAGGTCTGTGACGGCAGCGCCGATGTCATCCGCCTCCCGCACGTCCTCGAGGTCGGCGATGATGTGGTCGAGCGTCTCGACGAGCGCCTGGCGGTTGAGCGTCGCGATCTCGGCCCACATCCCCGGCTGGGACGCGGCGATGCGCGTGACGTCGCGCAGGCCCTGCCCCGCGAGCGCCACATCCTCGGCGGTGAGCGTGCCCAGCGCCGCCGCGACGGCCGATGCCGCGAGCTGCGGCGCGTGGGAGACGCGGGCCACAGCGGCATCGTGCGCCTGAGCGTCCATCTCGACGACGTCTCCCTGGAGCGCCTCGGCCACGCTGCGCACGGCCGCGACAGCGCTCTCGGGAGCCTCGCCGGCGCAGATGACCCAGGGGCGCGCGCGGAACAGGTCGCCCTGGGCGGCGAGCGATCCGGAGACCTCGCGACCGGCCATCGGGTGCGAGCCGACGTAGCGCGCGCCGTGGCCCGACGCCTGCGCGGCGCGTGCGACAGGCCCCTTGACCGAGGCGACGTCGGTGACGATCGCGCTCGGCCACTGCTCCAGCGCCGCGACGACGACGTCGGCGGCGGCGGCGGGAGGCGCGGCCACGATGACGAGCTCAGGCTCGGAGCCGTCCGGGGCGTCGCCCGCGCCGATCGAGCGCGCGAGGCCCTCGGCCTTGGGGTCGACGTCGGAGATCGTCACGCTCCAGCCGGCGGCGCGCAGGCCCAGGCCGATGCTCGCGCCGATCAGCCCGGCGCCCATGATGCGGGTCCGCAGGCCCGCGACGGCGGACCGCGGGGCGGCGGCGGCGTTCACTGCGCCAGATCCCGCCGCAGGGAGACCGCCTCGTGGAGGTACACGTGGACCACATTCTCGCGAGGCACGTCCATGTGGGCGTGGGCCATGACGCGCACGACCTTGGCGAGCGCGCCAGGGACAGCCATCTCCTGCGCGCACATGAGCGGGACGGCGCCCAGGCCCAGCTCGCGGGCCGCGGCCGCCGGGAAGTCGCTCACGATGTCCGGCGTGCACGTGAAGAACACGGAGATGAGGTCGTCGATCTCGAGGGAGTTCTCGCGGAGCATCGCCTGGACGAGCTCCTGCGTGCGCTCGTAGAGGTGCCGCTTGTCGTCGTGATCGAGCGTCGTCGCGCCTCGAATCGCCCGTACCATCACGGGCCCCATCGTATCTGCTGGGTGCGTCGCGGCGGCGCGCGCGGCTCTACAGGCCCGCCGCCGCCATGAGAGCGCCGACGTCGGCCTTGCCGAGCTCCCGCACCTCGCCCGGGCGGAGCGTGCCCAGGCGCACAGGCCCGAACTGGGTGCGCACGAGCTCCTCGACCGGGTGGCCCACGGCGTCGAACATGCGGCGCACGATGCGGTTGCGGCCCTCGTGGAGCTCCACCTGGACGAGCGAGTGGCGCTCGTTCGAGTCGAGGATCTGGCAGTCGGTCGCGCGCACGGGACCGTCGTCGAGCTCGATGCCGGCGCGCAGCGTCGTGCACAGCGATTTGGCCACCTTGCCGCGCACCTTCGCGACATAGATCTTCTCCACGCCGTGACGCGGGTGCGCGAGGCGGTTGGCGAGCTCGCCGTCGTTCGTCAGCAGGAGCACGCCCGTCGTCTCCGCGTCCAGGCGGCCCACGTGGAACAGGCGCTGCGGGTAGTCCTTCACGTAGTGGTCGAGCGCGGGACGGCCCTCCGGGTCGCTCATCGTGCTCACCACGCCCTTGGGCTTGTTGAGCACGACGGTGATGATGCGGTCGTCGACGTTGATGCGCTTGCCGTCGACCTCCACGGCTGCGGTCGCGGGGTCGATGCGCACGCCGAGCTGGTCGACGATCTTGCCGTCCACGGCCACGCGACCGGCCTCGATGAGCTCCTCGCAGTGCCTGCGCGAGCCCAGGCCGGCCTGCGCGAGCACCTTCTGCAGGCGGATGCCCTCGGGGCGGTGGATCTCGAGCTCCGCCATCAGCGCACGGCCTCCGTGTCCACCTCGGAGAGCTCGGGCAGGTATGGCGCGAGAGGCGGCAGCTCGTCGAGCGAGGACATGCCCATGCGCTCGAGGAACTCGGTCGTCGTGCCGTAGAGCACCGCTCCCCCGGCCTCCCCCACCTCGGTGACGAGTCCGCGCGCGCTGAGGGTCTTCATGACGGAGTCCACGTTGACGCCGCGGATCTGGGACACCTGACCGCGGGAGATCGGCTGGCGATAGGCGACCACGGCGAGCGTCTCGAGGGCCGCCTGGGACAGCCGCGCGGACTGTCCCTCCACGAGGAAGCGCCCCACGACGTCGGCGTACAGCCGCGACGAGTAGAACCGCCACCGGCCGTCCACCTCGCGCACCTCGAAGCCGCGCGGCCTGTCGGGGTCGGCGAACTCGTCGCGCAGCTCGTGCAGCGCGGCCAGCACCTCCTGCTCGGGGACCTCGAGCGCCGCGGCCAGGTCGGCCGGCGCGACGGGCTCGTCGACCACCATGAGGATCGCCTCGATGCCTGCCTTGACGCTCATGCGCCGTCCTCCTGCGTCATGGCCTCAGGATGCGTCGGCTCCTGAGGAGAGTCCAAATCGGCCCGCTCGGCGACGCCCGGCTGCGCCCGGTCGCCCTCCGCGCCCTGCTCGTCGGCGACGCCCTCGAACTCGTCGATGCTCGCGCCGATGTCCACCGGGTCGTCCGGACCCGTCCAGCGCACCGTGAGCTCGCCGAGCGAGCGCATCTGATCGAAGGCGACGAGCGACTCGCGATACAGCTCCAGGAGCGCGAGGAAGCGCGCGACGACGACGTTGAGCGCCCCGGCATCGGCCACGAGGGCGCGGAATGTCGCCGCGCCCGCCCGCTGCAGGCGCGACGAGATGATCGCGGCCTGCTCGCGCACGCTCACCACGGGGCTGTGCAGGTGGCTGAGGGACACGCCCGTCTCGGCGGGCTTGGGCTGGAGCGCGTGGGCCGCCAGGCGGGCGAGCTGCTCCGGCGTGGCCGTCCACGCGAGCTCGGGCAGGAGCATCGCGAAATGCGGCTCAAGCGTCACGTCGCGCGGGATGGCCTGCGGGCCGTCCAGGCGCTCGGCGAGCGTGGCGGCGACCTCCTTGAACGCGCGGTACTGCAGCAGGCGGGCGAAGAGCAGGTCGCGGGCCTCGAGCAGCTCCAGGTCCTCGATGTCCTCCACCTCGCCCTGCGGCAGCAGCCGGGCGGCCTTGAGGTCCAGCAGCGTCGCGGCGACGACGAGGAACTCGGATGCCTGGGACAGGTCCCACTCCTCCCGCTCGCGCACGATGGCGAGGAACTCGTCGGTGACCTTGGCGAGCGCGACCTCGGTGATCTCCAGCTCGTGCTTGGAGATGAGCGACAGGAGAAGGTCGAAGGGGCCCTCGAAGTTGTCGAGGTGAACCTCGAAGCCGCTGCGCGCTCCCGGCTGCGCGTCCGCCTCGACGCTCATGTCAGGCGGCGACGGAGCGGGCGATGAGCTCGCGGGCGAGCTGACGGTAGGCCAGCGAGCCCGCGTGCTGCGGCGCGTGGGTGAGGATCGGCTCGGCGGCGACGGTGGCGTCGGGGAACTTCACGGTGCGCCCGATCATCGTCTCCGTGACGCGGTCTCCGAAGGCCTCGCGCACGCGATCCACCACCTCTTGGGAGTGCAGGGTCCGCGCGTCGTACATCGTGGGCACGATCGCGTCCATCGTGAGCTTGGGGTTGAGGCGGTCCTGCACCTTGGCGATCGTGTCGACGAGGAGGGCCACGCCGCGCATCGCGAAGTACTCGCATGCGAGCGGGATGATCACGCCGTGCGCCGCGACGAGCGCGTTGACGGTGAGCAGGCCCAGGCTCGGCTGACAGTCGATGAGGATGACGTCGTAGTCGTCTGCCACGTCGCGCAGCGCCCGGGCGAGCACGCTCTCGCGCGCCACCTCGTTGACGAGCTGGACCTCGGCCGCGCTGAGGTCGATGTTGGCGGGCAGGAGGTCGAGATCGGCGATCGAGGTCGACAGGATCGCGTCGCGCGCCTTCACCGCGTTCATGAGCACGTTGTAGACCGTGGTGTCGAGCTCCTCGGAGTGGATGCCGAGGCTCGCGGAGGCCGCCCCCTGCGGGTCGAAGTCGACGACGAGCACCCGACGGCCGTACTCGGCCAGCGCGGCGGCGAGGTTCACGGTGGTGGTGGTCTTGCCGACCCCGCCCTTCTGGTTGCACAGGGCAATGACGCGGGCCGGGCCGTGTCCCGTGAGGGGCTTGGGCTCGGGGAAGTCCGTCACGATGCCAACCCTACCCCGCCGTCGGCTCGTCCGAGCGTGCGCGCGGGTGGAATGTCAGGTACACCTCGCGCAGGGCGTCCGGCGTGACGCGCGTGTACACCTGCGTCGTCGTGACCGAGGCGTGGCCGAGCAGCTCCTGCACCACGCGCACGTCCGCGCCGCCGGCGAGCAGATGCGTCGCGAAGGAGTGGCGCAGCGTGTGCGGCGACACGTGCCCCACGCCCGCTCGCTCGGCGGCCTGCTGAAGCGCCGCCCAGGCGCTCTGGCGCGTCAGCGGCGCGCCTCGCGTGTTGAGGAACACCCGCGCGGTGCCCCGGCCCTTGGACGCCAGCGCCGGGCGCGCGCGCACGAGGTACGCGTCGAGAGCCGCGGCGGCGATGGAGCCCACGGGCACGATGCGCTCCTTGGATCCCTTGCCGCGCAGCCTGATGGCGCCGATCCGGCCGTCGTCGTCGCGCAGCAGGTCGTCGACGTCGCAGCCCACGGCCTCGGACACGCGCGCTCCCGTGGCATAGAGCAGCTCGAGGAGCGCCCGGTCGCGCACGGCGACGACCTCGCCCGCATCGGTCCCGTCGCTCGCCGACGCGGCCTCGAGGATCGCCTCGACCTCATGGATCGGGATGGCTTTGGGCAGGCGCTGGGGCGTGGCGCGCGGCTTCACGCGGGCAGCGGGGTCGTCCGCGGTCCAGCCCTCGGCGAGGGCGAAGCGGTGCCAGCCGCGCACCGCGACCACGACGCGCGCCGCCGATGCCGGGGCGAGCGCCCTGCCGCCGTCCGCCCCGGTGCCCACGCCCTCGGAGAAGGCCGCGACATCGGCCGGGGTGACATCGGCGAGGCTGGAGAGGCCGCGCGCGGACAGGAAGGCGCTGTAGCGCTCCAGGTCCCGCCGGTAGGCGGCGAGGGTGTTCTCGCTGAGTCCCCTCTCCACCCTCAGGTGGGAGAGGTAGACGCCGCGCTGCCGCGACAGCACTGCGGTCACCAGACCGTCAGCGCATCGGGCCAGAACGGGTCGGCGAGGACGGCGGCGAACACGACCGTCAGGTAGAGGATCGAGTCGCGGAACAGACGCATCTCGCCGAGCTTGGTGCGGCCCTCGGTGACACGGCGCAGGAGCGCGACGCAGCCGCCGACGAACCACACGCCGCCGCCGAGCGCGAGGCCCGCGTAGATCCACGTCATGTGCGCGACGGGCACGAGCGCGAGCGACACGACGACCATGGCGACCGCGTGGAAGACCATCTCGACCGCGACCCGACGCAGCGTGGCCACCACGGGGAGCATCGGCACCTGGGCGTTGGCGTAGTCGCCGCGGAACTTCATCGACAGCGGCCAGTAGTGCGGCGGCGTCCAGAAGAACACGATGAGGAACAGCAGCACGGGCGCCCACGACAGGCTCTCGGTCACCGCCGCCCAGCCGATGAGCACGGGCATGCAGCCCGCGGCCCCTCCCCAGACGATGTTCTGCGGCGTGCGGCGCTTGAGGATCATCGTGTAGCCCACGACGTAGGCGAGGATCGCGAGCACCGACAGGAGCGTCGCGAGCGGCGATCCCACGACCCAGTAGAACCACGCGGTCGAGGCCACGGCGAGGGCCCACGCGAAGACGAGCGCGGCACGCGGCGACACGGCTCCCGTCACGATGGGCCGGTTCTGCGTGCGCTTCATGACCGCGTCGATGTCACGGTCCCAGTACATGTTGAACGCGTTGGCGGAGCCGGACGACAGGGTGCCGCCGATGAGCGTCGCCACCATGAGCCACGGGCTGGGCCAGCCATCGGCGGCCAGGACCATCGTGGGCAGCGTCGTGATGAGCAGGAGCTCGATGATGCGCGGCTTGGTCAGCGCGACGTACGCCTTGAGGGTCCGCGTCGCGGCGATGACGCGAGGCACAGAGGGCGTGGCGACATCGGCCGGGGCCGCGGGGGTGGGCATGAACCCATCCTAAGCGCGCCGGCGCACGCCCGTGACTGTCGACCCGGTTCACAGCCGGGACCTGTGGGAGGCCTCACACACCCTCCCGCGCCGCTAGGCTAGGCGCGTAAATCCGCACATTCCCTTGGGAGACCCCTGTGACCGTTTCATGGAACGACACTGACCGCCGCGCGGTCGACACCCTGCGCGTGCTCGCCGCCGATGCCGTGGAGAAGGTGGGCAACGGCCACCCTGGCACCGCGATCTCGCTCGCGCCCGCTGCGTACCTGCTGTTCCAGAACGTCATGCGTCACGACCCGTCGGACCCGCAGTGGGTCGGCCGTGACCGCTTCGTCCTGTCGGCCGGTCACTCCTCCCTCACGCTCTACCTGCAGCTGTTCGCCTCCGGGTACCCGCTGAGCCTCGACGACCTCAAGGCGCTGCGCACCGAGGGCTCGCAGACCCCCGGCCACCCCGAGTACGGCCACACGCCCGGCGTGGAGATCACGACCGGCCCGCTCGGCTCCGGCATCGCGTCCTCCGTGGGCATGGCGATGGCGGCGCGCCGTGAGCGCGGCCTCCTGGACCCCGACGCCCCGGCCGGCGAGTCGCCCTTCGACCACTTCATCTACGTCATCGCCTCCGACGGCGACCTGCAGGAGGGCGTCTCCGCCGAGGCCTCGTCGCTCGCAGGCACGCAGGAGCTCGGCAACCTCATCGTCATCTGGGACGACAACGAGATCTCCATCGAGCATGAGACGGACATCGCGTTCACCGAGGACGTGCTCAAGCGCTACGAGGCCTACGGCTGGCACACCCAGCACGTGAGCTGGCGCAAGGACGGCGGCTACGTCGAGGACGTCGACGCGCTGCACGACGCCATCCTCGCCGCCAAGGCCGAGACCGGCCGCCCGTCGATCATCCGCCTCACCACGATCATCGGCTGGCCCTCGCCGACCAAGCAGAACACGGGCGGCGTGCACGGATCGGCGCTCGGCGCCGCCGAGGTCGCGGCTCTCAAGGAGGCCCTCGGCTTCGACCCCGAGCAGTCCTTCCAGGTCGAGGACGAGGTGCTCGCGCACGCACGCAAGGTGAAGGAGCGCGGCGCCGCCGCGCGCGCCGAGTGGCAGCGGGCCTTCGACGCCTGGGCCGCGGCCAACCCGGAGCGCGCCCAGTTCCTCGAGCGCCTGCGCAAGCGCGAGCTGCCCGCCGGGTGGGAGTCGGCCCTGCCGACGTTCGAGACCGGCACCTCGGTCGCCACGCGCGCGGCGTCCGGCAAGGTGCTCACCGCCCTCGCCCCCGTGCTGCCCGAGCTGTGGGGCGGCTCCGCCGACCTCGCCGGCTCCAACAACACGACCATGGACGGCGAGCCCTCGTTCCTCCCGCCGCACCGCTCCACCAAGTCGTGGACCGGCACGTGGTACGGCCGCACGCTGCACTTCGGCATCCGTGAGCACGGCATGGGAGCGATCCTCAACGGCATCGCCCTCCACGGCCTCACGCGCCCCTACGGCGGCACGTTCCTCGTGTTCTCCGACTACATGCGCCCATCCGTCCGCCTCGCGGCGCTCATGGGCATCCCCGTGACGTTCGTGTGGTCGCACGACTCGGTCGGCCTGGGCGAGGACGGCCCGACGCACCAGCCGATCGAGCACATCGCTTCGCTGCGCGCGATCCCGAACCTTGACGTCATCCGCCCGGCGGACGCCAACGAGACGGCCGCCGCGTGGAAGGCCATCCTCGAGACGACGGACCGCCCCTCGGCGCTCATCCTGTCGCGTCAGAACCTCCCCGTGCTCGACGGGACCTCGGCCGAGGGCGTCGCCCGCGGCGCCTACGTCATCGCGGACGCCGACGGCATGCCGGACGTGATCATCATCGCCACGGGCTCGGAGGTCGCCGTCGCGCTCGGCGCTCGCGCCCTGCTCGCCGCCGAGGGCATCAAGGCGCGTGTCGTGTCGATGCCGTCGCGCGAGCGCTTCGACCGCCAGGACGAGGCCTACCGCGAGTCGGTGCTGCCCTCGTCGGTCAAGGCCCGCGTCTCCGTCGAGGCCGGCTCGCGCCTGGGATGGCTCGAGCTCGTCGGCCCCACGGGACGCATCGTCTCCGTCGACCACTTCGGCGAGAGCGCGGACGGCGCCCTGCTTCTCAAGAAGTACGGCTTCACCCCGGAGAACGTGGCCGCCAAGGCCCGTGAGAGCGTCGAGGCCTCGAAGTGAGCCGCTTCCTCTCCACCTGGGTGGGAGTCGAGGACGAGGCCCATCTCGCGGTGACCGTCGCGGGCGACCCGGCCGAGGCCGTGGCCGCCCAGACGGACGCCCTCGTGGCCGACTCCGTCGCCTCGCGCATCGCCGCAGGAGACGCGACGCTCTGGGGTCCTGACGCGGAGCCCGAGGCCTCGATCCGCCTGGGCTGGGTGAAGCTCCACGAGAGCTCCCGCGCGCTCCTGGACGAGCTCCAGGCCGCCGTGGAGGCCGCCCGCGCCGAGGGCCTGACGAACGTCGTGCTCGCGGGCATGGGCGGCTCCTCCCTGGGCCCGGAGGTCATCTGCGCGACGTACGGCGTCCCGCTCGTGACCCTCGACTCGACCGACCCCGGCCAGGTGCGCGCCGCTCTCGCGGGCGACCTCGCCTCGACGCTCCTTGTCGTGTCGTCCAAGTCCGGCGGCACGGTGGAGACCGACTCTCAGCGTCGTGCCTTCGAGGCGGCGTTCGAGGCGGCCGGCCTCGACCCGCGCCGCCACATCGTCGTCGTGACCGATCCCGACTCGCCGCTGCACAAGGCCGCGGTCGAGGCTGGCTACCGTCACGTCTTCCTCGCCGACCCCCATGTGGGCGGCCGCTTCTCCGTGCTGTCGGCCTTCGGCCTCGTGCCGTCCGCCTTCGCGGGTGTGCCCGTGGCGGAGCTGCTCGACGAAGCCGCGTCCGTCGCCGCCTCGCTGGGCGAGGACCACGCGGCGAACCCCGCGATCGTGCTGGGCATCGCCATGGCGGGCTCCGCACGTCGCACGCTCGTGTTCTCCGACCATGGCTCGGGCCTCGTGGGCTTCGCCGACTGGGTCGAGCAGCTCATCGCCGAGTCGACCGGCAAGGACGGCGTGGGCGTGCTGCCCGTCGTCGCCGAGGCGGGCGCGCCCGATGCCACGGCCCCCGGCTGCATCGACGTGCGCCTCGTGTCGCTCGACGGCGACGCGGAGGCGTCCGGCGACGGCATCACGTCGGGCGGCACGCTCGGCGCGATGTTCCTCCTGTGGGAGTTCGCCACCGCGATCGCCGGCCGCATCCTGGGCATCAACCCGTTCGACCAGCCCAACGTCGAGTCCGCCAAGGTCGCCGCGCGCGCACTCCTCGACGCGCTGCCCGAGCCGGAGGCCCCGGCCTTCGTCGAGGCCGGGATCGAGGTCCGCGCGACCCCCGGCCTGCTCGACGGCGTCGACACCGTGGCCGGCGCGATCGCCGCGCTCGAGTCCCAGGTGGGCGATAACGGCTACGTGGCGATCATGGCCTACCTCGACCGCATCGAGCACGCCTCCCTCGCGTCCGTCCGTCGCGCCGTGGCAGCCCGCACGGGCCGCCCGACGACGTTCGGCTGGGGTCCGCGCTTCCTGCACTCGACGGGCCAGCTTCACAAGGGCGGAGAGCCCGTCGGGGTCTTCCTCCAGATCACCGGCTCCTTCGCCGAGGACCTGGACATCCCGGGACGTCCGTTCACCTTCGGCCAGCTCATCTCTGCGCAGGCCGCCGGTGACGCGAGCGTGCTGGCCGACCATGACCGTCCGGTGCTGCGCCTCAACCTGACCTCCGCGGAGCAGGTGGCGCGCGTCGCCGCACTCCTGGCAGGCTGATCGCGTGCCCAATCCACTGCGCGATCCGCGTGATCGTCGTCTGCCGCTCATCGCCGGCTCCTGCGGCCTGGTGATGTTCGGCGTGACCGGCGACCTCGCGCGCAAGAAGCTCATGCCCGCGGTCTACGACCTTGCCAACCGCGGCCTCCTGCCGCCCGCCTTCGCCCTCACGGGCTTCGCGCGGCGCGAATGGGGCCGGGAGGACTTCACCAAGGTCGTGCACGACTCCGTGCGCCAGTACGCGCGCACGCCGTTCCGCGAGGAGACGTGGGAGCAGCTCGCCGAAGGCATCCGCTTCGTCCAGGGCACCTTCGACGACCCGGCCGCGTTCCAGGAGCTGCGCCGCACGGTCGAGGAGCTCGACGAGCAGCGCGGCACGGGCGGCAACCACGCCTTCTACCTGTCGATCCCGCCGGACGCGTTCCCCCAGGTCATCCGCCAGCTGCGCGACAGCGGGCTGTCGGACCCCAAGGAGGGCACGTGGCGCCGCGTCGTCATCGAGAAGCCCTTCGGCCACGACCTCGAGTCCGCCAACGAGCTCGACGCCGTGGTGAGCGAGGTCTTCCCGCCCGACTCGGTGTTCCGCATCGACCACTACCTTGGCAAGGAGACCGTCCAGAACCTGCTGGCGCTGCGCTTCGCCAACCAGTTCTTCGAGCCCATCTGGAACTCCCAGTACATCGACCACGTTCAGATCACGATGGCCGAGGACATCGGCATCGGCTCGCGCGCCGGGTACTTCGACGGCATCGGCACCGCGCGCGACGTCATCCAGAACCACCTGCTCCAGCTCTTCGCGCTCACCGCGATGGAGGAGCCCGCGAGCTTCGACGCCGCGGACCTGCGCGCCGAGAAGATCAAGGTGCTGCGCGCCGCGCAGCTCCCGGCCGACCTCGCCACCGGCACCGCCCGCGGCCAGTACGCGGCCGGCTGGCGCGGCGGCGAGCGGGTGGGGGGCTTCCTGGACGAGGAGGGCATCTCGCCCGACTCGACCACCGAGACCTACGCCGCGATCCGCCTCGACGTGCCCAACCGCCGCTGGGCGGGCACCCCGTTCTACCTGCGCGCGGGCAAGCGCCTGGGCCGTCGCGTGACCGAGATCGCGCTGGTGTTCAAGAAGGTCCCGATGCCCTACTTCCAGCAGATCGAGGGCTCGGACGTGGGCGCGAACGCCCTGGTCATCCGCGTGCAGCCGGACGAGGGCGTGACGCTCAAGTTCGGCTCCAAGGTGCCCGGCACCGCCATGGAGGTGCGCGACGTCACCATGGACTTCGCGTACGGCAACGCCTTCACCGAGAGCTCGCCGGAGGCCTACGAGCGCCTCATCCTGGACGTGCTCCTGGGCGACCCGCCGCTGTTCCCCACCCACGAGGAGGTCGCCCTCTCGTGGAAGATCCTCGATCCGGTCACCGAGTTCTGGGCCCGCAACGGCAAGCCCGAGCAGTACCGCTCCGGCACCTGGGGCCCGGCGAGCGCGGACGCCATGATGGCCCGCGACGGACGCGTGTGGAGGCGCCCGTGATCATCACGCTCCCCCAGACCACCACGGTCGAGATCAACCGCCAGCTCGTCGAGACGCGCAAGGAGGGCGGCGTCGTCACCCTCGGCCGCGTCATGACGCTCGTCGTCGACGCGACGGGCGCCGACGCGGAGCACGCGATCGCGACCGCCAACGTCGCCTCGCGCGAGCACCCGTGCCGCATCATCGTGATTGCTCCGAGCGACGCCGCCGAGGCGCGCCTCGACGCGGAGATCCGTGTGGGCGGCGATGCGGGCGCGTCCGAGGTGATCGTCCTGCGCCCCGCGGGCGAGATGGCCGAGCACCACGACACGCTCGTCACTCCCCTGCTCCTGCCCGACACGCCCATCGTGGCGTGGTGGCCGGCCGCGGTGCCCACGGAGCTCGGCGAGAACAGCATCGGCCCCATGGCGCAGCGCCGCATCACCGACACCAAGGGCGAGGCGAACCCGTCCGAGGTGCTCAAGCGCCTCGCGACGAGCTACCGCCCCGGCGACACGGACCTCGCCTGGACCCGCCTGACCCGCTGGCGCGCGCTTCTCGCCTCCGCGCTGGAGCAGGTCGAGGACAAGACCGTCACGGTGGCTCGCGTCCACGGAGACGCCAACAGCCCGTCGATCCTGCTGTTCGGCGCGTGGCTCAAGCACGCGCTCGGCTGCGAGTTCGAGGCGAGCTACGACGAGAAGGCCAAGGGCCTGCTGCACGTGATCCTCGAGACCCCCAAGGGCGAGATCTCCATCTCCCGTCCCGACGGGCACAACGCGATCATCCGCCAGCCCGGCCAGCCGTCGCACACGATCGCCCTTCCGGCGCGCACCCTCAACGAGTGCCTCGCGGAGGAGCTGCGCCGCATGGACGACGACCCGGTGTACGGCGAGGTCCTCGCGGCCTACGCCGCCCAGGGCTGAGGCGCAGCATGAGCGCCACGCCGCGCGTCCTGGTCTACGCGGACGCCGATGCCGTCGCCGAGACGACGGGCGCCCGCCTGCTGCTCGCTGCCGCCGATGCCGTGGCGCTGCGCGGTCGCGCGGACATCGTCCTGACGGGCGGGACAGTCGGCATCGAGCTGCTGCGCCGCGCCGCGGCCTCGCCGCTGGCCGGAACCGTCGACTGGACGTCCGTGCACGTGTGGTGGGGAGACGAGCGCTTCGCGCCCACAGGGCATGCGGACCGCAACGAGGGCCAGGCGCAGGCCGCGCTGCTGGCGTCCCTGCCGCTTCCGGAGGACAACATCCACCGCATGGGCGCGTCCGACGCGTTCGAGACCGCGGAGCAGGCCGCCGAGGCCTATGCGGCGCTCATCGCCGAGCACGGCATGCCTCACTGGGATGCGGCGCTGTTCGGCATGGGCCCCGACGGACACGTCGCGAGCCTGTTCCCGGGCCACGAGGTCTTCGCGGCCGCGCGCTCCGGCGCGCTCGCAGACGCGGCGGCCGTGCACGACTCCCCCAAGCCGCCGTCCACGCGCGTGACGCTTTCGCTCGACGCGATCAACCGTGCGCGGGAGGTGTGGATCGTCGCCGCGGGGGCCGAGAAGGCGCCCGTGGCCGCCCGTGCCCTTCACGGCGACCAGGAGCTGCCCGCGGCCCACGTGCGCGGCTCTCAGCGCACCCTGTGGCTGCTCGACGCGGCGGCCGCCACGCGCATCTGACGGGCGCTAGTGCTTCTTCCCCATGAGCAGGTCGCGGCCCTCGCGTTGCACGCCCGGCTCCTCGGGAAGGCGCGAGCGCACCTCGGCCACGATCTTCTCGATGTCGAACACGTCCGGCTTCTCGTAGATGACCTCGCCGTCCGCGCGGAACGTGAACACGCCCTTGCGGCCGGTCTTGAGGGCCACGGACTCGAGCCGGTTGCCGAACTCCTCCAGGAGGCGCGTCTGGGCCTCGGTGGCGCGCGGCAGGTAGCCGCACGGCACGCAATACTCGATCTCGATCTTCACGGGAAACCTCCGCTGTCAGATGACGGATACGGGGCGTCGGCCCCGCATCCGAGGCAACCCGACGGGAACGGCCGCTATTCCGCGGCGACGTAGTTGCGACGGGCGCGCAGGGCGGCGAGCGCCTCCTCCAGGAGAGCCTCGCCCTCCTTGTCGGTGCGGCGTTCCTTCACGTACGCGAGGTGCGTCTTGTACGGCTCGTTGCGGATGGGCTCCGGCGGGTTGTCCGGGTCCAGGCCGGCGGGAAGCCCGCAACGCGGGCAGTCCCACTCCATGGGGATCTCGCGGTCCTCGCCGACGGCGAAGGCCGGCTTCGTGACGTGCCCCTTGATGCAGTAGTACGAGAAGACCTCGCGAGGCGCGCTCTCTCCGCGCTCAGCCTCGCCCATGGGCCCGGCCCCTACGCGCGAGCCCCGAATCGCGTTGCCACCTGCCATAGCTATCCCCCAGCCTCTCTTCGTTGATGGGCTAGCCGCTGAAACGGGCGATCAGCCCCAGGAGGATGATGATCATCCCCCACAGCACGGCGACCGCCCACGTGATGCGACTCAGGTTGCGCTCGCCGACCGCTGAGGACTGAATGCCCGAAGCGATTCCTCCGCCGAAGACGTCAGTGATGCCGCCGCCGCGACCGCGGTGGATGAGCACCAGGCCGATCAGCACCAGGCTGGTGATGACCAGAAGGACCCACAGGATGGTCTCGAGTGCTTGCACGACTCTCCTTGACGTTCAGACGTGGACTACAGAATACGCGACGGCGCCCAGCCGTCCAGACCCTGACCAGGCGGGGACGGACGGCTGGGCGGACGTCAGGCCGTGATGTGCGACTGGTAGCGCGCGATCGTGGAGAACTCCTCCGGGTCGAGGCTCGCGCCGCCGACCAGCGCGCCGTCCACATCGGGCTGCGCCATGATCGCGGCGATGTTGCCCGACTTGACGGAGCCGCCGTACAGGACGCGGACCGCATCGGCCACGGATTCGTCGTAGAGCTCGGCGAGGCGCTGGCGGATCGCGCCGCAGACCTCCTGCGCGTCCTCGGGCGTCGCGACCTCGCCGGTGCCGATGGCCCACACGGGCTCGTACGCGATGACGATGGTCGCGGCCTGCTTGGCCGGGACGTCGGCGAGCGCGCCGTCCACCTGGGCGAGCGTGTAGGCGACGTGGGTGCCGGCCTTGCGGATGTCGAGCCCCTCGCCCACGCACAGGATCGGCGTGAGGCCGTGCTCGAACGCCGCCTTGACCTTGGCGTTGACGAGCGCGTCGTCCTCGCCGTGGTACTCACGTCGCTCCGAGTGGCCCACCGCGACGTACCTCACGTTGAGCTTGGCGAGCTGCGCGCCGGAGACCTCGCCGGTGTACGCGCCGGACGTGTGCGCAGACAGGTCCTGCGCGCCCAGGCCGATCTCGAGCTTGTCGGCGTCGATGAGGGTCTGGACCGAGCGGATCGAGGTGAACGACGGCAGCACGGCGACCTCCACCTGGGAGAAGTCGTGCTTGGCGTCGTGGAGCAGCCATGCGAGCTTCTGCACGGCGTGCGTCGCCTCGAGGTGGTCGAGGTTGAGCTTCCAGTTGCCTGCGATGAGCGGAGTGCGCGTCATGTGTCCCTATCCCTCCAGCACGGACAGGCCCGGCAGGACCTTGCCCTCGAGCAGCTCGAGCGACGCGCCGCCGCCCGTCGAGATGTGGCCGAAGCCGGCCTCGTCGAAGCCGAGGCGACGCACGGCCGCCGCGGAGTCGCCGCCGCCGACGACGGAGAAGCCCTCCGCGTCCACCATCGCCTGCGCGACGGCACGGGTGCCGGCGGCGAAGGCCTCGAACTCGAACACGCCCATGGGGCCGTTCCACACGATCGTCTTGGCGTCGGCGATCTTCGAGGCGAACAGCGCCTGGGACTCGGGGCCGATGTCCAGGCCCATGCGGTCGGCCGGGATCGCGTCCGCCGGGACGGTCACGTGGTCGGCGTCCGCGGCGAAGGACGTGGCGGCGACGATGTCGGTCGGCAGGACGATCTCCACGCCGTTGGCCTCGGCCGTGTCCAGGTAGCCCTTGACGGTCTCCAGCTGCTCCTCTTCGAGAAGGGACGCGCCCACCTCGAAGCCTTTGGCCTTGAGGAACGTGAACACCATGCCGCCGCCGATGAGCAGCCGGTCGGCCTTGGTGAGCAGGTTCGCGATGACGCCGAGCTTGTCGGAGACCTTCGAGCCGCCGAGCACGACGTCATAGGGCCGCTCCGGGTCGACGACCGCGCGCGACAGCGACTCGACCTCCTGCTGCACGAGCAGGCCGGCGGCCGCAGGGAGCAGCTGGGCGACGTCGTAGACGGACGCCTGCTTGCGGTGCACCACGCCGAAGCCGTCGGAGACGAACACGTCGGCGAACGCCGCGAGCTCCTTGGCGAGCGACTGGCGCTCCTCGTCGACCTTGCTCGTCTCGCGCTTGTCGAAGCGCACGTTCTCGAGCATCGCGACCCGGCCGGGCTCGAGGGCGGCGACCGTCGCCTGGGCGGACGGGCCGACGAGGTCCTCGGCGAGGGTGACCGGCTTGCCGAGCAGCTCGGCGAGGCGCGCTGCGGCGGGGGCGAGCGAGTACTTCGGGTTGGGCTCGCCGTCAGGACGACCCAGGTGGGCCGTGACGATGACGGCGGCGCCGGCCGAAAGGAGCTTCTCGATGGTCGGGACGGAGGCGCGGACGCGGCCGTCGTCGGTGATCGTCGTGCCGTCGAGCGGGACGTTCAGGTCCGCGCGCAGCAGCACCTTCTTGCCGGTGAGGTCGCCGAGCGAGTCAATGGTCTTCAGCATGGTGTTTCCTGTCCTGACATGGGTACGTCCGCACACGCGGCGCGTGCGCGGACGTACCCACAGCGTGTGCTAGAGGCGCTCGCCGACGTAGACGGTGAGGTCCACGAGGCGGTTCGAGTAGCCCCACTCGTTGTCGTACCAGGCGACAACCTTGACCTGGTTGCCGATGACCTTGGTCAGCGGCGCGTCGAAGATCGACGAGGCGGCGTCGGTCTCGATGTCCTTCGAGACGATCGGGTCCTCGTTGTAGACGAGGATCTTGCCGTCGGCGGCCTTCTTCACGATCTCGTTGATCTCCTCGACGGAGGTCTCACGCGAGGCGGTGAAGGTGAGGTCCGTCACCGAGCCGGTCGGCGTCGGCACGCGCAGGGCGTAGCCGTCGAGCTTGCCCTTGAGCTGGGGCAGCACGAGCGACACGGCCTTGGCGGCGCCGGTCGAGGTGGGAACGATGTTGAGGGCCGCGGCGCGCGCACGGCGGAGGTCCTTGTGCGGGGCGTCCTGCAGGTTCTGGTCCTGCGTGTAGGCGTGGATCGTGGTCATCAGACCCTTCTCGATGCCGATGCCCTCGTCGAGAGCCTTCGCCAGCGGGGCGAGGCAGTTCGTGGTGCACGAGGCGTTCGAGATGATGTGGTGCTTGGCCGGGTCGTACTCGGTGTGGTTCACGCCGATGACGAACGTCGCGTCCTCGTTCGAGGCCGGGGCCGAGATGATGACCTTCTTGGCACCGGCGTCGATGTGGGCCTTGGCCTTGGTCGCATCGGTGAAGAAGCCGGTCGACTCGATGACGATGTCCGCGCCGAGCTCGCCCCAGTTGAGGTTCGCGGGGTCGCGCTCAGCCGACGCGGCGAAGGTCTTGCCGCCGACCGTGATGGAGTCGTCCGTGTAGCTCACCTCCTGGTCGAGACGGCCCAGGATCGAGTCGTACTTGAGCAGGTGCGCGAGAGTCTTGTTGTCCGTGAGGTCGTTGATGCCGACGACCTCGATGTCCGCGCCGGAAGCCAGGATGGCGCGGTAGAAGTTACGTCCAATACGGCCGAAGCCGTTGATTCCGACCTTGATGGTCACCTTGTCTCCTCGGCTCGCGCCAAAGCGGCGCGGTTGGTGGATGAGAGCGCATCGGTGCGCGGACACCGCGTGAGCGGGTCACTGAAAACAGCGTACTACCCGGGAAGTAGCCCGTGCGCATGACGAACGTCCCAGGGACCTTCGTCCCACCTGTAGGACCGGTTCGATCAGTCGATTTCCAGCATCTCCGGGCTCAGGACGGCCTCGGTGTCGGGGATGCCGAGCTCCTCGGCACGCTTGTCCGCGGTCGCGAGCAGGCGCCGGATGCGCCCGGCCACGGCGTCCTTGGTCAGCGGCGGGTCGGCGAGCTTGCCCAGCTCCTCGAGCGAGGCCTCCTTGTGCATGAGGCGCAGCGTGCCCGCCTCGCGCAGATGGTCCGGAACGTCGTCTCCCAGGATCTCGAACGCGCGCTGGACACGGGCCGATGCGGCCACGGCCGCCTGGGCGCTGCGGCGCAGGTTCGCGTCGTCGAAGTTCGCCAGCCGGTTCGCTGTGCCTCGCACCTCGCGACGGGTGCGCTTGTCCTCCCACTCGAGCACGGAGTCGTGCGCGCCCAGGCGCGTCAGCAGCTCCGCGATGGCGTCGCCGTCGCGGATGACGACGCGGTCCACTCCCCTGACCTCCCGCGACTTGGCCGTCACGCCCAGGCGTCGGGCCGCGCCCACGAGCGCGAGTGCGGCCTCGGGCCCCGGCGAGGTGACCTCAAGCGCGGCCGAGCGTCCAGGCTCGGTGAGCGAGCCGTGCGCGAGGAACGCTCCGCGCCACGCGGCGACGGTGTCCTCGATCGAGCCGCCGACCACCTGCGGCGGCAGCCCGCGCACGGGGCGACCGCGGTGGTCGAGCAGGCCGGTCTGCCGGGCGAGCGACTCGCCCTCCTTGACCACGCGCACGACGTAGCGGTTGCCCTTCTTGAGGGCGCCGCCGGACACGACGATGATCTCCGAGCCCAGCCCGTAGACCTCGTGGATGAAGCCGCGCAGACGGCGGGCGGCCGCCGCGGTGTCCAGCTCTGCCTCGATGACGATGCGGCCCGAGACGATGTGCAGCCCACCAGCGAACCTCAGCGTGGTGGCGATCTCCGCCTTGCGGGCGGAGATCTTGTCGATCGGGACTCGTGCCAGCTCTTCCTTGACCTGAGCCGTGAGCGCCATGGGCCTATCCTGCCACCGAGCGAGGGCCTTCTGCGCGCCGCGGGGCGCCGTCGTGGCCCCGCAGCGCCGAATCGCCGCCCCTGCCGGCCACGGAAGCGTGCGCCCGACGCAGCTGAGCGGCGAGGGCGTCGGGGTCGTGACGGTCGGTCGTGCCCTCCTGGAGCATCGTCGCGACGATGGTCTGAGCTCCCCAGTCGTCGAGCAGCGCGCGAAGGTCCTCGTCCTCCGCGTGGCTCGAGTCCACGAGCACGACGGCGGGAGTGAACTGCGGTGCGATCCGACGCAGGGCGCGGACGTCGTCGGCGCGGTCGGTCCCGGCCGTCTCCTCGTCCTCGTGCGCCAGGTTGAGCGTGAGGACGGTCTTGCGCCCCGCGGCGACAAGCGCATCGGCCACCGGCTCGACGAGGAAGTGCGTGAGCACCGAGGTGTACCAGGAGCCGGGACCCAGGACCACCATGTCGGCGTCGCGGATCGCGGCGAGCGTCGCATCGGGCACGCGCGGGCTGGACGGCTCGACCTCCACGTCGGTGACGATGCCCTGAGCCGTGGCCACGGCGACCTGGCCGCGGACGCGACGCGTGCCCTCGGCGGACTCGACGGTCGCCGAGATCTCGAGCGGCTCGTCGGCGAGAGGCAGCACCCGGCCCCTGGAGCGCAGGAGGCGACTCACCCATTCGAGGCCGGAGACGATGTCGCCCGTGTGGTTCCACATCGCCGCGATGAGCAGATTGCCCACCGCGTGACCGTCGAGCGGGCCGTTCGTGTCGAAGCGCATCTGCAGGACGTCGCGCCACGTGCGCCCCCACTCGGTGTCCTCGCACAGCGCGGACAGCGCCATCCGCAGGTCTCCCGGCGGCACGATGCCCATCTCCTGCCGCAGCCTGCCGGAGGAGCCGCCGTCGTCCGCGACGGTGACGATGGCGGTGAGGTCGTCCGTGAGGGCGCGCAAGGCGGTGAGGCTCGCGTAGAGCCCATGGCCTCCGCCCAGCGCGACGATGCGCGGGCTCATGCCTTGTCCTTGTCTCGGTGCACGAGCCGGACGGCGCGACCCGGGCCTTCGAGCAGGCGGCTGAGCTCCTCCGCGATCGTCACGGAGCGGTGCTTGCCGCCCGTGCAGCCGATGCCGATGGTCACGGAGTGCTTGTCATGCGCCGCGTACCGCGACAGGGCGAGGTCGAGCACGCGGGCATAGGACTCCACGAACTCGCGCGCGCCGTCGGACGCCATGACGAACTCCCGCACCGCGGGATCGAGGCCCGTGAGCGGACGCAGCTCCGTGACCCAGTGGGGGTTGTTGAGGAAGCGCACGTCGGCCACGTAGTCGACATCGGCCGGCACGCCGTTCTTGAAGCCGAACGACACGACGTTGATGTGGAGATCCTCGTCCTCATGCCCCACGAAGGACACGATGCGGTCGCGCAGCTCGTAGACGTTGAGGTCGCTCGTGTCGATGATGTGGTCCGCGCGGTCGCGCAGCGCAGCGAGCACTCCCCTCTCGCGGGTGATCCCCTCGAGCAGCGTGCCGTCGCCTTGGAGCGGGTGCGGGCGGCGAGCCTCCTCGAAGCGGCGCACGAGCGCGGCGTCGCTCGCGTCGAGGAACAGGAGCGATACGCGCACCCCGCGCTCCTGGAGCTCGTCCATGACGACCTCGACGTCCTGGAAGAACTCGCGCCCGCGCACGTCGACCACGGCGGCGAGCTTGTCGTCCGGGTTGCGGCCGATCATCGCGACCAGGCCGCCGAGCAGCTGCGGCGGCAGGTTGTCGACCACGTACCAGCCCAGATCCCCCAGGGACGCGGCCACGCGAGTGCGGCCCGCGCCGGACATGCCCGTGACGATCAGGACGTAGGGATGGCCGTCGAGCGCGGGCGGGGCCAGGCGCGGGATGCCGGAAGGGTAGGTCTCGGGTGCCGGCTCCTCAGTCATGGCTCCATCGTGCCATCTTGGCCGTGCAGGGCGGCGTGGATCTGGCGTGCGAGAGCGTTGCCCACGCCGGGGACCAGGGCGATCTGCTCCACATCGGCCTCCCGCAGGCGCTGCAGGGAGCCGAAGTGCCGTATGAGGGCCTTGGCCCGCGTGGGGCCTACTCCCGGGATCTCGTCGATCGCCGACGCCTTCATGGCCTTGCCGCGCTTCTTCCGGTGCGCGGTGATGGCGAAGCGGTGGGCCTCGTCGCGGACGCGCTGCAGCAGGTACAGCGCCTCGGAGCCGCGCGGAAGAATGGTGGGATACGGATCGCCGGGACGCCACACCTCCTCAAGCCGCTTGGCGAGGCCCACGACCTCGACGTCCTCGATGCCCAAGGCGGAGATCGCCTCCTGCGCGGCCTCGACCTGCGGCTGCCCGCCGTCGACCACGACGAGCTGCGGCGGATAGGCGAACTTGGCCCGCTCACGCTCCTCCGGCGGCAGGCGCGACTCCTCGAGGTAGCGCGTGAAGCGGCGGGTGAGCACCTCGCGCATCGCGGCGAAGTCGTCGGTCGCGTCGCCGATGGAGAACTGGCGGTACTCCTTCTTGCGCGGCAGCGCGTCTTCGAACACGACCATCGAGCCCACCTGGTTGGTGCCCTGAGTGTGGGAGATGTCGTAGCACTCGATGCGCAGGGGCGCCTGGCGCAACCCCAGGGCGTCCTGCAGCTCCTGCAGCGCCGCGGAGCGCGACGTGAGGTCCGTCGCGCGCTTGAGGCGCGCCTGCTCGAGGACGTGCCGCGCGTTCTGCATGCCCGTCGCCGCGAGCTCAGCCTTCTTGCCCCGGCTGGGCACACGCACGTCGACCTTGGAGCCGCGCACGCCGCTCAGCCACGCGGCGACGGCCGCCGCATCGGCCGGCATGTGCGGGACGAGGACCTCGGAGGGGACGTCGTCGGGCTGGGCCGAGCCGTAGGCCTCCTGGATGAGGTGCGCGACCATCTCGTCGAGCCCGAGCGGCTCGGTCTTGTCGACGATCCAGCCGCGCTCTCCCGTGATGCGGCCGTCGCGGACGTAGAACACGTGAGCCGCGGCGTCCATCTCTTCGTCGACGAGGCTGAAGACGTCCGCGTCCGTCCCCGGGCTCAGGACGATCGCGTTGCGCTCGAGAACGCTCTGGAGCGCTCGCAGGCGGTCGCGGGCACGGGCCGCGGCCTCGAAGTCGAGGCGTTCGGACGCCTCCTCCATGGTCTGCGTGAGGTCGCGGATGACTGGCTTCGCGTCGCCGGCGAGGACCTGGCACACGCGCTCGGCGAGCGCGCGGTGGTCCTCGGGCGAGATGCGGCCCACGCACGGAGCCGCGCACTTGTCGATGTAGCCCAGGAGGCAGGGGCGCCCCTGGCTCTGCGCCTTGGCGAAGACGCCGTTGGAGCAGGTCCGCATGGGCAGGACCGTCAGGAGCGTGTCGACGGTCTCACGGATCGCCCACGCCTTGGCGTACGGCCCGAAGTAGCGCACGCCCTTGCGCCGCTGCCCTCGCATGACCTGCATGCGCGGGAACTCCTCGTTGAGGCTCACGGCGAGGAACGGATACGACTTGTCGTCGCGGAAGACCACGTTGAAACGGGGGTCGTACTCCTTGATCCACGTGTGCTCGAGGATGAGCGCCTCCACCTCGGAGCGCACCACGGTCCACTCGACGGACGACGCCGTGGTCACCATGGCGCGCGTGCGCGGGTGGAGCGAGCCCAAGGGCTGGAAGTAGTTCGCCAGGCGCGCGCGCAGGTTCTTCGCCTTGCCCACGTAAAGCACGCGGCCGTGGGGGTCGCGGAAGCGATAGACACCGGCCTGCGTCGGGATGGTTCCCGGCGCGGGCCTGTACTCCGCCGGGTTCGTCACGGCGTCAGCCTACGCCGAGGCCCTCGCGGGCTGGGAGCTCTGGAGGATCTCCGCCAGGAAGCGACCCGTGTGGCTCGCCGGGATCTGGGCGACGTCCTCGGGCGTGCCTTGCGCGATGACGAGGCCGCCGCCCGAGCCGCCCTCAGGCCCCATGTCCACGATCCAGTCCGCGGACTTGATGACGTCGAGGTTGTGCTCGATGACGAGGACCGTGTTGCCCTTGTCCACGAGGCCCTGGAGCACGGCGAGGAGCTTGCGGACGTCCTCGAAGTGCAGTCCCGTGGTGGGCTCGTCGAGGACGTAGATGGTGCGGCCTGTGGAGCGTCGCTGGAGCTCGGAGGCGAGCTTGACGCGCTGCGCCTCGCCTCCCGAGAGGGTCGGAGCGGGCTGACCCAGGCGCACGTACCCCAGGCCGACGTCCACGAGCGTCGTCAGGTGCCGGGAGATCGCGGGGATGGCCTCGAAGAAGTGCGCCGCCTCCTCGATGGGCATGTCGAGCACCTCGGCCACGTTCTTGCCCTTGAAGCGCACCTCGAGCGTCTCACGGTTGTACCGCGCGCCCTTGCACACCTCGCACGGGACGTAGACGTCGGGAAGGAAGTTCATCTCGATGCGCAGCGTGCCGTCGCCCGCGCACGACTCGCATCGGCCGCCCTTGACGTTGAAGGAGAAGCGGCCCGGGCCATAGCCGCGCACCTTCGCCTCCTGCGTCTCGGCGAAGAGCTTGCGGATCTTGTCCCACACGCCCGTGTACGTGGCGGGGTTGGAGCGCGGGGTGCGGCCGATGGGCCCCTGGTCCACGTGCACCACCTTGTCGAGGTGGTGCGTGCCCTCGATGCGCGTGTGACGGCCCGGCACCTGCCGGGCGCCGTTGAGCTCGTTGGCGAGCGCCGTGTACAGGATCGAGTTCACGAGCGTGGACTTGCCCGAGCCCGACACTCCCGTGACCGCCGTCAGCACCCCGAGCGGGAAGGAGACGTCGATGTTCTGCAGGTTGTGCTCGCGCGCGCCGATCACGGTGACCTGGCGGCTCGGGTCCACCGGGCGCCGCCTCGCCGGGATCTCGATCGCCTTGCGGCCGGAGACGTAGGCGCCCGTGATGGAGCGCTCGTTGACGAGCAGGTCCTCGTAGGTGCCGGAGTGGACGACCTCTCCCCCGTGCTCGCCCGCGCCGGGACCGATGTCGACGATCCAGTCCGCCGTGCGGATGGTGTCCTCGTCATGCTCGACGACGATGAGCGTGTTGCCCAGGTCGCGCAGGCGCGTGAGGGTGTCGATGAGGCGACGGTTGTCGCGCTGGTGCAGGCCGATGCTCGGCTCGTCGAGGACGTACAGCACGCCCACCAGCCCGGAGCCGATCTGGGTCGCAAGACGGATGCGCTGCGCCTCGCCTCCGGAGAGCGTGCCGGCCGCGCGCGAGAGCGTGAGGTAGTCGAGGCCCACGTCGAGCAGGAAGCCCAGGCGCGCATCGATCTCCTTGAGCACCTGCACCGCGATGTGGCGGCTGCGCTCGTCCAGGTCGAGGCTCTTGAGGAAGTCGCGCGCCTCGCCGATGGACAGATCGCACAGCTGCGCGATCGACAGCCCACCCACCGTCACCGCGAGAACCTCGGGCTTGAGGCGCGTGCCCTCGCACACGGCGCACGGCACCTCGCGCATGTAGGCCTCGTACTTCTCGCGCGACCAGTCCGACTCGGTCTGCCCGTGCAGGCGCTCCAGCCACGTGATGACGCCCTCGAAGCCCGTCGTGTAGGTCCGCTCCCGGCCGTAGCGGTTGCGGAAGGACACGTGGATCTCGTAGTCCTTGCCGAACAGCAGGGCCTGCTTGGCGTCGTCGGGCAGGTCCTTGAAAGGGGTGTCGAGCGAGAAGCGCATCTCCTCAGCGAGCGCCCTGACGGTGCGCGCGAAGTGCTCGGCCGCGACGGCCTCCCACGGCGCGATGGCCCCCTGGCGCAGCGTCTTGGACGGATCCGGGATCACCAGGTCGGGATCGACCTCGAGCTTGACGCCGATGCCGGTGCACTCCGGGCACGCGCCGTACGGGGCGTTGAACGAGAAGGTGCGCGGCTCCATCTCCTCGAGCGTGAGGACGTGGTCGTTGGGGCACGCCCGCTTCTCGGAGTAGCGCCGCGGCGGTATGTCGGAGTCGACGGGCTCGATCACCACGAGGCCGTCGGCGATGCGCAGGGCGGTCTCCACGGAGTCGGCCAGCCGCTGGCGCACGCCGTCGCGCGCCACCAGGCGGTCCACGATGACCTCGATGTCGTGCTTGAGCTTCTTCTCCAGCGCGGGCGGCTCGCTGAGCTGGATGACCTCGCCGTCCACCCGCGCACGCGAGAAGCCCTGCTGCTGCAGCTCCTCGAAGAGGTCCTGATACTCGCCCTTGCGGCCGCGGATCACGGGCGCGAGCACCTGATAGCGCGTCCCCTCCGGCAGGGCGAGGACCGAGTCGACGATCTGCTGCGGCGTCTGGGAGCGCACCTCCTCGCCGCAGACCGGGCAGTGCTGGACGCCCACGCGCGCGTACAGCAGGCGCAGGTAGTCATAGACCTCCGTGATGGTGCCCACCGTCGAACGGGGGTTGCGGTTGGTCGACTTCTGATCGATCGACACCGCCGGCGACAGCCCTTCGATGAAGTCCACATCGGGCTTGTCCATCTGCCCCAGGAACTGGCGCGCGTACGCCGACAAGGACTCGACGTAGCGCCGCTGCCCCTCCGCGAAGATCGTGTCGAACGCGAGCGAGGACTTCCCGGAGCCGGACAGGCCGGAGAAGACGATGAGAGAGTCGCGCGGGAGGTCGAGGTCGACGCCCTTGAGGTTGTGTTCGCGCGCGCCGCGCACCACGAGCCTGTCGTTCACGGGTTCACCCTACGCAACAACTCGCTCGAACGCGTGTTCGAATCGCCGAGGGCGGAACGCATGAGCCCAGTGTCGGGCTCGGATCTGACATGCGCACCGGGATTTTGCGTACGCGCGCACCATCGCCAGAATGTCGGGCATGCCGCTTTGGGTCATCGAGTACACGTACGACGAGCGGGCTCACCTGCGCGACCAGCATCGGCCCGCGCACCGCGCCTACCTGGGCGGCCTTCTCGACACCGGCGACATGCTCGCCTTCGGCCGCTACGACGACGCCGAGGCCCCGGGCGCGCTCCTCATCGCTCGGGCTGAGAGCAAGGAGCAGGTCGAGGACATGGTGCGCCGCGACCCCTTCGTCATCCAGGGCCTCGTGCCCGCGCACCGCATCCGCCGCTGGGCGGGCCAGATCGGCCAGG
>Ga0207868_1000700_pt1 | contig 30973 bp, 30 predicted proteins | sample Passage237B_FD_187370 | JGI IMG/M metagenome (GOLD analysis project Ga0207868, IMG submission 187370) | Cellulose adapted compost microbial communities from Newby Island Compost Facility, Milpitas, CA, USA - Passage2 37B (SPAdes) (version 3) ... | reverse complement strand
ACGGGATGCGCCCGGGCTACGGTGCCATAAGCCCAAAACCCCGGTCGGCCGGCGGGGCGAAAGCCTCGTTATATCTGCGGACTAACCGCGTGGGGCAATTGCCTCGCCGGCCCGCTTCACCTGCTCCGAAGGGGCGGGACCATCCATCAACCCGAGGCCGCAAGGCCGGCGGGCGCTCCAACGCGTCCCCGATCCACCCTGCGTGCCCACATCAAGAGTCCCGGTGCCCGCTGCCACCTTGCGTCCCTGGGCAAAACCACCTATATGCCCGCTCGCGCCCCGTCCGGGGCGTAATTCACACGCGGGGTCAGGACTGCTGCACTGTTTGCGGCGGCTCCATCCGGTGGCTGGCCAGGCCAGTCGCACAACCCCGCCGAGGCACAACCGGAAAGGAGCCATCTCCATGGCATTGCCTGAATTTTCCATGCGCCAGCTGCTCGAGGCGGGTGTTCACTTCGGTCACCAGAAGCACCGCTGGAACCCGAAGATGGAACGCCACATCTTCGGCGTGCGCAACGACATCCACATTCTCGACCTGTCGCAGACCGTCCCGGCTCTGCAGCGTGCGCTGCAGCTGATCTCGGACACCATCGCCGATGGTGGCCGTCTGCTGCTCGTGGGCACCAAGCGCCAGGCCGCTCCGGTGGTCGCCGAGGCTGCCCGCCAGTCGGCCCAGTACTATGTGAACTCGCGCTGGCTCGGTGGCACGCTCACCAACTGGCAGACCATCTCGCACTCGATCCAGCGCCTGCGCGAGCTCGAGGCCCAGGAGGCCGAGGGTGGCCATGGCCTCACCAAGAAGGAGCTGCTGCTCCTCAGCCGTGAGCGCGAGCGTCTCGAGCGCGACCTGGGCGGCATCAAGGACATGGGCAACCTGCCCAACCTGCTGTTCGTGATCGACACCAACAAGGAAGCGAACGCCATCAAGGAAGCCAAGCGCCTTGGCATCCCGGTGATCGCGATCGTCGACAGCAACTCCGACCCGGACATCGTCGACTACCCGATCCCGGGCAATGACGACGCTGCCCGCGCCCTGGAGCTCTACTGCTCGCTGGTCTCGCGTGCCGCCATCGACGGCATCAGCCGCTCGGCCGCCGGCCGTGGTGCTGACCTTGGTGCTTCGGCCGAGGCTCCGGAAGAGCCCGCGCTGGTTGCCGACGAGTCTGCCGCCAACTAAGACCCGGCGGGAGCGAAATCCTGCTGTCACATTCGCAGGGTCTTGCTCCCCCTCGATACCCGGCCGCCTAGCCCGGCCGGGTCTTCATTTCCCCGAACCCGTGGGGCCGCCGTCCGGCTTCCCCCGCGAGAAAGCGATATGGACATGACCGTTACTGCTCAGCAGGTAAAAGAACTCCGCGAGATGACCGGCGTGGGGATGATGGACTGCAAGAAGGCCCTGGCCGAGACCAATGGCGACATGGAAGCAGCCATCGACTGGCTGCGCACCCGTGGCCTCGCCAAGGCCGCCAAGAAGGCTGGCCGCGTCGCTGCCGAGGGTCTGGTGGGCGTCTCGATCGACGGCACTCGCGGTGCCATCGTCGAGGTGAACTCCGAGACCGACTTCGTGGCGCGCAACGAGCAGTTCCAGTCCATCGTCGGCAACATTGCCAAGCTGGCGCTGGATGCCGACGGCGACGTGGGCAAGCTCTCCGAAATGCCGTACCCGGGCACCGGCCGTTCGGCTTCGGCCGAGCTCACCGATGCGATCGCCAAGATTGGCGAGAACATGAATCTGCGCCGCACTGCAGCCATCTCGGTCACCGACGGCGTGATCGGTTCGTACGTGCACAACACGGTGAAGCCCGGCCTCGGCCGTCTCGGCGTCATCGTCGGCCTCGAGTCGACCGGCGACAAGGCTGCCCTTGCCACGCTCGGCAAGCAGATTGCCATGCACATCGCCAACACCAACCCGCTCTCGGTGTCGCCCGACGACATCGACCCCGAGGTTGTGGCCCGCGAGCGCGCCATCTTCGCCGAGCAGGCCCGTGAGTCCGGCAAGCCCGAGGCCGTAATCGAGAAGATGATCGAAGGCCGCGTGCGCAAGTTCTTCGAGGAAGTCACTCTCCTCGCCCAGGTTTTCGTCATCGACGGCGAGAACAAGGTGGGCGACGTGGTGAAGAATGCCGAGAAGGAAGTCGGCGCTCCGATCAAGGTGACCGGTTTCGTGCGCTATGCGCTCGGCGAGGGCATCGAGAAGGAAGTGACCGATTTCGCCGCCGAAGTTGCGGCCACTTCGGGCGTTCCGCAGAACTGATGACAACTATTTCGGGCGGACTGGTTCCCAGCCCGCCCGAATATGCAATAACCGCCGACGGCCCGCCCGGATTCGTGGCGGGCGTCGTCGCAATATGATCCCGGGGAATCGACCAATGGCCAAATCCGCCTACAAACGGATTCTGCTCAAAGTCTCCGGTGAAGTCCTTGCCGGTGACCAGTCCTTCGGCATCGAGCCGAAGTTCCTTCACCACGTCGCCGACCAGATCGCCGAAGTGGCGCGCAGCGGCGTCGAAGTCGCCATCGTCATTGGCGCCGGCAACATCTTCCGCGGCATGGCCGTGGCCGCCAAGGGTGGCGACCGTGTCACCTCCGACCTGATGGGCATGCTCGGCACCGTCATCAATTCGCTCGCGCTGGGCGATGCCATCGAGCAGAAGGGCCTCAAGGTAAAGGTCTACTCCAACGTTCCGATGGAGACGGTGGCCGACACCTTCACGGCCCGCGATGCCAACCGGGCGCTGGCGGACGGCTATGTCGTCGTCTGTGCCGGGGGCACCGGCAGCCCGTTCTTCACTACCGACACCGCTGCGGCGCTCAAGGCCATCGAGCTGCGCTGCGACGTTCTACTCAAGGGCACCAAGGTCGATGGGGTCTATTCCGCCGACCCCAGGAAGGACCCGCAGGCCAAGCGCTACGACGCTCTGTCGCACGAAGAGGCCATCGCCCGGGACCTTCGCGTCATGGATACGGCCGCCTTCGCGCTTGCCCGCGACAACGCCTTGCCCATAATTGTCTATGCCCTGGATGATCCCGCGGGCCTCACCGGCGTGCTCGAGGGCAGGGCCAAAAGCACACGCGTCGGCTAAGACGCTACAAATTCTGGAGTTTCGACCCATGGCTCAGCCTCAGGCATTCTCGCTCGACGAGCTCAAGACCCGGATGCAGAAGTCCGTTGCATCCCTCAAGGACGAACTGGCGGGCCTGCGTACCGGCCGCGCCAGCGCCAGCCTGCTCGAACCCGTGACCGTCGACGCCTATGGCAGCCGTATGCCGCTCAACCAGGTGGCGACCGTCACCGTGCCCGAGGCGCGTATGCTGAGCGTGCAGGTGTGGGATCGCGGTCTTGCCGGCGCCGTCGAGAAGGCGATCCGCAATTCGGGTCTGGGCCTCAACCCGGCCGCCGAGGGTGCCGTCATCCGCGTGCCGCTGCCTGAGCTCAACGAGGAGCGCCGCCGCGAACTGACCAAGGTTGCGCACAACTATGCCGAGCAGGCCCGCGTAGCCGTCCGCCATATCCGTCGCGACGGCATGGACCTGCTCAAGAAGCTCGAGAAGGACGGCAACCTGGCCCAGGACGAGAGCCGCAAGTTCGCCGACCAGGTACAGACCGCGACTGACAACGCCGTCGCCGAGATCGACAAGATTCTGGCCGTCAAGGAACAGGAAATCATGCAGGTCTAGTATCGGACCCGCACACCCGCCCTGGAGGGCAGTCTATGTCCGTGGACACCGTCATCGCCGCTCAGGCCGGAGCTAAGCCCGGCCTCAAGATCCCGGCGCATGTCGCGGTGATCATGGACGGAAACGGCCGCTGGGCCACCGCGCGCGGAAAGCTGCGCACCGAAGGCCATGTCGAGGGCGTCAAGGCCCTGCGCCGGCTCGTCGACCTCGCCATTCGTTACGGTGTGAAGCACCTGACGGTGTTCAGCTTCTCTTCGGAGAACTGGCGCCGCCCTGCCGAGGAGGTGAAGTTCATCTTCGGCCTCCTGCACCGCTTCGTCGCCTCCGATCTGGCCACGCTCATTCAGAACAACGTTCGGGTGAAGATCATCGGCTCGCGAGCAGGGCTCGACGAGGGGCTGCAGCGGCTGATCGAGGACACGCAGCGCAAGACCGCGCACAATACCGGCCTCGAGCTCATCGTTGCCTTCAACTATGGCGGCAAGGCCGAGCTGGTCGAGGCCACCCGGCGCATTGCGGAAGATGTTGCCGCCGGCCGGCTCAAGCCCGGTGAGATTACAGAGGCAACTGTGGAGCGCGCGCTCTACACCCACGGCATCCCGGACCCCGACCTTATAATCCGCACCTCGGGCGAGCAGCGGATCTCCAACTTCCTCATCTGGCAGGGCGCCTATTCGGAGCTGGTCTTCATCGAGGAAAACTGGCCCGATTTCGGCGAGGAAACGTTCGTGCGGGCCCTTGAGGAATTCTCGAGCCGCAAGCGCCGCTTCGGCGGCATCGAGACGAGGGGACCGTGACCGGCGAGCGGACCCCGCGCCCTGATTTCAATCCACTGGCGCGCCGGTCCTGGACCGATCTTGGTCCCCGCGTGGCGTCGGCGGCCGTGCTGCTCGTCATCACCATCGTCAGCCTCTATGTCGGCTCCTACCTGTTCGCCGCTGTAGTGGGTGCGGTCTTCGCCGGCTGCTATCGCGAGTGGGAGCGCATGGTCACACTGCGCCCGCTCAGCGCCCTTGGCGGCGCACTCATCGGGTTGCTGGCGCTGTCCGGTCTGGTCTATCCGTGGCTCGGGGCGCCGGCGAGCGCCGCACTCGTCGTTATCGCCGCCATGGTCGCGTCCTTCGGCACCCCTGGCACCCGGCTCTGGCGTATCGGCGGTGTACTGTTCTACGGGGTCGTCATCGTCATCACGATGACGATGCGCGGCCCGTCGAACTGGTTCGACTGGGGGAGTTTCGATACCGGCTTCTGGGCCGGCATGTTCCTGGGCGTGGTGATCTTCGCGACCGATACGGGCGCGTATTTCATGGGGCGCCAGATCGGCGGCGAGAAGCTCGCCCCGGATATCTCGCCGGGCAAGACCTGGTCGGGCGCCATCGGCGGCTTCGCCATCGGCACGCTGGCCGGCCTCGTGCTCTGGCTCACCGTGGTGCCGAACTCTCCCTGGTGGATCGGCCTCACGCTCGCTGCCACCATGAGCATCCTCGGCCAGATCGGAGACCTCACCGAGAGCTTCATCAAGCGGCGCTTCCGCGTGAAGGATTCGGGCGACATCATCCCCGGCCACGGCGGGCTGATGGACCGGCTCGACAGCCTCACCTTCGGGGTGATCTTCCTGTTCCTTGTCGGCTTCTTCCACAGGGGCTTCGACGCCGTTGCCGCTGGTTTCCTGTTCTGGTGACATTGCGTCACGCCGGCAATATCCCAATCTTAACGCAATCCGGGCCTAACTCACCGTACATCCGGGCGGCATACGCGAAAGCGACGACGACGATATGGACTCCATTCTAGCGCTCCCAATGTCCGTGCTGCCGTTCCTGGTGGTGCTGACCATCATCGTGTTCGTGCATGAGATGGGCCACTATCTGGTAGCGCGCTGGAACGGCATCGCCATCCAGACCTTCTCGATCGGCTTCGGCCCTGAACTCGTCGGCTTCACCGACAAGAAGGGTACGCGCTGGCGCATCGCCGCCATTCCGCTGGGCGGCTATGTGCGCTTTGTCGGTGACATGAACCCGGCGAGCCAGCCTGACGAGGAGTTCATCGAGCGCGCTGGCCCCGAGCTTTCCAGGCAGCTCTTCGTCAACAAGAACGTCTGGCAACGCATTGCCGTGGTCGTCGCCGGTCCAGCCGCCAACGTATTGTTCACGCTGCTGATTCTGTACGCCCTGCTGCTCGGCTACGGCCGCTACATGGCGCCCGCCGTGGTGCAGACCGTTACCCCGGACTCGGCCGCCATGGAAGCCGGCCTGCAGTCCGGCGACAGGATACTCGCCATAGACGGCTTCGCCGTGCGGGGCTTCGACGATGTGCTTCGCCTCGTCTCCACCGCACCGCAGCGGACGATCACCATCGAGCTCGAGAGAGCAGGGGCCGTCGAGACGGTGCGTGCTACCCCGCGGGTGGCTGAGATCACCGACCGCTGGGGCGGGGTGCACCGCGTCGGTCGGCTCGGGCTCGAGAACAAGTTCGAGGTCTCCGACTACGTGCTCTACAAGCCGAACCCGGTCGAAGCGATCGGCATGACCTTCGAGGAGGTCCGCTTCATCATCGATCGGACTGTAGCCTTCATCGGCGACTTCTTCGTTGGCCGTGGCGACGTGCAGCAGCTCGGGGGGCCGATCAAGATGGCGACGGTGAGCCAGCAGGTGGCGACGCTTGGCATCCTGCCGCTCGTCAATCTCATCGCCATGCTGTCGCTGAACATCGGCCTCATCAACCTTCTGCCCATTCCGGTGCTCGATGGTGGCCACCTGCTGTACTATCTCATTGAAGCAGCACGCGGAAAGCCGCTGACCCAGCGTGTGCAGGAGATCGGGTTCCGCTTCGGCCTTGCCGTCGTGCTGACGCTGATGGTGTTTACATTCACCATCGACGTTCCCGACCTGCTGCGCCGCATCGCTGGCTCCTGAAGCCGCGCCGCCGGCATGGGGGCCGCCTCTGTTCGGTAGGATTCCTGCCGTGCGGATGCCATGATGACGCCACAACGTGCGCGTCCTGCAGATTCTCGTTAACCCTTGGATAACCTAGGTTTTTGAGGTGTTGCACGAATGCACGGGGTCCAATCTTTCGCTAACCGCGCTGCCGTCAACGGCTTGTCCGTGGTTAAAATTCCAGTAAAAGCTGTAGCTGGAGTGAGCTGGGGTCGCTGTGCATGGCGATTCTCGGCAGGTCGTACGAGGCAATAAGAACCATGACTTATCTCAACAAGCTGACGCGCGGAGCTTTCCTGGCGCTCGCCATCGTTCTGGCGGCGCCACTCGGCGGTGTCAGCGTCCCGCTCGTCGGGGTTGCGGAGGCCCAGGAACAGCGCCTCACGTCCTCTGTTCTCTTCGAAGGGAACAACGGCTTCTCGGACGCCCAGCTCAGCGACATGATCAATGTCACCGCGCGCGGTTCCTTCACGGAGGCGAGCCTCGCGGCCGATGTCGAGACCATCCGTCTCGCCTATGTCGGCAAGGGCTATACCAATGTGAAGGTCACCACGCGGCTGGAGCAGGCGCCCAACGGCCGCACCCGGGTGACGTTCGTCATCGACGAGCGTGAGCGCGTCGGCATTGCGGCGATCAACTTCACCGGCAACAACTCGATCAATTCGGGTACGCTCAAGTCGGTGATCCGCACCCGCGAGACGCACCTGCTGAGCTGGTTGTTCCGCGACGACGCTTACTCTGAGGATCTGCTGCAGATCGACCGTCAGCTGATCGAACTCTATTACATGAATCACGGCTATCCGGACGCAACCGTGACCTCGGCGGTGGGCGAGTTCGATCCGTCGCGCAACGCTTACTTCGTGAACTTCACGATCAACGAGGGCGAGCGCTACCGCTTCGGTGAGGTTGGCGTGGAGACGTCGATCGCAGGCCTCAATCCCGATGCGCTCCGTGGCACGATCCGAACCAGCAAGGGTGCGACCTACTCGCTGGCTGACCTGCAGAAGACGCAGGAAAGCATGGCCTACGAGGCGACCGCGCAGGGCTATGCCTTCGCCGACGTGCGTCCGCGCATCGATCGCGACGTGGCGACCAGCACGTTCAATGTCACCTACCTGATCGACCAGGGCGCCCGCATCTATGTGGAGCGCATCAACATCACCGGCAACGAGAAGACCCGCGACGCGGTCATTCGTCGTGAGCTGGATTTCGGTGAAGGCGACCCCTTCAACCGTTCCATGGTGTCGCGCGGCAAGTCGAACATTGAGCGGCTCGGCTTCTTCAAGGCGGTCAACGTTGACTTTGCGCCGGGGAGCGCCCCCGACAAGGTGGTCATCAACATCAACGTCGAAGAGCAGTCGACGGGCGACTACGGCCTGACCGCCGGTTATGACTCGAGCGCCGGTCTGCTTGGCGAAGTGTCGGTCACCGAGCGCAACTTCCTCGGCCGTGGTCAGTATGTGCGCCTCGCGGTCGGTGCCTCGGAGAGCGGCCAGTCGATCGACTTCTCCTTCACCGAGCCCCGCTTCATGGGTCTGCGTGTTTCCTCGGGTGTCGATGTATACCATCGCATTGTGACCGAGACCGACAGCAACCTCTACGGCACGACCTCGACCGGTGGGCAGCTTCGTCTCGGCGTTCCGATCACCAGCGACCTTCGCTCGACCTTCTTCGTCGGCTTCGAGCAGAAGTCGATCCAGGACGACGAGGTTCCGAACACTGAAGTGTTCAACCTGGCTGTCCAGGATACCTGGAACAAGGCCTGGGTGGGCTACTCGCTGAACTACAGCACCCTCGATGATGCGAAGCATCCGACGGAAGGTCTCCTCGCCAGCTTCACTCAGCAGTATATCGGTCTCGACCATAGCCTGCTGAAGACTGAGGCAAAGGCCCGCTACTTCATGAGCATCCTGCCGGATGCGGGCATCGTGGGTAGCGTCAAGGGTCAGGCCGGGTTCATCTACTCGTTCGACGGCCCGGTCAGCCCGCTGGAAGCCTTCCGCGGCTCCAACAGTATCGTCCGTGGCTTCCAGAGCGGTGGTTTCGGTCCGCGCTACACTGGGGTGGGCGTGCCCGTGGCCAGCGAGGCTCTTGGTTACACCGGTTACCTCGCAGCTTCTGCCGAGATCGAGTTCCCGATCCCGGTGCTGCCGGAGACCTACGGTGTCCGTGGCTCGGTCTGGGCTGACGCGGCTCTCATCGACGGCAACGGCTCTACCAGCTTGGTTGTCGGCGGTCCGGATGCCAACAGCGTCGACGAAAACTTCAAGTCGTCGGTCGGTGCCTCGCTGATCTGGGACAGCCCGTTCGGTCCGCTGCGTGGCGACTTCGCCTACGTGATCAACAAGGCGACCGACGACAAGACCCAGGTCTTCTCGCTGACCCTGCAGAACCTTCTCTAGGGTTCTGCTGCCCCCGGTGTGGGGCAGGACATTGTTCGAAGCCGCGGAGCGGTGGCCCCGCGGCTTCTTGTTTGTGTAGAGACAGGCATGGTCGATACGCGCTTCCATTCTTCGTCCGGGCCGATCCCGCTGCGCGCGCTGCTCGCATCCCTCGCGACGCCGCCGCTGGTCGACGACCGACGGCTCGGCGAGATCATCATTACCGGCGCCGACGAACTTGACCGTGCCGATGGTACGGAGATCGCGCTGGCGGCACGCCCTGAATACCGGGATGCGTTGCGCGATACGTCCGCCGGTGTCGTCGTCGTTCACCCCAGCCTCCGCGAGTTCGTTCCGGCCGATTCACTGGCCATTGTGGACGAGCGGGCGCATGAACTCTTTGTCGACCTGCTCGAGAAGCTCTATCCTGCCGGTACCCGCGGCGCTGCTGCCGAGCAGTTCGCCGAGGAAGGGCCGGACTCGCTGATCGAGACTGGCGTCGTGATCGGCGAGAACGTGGTGATCGGGCCCAATGTCGAGATCGGCCGCAACTCGGTGATCGGACCCAACACCGTCATCGGCCGCGGGGTCACCATCGGCCGCAACTCGGTCATCGGCGCCAACGTCACCATCGAATACGCCCATCTGGGCAACAACGTCGTGCTCCATCCCGGCGTGCGCGTAGGGGCGGAGGGGTTCGGCTGGCTGTCGCAGGGTCGGCTCAATCGCAAGATCCCGCAACTCGGCCGCGTCATCATTCAGGACGGCGTCGAGATCGGTGCCAACTCGACCATCGACCGCGGCGCGCTCGGCGATACGGTGGTGGGCGAGGGCACCAAGATCGACAACCTTGTGCAGATCGGCCACAACTGCCGCATCGGACGCCGTTGTCTCATCGCTGGCACTTGCGGCATCGGCGGCAGCACGATTATCGGTGACCATGTACTGGTAGGCGGCGGCTCAGGTACGGTGGGCCACCTGAGCATCGGCGACGGCAGCATTCTGTCGGCCCGCTGCCTCGTGACAAAGGACGTGCCGGCCGGCACGCATGTCGGCGGACAGCCGGCACAGGAACTGAAGGCCTGGCAGCGTGAAATGGCAACGCTGCGACGACTAAGCAAAAGGGGACGAGAGTGACGGTAACGAGTGAGGCGCCTGCTGCCCAAGCGAGGGAACTGACCTCGATGCAGATAGGTGACATCCTGAAAGCCCTGCCGCATCGCTACCCGTTCCTGATGATCGACCGCATCATCGAGGTCGATGGCGATGACTCCGCCATCGGCATCAAGAATGTCAGCTTCAACGAGCCGATCTTCCAGGGGCACTTCCCGGGCGAGCCGGTGTTTCCCGGCGTGCTCATCATCGAAGGCATGGCTCAGACGGCCGGCGCCATCGCCATCGCGGCCGGCGCGGCGGCCGGCATCGACCACATCGTGTACCTGCTGACCGTGGACAAGTGTAAGTTCCGCAAGCCGGCGCGGCCGGGCGACCGGATCGAGTACCACATCAAGAAGATGCGCCGCCGCATGACCATGGGCTGGTACGAGGCAAAGGCCATCGTCGACGGCGTGGTGATTGCCGAAGCCGAGGTTGGTGCCATGGTGAGCCCCTCCGAAAAGTGAGTGCCTTTGTTCATCCCAGTGCGATCGTCGAGGACGGCGCGCAGCTCGCCGATGGCGTAAAGGTCGGGCCGTTCTGTCATGTCGGCCCCGAGGTTTCTCTGGGCCGCGGCGTCGAGCTGCTGTCGCACGTGGTGGTCGCCGGGCGCACGAGCATCGGACCCGAGACCCGGATATTTCCCTTCGCCTCCATCGGCCACCCGCCGCAGGACCTCAAGTACCGCGGCGAGGCGAGCAAGCTGGTGATCGGCGCGCGCTGCCAGATTCGCGAGAACGTCACGGTCAATCCCGGCACGGCTGGCGGCACGATGGAGACCCGCATTGGCGATGACTGCCTGCTGATGAACTGTGCCCACGTCGCCCATGACGTGGAGATCGGCAATCACGTGGTCATCGCGGCCTACGTGGCGGTCGCCGGGCACTGCAAGATCGGCGACTATGTCGGCTTTGGCGGCATGTGCGGTGTCCACCAGTATGTGCGCATCGGCGCACACGCCTTCATCGGTGCCCATTCTATGATCGACGCCGACGTGATTCCGTACGGCATGGCCGTGGGCAACCGCGCCCGGCTGTCGGGGCTGAACCTCGTGGGGCTCAAGCGGCGCAAGTTCGACCGGGAAGCCATCCATTCTCTGCGCGCCGCCTACCGCATGATCTTTTCGTCCGAGGGCACGCTCAAGGAGCGCGTCGAGGACGCGGCCAACCTGTTCAAGGACGAGCCGATGGTGCAGGACGTGGTGAAGTTCATCGTCGGTGCCAACGACCGGGCCCTCTGCCTGCCGGTCAACGTTCCGGCCGAGGACTGATGCCTCGCCGGCTCGCCGTGGTGGCAGGAGCCGGGGCGCTCGCACCGCAGGTGATCGCGGCCGCCCTCTTGGTCGGAGACGAGGTATGCGCCTTCTGCCTGTCGCCACAGCAACTGCCCGATGGGGTTGAGCTGCGTGCGGCGTCGCTCGAGCATCCCGACGCCCTGTTCGACGGCATCCGCGGTGTTGCCGCCACGCACCTTGTGCTCGCTGGTGCGGTGACGCTCACCGACGGTGACCGGCAGCGGCTCATTGCAGCCCTTGGCGGTGACGGACCTCCGACCGGCGATGCTGCCCTGTCACGTCTCGCCCTGCGGTTGCAGGAGCGGACCGGTGCCGTGCTGACTGGTCCGCACGAGATCGTGCCGGAGCTTCTGGCCGGGGCAGGACCGCTAGCGGGGCCGGTGGCGACCGGTGATCAGATGGCGGCTGCGCGGTTGGCGCTCCGTGCGGCACGGCAGGTCGGCGCGATGGATCTGGGCCAGGCCGCAGTGGTGTCCGGTGCGCGTGTTGTGGCGGCCGAAGATGTGGCCGGAACCGATGAGCTGCTGGCGCGGGTCGCTCGGCATGTCGCTGCGGGCCTCCTGGGGCAGGGGGGCGATACGCCGGTTGTTCTTGCCAAGGCCTGCAAGCCGCAACAGCCATTATTCGTCGATCTCCCCGCCATCGGTCCCACGACGATAGCCGGCGCTGCCGCAGCGGGGATAAGTCTGATTGCCGTCGAGGCAGGCCGTACCCTGGTGCTCGAGCGTCAGCTTCTGGTGGCCGATGCCGATGCGCTCGGCATTTCCGTTGTCGGAATGACGATCGATGGCTGAACCGCTGCGACTTTTCGTACTCGCCGGTGAAGCCTCCGGCGATCGGATAGGTGCCTACCTGGTTCGGCGATTGCGGGAGCGGACCGAACTCGCGGTCACTGGGGTAGGGGGCGCCGAACTGTCGGCGGAGGGCCTCTCGTCCCTGTTCCCGATGTCCGATCTGTCAGTGATGGGCTGGTCCGACGTGCTGGTGCGGCTGCCGCTCCTCCTGTGGCGGGCGCGGCAGGCGGCGGACGCCATCATCCGCAACCGGCCCGACGTGGTGGTGCTGATCGACTCGCAGGTGTTCACCCGCGTGGTGGCCGAGCGGGTGAGGAGGGCGGGATCGGCAGTGCCGATGGTGCTCTACGTTGCTCCCGCCGTGTGGGTGTGGGCACCGGAACGGGCGGCGCGGTTGAAGCCGCTCTTCGACGAGGTCCTGGCCGTACTCCCCTTCGAGCCAAAGGTGATGGCCGACCTTGGCGGCCCGCCGACGACCTATGTCGGACATCCGGCCCTGACGCGTCAGGCGATGCGGGAGAGCCAGCCGGAGCGCGGCCCCTTCCTGCTGTTACCGGGGAGCCGTGCAGGGGAACTCAGGCGCCACCTGGGACTGATGCGCGAGGCGGTTGCCGTGCTGCGCGATCATCACAAGGTGAGCGGCTTCGTGCTGCCGACGCTGACGCATCTGCGCGACCGTCTGGTGGCGGAGACCGGCGACTGGGCAGCGCCCGTTGAAGTGGTGACCGGGGAGGCGAGAGACCAAGCCTTTGCCAAGGCGGTAGGCGCCTTCGCGGTAAGCGGGACGGTGACCCTGGAACTCGCCATGGCAGGGGTGCCGATGGTGGTGACCTATGCCGGCGACCGCGGCCAGGCTAAGCGATACGCCCGGCTCGAGAAGCCGCCGATGGTGGGGCTGCCCAACATCGTTGCCGGACGCGAAGTGGTGCCGGAACTGTTGTTTCCAAGCGAGGTGGACACCTCACGGGTGGGGCCGGCGCTGCGTCGATTGCTCGACAACCCGGCAGCGATGGCTGCGCAGGTCGCGGCGTTTGGCGAAATCCGGGCGCTGATGCACAAAGGGGCGCCTGAGGCGCCCCTGGTCGATCCCGCCGAACGGGTGCTGGCCGTTGCCGCTCAGCCGCGGTTGGCGATCGGCTCGTAGTCGCGGACCGGCGAGCCGTTGTAGAGCTGGCGGGGGCGGCCGATCTTCTTCTGTGGGTCGCCGATCATTTCCTTCCACTGCGCGATCCAGCCCACGGTGCGGCTGAGGGCGAAGATGGCGGTGAACATCGAAGTCGGGAAGCCGATCGCATCAAGGATGATACCCGAGTAGAAATCGACGTTCGGGTAGAGCTTGCGGTCGATGAAGTACTGGTCCGAGAGCGCGATCCGCTCGAGTTCCTTGGCCACCTGCAGGGTGGGCGACAAGTTTTCGGCGCCGAGCTGTTCCAGCACGTCGTTGGCGGCCTTCTGCATCACCTTGGCGCGCGGATCGTAGTTCTTGTAGACGCGGTGGCCGAAGCCCATCAGGCGGAAGCCGGAATTCTTGTCCTTGGCCTTCTCGATGAACTCGGGGATGCGGTCGGGCGTGCCGATTTGCTTGAGCATGTTGAGCGCCGCCTCGTTGGCGCCGCCATGGGCGGGGCCCCACAGGCAGGCCACGCCGGCCGCGATGCAGGCGAACGGATTGGCGTCGGACGAGCCTGCGAGGCGGACGGTCGAGGTCGAGGCGTTCTGCTCGTGATCGGCATGGAGGGTGAAGATGAGGTCCATGGCGCGGGCCACGACCGGGTTCACCACATAGTCCTCGGCCGGGACCGAGAAGCACATGCGCAGGAAGTTCGAGGCGTAGTCGAGATCGTTGCGCGGGTACACGAAGGGCTGGCCCACTGAGTACTTGTAGGCCATGGCGACGATGGTCGGCACCTTGGCGATCATGCGGATCGAGGCGATCTCGCGCTGGACCGGATCGGTGATGTCGGTCGAGTCGTGATAGAAGGCGGCCATGGCGCCGATGACGCCGCAGACGATGGCCATCGGGTGCGCATCGCGGCGGAAGCCGCGATAGAAATAGTGCATCTGCTCGTGGACCATGGTGTGCTTGGTCACACGCTCGTTGAAATCGGCAAGCTGCGCCTTGTTGGGCAGTTCGCCGTAGAGCAGCAGGTAGCAGACTTCGAGATAGTTGGACTTCTCGGCCAGCTGCTCGATGGGGTAGCCGCGATAAAGGAGCTCGCCCTTGTCACCGTCGATATAGGTGATCGCGCTGTCGGTGGCGGCAGTCGACGTGAAGCCCGGATCGTAAGTGAACATGCCCGTCTTCGCGTAGAGCGATCGGATGTCGATGACATCTGGGCCCACGGAACCAGAGAGCACCGGAAACTCGTAAGTCTGGTCTCCGATGGTAAGTTTGGCGACTTTATCGCTCATTAGGCTCTCCTTTGCGGCCGGGCACCCGTCAGGATACTGGCGGGTTGGCCAAATCGTCGAAAAAAGGCAGGCGCGTTTGCGTAACGTATCTACCCCGGGTCTGCAACAGGTGGGTGAATACCCCTGACCTAACTCGCTTTCCTGATGTTTATGCGCTCGCCTGGTCTCCAAGACGGGCCAGCGTTTCCTCGCGGCCGATAAGCACCATGACCTCGAAAATGCCCGGCGATACCGTGCGCCCGGTCAGGGCGGCGCGCAAGGGCTGCGCCACCTTTCCGAGCTTCAGCCCCCTGGCTTCGGCGAAGGCGCGCGCGGCGGCATCGATGGCGGGGACGCTCCATTCCTCGAGCCCGCGTAGAATCTCGATGAAGGCGCCGATATTGGCGCGCGCATCGGCGGTGAGCTGGTCGTTGGCGGCAGCATCGAGGGTGATCGGGCGAACCGCGTAGATGAACTGGGCAAGGTCGATCAGCTCGATGACGGTCTTGGCGCGCGGCTGCAGCTCGGGCAGGGCGGCGAGCACCGTATCGCGATTGCCGCGGAGGCCTTCGGCATCGGCGGTGCGGCCGACTTCCTGTGCGGTCTCCACCATGACGTCATAGAGCCGCTCGGGCTTGGCCTCGCGGATATAGTGGCCGTTGATGTTCTCGAGCTTGACGAAATCGAAGCGCGCAGCGCCCTTGTTGAGCGCATCGAGGCTGAACCACTCGACCATCTGCTCAGTGGAGAAGATTTCGTCGTCGCCATGGCTCCAGCCGAGGCGCGCGAGGTAGTTACGCAGGGCCTCGGGCAGGTAGCCCATCTGGCGGTAGGCCTCGACGCCCAACGCGCCGTGGCGCTTGGATAGCTTGGCGCCGTCGGGTCCGTGGATGAGCGGGATGTGGCTCATCTCCGGCACGTACCAGCCCATGGCGTTGTAGATGACGATTTGGCGGGCCGCGTTGGTGAGGTGATCGTCGCCGCGGATGATGTGCGTGACGCCCATGTCGTGGTCGTCCACCACCACGGCCAGCATGTAGGTTGGGGTGCCGTCGGAGCGCAGGATGATGAAGTCATCGAGGTTCTCGGTCTTGAACACCACTTCGCCCTGGACGTGATCCTGTACCCGGATCTCGCCCGAGAGCGGCGCCTTGATGCGGATGACCGGGGCCACGCCGGCTGGAGCCTCGGAGGGGTCGCGGTCGCGCCAGTAGCCATTGTAACGCGGCGGCAGGCCTTTGGCGCGCGCGGTCTCGCGCATCTCAGCCAGTTCCTCGGGTGAGCAGTAGCAGTAATAGGCCTGGCCGCGCTTGAGCAGCTCGTTTGCGACCTCGGCGTGCCGTGCGGCGCGGGAGAACTGCATGAACGGCTCGCCGTCCCAGTTGAGGCCCAGCCACTTGAGGCCATCGAAGATGGCCTGCACTGCGGCGTCGGTCGACCGTTCGCGATCGGTGTCCTCGATGCGCAGCAGCATCTTGCCGCCGGTGTGACGCGCATAGGCCCAGTTGAACAGGGCCGTGCGGGCCCCGCCGATATGCAGGTAGCCGGTGGGCGAGGGGGCGAAGCGGGTGACGACGGGTTTTGCCATGTGACCTTCGTGAAACCTCCGTGTTGCGCGGGTGTGTAAGCGCGTGGCAGCCCGAGCGCAAGCACCGCTGGCGGCAGGCAGGTCGGCTCGTGTAGCATGGCCGGCGGCCTGGGGGGACAAGTGGCGCAGCCGGGGGACCTTGCACTCGCCGATAGGGAGCGGCTGCCCGTGCCGGCGCCGGCCAAGCTGCCTTTGCCCGCGGCCTGGCAACCGGAGCAGAAGGGCGGATTGCTCGCCGGTCTGCGCGACGCGGTCACCAGGGCAATTGAGCATCGCCGGTTGTTCCTGCTGCTGCCTTTTGCGATGATCGCCGGGCTCGTTGCCGCTTTCCAGCTGCCGGCCGAGCCTGCGCCAATGCTGCTGATCGCGGGCGGCGTGGTGGCGGCCATGCTCCTGGCGCTGACCGGCCGTTGGCCGGGCTGGAACCGGGCCGCTGGCATGGCGGCGGCGTTCTGGATCGGATTCAGCCTGCTAAGCATCCACGGGGCGCTGTTCGGCACGGCCATGCTCGGGCGCCCGGCCTATGGCACTTACGAGGCTCGGGTGGACGAGGTGCTGACCACCGATGCCGACGGGATGCGGGTGATCGTCTCGGCGATCACGCCGACGGGTACGGCGCGAGCGCTGCCGGTGCGGCGCGCGCGGATCGTGGTCAGCGGGGTGCCGGACCTGGCGCCGGGCGATACGATCCGGGGCCGGGTACGGTACTACCCCGTACCGGGGCCGGTCGTGCCTAACGGATTCGACACGCAGTTCCACGCCTTCTTCGACGGCATAGGCGCCTATGGCAACGCCATCGGCAAGGTGGAGCGGGTGGGTTCCGGTGAAGCCGGTACGCCGGAGCGGATCATCGACGGCACGAGGCGGGCCATTGCGACGAGGATCGATGCGGTGCTGCCCCAGCCTTCGGCCGGCATTGCGCGGGCGCTGATCACGGGCGACCAGTCGGCCGTGACCGACGAGGCGCGCGAGGTGATGGCCACGGCCGGGCTCGCCCATGTGCTGTCGGTTTCGGGGCTGCACCTGACGCTGGTGGCGATGCTGATGATGGGAACGCTGCGCGGCGCGCTGGTGCTTGTCCCCGGCATCGACCGGTTCGTGTCGGTGAAGCGGGTGGCGGCCGTGGGGGCGATCATCGCCTCGCTCGGCTATTTCGCAATTTCCGGGGGCAACGTCGCGGCGCAGCGTTCGACGCTCATGATCGTGCTGGTGCTTGGCGCGGTGGTGGCCGGACGACGGGCGCTGACCATGCGAAACGTGGCGATAGCCGCGCTCGCCATTATCGTCACCGACCCGGCGAGCGTGTTCCGGCCGAGCTTCCAGCTGAGTTTTGCCGCGGTCGTGGCGCTGATCGGAGCATGGGAGATGATGCGGCCGCCCAATGAGCGTGGGCAGGGCTGGCTGGGCAAGGTGCGCGACTACTTCGCCGGTGGCGCGCTGACCAGCGTGGTGGCGGGCGCCGCGACGCTGCTGTTCTCGATCTATCATTTCCAGCAGACGGCGCCGCTAAGCGTGATCGGCAACCTGATGTCGCTGGTGCTGATCGGTTTCGTGATGATGCCGGCGGCCGTGGTGGCTACGCTGCTGATGCCGCTGGGACTGGAGGCTCTGTTCCTGGTGGTCATGGGCTGGTCCATCGACAGCATGGTGTGGGTGGCCACTATCGTCGCCGAGTGGAGCGCGGGGATAAGCTGGAGTCCCCTGCTGAAGCCGCTGGCGCTGATGTTCGGTTTGGTCGCGCTGGCCTGGTTCACCTTCCTTGCGAGCTGGCACCGCTATATCGGGCCGGTGCTGCTGGTGCCGGGGGTGGCACTGCTGGCGCTCGATGGGCCGCCCGACGTGCTGATATCGGACAGCACTCAGGCGATTGCCATGCGGGGTACGGATGGGCTGGCGCTGGTGGCTGGAAAGCCCGGGAGCTTCGCGGTGGAGGTGTGGAGCGAGACCTATGCCGAGAAGCTCGAGCCCGCGCCGCTGCTGAGCTGCGACAGCCTGGGTTGCTTCGGCACGAGCCCCGTGGGCTTCAGCGTCGCCGTAGCGAAGGATCCGGCGGCTTTCTACGAGGATTGCGGACGCGCTGACCTTCTGATCCTTCGGCGACCGGCTCCGGCCGGGTGCGGAGCAGGGCGGGTGATCGATGCCGCAGCGTTGGAACGCGGCGGCATCCACTGGTTGCGCTGGGATGCATCCGGCCGGGCCTTCGAGGTGCGGACCGCCATACCGCCGGGCGACAGGCCCTGGCGAGTTCCGGATTGAACTGCCGCAATCCTGCCTGGCTTACGGTTAACTGCTCTTGACCCTCAGGGCTTGAGGAAGGGCTCGGGCAGCCCGGGCACATCGACCTCGATGGCGAAGACGCCGCCGGCGGTAGGCTCGGCTTCTTCCTCCTCGGGCGTCATGCCCTCGCGGGCGGTGGTGAGGAAGAGGGTCTTGTAGTCCTTGCCGCCGAAGGCCGGGCAGGAGACGCGGGTGACACCCGGGACCTCGACCACCTTGTCGAGCTTTCCGTCGGGCGAGATGCGGATGGCCTTGCCGCCGCCCCAGCGGGCGTTCCAGATGAAGCCTTCGGAGTCCACCACCGAGCCGTCGGCGCCGCCGGGACCTTCCATGGTGAAGAAGTCTTCCCACTCGCCGATGGGCATGCCGGTTTCCGGGTCGAGCGCGCATCTCACGATCATGCTGCCGCCATTGGTGAAGTAGGCAGTGCGGCCATCAGGCGAAAAGCAGATCGAGTTGGGGATGCGGACCCCGGAGATGATCTTGTTGAGGACGCCGTTGCGGTAGTGCCAGACATTGCCGGCGCCCGGTTCGGCGCGGCGGCCCATGGTGCCGATCCAGAAGCCGCCGGCGCGATCGACGCGACTGTCATTGGTGCGGTTGCCGGGATTGTCGGCCTCGATCGCGATCATGGGCGTATGGCTGTCGTCGCGGAAATCGTAGCGGACGAGTGCGCCCGACTGGGTGACGGCGATGGTGTGCTCGTCGATGACGCCAGCAGCGCTCACCGTGTCCTTGAAGGTGATGCGATCGACGATATGGCCGTTGTCATCGGCGCTGAGCAGCGTCTTGTTGAGGATGTCGAACCAGAAGATGCGGTTGAGCAGCGGGTGCCAGAACGGGCCTTCGCCCAGTTCGCAGCGGCTGTCGACGAAGAGTTCGGCCCTGAGGTTCATCGCGGTTTCCCCTGATCATACGCGGTGACGGCTGTGGTGGCGCGCTGGGCCACGTCGACGGCCGACATGCCCGGCTTGAAGATGTAGGTGCCGAGCCCGAACCCGGCGCAACCGGCGGCGAAATACTCGGCGAAGTTGTCGGGGTTGGCGCCGCCCACGGCATAGAGCGGCATGGCCGGCGGCAGCACGGCCTTCATCGCCTTGATGCCCTTGGGGCCGAGGACTTCGGCCGGGAAAAACTTGAGGCCCGTGGCGCCCGACCGGATGGCGGTGAACGCGTCGGTGGGCGAGAAGACGCCGGGATAGGAGCCGAGGCCGCGCGCTACCGTCTGGCGGATGACGTCTGCATTGGTATCGGGCGAGACGATGAACTGGCCACCGATATCGGCGATGCGGTTGACCTCATCGGTGTTCAGTACCGTGCCGGCGCCGATGGAGGCGCGGCCCTGGAACGCCCGGGCGGCATCCTCGATGGAGCGGAAGGCGTCGGGCGAGTTGAGGGGCACCTCGATAAGGGTGATGCCGGCGGCGACCAACGCTTCGCAGACGGCGAGGGTTTCCGGCGGGGTGATGCCGCGGAGGATGGCGATGAGATGGCGGTGGTCCATGGTCACAGTCCTTGGCGCGCGGCCTTGAGTCCGGCGAGGGTGGCGTCGGTGGCATCGACGATGCGCGACTTCGCGCCGAGCCGGGCGAGGGCGCCCTGGTAGAGGCTGCAGAGCCCGACGCTGCCGATGAGCGGGATTTCGGCCGAGCCGATCCAGTTGCGCTGGCCGCCGATCTCGGCGCCGATCAGCAGACCCGAGAGGAAGCCGGCGCACCAGGCCGGCGAGCGGCCCGAGAGCAGGGCGCCGGCGCGGACCTTGAACAGCGTCGCCGTAAGGCGCTCGGGCTTGTCGAGACCGAGGGCAAGGCCGGCGTCGAAGCCGATGTCGCGCTCCTCGCCCTCGAGCTCGCCGCCAAGCGAGTGGCGAAGGACCGAATGAACGCGGAGGAGTTCGAAAAGCTCGCCCGTCATGGCCGAGGAGAAGCGAGTCAGTATCGTGCCGTCGAGCAGCGCCCACTTGGAGTGGGTGCCGGGCATGATGACGAGGCCGGAGAAGCCGGGGATGAGGGCGGAAAGACCGAGGAGTTGGGTCTCCTCGCCGCGCATGACGTCTTCGGCCCCCACCTCGCGCTGGCAGACGCCCGGCAGGATCGAGGCGGCGAACTGCGCGCCCGGCATGTCGGGGCGGACGGCGCCGCGGGCGAGGGTGCCGAGATCCGCAGGTGCATCGAGATAGGGGGCTTCGAGCCAGCCCTGGCGGGCGCCCGCCATGCCGCAGATCAGGACATCGACGGATTCGCGCACCTCGGACAACAGGCCGGTGAGCACCGAAGGGTATTGCTCGCGGGTGAGGCGGCCCATGCCATCGGGAGACGAGCGGGCGAAGGTGACTTCACCGGCGCTTCCGATGCCCCAGGCGCGCAGATTCGAGGTGCCCCAATCGACGGCCACCCATTCGACGGCTGATGCCAAGTCACGTCCTCCCGTTTCTGGGGCGGACCCTACAGGAGGCGGCCCCCGAAGCGAAAGGACGAATGACCCGGCGGCGGTTCTGTGTCAAAAGAAAAAGGACCGGCGAGGCGGCCGGTCCAGTCGCGGCAGAAACTGACCTTTGGAACTCAGTACTTGCGCAGCAATCCGACGAGGCGGCCCTGCACCTTGACCCGGTCGGGCGGGAAGATGCGCGTCTCGTATGCCGGGTTGGCGGCTTCGAGCGCAACGGAATTGCCCTTGCGGCGCAAGCGCTTGAGGGTTGCTTCCTCGTCGTCGACTAGGGCCACGACGATCTCGCCGGTGGAGGCGACATCCTGCTTCTTGATGAGCACGGTGTCACCATCGAAGATGCCGGCCTCGATCATCGAGTCACCGCGCACTTCGAGCGCGTAGTGCTCGCCCGGCCCGAGCATTTCGGGCGGCACCATGATGGTGTGGGAATGGGTCTGGATGGCCTCGATGGGCGTACCGGCAGCGATGCGGCCCATGACCGGGATGGAGACGACCTGGGTAGCCGAAACCGGGGTAGGGGCCCCGGTATTGCTGCGCGCTGGGGGGCTGGCCACGCGGCCCAGATTGCCCTCGATGACGGCCGGCTCGAACCGCGCCTTGCGGCCGCCGAGCGAGGGGTTCATCGAATCCGGCAGCTTGATCACCTCGAGCGCGCGGGCCCGGTTGGGCAGGCGGCGGATGAAGCCGCGCTCCTCGAGCGCCGTGATCAGCCGGTGGATGCCTGATTTGGACCTGAGGTCGAGCGCGTCCTTCATCTCGTCGAAGGAGGGGGGAATGCCCGATTCCTTCATGCGCTCATGGATGAACATGAGCAATTCGTGTTGCTTGCGCGTCAGCATGGCCACCCCATGAGGAGAATCGGAACAAAGGCTGAACGATATGTATCCGTTCCAGTTATGTTCTGCAATACTTCGGTAAAGGATAGGTTAGTGGGCGTGCCGAAGCGCCCGCCGGCCATTTGGCCTCGGGTTGATGAGTTGGGCGGGTGAGCGGCGAGGCTCGAGCCTCAGCGCGGGTAGTCCGCATTTATGACGAGACTTTTCGCCCCGCCGGTCATCGAGGTCTGTTTAGACGGGGATGATGAGGGAACGGTCGCCCAGACCTCGGCCGCCCGCCTGATGGTCCGGCAGGACAAGGCCTTGGCCAAACGCCGGTTGCTCACCACCGCGGCCCGCCACCGGACGACTCCGGTGACCCTCGATATCCCTACCGATCGTTCGTCGCGCTCGCCCGTCCTGCAGGAGACAGTGGGACTCTCTCACGGGTAGAAGTCGCGGGGATAAGTTTCTCGAGATTCTGTTCTCCACGGCGTCGCTTACCCCACTCTAGCTCTGCTACGTCGCTTCGCTCCTAGCGACGCTACCCTCCCCACAGGGGGGAGAGAGGGGGGTGTGGCATGGGGGGCCCGGGGATGGGTTCTTCGGGGTTCGATGTTCCTCACGGTGTCATCCCGGCCGGAGAGCCGGGAATCACGTCATCACCTGCGCAGGTGTCGAGTTGGATTCCGGGTCAAGTCCGGGATGACACGTTGGGGTTGGGATGAGGTGGGAGCCCGGACGGTTTGAGGCCTCGAGTCTGTTGCCGCCCCCTTCACCATGCTTCGCATGGCCCTTCCCCCGTTGCAACGGGGGAAGATCCGTGCAGTCCACCTCCGGCGACTGGCCGGGTCCTACCCTGCGAAGCGGTGGAGGGGGGCGGTAGGACGCGGTGGATGAAGGCCGGATGAACGGATTCTGAACGGTGGCCTAAGCGGGCGTTCAAGCCACGGGCGATAAGTCCTCGTTAACCATACGGAGGCGGGACAAATGGGTCACCTCATCGACATTCTGGATGCCGTGGTTTTCATGCTGCCGGTGGCGGCTGCCGCGGGGTATGCGCTGGGGCTGGCGACGCGCCTGGTGCGGCAGGCGCACTGACGGCCCGGATCAGCCCCAGTTGAGGGGGATGACTTCGACGATTTCGCCCGGAGGCGCGCCGGGGTGGTCTTCGGGTTGCACGATGAGTGCATCCGCCAGGGCCAGCGAGCTGGAATGGCCGCTGTCGGTTTCGAGGATCGGCGTCACCTCAAGGAAACCGATATCGTTGCGGCTGAGCCGGCCACGCAGGTAATGGCGGCGGGGGCCGTTCGGGGGTAGGGCCGCGAGGGTGGGAACGCCGATACGCGGCCAGAGCGGGTCGGCGTGGCCCAGCATGGCGCGAAGCGCCGGTTTCAGGATCACCGTGGCGGTGACGAGGGCCGAGACCGGGTTGCCAGGGAGGCCGAAGACGAGGGTCTTGCCACGCGTGCCGAACATCAACGGCTTGCCGGGCCGCATCCGCAGCTTCCAGAAATCGAGGTCCACGCCGAGATCGCGCAGGACTTCCTGAACGTAGTCGCGCTCGCCCACGCTGGCGCCGCCAGTGGTGATGAGCATGTCGACGCCGGCATCGAAGGCTTCGAGCAGGCGGGCGTCGATCTGCGCCTTGTCGTCGGGGACGATGCCGAGATCGAGGATGCTTTCGGCGAGGGGCGCGAGCATGGCCGCGAGGCCAAAGCTGTTGGAGGAGACGATCTGGTCCGGCCCGAGCGGCGTGCCGGGCGGTACGAGTTCGTCGCCGGTGGCGACGATGGCGATGCGCGGCCGCCTGGTGACGGTGAGGCCCGGCTGGTTGGCGCCGGCGGCGAGGCTCAGCATCTGCGGTGTCAGCGTGGTTCCAGCGGGCAGCAGTTCGGCGCCGCGCCGGAAGTCGTAGCCCATCTTGCGCACATTGGTGCCGGGGCTGATGGCTTTGGCGAAGCTGATCTGGTTGCCGTTGGCAGTGGCGTCCTCCTGCATCACCACGGCGTCGGCCCCGATGGGCATGGGCGCGCCGGTGAAGATGCGGACGCACTGCCCGTAGCCCATCATGCCCACGAAGCGCGAGCCGGCCTGCGAGGTGCCTGCGAGCTTGAGGGGCTTGCCCGGGAACACTTCGTCGGCGCGGACGGCATAGCCATCCATGGCGCTCGAGTCGAAGGGCGGCTGGTTGTGGCTGGAGGTGAGCGGTTTCGCGAGGACGCGGCCATTGGCGGCGCTGAGCGGCACCGTCTCGGCGCCGAGGACCGGGAGCTTGGCGAATATGCGCTCGAGCGCCTCGTCGACGGGCATCATCTTACGAAATCTCCCGACTTGCCGCCCGACTTCTCTTCGAGCTGGACGGCGAGGACGCGCATGGCGCGATCATGCGACTTGGCCATGTCGTAAAGGGTGAGCGCAGCGACGGATGCTGCTGTCATTGCTTCCATTTCGACGCCGGTCTGGGCCGTGGTCTCGGCCGTGGCGCTGACCAAAAGAGTGTCGCCGTCGCGGGTGATCTCGACTTCCACCTTGGTGAGCGGAATGGGGTGGCAGAGGGGGATGAGCTCGGCCGTCTTCTTGGCCGCCATGATGCCGGCGATGCGGGCAACGGCGAGGGCGTCCCCCTTCTTCAGTTCGCCGCCCATGATGAGGTCGAGCGTTTCGGGCTGCGCCTCGAGGCGGGAAGTGGCGAGGGCGCGGCGGCGCGTGACCGCCTTGTCGCCGATATCGACGATGTGCGCCTCGCCCTTGTGATTGAGATGGGTGAGGGCCATCAGCCGTTCAACAGCTTGATGGTGGCAGCGGTGACGTCGTCCTGGCGCATGAGGCTCTCGCCGACGAGGAAGGTGCCGATATTGCCGTCGCGGTCGAGACGGCGGATGTCGTCGTTGGTGAAGATGCCACTCTCGGAGACGAGATGCACGCCGGAGGGGACGCCGCCCGCGAGGTTGATCGAGGTTTGCAGCGTGGTCTCGAAGGTGCGCAGGTTCCGGTTGTTGATGCCGATGAACTCGGCATTGAGGCCGAGCGCGCGGTCGAGCTCGATCTGGTCGTGCACCTCTACCAGCGCATCCATATGCCATTCCTCGGCCGCGTCGAGCAGATAGCGCGCCGTGTCGTCGGTTACGGCAGCGAGGATGATGAGGATGCAGTCGGCACCCCAGGAACGGGCCTCGGCCACCTGGTAGGTCTCGAACAGGAAGTCCTTGCGCAGCACCGGCAGGCTGGTGGCGGCGCGGGCCTCGATGAGGTAGCTGGGCGAACCCTGGAAGCTCGGCCGGTCGGTGAGGACCGAGAGGCAGGCGGCGCCGCCCAGCTCGTAGGCGCGGGCAAGCTCCGCCGGGTTGAAATCGGCGCGGATGAGGCCTTTGGACGGGCTCGCCTTCTTCACCTCGGCGATCAGCGCGTACTTGCCCTCGGCGCGTTTCTTCTTGAGCGCGGAGAGGAAGCGGCGGACCGGTGGCGCGTCATGGGCCGCGGCGACCACCTCGTTCCACGGACGCAGCGTCTTGGCGGCGGCGATCTCTTCGCGCTTGTAGAGTTCGATTCTGGAGAGGATGTCGGACATTATCAGCTGTTCGATACGGCGATGAGGGCGTCGAGCTTCGCCTTGACGCGGCCGGAGTCGATGGCGTCGGCGGCAAGGGCGACCCCGGCCTTGAGGTCGGGCGCCTTGTCGGCGACAACGAGGGCGGCGGCGGTGTTGTAGAGCACGATGTCGCGATAGGCGTCGCGCTGGCCATCGAACAGGGCGCGCATGCGTTCGGCATTGTAGGCCGGGTCGCCGCCCTTGAGGTCGGCGAGGGTAGCGCGGGGGAGGCCTGCATCCTCGGGGTTGAGGTCGAAGCTGCGAAGGTCGCCGTTGCGGATGGAGGCCACGAAACTGGTGCCGGTGGTGGAGAGCTCGTCGAGTCCGTCGGCGCCGTGGATCACCCAGGCCGAAACGGCGCGGTTGGCGAGGAGCGCCGCCGCGACCGGCTCGACCCAGCGCTTGTCGTAGACGCCCAGCACATAGCGGCGGGCACCGGCCGGATTCGACTGCGGCCCGAGCAGGTTGAACATGGTGCGGGTGCCCATCTCCACGCGGGTGGGGCCGACATGCTTCATGGCCGGATGATGCGCCGGGGCGAACATGAAGCCGACGCCGACCTCGGTGATGCACTGGGCGATCTTCTCAGGCGCAAGGTCGAGCTTGATGCCAAGTGCGACGAGGACATCCGACGAGCCGGACTTGCTCGAGAGCGCGCGGTTGCCGTGCTTGGCGACCGGCACGCCGACCGTGGCGGTGACGAAGGCCGAGGCGGTGGAGATGTTGAGCGTTTCGGCGCCATCGCCGCCGGTGCCAACAATGTCGATAGTGTTCTCAGGCTCGGGGACGGGCACCGGCACCATCTTGTCGCGCAGGATGGAGACGGCGGCGGCGATCTCGCCCACGGTTTCGCCCTTGACCCGCATGCCCATGAGAAAGGCGCCGATCTGGCTGGGCGTGGCGTTGCCCTCCATGATCTGGGTCATGACGGAGCGCATCTCCTCGCCAGTGAGATCCTGGCGGGAGGCGATCTTGTTGAGCGCGGCCTTGATGTCCATCACGCGGCTTTCCTCATGTTGAAGTCGTGGGCGAGGTTGAGGAAGTTCTGAAGTATCGCGTGGCCGTTCTCGGACGCGATGCTTTCAGGGTGGAATTGCACGCCGTGGCTCGGATACTGGCGGTGCTGCATGCCCATGATCAGGCCGTCATCGGTGGATGCGGTGACCTCCAGCGTTTCGGGCAGGGTCTCGGGCTTGACGATGAGGGAGTGGTAGCGCGTCGCCTCGAAGCCGGAGTTGAGGCCGCGGAACAGGCCCTTGCCCGTGTGATTGATCTTCGACGTCTTGCCGTGCATCAGCTGCGGCGCGCGGATGACGTTGCCGCCGAAGGCCTGGCCCATGGCCTGGTGACCGAGACAGACGCCGAGCAGGGGCGTCGAAGGCGCGAAACGCGCGATGAGCGACAGGCAGATGCCGGCGGTGTCGGGCGTCGCCGGGCCGGGCGAGAGGACGATGGCTTCAGGTTCGAGCGCCGCCACCTCGTCGAGGGTGATCTTGTCGTTGCGCTTCACGGTGGACTGGGCGCCCAGTTCGCCGAGGAAGTGGACGAGGTTGTAGGTGAAGCTGTCGTAATTATCGATGACGAGAAGGCGCATATCCGAGGTTCCCCTGAGCCAGTTCTAAAGCAGCAGGCCGCCCCGCCAAAGCAGGAACGGCCGGTTCAGAGCCAGCTTTGCCATCGCCCCGTCGGCATCCCTGCCATCGTCATTGTCCGATCCTCGCTTCGCCAGCGTAGCGTAGAGCTTCTTCGGCCGCGCTGAAAAGGGCGCGGGCCTTGTTTTCGCATTCCAGCTGTTCGAGTTCGGGCTTGCTGTCCGCCACGATGCCGGCGCCCGACTGCACGTAAATCTTGCCCTCCGACACGATGGCGGTGCGCAGGATGATGCAGGTATCCATCGAGCCGTCGGCGCCGAAATAGCCGACGCAGCCGCCATAGATGCCGCGGCGGGTCTTTTCGAGCTCGTCGATGATCTCCATGGCGCGCACCTTGGGGGCACCGGAGACGGTGCCGGCCGGGAAGCCGGCCGAGAGCGCATCGACGAAATCCTTGTCCTCAGCGAGTGTGCCCACCACGTTCGAGACGATGTGCATGACGTGGGAATAGTACTCGAGGAAGAACTTGTCGGTGACCTTGACCGAGCCGATTTCGGCGACGCGGCCAACATCGTTGCGGCCGAGGTCGAGCAGCATCAGGTGCTCGGCCAGTTCCTTGGGGTCGCTGAGCAGCTCGTCGGCCAGTTCCTTGTCGCGGGTGGGCGTCGCGCCGCGCTTGCGGGTGCCGGCGATGGGCCGGATGGTCACCTTGCCGTCCTGCACCTTGACAAGGATCTCCGGGCTGGAGCCGGCGATCTGAAACTTCCCGAAATCGAGGAAGTACATGTAGGGCGAGGGGTTGGTGCGGCGGAGCGCCCGATAGAGCGCGGTGGGCGGCAGGTCGAAATCGGCCGAGAAGCGCTGCGAAAGCACGACCTGGAAGATGTCGCCGGCACGGATGTATTCCTTCGCCGCCTCGACCATCTCCGCGTACTCGGCGGGCGTGGTGTTGGAGGTGACGGCGATGCTGTCGAGCTTGGGTGGCGTGGTGGAATAGGGCAGGGTGCGGCCGAGGCGGGCGACGGCATCGTCGATGCGGGTCTGCGCCGCTTCCCAGGCCTGCCGGGCGCTGACGCCTTCGCGCACATAGATGGGCGCGGTGAGGTAGAGCTCGTCTTTCACCGTATCGAAGACGGCGAGCACTGTGGGGCGCATGAGGATGGATTCGGGGAAGCCGAGCTCGTCTTCGTGGCGGTCGGGCAGCACTTCCATCTGCCGGACCATGTCGTAGCCGAGATAGCCGTAGATGCCGGCGGCGGTGGAGGGAAGGCCGGGCGGGACTTCGGCCTGACTTTCGGCGACCAGCTGCCTGAGCGCATCGAGCGGGTGCTCGTCCAGCGCGACGAAGGCATCGGGCGCGAGGCCAGCATTGCGGTTGATGCTGGCCCTGCCGTTCTCGACCTTGAGGATGATGTCGGGATCGAACCCGATCATCGAGTAGCGGCCGCGGATGGCGCCGTCCTGCACGGATTCGAGAAGGAAGGTGTTCTGCCGCCCGTCGGCCAGCTTTAGGTAGGCGCCGATAGGCGTTTCGAGATCGGCGACGACGCGGCGGAAGACGATCTGAGCGCGCCCTTCGTCATAGGCCGCGGCGAAGCGGCTGAACGGGTCGTCCGCCATCTCACTGCGCCGTGTTGAGGCTGAGCAGGTTCAGCAGCGCCTGCGTGTTGATCCTGTAGCCCACCGTGTCGAGCAGGCCGCGCTGGAAGTCGGAGTCGAGCCCGTCGGTGATCGAGTTCTCGACGAAGGCCTGAATGTTCGGCGCGGTTTCGCTGGCTTCGGCAGGGATGATCTCGACGACGCGGAAGATCACCTGGTCGCCATCGCCGTTCGGGGCGGCGCCGAAATGGTTCGGACCGCCACTGAAGATGGCCGAGGCGACCGTCGCATTGAGCACGCTGGTGCCGTCGCCGTTGCGGGTGAGCGGCTGGCTGAGCACCGGGAACTGGTTCAGCTCGGCGGCCACATCCTCGAAGGGCACGCCGGCACGCAGCTTGTCGAGGGCCACCGCAACTTCGGTGGTGAGCGCCTCGGAGGTCTTTTGCGCCGTCCAGGCTTCGGCGACCCTGTCGCGCACTTCGTCGAGGGTCTGGTCGCGGGCCGGTTCGATCCCCTTGAGGTCGAACCAGATATTGCGGTTGGAACCCAGCGAGATGCCCGGGGTGAGGCCGCCCAGCTCGGCCCGGAAGATGGCGGAGGCGACATTGGCGCGCACATCGGCCGGAATGTCCGCGTCGTCTGCGAGTTCGGCGCCGCCGGCAGAGACGCTGAGCGACTTGACCGCGAGGCCGAAGCGCTCGCCGATCTCGGAGAGCGGCCGGAAGGCGGCGCGCAGTTCCTCCACCTGGTCGAGGATGTCGGCGATCTCGTTGCGGGCGGCATTGACGGCGAGCCGCCGGGTGATCTCCTCGCGCGCTTCTTCGAGCGTGACCTGGTGGGTCGGCTGGATCTCGGTGACGAACACGGCGCGCTTGGCACCGCCAATGCCTTCGATGATCGCGACATCATTGGTGTCGGCGAGGGCGAAGGCAGCCTCGGCGAGCGAAGAGTCGGTCACCTCGGCCTTGCTGCGCAGGCCGATATCGATGGGCGCGACCGAAGTGGCGGCGACGACCTCGACGACCGGGGTGCCGGCGGCCTTGGCGTCGGTGAAGGCCGTCTCGAGCTCGGGAGTCGAGAGCGGCACCTGCTTGATGGCGCGCTTCTCCGGAGTGACGAGGCTGTCTTTAGTTCGCTCATACTCGGCCACGACTTCGTCTTCGGGGACGGACTTGTTGGCGGCGAGCGTTTCGGGCGTGAGGACGAGGATATCGACCGCGCGAGTCTCGAGCGTGCGATACTGGGCTTGATGGTCCTTCAGGTAGGTGGCCAGATCATCCTCGGTCGGTTCGGCAACCGGGGGCAGCGAAGTTGCGTTGAGCACGAAGTAGTCGACGGTGCGCTTGTCGCCAGCATAACGGCTGACGAGTTCGAGCGCAGCGTTCGGCGCCGGGGATTCCCCTGTGAGGCCTGCCAGCAGCTGCTGGCGACGCGCCGCATCACGCTGGAGGTCGAAATATTCTTTCTCGGTGAAGCCGCTGTTCTGCAGCACGAGCTTGAAGGTTTCGGGACTGAAGGCGCCCAGGGTGCCGGCGAAGTTGGGATCGGCGCGGACCATTTCGGTGAGCTTGGCGTCGGAGACGCCCAGGCCAAGGTCGCGCGCGAACTTGCTGACCGTGGCCTGCGAGGCCAGTTGCTGGATGGCAACGCCCGGAATGCCAGCGGCGATGGCTTCCTCGTCGGTGGGGAAGCGGCCGGTCTGCTGGTAGAAGGCGTTGAGCTGCGTCTGGTAAGCGCGCTGGAAGTCGCGCGCCGAGATATCGACGCCGCCGGCCGTGGCGATGGTATTGCTGCCGAAGGTGGTGATGACTTCGGAAATGCCGAAGCCCGCAAGGCCGATGATGAGGAAAACGCCGAGGATTTTGCCGAACCAGGTCTTGGTGAGCGAGCGGAAGATATTGAGCATCAATCGGTTCCAGTGGCGTCTAGGCGCTTTGCGGGCGGCGGATACTAGACAGGGTCGAGTTTGTGCCGCAAGGCACGTTGGCCGGGATATTTTGGCATGGGGGGTTATGGCAAACGCCCCCGATAGGCAAGTAGCGGAGCAAGACGGTGACGGCAGAGATCACACCCCTGATCGCAGGCAACTGGAAGATGAACGGCACGAGCGCCTCGCTGGGCGAGGTGCAGCGGCTGGCTGAACTGCTGGCCGCGGGCGAGCGGCCACGCTGCACCATCGTCATCTGCCCGCCTGCCACGCTGCTGGCGCCGCTCAATGCCATTGCGGCCCCGAGCGGCATCGTTACCGGCGGGCAGGACTGCCACCACCTGCCGAGCGGCGCCCATACCGGCGACATCAGCGCCCAGATGCTGGCCGATGCCGGTGCCCAATATGTGATCGTGGGGCATTCGGAGCGCCGGGCGAACCATGGCGAGACGGACGCCCTCGTGCGCGACAAGGCGGTGGCCGCGATGACGGCCGGGTTGAGGCCGATC
>Ga0207868_1000692_pt1 | contig 31272 bp, 22 predicted proteins | sample Passage237B_FD_187370 | JGI IMG/M metagenome (GOLD analysis project Ga0207868, IMG submission 187370) | Cellulose adapted compost microbial communities from Newby Island Compost Facility, Milpitas, CA, USA - Passage2 37B (SPAdes) (version 3) ... | reverse complement strand
GTGCTCATGGTCGTGCTCATGGTCGTGCTCATGGTCGTGCTCATGGTCGTGCTCATGGTCGTGCTCATGGTCGTGCTCATGGTCGTGCTCATGGTCGTGACCGTCATCGTGACTGTGCAGGAGCAGGGCGCTCACGAGGTTCACGACGAGCCCGAGCACGGCGACGGGGAGTGAGCTCGCGAAATCGATGTCCTCGGGGGAGATGAGCCGCTCGATGGACTCGAAGGCCATCGTGAGGGCGACGAAGCCGAGCGCTACCGCGCTCGTGTAGCCCCCGAGCGCGCGCACCTTTCCGGTGCCAAAAGCGAAAGCGGGATGGAGCGCGAAGCGCCGCGAGAACCAATAGGTCAGGCTGGCGAGGCCGAGCGCCCCGACGTGCGTGGCCATGTGCCAGCCATCGGCGAGCAGCGCCATTGAGCCTGTCGCGTATCCAAAGGCGATCTCGATGACCATCATCACGGCGGTCAAAAGGACCACCCAGAGCACCCCCCGTTCCCGTCTCGTGGGCGGAGACGGTACGCGAATCGAACAATCTTCTCTCGGTTCGCGGTCGGTTTCGGGCATCGCTTCTCTCAGCATACCACCCCGGCGGAGTTCGCAAAAAAAAGCCAAGACGCGCGCCCGAGGTGGGGAAAACGCGCTGGCCCGAACGATCCGTCGATTTCATCGAAATCGTGCCCCTCGTCTCTCGGGCGCCGCGCGAGTACGACACTCCGAGCGCGCGGGCAAAGCGGGAGGCAGGTCTGCCGCACCGGACTTCGCGCTCGGGAGAGGAGATAGAGATGTCATACGATGTGGCGATCATTGGAGGAGGCCCGGCAGGGCTTTCGGCGGCGCTGGCGCTGGGCCGCATGAGGAGAAGGGTTTTTCTTTGCGACTCGGGTCCGCGCAGGAACGCCCGCGCCGTCGAGATTCACAATTTTGTCACTCGAGACGGCACGCCGCCGGAAGAATTTCGGCGGATCGCGCGAGCAGAGCTCGAGGCCTATCCGAACGTGACGGTGCGCGACGTGCAGATCGATCGGATCGCGGGGAGCCAAGGAAGCTTCGCTTTGACCTCTGGGGAGGAGACCCTGAGAGCTCGGCGCATCCTCCTCTGCGCTGGAATGGTCGATGAGATGCTTCCGATCGAGGGATTCAAGGAGCTCTGGGGGCACGCGATCTTCCAGTGCCCCTATTGTCACGGCTGGGAGGTCAAAGAACGGACCTGGGGTTACCTCTTGCGGGCGGAAAATCTCGGGCACTTCTTGCCCTTCGTGCTCCAGCTGCGCGGCCTCGCGAGGGACGTCTGTGTGTTTCAGGAGGCGGAGTTCGAGCTGCCTGCTGAAGCCGTGGCGACTTTGAGAGGGGCCGGGGTACGTATCTTTGAGAGTCCCGTTCTGCGACTGGTCGGCAAAGATGAGCAGCTCGAAGCGGTTCTTCTCGCGGATGGAACGCGTGTCCCTTGTGAGATCTTCTACGCGCACCCGCCACAAAAGCAGGTCTCGCTTGTCGCTTCTCTTGGACTCGAGCTCGACGAAAGTGGCTTCGTACGCGTCGATCCCATGACTCGCGAGACGTCGCGTCCGGGCATCTACGCCGCGGGCGATCTGACCACGCGTATGCAAGGGGCCATCATCGCAGCTGCAAGCGCGATGCAGGCCTCCGCCGTGCTCAACGTAGATGTCACCGCCGAGCTCTTGCGCGAGGGGGCGCTACCTACCGATACGGGGGATCGATGAGGAATCAGCCGCTGGTCAAACTCAGCCTTCGCTCGAAGATGCGCGCGCCGCGCTCGCCGACTCCGCAATTGGCCTCGAGCTCCTCGAAGAGCGGCCGAGGGGCTCGGCCGGGGCCTTCGCCTTGCCCTGGGCGCGGGCTCGATAGGCGCTCGGAGTGACGCCGTGGACGCGGCGAAACATACGGATGAAGTGGTTCGGGTCGGCGTAACCGACGCGCTCAGCGATGATGTCGATTCGCTCATCGGTATGGAGAAGTCGGCGCCGCGCTTCTGTGAGGCGACCCAAGATGATCCACTCGAGCACAGTCTTACCCGTGGCCTGTTTGACCGTTGTCGCGACGTGCGCAGGGGACCTTTCGAGGGCGTTCGCGACGTCACGGAGCGAGATCGGCTCGAGGCAATTCTCTTCGATGAAGCGAAGCGCGCGACTGGTGAGGGAGGGACTGAGCTGCGCCGCGGCGCCCATTTCCTCACAGTTCGCGCGGGAGACCTCGGTGAGGATGAGCGTCAGGAGGCTCTGGGCCGCGAGCTCCGCGTGACGCGCGCCCGAGCGGGTGGTCTCGCGCTCCAGCTCAGCGCAGAGCCGATGGAGAGGTTCTTGACGATCGGGCGTGATTCGCAAAATCGGGGAGGCGCCGAAACTGACGCGGGTGAAGGGGGTGAGGAGCCCTTCCAGGCCTCCGTGTCCGAAGCACGCTGGCGCAAACCGGATGCCCCAGGCCTCGGGGCTTTGGCCTTCGATGAGGCGGTGACGCTCGCCGCTCGGGATGACAAAGACATCACCTGCTTCCATTGAGTGTCGCCCGCGCTGCTGGAGAACTCCGCGGCCGCCCGTCATGAACCCGAGGACCGCGAACTCATGGACGGCAAGGGGTCCAACGCCGCGAGCGGGAACGAGGACTTGGTAGCTGGCGCGGATGGAGCCGAGGGGGGCAGAAGGAACAGGGGCCATGGCGTCTCATCCATAGAACGCCGCTCGGGGCCCGAATGCAATCGGGTTGCGAAAAGGAAGGAGCCACTCTCGCGGCGCCGCTACGGGGCCTGACGAAGAAGACCCACGCCTGTCGTGACGGTCGCGAAGATCACGAGCAGAGCGCCGAGATAGAGGAGCACCGACAGGGCGGGTAGGTGCGCCAGGCCGAAGAATCCTCCGGACAGGAGCACGGCGGCTGCTGGTGCGGCGATGCGCGCTGCGAGACGCAACTCGGGCGACAATGTCGAGTGCTCGAGGGCCATCTGCAGGATCAGGGAAAGGAGGAGGAGGACTCCGGCGTGGGCGTGGCCGGCTCGGTAGAGCGCGGCCTGGGCGGCGGTGAGCGAGGAGGGGCCCGGGAGGCCGGCGCTTCCGCCCGTGACGACGCCGAGCAGGGTCAGGCCGCCGTAGACGATGGTCGGGACGGTCAGCAGGGTGATTCCGAGGAAGAGTCGAGTCTGGTGGTGCATGTGGTGTCTCCTGACTTGACAGTGTCTATCTTGGCGGCTTGACACTGTCAAGTGGCGGTGGCTGGACGAGCCGGCCGGTGGGAACACGGCGAGACGCAAGAGGGCTTGCGCATGAGGGACGACGGCTCGCGCTTGAGGGGGGCGACGGCTCGCGCTCGAGGCGACGCCTCGCGTCGCAGCGCTAGAAAATTTCCAGAAAACAGGGGGGAAATTGTCGCTTGTCGTTCAGTGAGGACGGAACTACGATCCGGCCGTCTATGCGCCGCTCTCCTTTCCGCTATTTTGTCGCTTTCGCCGTTTCGGCGCTTCCTTTGGCCCTCGCTTGTTCTCAGGGTCTCGAGCCCGGAGAAGAACAAGGATCGGGCGGAGGGGATCCGGGAGTGGGCGGTGTTGCGAGTGGCGGCGGCCCGAGTGGCGGCGCTCCGAATGGTGGGCCGAGCGGCGGCGCAGCTTCCGGCGGTGCTTCTGCGGGCGGCAGTTCGGCCGGGGGGTCGACGACCGGTGGCAGCTCGGCCGGCGGCTCAGCCGCAGGAGGCGCGTCGACTTCTGATGGTGGTGCGCCCACGACGACGGGCGGTACCGGATCCGGAGGGAGTGACACGGGAACCGGCGGCAGTGGCGATGGCGGAGACAAACCGCCAGTCAAGCCCAGCGCCGGCTGCAGCAAGGGCCAACAAACCTTCACCGTCTCGAACGCCAAGGTCGGTTATCCTCAGGGCTACGATGGCTCGAAACCCTATCCCGTAGTCTTCGCCTTCCACGCTGCAGGGAACAACAACACGCAGCTCGAGAACCACTTCGGCAACACCGCGGTCGGTCAGAAGAACGTCATGATCTATCTGCAAGCCTCCGGAAGCGGCTGGAATTTCCAGCAAGATCGGAGCCGCTATGAAACCGCTTACCAGCAGGTCCTCGAGAACGGGTGCGTGGACGAGAACCGGGTGGCGGCTCTCGGACACAGCTCCGGTGCTCAGATGATCGTGCAGCTCCTCTGCGCAGGCGTGAAGGACTTCGACGCCGTGGTGCCGATCGCCTCCTCTGTTTACTGCAACAAATGGGACCCCGTCCCGGCTCTCGTCATCCACGGTCTGAACGATCAGGAGCGCTGCGCTTACGGTCTTGACGATTGTGACGGTCGCAAGGACATCGTCCCCTACCGCACGAGCAACAGCTGCACTGAGACCAAGGTCGACACCGATCTCAAGGTCGGCACTAAGTGTGGCGGGAACATCGATCCGGGCTGCAAGGAGTTCGAAGGCTGCGGTGAGCCGACCTACTTTTGCAATCACAACGATCCCCAGTACAGCAACACGAACCACGGTATCCCGTGCTTCGCGGTCGACGTGATCGACGACTTCCTCAGCCGACTCTGAGACGTTCGTCTTTCGGAAGCGATGAGGAGCCCGCAGGGCTCCGCCTTTGACCTCACGGAGCTCCGAGCACAGTGCTCGGGGCTCCGGTCGCTTTGTGGCTCGGAGTCTCGCGCGTGAGGATTCGGCAGCTGGCCCTGCTCGGGAGAGCCTTGCGGCGAATGCCATCGGCATTCACTTGACAGTGTCAGGTATCCCCCAAAGATGCCAGCCATGGAGACCGACGCGCGCACCCGCATTCTCGACGCCGCAGTCGCATTGCTCGAGACAGAAGGCCTCGCCGCGCTCAGCATGCGGGAGGTCGCGCGTCGAGCCGGCCTCAGCCACCAAGCTCCCTATCATCACTTCGGAGATCGCGAGGCGATCCTCGCGGCTCTTGTCGAGATTGGATTTCGGGAACTCGAGGCGGCGCTCGCCGCCCATCGAGGGGCCTCCTGCCTTGAGGAGCGCCTTTTGGGACAAGGGCTCGCTTACGTGACCTTTGCCTTACGCCGGCCTGCTCACTTTCGCCTCATGTTTCGCCCGGAGCTCGTCCAAGTCGGAAAGTTCCCCGCCGCCGAGGAGGCTGCGGGAGGAGCTTTCTCCGAGCTCGAGGCCATGGTTGTCGCTATCCGTCCGAGCCTCGGCTGTCACGTCGAAAGCGATCCTCTGATATCCCTCCATTGGTCGCTGGTGCACGGTCTCGCGCAGCTTCTCCTCGACGGCCCCTTGGGCGCGCGCTTTCCGAGCGTGGAGGCTCGCCTCGCTCACGCAGAGGCGGTCCTTCGAGCCCACGCGCTCCTGATCTTGGGGGGGCGTCTGGTTCGCTGAGGCTCGAGGCCGCTCGCAGCTGGGCGACGGTCAGCGGGCGAGCCCGATATTGAGGATGACGACGCCGTGTTCGATAACGGTCACCGAGCGCATCTCGCGCCCGAAGCCCGGGTGGTCGAAGATGATGCGATAGGTGCCCGGGGCGAGCTCGACCTGGAAGGAACCATCGGGCTCAGCTTCGATCGTGGGGCCGTCCGGTTCGATCTGAATGGTGGCGGGGAGAGGGCCGCCGAGGACGTCGCGCACGCTGCCGCGCACCAAGCCGCGGGGGAGCGCCTCGTAGAGGAGGATCTCGAGGGGGGCCTCGCCTTTCGCTTCGTGAGTCCTCTTCGCGATGTCGAAGCCGGTTGAGTGCACCTCGAGAGAGACAGTCTTGTTCTCCTCAATGCCCTCGATGCGGAAAGAGCCGTCTTCGTTGGTCCAGACCGAGGGAAGCTGCTCTTCGCCGAGCGCGATGCGGATCTCGGCGTCCGGGATGCCCGCTCCTGATTCGTCGATGACGCGCCCGGTGATCTCGACGAGCACGGGCTTCGGCTCCTCCTTCTGAGCGGGGGGCGGGGGAGGCGGTGGCTCTTCTTCGGGCTGGGGGACTTTCGGGGCGGGCGGCTGTTTTTTCTCCGGGGCCCAAAGGAGCGCCACCGAAAGACCTGCCCGAGGAGCGATCGGGATCAACTCGCCGCTCGTGAATTCGGAGGGGCGCGCAGAGAAGCCGAGCTCCAGGCGTCCTTCGAGACCGAGCCCACCTCGCAGAGGATGGCGAGCGCCGATGGAAAGTGTCATCGGAGATTGCCCGAGGTAGGCGGCTCCCTGGTCGAGCAGGAGATCGGTCCGGAACTCGGCGAGCCAGAGGGTCTTCTCGGGAGGGAGCCTCTGGCTGTAGGCGAGTCCGAAGCGGAGCTGTGCGCCCGAGCTGGCGCTCAGGGTGACCCGGTCCGCTGCGCTCAGGCGTTCTGGGACATCGATGGCGTATCCGGAGCGGTCAATATGGACTCCGAGCTCGACGCCGAGCTCGCTTTTGTCTGTGGGCGTGACACGCAAAAGACCGACGATCGCAGGACTTGTGGCCTCAAAGTCGATCGAAGGGGCGGCGCTGCCGATGAAACGCGCGTCCACCTGGAGCCCAAGCCCAATGCGCTCTTGTTCCCAGAGGAGGCCGCGCAAGGTGAGTCGAGGTTCGCCCGTGCCGTTTTCTCCTTCTCCGCGCCAGGAGAACAGGTCCAGACGCCCGGAGAAGTCGAGGGCCATCATGCCCCACTTCACAGGTGCATAAGCGACAGCGGCTTCGCCGCCGAGACGATGCCCGGGACCGTAGAGGCCTGTGAAGGCGTCAATGAATCCGTAGGAGACCCCAGCACGCAGTGCGACCTCGGGCGCTTGGCTCCGAGCGAGTCCAACTCGGAAAAAACCGGGGAGCGCTCGTTCCGCTGTCCAGAGCGCGGGGGAATCACCCTCCGCCGCCCGCGCCGATCCACAGAAGATCAACAGCAGAACGACCCAAGAGCCGAGCGCCACGGAGACCTTGAGGATGTGAGCGAAGGGACGCAATCGAAAGAGGGTCCCACCCCGTTGAAACTCTGTAAAGACTCCGCAGAATCTGCGAATCCTGGGAAATCCACGGCCCGGGCCGCGTTGATTGGCGGTCCTTGGACCCCGGGCTATCCTGGTCGCGCTGGCGTTTGCCGAGCGGTGTTCTCCGATGACTCAACCGTCCCAGGTCCTCGCGCGGAGCAGTCGCGTCCGAGCCCGCTCCTCGGTCCGCCGGGTGGCGCTGCGGCTGGGCTTGGTGCTCTCGGTCACGGGTCTGACTACGAACTGTGGGTACTTCGGGATCGAGCCCTTCGAGGCCTCGGGCACGGGCGGTGAGGATTCGACGAGCGGCGGAAACTCGCCGGACGGCGGTGCGAGATCGTCGGGGGGAAGGACCACGGGAGGTCGTGCGAACTCGGGCGGAACCGGGTCGGGGGCGAGCTCCGCGACCGGTGGCGCCTCATCCGGAGGAGCTAAGACCTCGGGCGGAGCTCCTTGGGGAGGCACAGCGGGGTACGGGGGCGGCGGTCAAGGTGGCGCGTTCCCGGGCGGGGGAGGCGTGACGATCGCGGGCGCCTGTTCCAAGGGAGACTTTGGACCTCTGGAACCGATCAGCGGCCTGGGGGTCGAGGGGGATTTGTATGCGCCGAGTGTGACTGCGGACGGGCTCCTCTTGGCTTTTGCGGCGAGTACCCCAGGCAGCGAGAAGCTCTACATCGCTGAGCGGCCCTCGCGAGGTGAGCCTTTTGGAGAGGCGGTGCTCGTCGATCTGATGCAGTCGCCGATCTTGGGCACGCCATTCATCAGCGCGGACGGCCTCGAAATCTACTTCACGCTCGAAGGATTTGGGGGGCCCTCGTCCCGCGACCTTTGGGTCGTCTGGCGTCAGCATCGCTCGGAAGTTTTCGGTGCGCGCAAGCCGATCGACTCTCTCAACACCATGAGCCGCGAACACTCACCCTGGCTGAGCTACGATCGCAAGACGATCCTCTTTACAACTTCGCGCCAGACGGATGCTTCGGCGAGTGAAATTTGGTGGGCGACGAGGGAGAACCTAGAAGACTATAACTACAACTTCTCGGGGCTCGCCCCGGTTCCGACCGCCCGCGTCGACTCGGAAGATCGCTCGCCTTCTCTCTCCCCTGACGGCCTGACGCTATATTTCACCTCCGATCGGCGCGGCGAGTTTGACGTCTGGTCGATGAAGAGGCCTCGCATCGGCGCTCCTTTCGGCGAGCCGGTTCTCGAAGAGAGCCTGAGCGAACAGGGCGAAGAAGTCGACGCCCGCCTATCGCCGGACGGCCACGAGATGTTTCTGTCGTCGAGCGGCGACAAGGGCCAAGAGCTCTTCGTGGCGCGGCGGGAGTGTCAAGACTGAGCGTCCGCCGGCGTCAGTTCGCAAACACGTAGTGGAAGAATTCAGCGCGGCTCGTGACGCCACACTTGGCGTAGATCTTCGTGATGTGCTGGCGGACGGTCTTGTCGCTGTTCTGTTCGAGTTCAGCGATCTCGGCGCTCCGAAGGCCCTTCAAGAGATAGCGGGCAATTTGGAGCTCTTTTTCGGTGAGACCCGCTTCGGCGAGAGCGCGGTCGATGGCGTAGAGGACGCCCGGGCGATCTTCGGTCACCCGCTCGATGACTTCGAGCAGCTCTGCGGCGCGGAAGGGCTTTTCGAGGAGGAAGGAGGCGCCGGAGTTCAGGGCGCGCTTTACGTTGTCGAGGGCCGCGAAGGCCGTGATGAGGATGACCGGGGCGCTGACGCCGCGACTGCGGACCGACGAGAGGAGCCGGAGTCCCCCTTCGGCGTCTGACCCGAGCACGACGTCCGTGACGACTGCTTGAACGAAGCTCGCTTCATTGAGCGCTTCTTCGGCTTCTTCGACGCTCGCGGCCAGGAGGACCGAGTAGCCGGCTTTCGTTAACGAACGACCGAGGGAGGCGCGCGCGTCGTCGTCATCCTCGACGAGGAGGAGCGCTCCGTTCTTCGACGTTCCGCCGCTCTGCGCGCTCATTTCGCCCGCCTCATGGAGCTCCCCGGAGCTCGAGCTCGAAATAGGACACACAAGGGCCGCGTCGGTAGACGAGATCGCCACCCATGGAGCGCGCAAGCGCCCGCGCTGTGGCGAGACCGAGCCCGAGACCATGGGGTTTACTGGACCAAAGGGGCTCGAAGAGATGTTCGGCGACCTCTTCGGAGACTCCGGGACCGCTGTCTTCGAGCCGGATGCGGACCTTTTCTCCGCTCTGCTCCGCGTCGAGCGTGATGGAGCCTCCCCGCGTATCGCGCAGGGCCTCGAAGGCGTTGTCGAGCAGGTTGTCCAAGATGATGCGCAGGTACTCGGGACTCGCGAGGGCAGGAGGCGGGTTCTTCGAGACGCTGAGGCTGATCCCTTGGGCGGAGGCGAGGCTCTCTCGCGCGCGGAGGGTGGCGGCGAAGACGTCTGAAAGTTCCGCTAAGGGAAGGTTCGGGTTGTGCGCGGAGGGCAAGGAGCGGAGCAGACTCAGCTCGCGAGAGATGCGCTCGCTCTGGGCTTGGGCGCGGTCCAAGAGCCGCTTTCGTTCCTCCGTTTGGCCCTCACCGAGCTCGCTCACTTCGTCGAGCAAGAGGCCGAGGGCGTGGAGGGGATTTTTCAGCTCGTGGAGGAGCGAGGCCGCGACGACCCACACGGCTTGGTCGCGCTCGATCTTGCGCAGCTGACTTCGGAGATCTTCGACGCGCTCTTTCTCGAGCTCGGCCATGCGGGCCTTGAGGCGCGACATGTGAGCGGCGACGGCGAGCAGCGCGCCGGTGAGCGTCGGCAGGACGAAGTCGATCACCGTATGGATCACTTCGATCAGGCTCGCGGGGCTGGACCCGGCGATGCCGAGCTGGCGATCGAGGTAGGCGTCGACGATCGTATAGAGGAGCCCGAGCAGCGCGCCCAAGGCGATCTGGAGCCCGAGCTGGCTCGACTGCGTGGGAGAGGTGGGGGCGGATCGTGCCACGGGTCGAAAGGGCGCCTTCCGGGGAAAACGGCGAGCTCCCTGAGGTTATCACCGGATGACCTCACTCTCTAAGACGCCGGGGCGGAGCGGGCATCCGACATTTGTCGGACCCCCCGGGGGCGACCGCCCGGCTAGGCTTTGTGCCTGATGGCGCGCTCGCTTCGTTCTCGGGCTCTCGGAGCCTCGCTCCTTTTCGCGAATTCGATCCTTGCGGTCGCGATTCCCGCGCGCGCCGAGCCCGGACTGGTGACGGCGCGAGCTGACGCCGAACGGCGCGCCCCTGCGCCCGCCGCATCCGGACCCGCCGAGCTCGCTCGCGGTGCGTTCGAGCGGCTCGAGGCTGAGCACGCAAGGCATCCCGAGCGACGTCCCGGCACCAAGGTGCTCAGCCTGCGCGACGCGCTCCAGGAAGCGGTGAAGAGAGGCCCCGAGGTCCTTGTCGCGCTCGCGCCCCGCGCCTCGCTCCTCCGCGCTGAACAAACAGCTGCGCCGACGCTGCTGCAGCCTCCGAGCCTCTCCGCACAACTCGGCCCTCGTTTCCTCGATGACCGCATCGCGCCCGAGTTCATCGTCGGCATCTCCCAGCCCCTGTCGCTCTCGCGGCAAGGGGCGCTCCAGAAACAAGTAGCGAAAGGTGAGCTGCGTTTGCAGGAGGAGTCGCTTCGGCTCGAGAAGATCGCCGCGGCCATGGCGGCGGGGAACGCTTGGCTTGACCTCGCGCTCACGCACAATCTCCTCGAGCTCAGGAGGGCTTCCCTCGACGAAGCAGAGAAACTCCGGCGTCTCGCTGAGACGCGGGTGCGACTCGGTCAGGCCGATCCTCTCGAGCTTGCGGTGGCGCGAGCGGAGGCGGCTCGCAGTCGCGCTCTGTTGCTTGAGGCGGAAGGAGCTCATTTTGCGGCCAGCGCGGACCTCTCGCTGGCGCTCGGTCTGGAGGCGGCTCGGGTGGAGTCCGACGGAGGCTTGCCGCCGCCTCCCCCATGGAACGAAGGAAAGCGCGCAGAAGAAGAGCGCTGGACGGAGGCGCGCCTCCTCGCGGAAGAGTCGCTCGCGGGAGCTCGCGCGAAGCTCGCCCGCGCTCAGCAATCTCCGGGTCTCTCCGTCGGCGTGCAGTACCAGCGCGAGGGTACGGGAGAACAGGTCCTGACCGGAACCCTCACCATGCCCCTCTTCGACTTCAAACCTGGGCGCTACCAGGAGGCGCTGCTCCTCGCCGAACAAGACAAGCTCAGCCAAGCAGCGAAGGGCCAGCGACAAAAGGCGAAGGTCGAGCGCGATCGCGCCGCCCACGAAGAAGCCCATGCTCAGGTCCTGTTCGAGTTGCTCTCGAAAGAGGCGCTCCCCGCTGCGCGGCAAGCGGTAAAAATCGTGACAGCCAAATACGAGCTCGGGGAAGTCGACATCTCGCGCGTCGCGCTCCACCGTCAACAGCTCCTGACCCTCGAAGAAAACGCCGCTGTTGCGCTCGCGGCGGTCCACCGAGCCGTCCTCGGACGCCTCAAGGCCACCGGCCTTCTGCTCGAGGAGTACTCCCTGTGAGCTTCCGCAAAGCTCCCCTCGGCGTGGCTCTCTGTCTCGCAGCCTTCTCCTGCCGCAGCGGCCCCGCGCCGACCGAGGAAAAAGGAGACAAAACTATAAACTCTAGCCCGAAGAACGCCGAGGCGCCAAGCAGCGGAGTCCGGAGGGTGCGCGTGCACCCGGACCTCCTGAAAAACGGGCGCGTCGAGCTCGCTTTGGTGGCTCGGGCGGGCGGAGCTTCGGGGGCGCGCGCCGTTGGCGAGATTGTGCCGAGTCCGGACGGAGAGGCGCTCGTGGCAGCGCTGGTCGGAGGGCGCGTCGCGGAACTCGCGAAACATGAAGGGGATGTTGTCGCCCGCGGTGACGTACTCGCTTGGATCGAGTCTCCGGACGTCGGGATCGCGCGGGCGGATCTTCTGAAGCTCGATGCGGAAGTGGAGCTCAGTGAAAAGCGTCTTGCGCGCGCGCGAAGGCTCTCCGAGGAAAACGCCATTTCCCAGAGCGCCCTCGAGGAAACCGAAGCCGCCCTCGCGGCGGCGAGGGCGCAGCGGGCGGCGGTGCGCGCGCGGCTGAGTGCTTGGGGAGCGGAGAGGGGAGCTGGGTCCCGGGTGGCGCTGCTCGCGCCGATTGCGGGAGAAATTGTCGAGCGGAGCGCGACTCTGGGCGGGTTCGTGGAGCCGGGCCGGGCTCTCTTCCGCCTCGTTTCCCGCGATCGATTGCGCGCGCGCGTCCTGTTTCCGAGCACCTTTCGTCAGAAACCCTCGGAGGGGGAGACCGTGACGATCCGTCGCCCTCAAACGAATTTGAGCTGTCCTGGTCAGGTCTCGACCGTCTCTCGCTCGGTCGATCCTGCGAGTCGGACTGTGACGGTGTTCTTGGAGCTCGGGTCCGAGTGTTCGGAGCTGCGCGCTCATGACCCCATTGAGGTCGCTCTCGGTCAGACGGAAGGCGCTGCTCCTTCTGTCGCGCTCGCGAGCGCGCCGAAAGACGCGGTTCTCGATCTCGAAGGCGCGCCCCATGTCTTTGTTGCAGAGGATCCTCCGGGATCATTCGTGGTGACGCCGGTGGTGGTCGAGACCATCGTGGGAGATACGGCTTTTATCTCGGAGGGAGTCGCGCCCGGAACGCGCATCGCCGTGCGTGGGGTTCTCTTGCTCAAGGGAGAAGCTCAGAAAGACCTCCTCGGGGGCGACTGAACGAAGATGCACCACATCGTCGAGTTCTCCCTTCGGCAGCGTTTCCTTGTCTGCGCGCTCACGGCGCTCTTGGCGCTGCTCGGCGTGCGCAGTTACCTGAGCCTGCCGATGGACGCTGTCCCGGACATCACGAGCGTCCAGGTTCAAGTTCTGACGAGAGCGCCCGGACTCTCTCCCGTCGAAGTCGAAAACCTCGTCACCCGTCCGGTGGAACGCGCTTTGGCTGGTCTCCCGGAGCTCGCGATGATGCGCTCGGTGTCCCGCTCGGCGATCAGCGGTGTGACCCTGATTTTTAGCGACGATGTCGACCTCGAACGAGCCAGGGAGCTCGTCCTGGAGAGGTTGCCCTCGGCTCGGGATGCTGTGGCTGAGTCCGCGGAGCGCCCCGAGATGGGGCCGCTGACCACGGGACTCGGCGAGGTCTATCATTTCACTCTCGACTGGCCTGGACACTCGGGCCAGGAACTCCGAGCTCTCTTCGACTGGGAGATTGTGCCCGAGCTCCTGCTTGTACCCGGTGTGGTCGAAGCGAATAGCTGGGGAGGGGACGAGCGGGAGATACAAGTCGTTGTCGCTCCGGATCGCCTGCTCAGCTTCGGTTTGACTCTCGAAGACGTCGAACGAGCGCTCCAGAGAAGCGGGCACACGGTCGGCGGGGCCGCGGTCGAGCGCGGCGAAGAGCAGGTGCTCCTGCGGCTCGATGGGCAATACAAGACTCGCCTTGATGTCGCGAACCAGGTGGTGCGAACTTCGCCGGAGGGAGCTCCTGTGCTCGTTTCGGACGTGGCGCGGGTGATCGAGGGGAAAAAGCCTAGGTTCTCGGCGGCGACGGCGGACGGCGGCGGACCGACCCAGTACGCGATGGTGCAGATGGTCGCAGCGGGAAACGCGCGCGACGTCGTCGAGCGCGTGCGACAGCGCCTCTCCGAGCTCGAGACGCGCCTTCCGGAGGGCGTCCAGATCAAACCCTTCTACGATCGAGCGCGCTTCGTCGATCGCGTTCTCGCGACGGTCTTTCGTTCGCTCATCGAGGGCGGCCTTTTCGTCACGGTGGTCTTGTTCCTGTTCCTCGGGAACCTTCGAGCGGGGCTCGTCGTCGCCACGATGATCCCGCTCGCGATGCTCGGGGCTTTTGCGCTCATGCGCCTGTTGGGCGTCTCGGGGAACTTGATGAGCCTGGGGGCGATCGACTTCGGTCTAGTCGTGGATGGCGCTGTTGTGCTCGTCGAAGGCGCGCTCGTAGAGATGGCGCGGACGAAGGTGAGCACGGGCCACGCGCTCGTCCACGATGCGCGCAAGTTTGGGCGCTCGGTGGCGTTCGGTCTGCTCTTGGTCATCGTGGTCTACGTGCCCGTGCTCCTTCTCGAGGGAGTCGAGGGAAAAATGTTCCGGCCGATGGCGCTGACGGTGCTCTTCGCGCTCGGTACGGCGCTGATTCTGACCTTCACCTGGATCCCGGCCCTCGCTTCCCTCGTTCTGAGACCCTCAGCGGCAACGGAGCCGAGCTGGGTGACGAAGCTTCGGGAGCGTTATCGGCCGCTCTTGCGCTTCTTCGTCGCGAGGCGAGGGCTCGCGCTCGGCGTAGGAGTACTCCTCGCGGGCCTCGCTGCCGCGGCTGCGTCGCGGCTCGGTGCGGATTTCGTGCCCCGGCTCGAGGAGGGAGATCTCGTGGTCCAGATCACGCGCCCTCCGAGCCTGTCTCTCGCGGAAGCGGAGGCGGGGACCACAGTGGTCGAGCAGACATTGCTCGCCCTGCCCGAAGTCGACCGGGTGGTGTCGCGAACCGGAAGCCCCGACGTGGCGACGGACCTCATGGGTCTTGAGCAATCGGACGTTTTCGTGCTGCTCAAGGACACGGCGGACGGATTCTCGGCGCAGAAGCGCGAGGAGCTGATCGGACGCATGGAAGAGGCCCTGGTAGCCGCGCTCCCGGGTGCGAGCTTCGGTTTCACGCAGCCGATCGAGATGCGTATGCAAGAGCTCCTCGGGGGCATCAAGAGCGATTTTGGTATTCGTGTGTTCGGCGAAGACCTGAGTGAGCTGCGCAAGATTGCCGCGGCGGTTCTTGAGGAAACGGCCGAAGTGCGCGGCGTGACGGACCTGCGCATCGAACCCTCCGAGGGCCTGCCCCTGCTCACCGTGCGCCCTGATCCCGTGCGCGCCGCGCGTTTTGGCGTCACGCCGGATAGCCTCGAATTGACCGTAGAAGCCCTACGCTCCGGGCGCACTGTCGGGACCTTCTTTGAACAGGGGCGGCGCTTCGACGTGGCGATTCGGCTCTCGCCCGAGAGCGCTCCTTCTCCCGAGTCGCTCAGTGAAGTTCGGATCCCGCTCGGACCCGGGCGGGACGCGCGGCTCGGCGAGGTCGCGGACCTGATCGTCGAGGACATCCCAGCTCAGCTGAGCCGCGAGCAAGGACGAAGGCGCCTCCTCATCGAAGGAAACGTGCGCGGACGGGACCTGGCTTCCTTCACGATCGAGCTCGAGCGCCGCTTGAGCAGTCTCTCCTTGCCCCCCGGCTACTTCGTGACCGTGGCGAGTCAGTACGACAACCTGAAGGCCGCGGTGCAGCGCTTCATGATCATCATCCCGCTCACCTTGCTCGCCATTGTGACGGTCTTGAACCTCGTCTTCTCGCGCTTTCGTCCAGTGGGCCTTGTCCTGCTCAACATTCCCTCCGCGCTCAGCGGGGGCATCTTCGCTCTCTACTTGCGCGATTTACCCTTCTCGATTTCGGCGATGGTGGGCCTGATCGCGGTGATGGGCGTCGCGACCATGAACGCCGTCGTGCTCCTCACAGCCATCTACGCGCGGGCGGAGGAACAGGGGCTCTTGTCAGCCCCTGCGTCCGGCGAGGGCGCGCCCGAGGGGCAAGAGAGCGCTCTCGAGTGTGTCGTGCGCGGCGCTTCCGATCGGCTGCGCCCAGTTCTGACGACGGCCGTCGTGGCATCGCTCGGCTTCGTGCCGATGGCCTTTGCGAATGGGACCGGCTCTGAAGTGCAGAGGCCCCTCGCGACTGTCGTCATCGGGGGCCTCTCGACTGCGACCTTCCTGACCTTGCTCGTCCTTCCGGCGCTGGCTTTGCCGAGGAAGCGATGGAAAGAGGGGAAAATCAACCTTCAGCGTCCCATGTAGACGCTCAGGACGTTCGGATCCTGAGGGAGGCCGAGTCGGATGACGTCCGTGAGACCGTTGGCGTCCAGGTCGGCGAACTCGGCGTTGCGGAATGAGCGTGTCGCCCTGCAACTGAAAGCGAGTTGACTGTCTCCCAAGAGCACAAACTCATTGATGATGAGGTCCTGGTGGCCATCCCGGTCGAGGTCGAAAGACCTAACCGACGGATAACCGTTTACGGAAATGAGAGGCGCTGTCGATGCGAAGAACCCCTGCTGAAGTCCTATAGCAAGATCGATCTTCGAGGTCCCCGGTGTGCGTGAATCGGAGGGGCCCGAGACCGTCTCGCTGACGATCAGCGCATCGAGCAACCTGTCGCCGTTCAAGTCACCGGCCCAAACCACGTGCATGTCGGAAACTTGCTCGGGGGCGTCGAGGGTTCCGTCCCCGTGTCCCAGGTGCACAAAGAGGCCGCTTGGCCCTGAGGTATGGAGATCCAGGGTCCCGTCCCCGTCCACGTCAAAGAAGCCAAAGTGCTGTGTGGCTTGGAGCGGCGCCGCCTCAACCGGCGAGAAGAATGTCCCGTCGCCGGAGCCGAGCAGGATCTGGAACCTGACCTCCTCGTGATCGCCGAAGAGGATCAGGCCGAGATCGACTGTGCCGTTGCCGTCGAGATCGCCCGAGATGAAGCGGAGCGGGTCGGAGTCGAGCCCGTGCTCGATGCGCCGATACCCTCCCTCCGGCTGGGTGACGAGAGTTGTTAGGGTAGGGCTACTCGCCGTTCCGGTCACCGTGACCAGGTCGAGCTGAGAGTCTCCGTTGAGATCGAGGGCCTCGACCATCCGGGGTTCAGCGCCGACTTCATATTCGACGCCAGGGTCGAACGTTCCATCTCCCGCGCCGTCGCGCACAATGATGGTATTGTTTGTTGTCGGGATGACGAGGTCGGGGAGGCTGTCTCCGTTCAGATCTGCGACAGCAAAGCGTTCGAGCCGAGCTGGGATGTTGGTCACCCTCTCGGCGCTCGCGCCCGAGGAGATACCCTTGCCCCAGGCAATATACGCGCTTTCGTCCGAGGCGATCGCCAGATCGAGAGCGTCGTCGCCGTTCCAGTCCGCGAGGGAGATGGGGTATCCGTCATTGAGGAGGAGCGGAGGGGTAAGCCAGGAGTCGAGGAGGCCGTCGCGATTGGTGTCGATGGGGAGTTTCCTGGGAGGCGGACTGTCCTCCCAAACTGAGGCCTTGAATGTCCCATCACCGTTCCCCAGCGCCACGCCGACTCGGGTCACGGACTGAGAATCGCCGTTGTCGCTCATGACGAGGTCTAAGACGCCGTCGTCGTCGAAGTCGCCGAAGGTCTCAAGAAAAACCGGTCCCGAATCGAACTGGGCCGAGGCCTCGAAGTCTTCGTTCCCGAGCGCGAGGAAAATCTCCACGCCGCCACGAGAACTCCCCAGCGCGAGGTCGGGACGCCCGTCGGCGTTCCAGTCGCCGACCACAACGCTCGGCGCCGCGAGGGCCGTTTGCCAAACTTCTCCTTCGCGGAAGGATCCATCTCCGTTTCCCCAGAAAGCTTGAAACGTTCGCTCTCCGACAATGATGAGATCGGTGAGGCTGTCTTGGTTCAGATCGGCAGGTTTGACTCTGAGGGCCTCCGCCGCGGGTTCGTAGGTTGTGTGGACGGTGAACCCGCCGAGGCCGTCTCCTATGAGAACCATGAAAACATTGGGGTCCGAGCTCGAGACCACCAGGTCCGGCAGTCCGTCGCTGTTGATGCGAGTTGCTTGAATGTCGGTAAGAAGAGGCAGATCGAGCGCAGTTTCGATGGGGGCGCCAAAGTATCCGCGAGTGTCCTGGAAAATTGCTCTGATTTTCCTCCGGTCGGCGACGATCCAGTCGAGGCGGCGATCATTGTTGAGGTCTGCTGCCCGATGTGTGACGTGCTCGCTGAGGTGAGGCTCGGTCCAGACGAGGGGTTGTCCGGGAATGCGCAGCTCGCAGGGACGCTCCGGGGGATTGACGGCGCGCCCCCCCGTTCCTTCCGAGTAGCTGGACGGGGTCCCTCCTGCGGCCACATTTCCACCTGAGGCCTCTTCTTTCGCCCGGCGGTCGCCGACAACAACCGGGCCGCAAGCGGACGTGGCGAGAGTAACGGCAAGGAGCCTGGTTCGAAGTGAATTGTGTCCTGAGGAGGTGCGCGAAGAGCTCATCTTGTGGGCGTGGGGCCTCGAACACAGCTGTTGTTGAGTCGAGCGGCGTACACGTTCGCGGCGGGGGAGTCCTCGGGGACGAGGGCTTGAGCTTCCGCCTGACGACCTAAGCCGCACAGGGCGAGAACTTTGATGATCCTGCGCTCGAGCAGAAGACTGGCTTCAGAGGCTCCGCGTTCGAGAGTGTCGATGAGACGAAGCGCGCGGGACGGATCGCCGTCTTGCAACGCTCTTTGTGCGGCGTGGAGCTGCTCGAGCTCACGAGTGAGTGAATGATGAACGGCGCCGATGGTCGCTGAGCGTGACGCGGGCTCGGCCTCCGCAGAGGTCGTCTTTTCGCCTGCGAGTTCCCGGGAGACGGAAGTCTTCCGAGCGGGGACGGCAGCGGTCCGGGCGGCTGACGACGCATCGGAGGAGATAGGGGAGTCGGGAGTCTCCACGTTGGTGGCAGGTGGCTGCTCGCTGTCGCTCGTGTCCCGCTCCGTAGGACCAGGGGCAGCTCCAGTCTCTGGCGTCGGTGGTTCGGCTGTCCGAGGCAGCTCGACCGCAGAGCTCTCGGACCGGAGCTCCGAGACCACACGGGGCCCGACCCAGACGGAACCGGCGACCGCCACGGCGACTCCAATGACCTTGATCGGTGCCAGACTGACCCAAGGTGTGAGCGAGACGCTCGATGCTGGCTGCGTCAAGGCGCTCTGGTTCACGACAGAGGTGGTGAGCTCCGCTCCTGTGGGCACGGGGATGACGTTTGGGTCGGGAACCGGAGGCACGTCGATAGCGGGCAGGCCTGTTACGGCGACCGCGGCGATCCGAGCTTCGATCGCGGCGCGCATGCGCACAGGATCGGGGGTTCCGGGGGCGACGGCCCGCCGAGCGCTGTGCAATACCAGACGCTCTAGCTGGTCGAGGTCCTGTTCGCTGGTAGCTCGATCGCTCATAGGGAGGCCCTCCGGGTTGAGACTGCGCGCTCAAGCGCGCTGCGGAACTCGCCGCGTGCGGCTCGCACGCGGGAATACAAAGTGTTCACGGAAACGCCGAGGAGCTCTGCGACCTCCTGGACTGGCCGATTCTCAACGACACAAAGGACGAAAGCGTCTCGCTTGACCTCGCTCAGGCTTTGACAGAACTGCTGCACGAAGGCGGCCGCCCGTTCTCCAACCAGGCGTTCGTGAGGATCAGCGGAGAGGTCTCGCTCTTCCCCCGAGAGGGGGTCATGCATCCGGAGCCGCTGCTTGCGCCTATGGTTTTGGGCGACGCGAAAGGTGACAGCGTAGATCCACGTCGCGAGCGTCGAGCGCCCCTCGAATTCGGGGAGCTTGTTATGGACGATGACGAAGACGTCTTGGGTCGCGTCCTCGACGAAGGCGTCGCTGACGCCGAGGGAGCGGAGCGTCCTTGAGACCCTCGGGAAGTGTTCGCGGAAGACCTCGTCGAAGTCAGGGACCCCTCGCCCTATCGGGCCTGTCCCGGACGCGGGAGTCGTCGGGGCGCTCCGGTCCGGGGGCGGGATCTTGGGAGGGGAGGCGGCAGGAATCACGGCGTGATCGTGAGTGTCTCGAAACCCGAAATTTCTTTAAAAAAAGTAGAGGAGACCCAGGGCGGCGGCCCCCCCTGCGTTCGGGCTGTGGACCACGCCCCCGTCCGAGAGGATAAACCGGTCGGCGACCAAAGGTACGGCCCCTCCGATGGCCCCGAAGAGGTGGATGCGAGCGCCGATTTCCAGGTAGGCCTCCAGATTCGCAGTGAGGCCGAAATAGAATCCGGTTCCCCCGTGGGGTGGGCGGCTGGCAGGAGGGCTCTCCTCCTCGCCGTGAAGGCCCCCGACCTGCATTCGCAGGCAGGGGCCTATCCGGAGCGGGCCGAGGCGGGTCTCACGACAGGCTCCGAGAGCGCCCCCGACCCAGTTCATGGCGACGGGGTTCTCCCCGGAACCGAGCTCGTAGACGGAGCTCGGGATGAAGTTGACCCGGGCGTCGACACGCACTCGCTCGAAGGTCCGGCCCGCCATCAAGACGACTCCGAACGCTTCCTTCGGCAGCAGTCCTGAGGAAATCTCCGCCATCGCCCCGACGAACCAAACCTGCTCGCTCGCCTCATGATCAGGACGAGGGATCTCGGCTCCGACGGGAGCAACAGGGCGGGGTGAAGTTGCTCCCTGTACGCCTGGGGTAGTTCCGGGAGCCGAGGCGGCCTCCCGCGTAGGTTCAGGGGCAGGTGTGGAAGGCGCTTCGGGGCTGCCGAGCGCGAGAGCGACGGCGAGGGCCGAAAACTTCGCGGCTTCCTCACAGTTCGCAAATGAAACGCTGCGTCCGCTCGTCTCGCCTCCCTCTGTGATACCAACATGGGCCAAAAATCCGCCTTCTGTCGGCTCGACGACAATGACGACGGACAGCTCAGACCCCTCGGCGATCGGACGGCCGAGGGCCGCTTGGATTTGTTCCACGAGCTCGCCCCTCGTAGGGCACTCGGGAGGAGCGCTCCATTTGAGCCAAGGGCCTCCCGTTTCGCTCGTCCCTTTCTCGAATGCTGGGGCGGATGGAGCCTCTTGTGCCCTTGCTGGTTCCGCGAGCGTGCCGTTCGCTCCTACGAACAGGGCCGCAGCGAAGGCCGCGGACCGAATCCATCCTCCCGAGCGCAAAACCACTTGAGGCCTGCTTACCTTGGCTGTGGGCCCTCTGAGAAGCAGGAATCTCGTTTCGGGCTTTCAGTGCCGTGTCGTGGAGCTTCGAACGCCGAGCCCCCTGCGCGGGATTCATGAGGCTCTCCTTCGTTCGCGAAGAACGAAGGGGCTATCTTGACGAAGAGCGATCGAGCAGGCGTACTGTGCCGAGATGGTGGGGGGAGGACGCGCTCGGCTGGGGACCAGAAGGCCAGGTAGGAGGCTCAAGGTTCCTCGATGCGTGGTGCGCTCTCTCCTCTTCGCTCCGCTCTTGGCCCTCGGCGGATGCGACGCGTCCACGCAGCCGTCCTCGAGAGAGCCGGAGCCCGGCGCGGGCTCTCATCGAACGATCGCATTTGCGGGTGTCGACAGCCTGACGATCGTTAGCTTTGACGACCCTGAGAATCCTCGCCCGTTCGAGCTTTTCGCTCCGGGGATGGGCTACCGTCGCTTGCGGGTGGAGTGGAGCTTGGACGGTCGGGGTCTGACTGTGGTCTCCAGGACCGAGGATCCGTCGTTGAATGAGGGCTTCTTGTTCTCCTCCGAGAACTGGTCCGCGCCCCGCAGAGCTGTCTCCGACGGAATCTTTTCTTTGCTCTGGGTGGACGCGGATCGATATATCGCGGTGGGCAGCGGCTGGACCCTCTCCGACCTGCGCACTGGAAGTTCTACGACGACTCCGGCTTCGCAACTCGGTGTGACACAGTGGCCAGCTGATGGTGGCTACTCCTACCTGATTCGCTCTGACGATGCCTACGACTGGATCCATCCGAAGCGCGATCCCGTCAGGATCCGCAACGCCGACGTCTTGTCGTATTTCCCCACAAGCGAAGGCGACAGTCTTGTCCTTGTCTATCAAGGGGACAGCGACCCCGACGTGTCCGACAACAGTCACGTCTTGAGCATGCGCGCTGCGCCGCAAGCAGGATGCACGCCGCGCCAAACCCCAGGAGATTGCCTGCCCCAGCTGCGGGCAGCGAGGCGCATTCCCGAGACCTCGCTGGTTCTGATTGCGGCATGGTCTCAAGGAGCCGGCGGCGTGTGGCGTTCGATTCTGGTGCGAGGTTGGGGGGGAAACACTTCCCTCTCGACGGGCGCCGATGAGCCGGGTGTGCTGCGCGCGTCAGGGCCCGACAAGGGAGAAGAATGTGGGCCTGTTGTGGTCGAGGACCGGATCTGGATTTTTTGTGTTCTCCCCGGGGGGGGCGCGAGCTTCGAGCGTTTTGAGACGACACAGCAGGGACTGCGGTCGGCTTATGCTGTGAACCTAGCCTCACCAGGAGCGGTCGTTCTTCGAACCGAGGAGGACAATGTGATTATTGGCCGAATCGAGGCTGAAGACGGGCCTTCCGAGAACTGGCAGGTGCTCGATTTGCGCCATGACGTGGAAGCATGGGCCCCCGTGGATCCCAAGGGGGACGTCGTCGTGGGCATGGGGCGGCGAGGCGCGATCTTCTTGGACTCGCCCGATGACCCTCGTGAAAGGTCAACTCCCTGCGCCCCCTGTGCCTTCACAGCCGTGCAAGACATCCTCGATCCCAAGAGTCCGCGTCTCACGGGGAGCGTTCATGCCTCCTCTTCGCCGGACAAAAGGGACGTCAACTTCCCCCTGTGGCCAGCCCCCGACGGCAGCGGTGTCCTCATCCGCGAGAGCGGTACCTGGTTCTACGAGATGTTTGACAAACCAGGCACCCGATACCCCATCGCGACGCCCCCTGAAGGCGCTCTGATCTCCCTCCCGCCCAGGTGGGGCGAGTAGCGGAGGGCCTCTCCCTTTACTGCTGGAGCAGCAGAGGCGAGGGCGGGACCCGGCGCCCGCTCGCCTTGCCGAACCTGTCGTCTCGGTGTCGACTCGCCTCCGGAAGGCCCGACGGTTAGGCGCGGCTGCGGCTCTCGTTCGCGGGGCGCCGGGGGTCTTCGGGAGGAAATGCCTGAGCTATGAGTGGTGCCGAAGAAGAAGCGAATCCCGCGCGCGCAAGAGTAGGGGAAGATTGGCTCGCCGTGATCGTGGCGGGCCTCTTGGTGGCGATGGCGCTCCTTTGGGGCTCGAGCCTCGCCGGGTTCGAGTTGCCTCGTTACAGCTGGGCGACGGGCGGGGAGCTCGGGGAGCGTGTGCTGTCAGGAGCGAACCTGGGCCGGGTGCTGCAAGTCGGGCTCGTGCTCTATCCGGTTGCGGTTGTGGGGCTGTGGGCGCTTGGAGAGAGCATCAAGAGCGCGCTGCTCGGTTTTCCCCTCCTTTACGTCGTCGCTGTCGCCGCGCTCATCCTCGCCGGCAACGCCACGTTCCATCAGTACGGCCTCGAGTACGTGATCTGGGCGCTCGGCTTCGGTCTCTTGCTCGGCAACACTGTCCGAATCCCAGGGTGGCTCGCCGTCGCGGCGCGATCTGAGTTTTATATCAAGATCGGCCTCGTCCTGCTCGGTTCGACCGTGCTCTGGCGCGAGATCGTGCGCGCGGGGGTTCCGGGAATTCTCCAGTCTCTGGTGGTCGTCTTCGTCGTTTGGTCTTTTTCGTTCTGGTTTGCGCGTAAGCTCGGTGTGGACGAGGAGTTTGCGGCGATCCTATCGACGGCCGTCTCGATTTGCGGCGTTTCGGCGGCGATCGCGGCGAGCGGAGCCGTGCAAGGGGACCGCAAGAAGCTCTCTTATACGACGACCATCGTCGTCTTGTGCGCGGTCCCGATGTTGATCGTGATGCCCTGGATCGTTACAGCGTTCGGGATCGACGAGATCGTCGCGGGCGCTTGGCTCGGAGGAACCCTCGATACAACGGCTTCCGTGGCGGCCGCGGCCGAGCTCGTCGGTCCCGCCGCGACGAAAGTCGGAACCATCGTGAAGTTCTCCCAGAACCTCCTCCTCGGCCTCGCCGCCTTCTTCCTGGCGATCTGGTGGACCCTACGCAAGCGCGTCGACGTCGAACGCCCGAGCGTGCGCATCATCTGGGAGCGATTCCCGAAGTTCGTCCTCGGCTTCGTCGCCGCCTCGCTCCTCTTCTCCTTCCTGGTTTCCCCCGAAACCACGAAGCAAGTCTCGCCCGTGCTCGGCGCTCTCCGCACGGCCTGGTTCGCTCTGGCTTTCGTCTCGATCGGCCTCGAAGCTCGCGTCTCCGATCTTGTACAACTCGAAGGCGGCCGCCCCGCTCTCGCTTTCCTCGGGGCTCAAGCCTTCAACGTCCTCTTCACCCTCATCATCGCCTACCTGATGTTCGGTGGCGTGCTCCTGCCGGTGCCGGAGTTGAAGTAGGCTTGCCCTTCGCGGAGGCGGAGGCGGAGGATGGGCGGTCGCATCCAACCAATTGCGCACAGCTGCGATCGCGGGTTCGACGTTGTTGAAATGGGCACCGACGCCCTGACCGGCGATGTCGGAGCAGAACTTCTGGTGCGGGTAGCGTTCGCTATCGAGGATGAGACAGCGAGCGCTGCTTCTTGCCTCCCGAAGCGTCGGGCACCAAGAAAAGACCGAAAGGTCCAGATGCATTCGTCACGCCGATACCTGCGTCACGCTCTCGGCCCAGCCCGTCAGGAGGCTGAGGCGTTCTTGTTCCTTGGGGGTGATGCGGCCGTCGGCCGAGGCGATGGAGGTCGCGCCTTCGAGGAGCTGGGGCAGAAGGGAGGGAGCGCCTTGGGAGAGGATGAGGAGAGCGGAGCGGGCGTCAGCGTCGCTCGCGGGCAGGGATTTGAAGTGGGCGATGAGTTCGACGACTTCGACAGGGTCGGAGGAAAGGCGCGCGAGGAGGGCAGCGGCTCTTGAGATTTCTTCGTCGGAGATGCGCCGATCGGCTGCGGCGATGAACTTGAGAAGAGTGGCGGCGCTTCGAAGGATGAGATCGCTGTCCTGGAAGAGCCCGGGAGGTTCGTCAGAGGGCGAAGCGGGGAGGGAGGGGGCGTACTGCTGCGGTGCGGTGGGCTCAGGGCGCACGTAGCCTTGGCGGTCGAGGTCGCGGAGCATTGAGAGGAGTTCCTGAGCCTTGCGCGTGGCGTCCTCGCGGCTTGACTGGAGGATGATGGTCATGCCCGCCTGTGTGGTGAGGGTGAGGCGACCGTACTCGAGGATGGGTAGCTGCCGGTTGTTGTTGAAGCGGCGGTCCGGACCTCCGGACTTGTTCACGTAACGCCAGGTGACGCCGACCTTGCGACTGTCGGTGGGGATTTTCTCCGTTTCGATGAACTGAATCGGGGAAAACTCGGCCGTGAGTTCGCCGTAGGCGACCGCCGCGAACTGCCCATTTTCGTGCACAATCAGGCGATCGGGAAGGAAAAGGAGCTGCTGGGGGCCGACCGTGATGCTCCAGGGTTCGATGTTGAGCTCGATCCCGGGAAGAGAGCCTGGGTGGCTGCTGGTGGGGGTTCTTCCAACGAGAGCGCCCGCTCCCGCGTTCCGCTTCTTGTCGGTGGTCTCCTTTGAAAAGTAGATGTGCCAGAGCGACGCGGTGCGAGAGAGAGTTTCGCCGATCGCGTTGCAGAGCGCCAGGCGCTCAATGAGTGCATAGTTATCGATGTCGTAGTAGAGCCTTGCAGTGCGCCGATCTCGGTTCCACCGGTAGATGAAGAATCCTGGGACTCCAAAGAGGAACGCGACAAAGAGGAATGCGGGTGGAGCCGCAAGGAAAGGCACCGACAGGATCGTTGTCACTGTCGCGTACAGCTTGAACCAATTGAATCGATGGACGCGCTTCTGAATGTCTTCGAGCACGGCATGAGGGGACGCCTCGGCGAGCTCGAGAGCAGACGCCGTTTGAATCATCCCCTGCTCGAGCTTTGGCGGAGTCGAACGGAACTCGGGCATGCGCCTGGGAGCAGGCGTCGCGCCCTTGAGCTTTGTCTGATAACGAAATCCTCCGCGTCCGAGCGTGACGTAGGTGCCTCGCGGTCCCACGGAGACTCTCGCCCCCTTCACCCCCGCCGAGGCCCCAATCCCCCATGTGGAGGCGCTGACTCTCAACGGCCCCAGCTTCACCGATCTCCCGAATGAAAGCCCCATATCCCTCTCCTTTCCGCCCATTATGGAACATCCTTTGTGGTCAAAAAGCAAGAGCTGGGCTCCCGTTGAGGTACTGGCCTCCCGAACTCCTCCCGCCCTCTCCCGCGAGCCCTCCCGCGCGACGCCGCCGCCCTCCAGCCGAAGCTCGCAGCGGCCGCCAGACCTCTCGACCGTCGGGGAAAGCTCTCGAGGGTCCGTTCGTAAGACTCTTCATTGCCTTGGGGGGCTGTGAAAGGTCTCAGCGGGAAGTTGGCAGGCGAGGCTCGGGAGCCGCGATGGTGACGATGCTGGCGCTGAGCGCTGCGAGCAGCATGGTCAGGCCGAGGCCGAGGAGCGTTCCGTGAGAGCGGGGAAAGGCTTCGTTCATGAGCCAGACACTGCTCGCTCGGGCCCCCGTCCATCCAATTGTTTGTTCTGAGGGGAGACCTCAGGATCGCTGAAGGGGCGAATCGAAGGCTACGTTGAGCTCGAGGCGGGCGTCTTGGCGGTGCTCTCGGGCGTCTTGGCGGTGCTCTCGGGCGTCTTGGGAGGCGGCGAGGTTTCGTCGGTCGGAATCGTCGGCAGCGGCGGGTCGCCCGGGGAGATTTCGAGGTTCTCGTCGGCGCGCGGGTCGTCTTTCAGGGCGGTCTCGGTCCAGGCCTCGAGCAGATCTTGGAGATCTTGGTTCATGAGGGCGACCTCGGTTTCGAGGTGGTCGAGCATGGCGTCGCGCAGGCGGAGGGCGTCGACGCTGTAGGTGCCGCCGCGCCCGAAGATGAGGTGTTCGAGAGCGCTCGGGCCAGAGGAGCGCTGACCCTCGCCCGCCTCTTTTTCTAACATCTCCTTCCAGCGGCGCCTGAGCTCGGCGGCGGGAGAGGGACCTTCGACCCGCGGCAAGAAGAGGAGCTTCCAGACGAAGGGCGAAAAGGAGCGATCGTCGCCGACTCCTGTCCAAACGGAGGCGAGGAGGTTCGGCTCGTGGTCGAGCTCGATCGTCGGCATCGGCAAGAAGAGCGCGCTCGCTCCGAGGCCGGCGGAGGTTGCGCCAGCGGCGATCCCGACGATGGGTTCGCCGGGGGAATCTTGGTCCGCGAGCTCAATCGCGCCGGCGGCGATGGCTCCGGCGGCGCCGATGGCGATGGAGAGGGCGGTCAGGACGGTCTCGTCCCGGGAGTGGCGACTCATCAAGTGTTGTTCGAGCTCTTCGAGGGCGTCGCCGAGACAATCGGAGTAAGCATGAGCTGCGGAGATCTCACTCTTCAGGAGCTGCATGCGTGCGAGCACGAACAGCGGCGATTCTTCCTGTGAGCCGAGCGGCGTCTGAAGGCCGGCGGCGTGAGCCACGCGGTCGCGGGCGTCCGTAAAGGCGGGCCCGGAGGCAGCTTCGGCGAGGAGATCCGCTTCCCGCACCGGCGTCGCGCGCGCGGAAGAAGAAGCGGCGCTCACAGAAGGAGAGCCGGCGCAGGAGCGCGCGAGGGCCATCGTGCGCGGCGGAGGCGTCTTCGGCGCGGAGCGAGCGCAGCCGAGGAGCGGGAGGGCAAGAGCGAGGGCGAGCGCGCTCGCGAGAGCGCGTGGGCGGCGCGAGGACGATGCGCTGAGGGGAGGAGGCAGCGCATTCACTGGCGGGGCTCCTTCGGCGGAGAGGACGGCTTCGCGCGGAGCTTGTCGCGGAGCGCGTGGGGGGACGCCAGAGGTTTTCCGCCTTTGTCCCAGAAGAGTCGCTGGGCCGGATAGATGCTGCGGTGACCAGAGAGCACGTAGGCGATGGTGCACACGATCGCGACGTGAGGGAAGACGGAGGCGCCGAGCAGCTCGACGGCCATGATCGAGAGGGCGAGTGGCGTATTCGAAGCTGCTGCGAAAACGGCCGCGAGTCCGACGCCCGCCGAGAGCTCCAGGGGGATCCCAAGGAAACGGCCGAACACGCTGCCGAGGGTTGCGCCGACGAAAAACAGGGGAGTGACCTCGCCGCCGAGGAAACCCGCGCCGAGCGTGACGGCCGTAAAGAGCAGCTTCAGGGCGAAGGCGAAGACCGGGAGCTCCGGATCTTCAAAGGCGCGCACGATGGTCGGCACGCCGAGGCCGAGATAGTCGCTCGTCCCGACGACCTTCCAGAGCAGGACCACGATGAGTCCGCCGAGGGCCATCCGGAGCGGCAGGCGCGGGAGGAGGGCTTGTCCGCGGGCCTTCAGGAAATGGGTCAGCTCGATGAAGAGCGCGGCGACGAGGGCGACCAGACCCCCGAAGAGGACCCATTCCGCGAGCAGGAGCGGCGTGAGCGGAACGTGAGGAGCCGCTGGATAGAGAGTGTGATCGATGCCGAGGGCGCGGGTCGTCATGTCGCCGACGACGGAGGCCACCAGAGCGGGAACGAGCGCCCGATATTCGATGCGCCCGAGGGTGATGAACTCGAGACCAAACACGGCGCCAGCGATGGGGGTGCCGAAAACGGAGCCGAAGCCGCCGGCGACGCCGGCGGCGAGGAGCTGGCGCCGGGCGAGTCCACTCAGGCGCAGCCGATGCGCCGCCCAGTCGGCCAAGCTCGCGCCCATCTGGACCGCCGTCCCTTCGCGACCCGCGCTCCCTCCGAACAGATGGGTCAGCACGGTCCCGATGAGCACCATCGGCGCCATGCGCAGGGGGATCTCGGGACCATCGTCATGAATGGTGTCGATGACGAGATTGTTGCCGCCTTGGATGGAGCGACCAAAGCGCTCATAGACCCAGCCGATGACGAGACCCGCGATCGGAAGCGTATAAACGATCAACTCCTGGCCGTTGCGAAAGTTCGTGGCCTCATCGAGCAGCCACAGAAAGAGCGCCGAAGCCGCGCCACATAAGACGCCAATCACTGCGCCGAGGAGGACCCAGCGGGCGAGCAGCGCCGAGCGGCGCGAGCCTTCGAGAGGCGCGCCGGAGGCTCCGGGGAGCTCGCTGGGATCGGGAGGAGACGCTACGGGCTCTTGGGTCCCTGGCGAAGGCGCGCCGAGGGGTGAGGTCAGCTCAGGATCGGTGGGGCGCTCAGAAGGAGATGAGCGGCTGTCGTCGTCGAGCAAAGCGAAGCACCCTTTTTGGCCAGAAGAGGCGCGCGCGCGCCGAGGAGCTGACTTTGTCGCAAAATCCGCGGCCTGTATAGGCGACGAAGCGTTGCGCGCTCTCCGGGCGGCACGTATACGAAGAGCGATCGCTGTCGATCGGAGGCTATCGTGGCTCGTTTGTCGCTCTTTACAGCCGATGCGCCCCCCGCGGCCGCTCTCATCCGCCTCACGGTCGGTCTCGTCTTCTTCTCCGAAGGCGCGGGGAAGTTTCTCTCCCCAGATCAGCAAGGCACAGGTCGCTTCGCGAGGATTGGCTTGCCGGCGCCGGAGCTGCTCGGACCTTTTGTCGGCGCGACGGAGCTGTTCTGTGGCTGGCTCCTTCTCGTCGGCCTCGTTACGCGGCTCGCGGCAGCGCCGCTCTTCTGCACGATGGTGGTCGCGCTCCTTTCGACGAAGGTGCCGATCCTGCTCGGCCGCGGCTACTTCATCTTCGTGCACACCTTCGCGCCGAAGGCGGGCCTCTGGGCCTTTCTGCACGAGTCGCGGACCGATCTCGCGATGCTGGCGGGAACGGCGTTTTTGATGCTGGTCGGCAGCGATAGGTTCACGCTCGACGCGCGCTTTGCTGCGCCGGACCCGGGGAGCGCGAAGAAGTCGTCGTGAGGGGCGCTCTCGAAGTCGGACTCGCCTTCTTGCGCCTTGGCTGCGTCTCGTTCGGCGGCCCCGTGGCGCATCTCGGTTACCTTCGGACCGAGTTTGTCGAACGGAGAAAGTGGCTCGACGACGCCCACTACGGAGATCTTGTCGCTCTTTGTCAGTTCTTGCCGGGGCCTGGGAGCAGTCAGGTCGTGTTTGCCGTCGGCATGCAGCGGGCGGGCCTCCCAGGCGCTCTCGCGGCTTCGCTTGGCTTCACTTTGCCGTCGGCGCTGCTCATGATCGCCTTCGCGTATGGGGTCGCCGAAGCTTCTGACCTGGGGCAGGCGGGCTGGCTCCATGGACTCAAGCTCGCGGCGGTGGCGGTCGTGGCGCAGGCGGTCTCGGCCATGGGACGAAAGCTCTGTCCCGATCGAGCGCGGGTGACGCTCGCGGCGCTCGCGGCAGCGGTGCTCTTGACCGTACCAGGTGCGCTGGTCCAACTCGGGGTCATCGCTCTGGGCGGACTAGCTGGTTACGTCCTCTATGGAGGGGCGATCCCCGAAAGCGAGCGTGAAGAGGCGGGAGCGCGGGGACACGGCCCGGCTCTCAGCGTCCTTGGGATCTTCTTCCTGCTCCTCGTCGGCTTACCGATCCTCGCGGCCGCTTTTGGCTCTCGGGAGCTCCTCATCGCCGACAGCTTCTATCGAGCGAGCTCACTCGTCTTCGGGGGCGGGCATGTCGTGTTGCCGCTGCTTCGCGCGGAGTTCGTGCCGCGAGGTTTCCTCACCGACGACCAGTTCCTCGCCGGCTACGGCGCCGCTCAAGCCATCCCCGGCCCTCTCTTTTCTTTCGCCGGCTACCTCGGGACGACGATGGCCACCGGCGCTCACGCTTGGCTCACGGGCCTCCTCGCGCTCCTCTCGATCTTTTTGCCCTCCTGGCTCCTCGTCGGAGGAGCGCTCCCCTTCTGGCACCGTCTCCGCTCTCGCGCCTGGGCTCAAGCGGTCCTCTTTGGAGCGAACGCTGCCGTCGTCGGAGTCCTCTCCGCCGCCCTCTACACCCCCATCTTCACGGAAGGCGTCCGCGGCCCCCGAGATCTGGCCGCCGCGCTCGTCGCCTTCGTCCTCCTCGAACACTGGAGAGCTCCCCCCTGGCTCATCGTCGCCCTCACCGCAGCGGCAGGACAGTGGCTACTCTGACGGGACCCCGCGCCACCACAGTCTTTTCCCCTAGCGATTCACGTAAACGCTACTGCCCGCATCATCGCTTTTTGGCCCCGGTCCATCACAACAGACTGAGCTCGACCGAGCCTTTGTCTGAGCCCATCGCCTCACGCTTCGCTCCCTTTCGCAGCTTCCGCCGCGGGGGGCTCTTTCCCCGCCGCCCCCCGGAAACGCAAAGTGGCTTCCCCGACACGAAACGTCTCACAGAGGCCCGGATGAGCTCTCGTTCAAGGGCATCCGAGAGGGGCCCATCGGGGCGGCGACGCAGCGAACGGCCGAAGAGAAAAGGGAAGTCACCCGGCGCCGTTCGCTGCGTCGCCGAGGTGGGCTCAAGCGGGCTCGGGTGGGCTCAGGTGAAGGCTCGGGTGGGCTCAGGGGGAAGTGATGGGCCGGGGCCAAAAGAAAAAAGCGAGGGTGTTTGCGGTATGGGAGGGGAGCGACATCGTCGCGACGCCGTCTCGCCCGAGCTGTTCGGGAGTTCGCGGTATCGGCGGGGGGGAGACTGGAGGGGGCTGGGCCGGGCGGACGGTTTATGTGCCCGGCGGAGGGGGCTGGGCCGGGCTGCGCGTGCGATCGGAGGGCTGGCCCCGGCGGAGGGTGCGCGGGGCCCGGGGAGCGATGAGGGCGCGGCGGACGGTTCAGGCGCGGGCGGAGACAATGAGGCCCCGGCGCTCTCTGGCGTTGGGGTTCTGCGCCGGCGGAGGGTTATCAGGCCCGGCACGCGCCGCTGGACGGTTATGATGGGCATACATGGTTATGCTGGGAATAGCATTCGAGTTATGGAACGCATAACCCTGGCTGGACCGCGGCTTGGTGGGCGGGTGTGGGTGGGCGGGTGTGGGTGGGCGGGTGTGGGTGGGCGGG
>Ga0207868_1000688_pt1 | contig 31377 bp, 27 predicted proteins | sample Passage237B_FD_187370 | JGI IMG/M metagenome (GOLD analysis project Ga0207868, IMG submission 187370) | Cellulose adapted compost microbial communities from Newby Island Compost Facility, Milpitas, CA, USA - Passage2 37B (SPAdes) (version 3) ... | reverse complement strand
CTAGGTCAGCCCGAGATATATGCATCGGGCTGTCCCATCGCCTTGCGCAGCGCAGCGAGGGCTACGTTGTAACGGAAAAATGCCTGCAACTGATTCAGCTTGGCACGCGTGAGCTCGACTTGACTGGTCAAGACATCGAGTTGCGTGGCCGTGCCGGCATTGTAGCGAACTTTAGCCAGACGCAGGGCCTCATCGGCCTGCTCCACGACCTTGCCGGAAGCCTCAACCAATTCCCACGCTTCGGTCAGCGAAGAGTGCACGCGGCGCACTTCGACATCGATGGCGAGCTGGCTTTCTTCCAAAGCGAGTTTGGTCTGCATCAAGCGCGACTTGGCTTGCACGACACGACCGGCGGTAGCACGACCGTCAAAAACGTTCCATTGCGCCTGAACTCCAGCCGTCCAGCCATCACGGCGATCCGACCAGCCGGTGCCGGGACCGCCGCGCACCCAATCATAACGGCCGAAGGCCGCGATTTGTGGGAGCGAACCGGAACGATTGGCGACGACTTGCTCTTCACCTGCCGCTTCGAGTTTGGCGAGGCGTTGTAATTCCGGACGATTCGCACGGGCGGCGATAATCGCATCGCGCAGATCAATCGCGGAGTAATCGCCGGCCTCAAGGCTACCCACAAACGTCGGCAAACGCGTCGCCTGATCGGCGGAGGCGTTGGTAAAGCCGATCACTTGCCGAAGCTCTTCGATCGCCAGACGGTAATTATTACGCGCCGTGATGAGATCAGGCTGACCGTTGGCCAGCGCAACTTGCGCACGCAGCACTTCGAATTGCGAAATGGAACCGGCTTCATAACGGTTTTTCGCGTCCGCGAGCTGACCTTCGAGCAGTTTGATATTCTCTTCCTGCACGGTCACCTGCTCTTGCGTGAGCAGCACGCTGTAAAACGCAGTGCGCACCGCGAGGAGCTGTTCGTTGATGACGCCCTGCAATTCGAGCTCGGCAGCCTGCTTGGCCAGCGCGGCGCTGCGCGTGGCCGCGCGCACTCCACCGCCGGCGTAAAGCACCTGCGTAGCCTGCACCGTCACATTCCAATTGCGATCCTGCGCCGGCAACGAGGACGAGATTTCATCATCATTGCCCGAAACACTGCCCGAGACGGCAACGTTCGGAATTTGATTGGCGCGAATCTCAACCACGACGCCTTCCTGCTCGCGAATCCGTTCGCGGGCTTGGCGAATGGCGTGGTTGTTGTCCAAAGCGAACAACAACGCATAGTGCAGGCTCAACTCGTCGGGCACATCATAGTGAGGATCAGGCTGACCGTCGCGTTGAAAGGGAACGGTCTGAGCCATCGCCACCGAAGCCAAGGCGAGCAGCGCGCCAGATAGGGAGAGAAAACGATTCATGTTCATGGAACGAGTGAGTGTAATTTATTCGGCAACAAGATCGGCCGAGATTTCGGCACGACGATCGTGGGAGTGATCCCGAGCCAGAGCGACGTAGAAGGCGGGCACCACGAACAGCGTGAAGAACGAGCCGATGGCCATGCCGATAACGAGCACGTAGCCGATACTATTACGCGCTTCGGCACCGGGACCGGTAACGAAGATCAGCATGATATGACCGAACACCGTAGCCGCCGAGGTCATGAGCACCGGACGCAAACGGGTGCTGGCGGCTTGGAGAATGGCTTCAATCTTCGGCACGCCTTCTTCTTGGAGCTTGTTAGCAAACTCCACGATCAGGATGCCGTTCTTGGAGATAAGACCGACCAGTGTGATCAGACCGATCTGTGAATAAATATTCAGCGAGGTCTTCCAAAGGAAGATCGGCAGCATCGCGCCCAACATCGCCAACGGCACTGAGCCGATCAGAATGATGAACGGATCGCGGAAGCTGTTGAACTGCGCAGCCAGCACGAGGAAGATCAAAACAGCCGCCAGCAAGAACGCCTGCCACAACGCGTCACCTTCGTGACGGAGCTGACGCGAGTTGCCCGCGTAATCGATCGAGTAACCAGCCGGGAGAATCTCAGCGGCCTTGGCCTCGAGCTTTTTCAACGCAGCATCCACATCGGGACCGACGCCGGAAATTTTCACTGAGTTGAGCTGTTGGAAGCGATTCAGCGTGCGCGGCTGCACCGTCTCTTTGAGCGTCGCGACCGTGGACAGCGGGATGAGATTCCCTTGCGGTCCGCGAATATGGTAGTCGAGCAATTGCGTGGGATTGAGACGTTCACCGCGAGCGACCTGCGGAATCACGCGATAGCTGCGGCCGTCATTAATGAAGCGATTGACATAACCGCCACCCAACATCGAGCCGAGATCGTTGGCCACATCCGTGAGGCCAAGACCCATCGCGGCGACTTTGTCTTTATCGATCACGATCTCAACCTGAGGCAGGTCGTATTTGAGATCGCTGTCGGCAAAATAGAACGTCGGAGCACCGCCGCCGGCATTGGCTTCGGTGTTGGCGTAAAGGACCAACGCGTTGGCAAACTCCTCCATCTCAGAGTGGTCCGCCGTAGAGCGCATCACGAATTCGATGGGCATCGAACCACCCGAGGGCAACGGGTCAGGCGTCGTCACGATGAGGTTGATACCGGGCACGGCCGCCGCGGGGCCTTGCAGCGATTGCTCAATCTCAGTGGCGGTGCGCTCGCGCTCCGACCAAGGTTTGAGAATCATACCCGCAAAACCGAAGCTCGCACCAGTGATTTGGAAGGACTGGTCGTATTCCGGAACCTCACTAAAGATGCGCTGCACTTCTTCAGAGTAGATGATGTTCTGGTCGATCGTGGCTGTGGGCGACGGCAACAGAATGCTGAAAACGATGCCTTGGTCTTCCTTCGGCGCGAGTTCGCGCTGGGCGAACATGAAGAACGGAGCCAACAGCAGAGCAAGCAGGACAGCCAAGACCGTGGGCACGGGCGCCCATTGCGGACGCACACCCTTGCGGCGATCCATGATGTAAAACAGCCAGTAGAACGGCGTGAGGACGAAACCGAGCAGGATCGCGCCCCACCAGGAAACGTTGCGACGCTCCATCAAGCCGCTGAGCAGTTTGTTGTAACGATTGCGCAACCGATCGAACATGTGATTCGTCCAGCCGGTGAAACCCTTCTCTTCAGCCGAGGCGTCATTAAGCAAGTAGGCGCTCATCATCGGCGAGAGCGTCAACGCCACGAAACCGGAAACCACGACGGCACCGGCGAGCGTGAAGGCGAATTCGCGGAACAGCGCGCCCGTCAAACCACCTTGGAAACCGATCGGTGCATACACTGCGGCCAGCGTAATCGTCATCGAAATGACGGGACTCACCAATTCGCGCGCCCCCAGAATGGCGGCATCAATTTTGGACCGCCCTTCGCGAATGTGTCGCTCGATGTTTTCAACGACGACGATCGCGTCGTCCACCACGATACCGACGGCGAGCACGATGGCCAGCAAGGTCAGCAGGTTGAGCGTGAAGCCCAGCACCAACATCACGAACAGCGCGCCGATCAACGAAAGTGGCATCGCCACCAAAGGAATGAGGACTGAGCGGAATGAACCGAGGAAGAGGAAAATAACGATCGCCACGATCAACAGTGTCTCGGTCAGCGTGGTCACGATTTCGCTGAGAGCATCTTCGATATATTTGGAAGAATCGTAAGCCGCATCCATGTTAAGCCCGACCGGCAGATCGCGCTCGATTTCGGGCAGCGTATCGCGCACGCGCTTGATCACCTCCACCGTGCTTTCGGTCGGCAGCACCCAGATGCCCATGAACGTCGCGGTCTGTCCGCCAAAGCGAACTTCTTCGTCGTAGCTTTCGGCACCGAGCACGACCTCGGCCACGTCCTGCAGACGAATCAGCGCACCGTCACGGTTCGACACGACCATGCGCTTGAATTCCTCGACGCTCTTCAGATCGGTGTCCGCCACGAGGCTGACGCTGATCATCGAGCCCTTGGTCGAACCTACAGCCGCAAGCGCGTTATTGGTAGCGAGCGCACGACGCACATCCGCCGGACTGAGGCCGTGAGCCGCCAGCTTGTCGGATTGAAGCCAGATACGCATGGCATACACGCGACCACCAAGCACGTCGGCCTTTTGCACGCCGGGCACCGCGGACAGCCGGGGCTGCACCATGCGGTTGAGATAATCCGTGATCTGATTCTGGCTGAGCGTCTCGGAGTAAAAGCTCAGATACATCGCGGCGAACTGATTGTCCGCGGTCTCGACTTCGATGGTGGGAGTTTCGGCCTCGGGTGGCAGTTGATTCACCACTTGGTCGATCTTCGCGCTGATCTGCGCGAGGGCCGCGTTGGTGTCGTAGTTGAGCCGAAGATACACCTTGATCTGACTCACGCCGGCGCTGCTGCTCGACTCGATATAATCGATGCCGTCGGCGCTGGCGATGACTCGCTCAAGCTGGGTGGTGATGTAGCCGCGAACGGTATCGGCGCTTGCGCCGAAATAAACCGTGGTGACGTTGACAACCGCGCTGTCGCTGCGGGGATATTGCCGCGTGTTAAGCTGGAAGTAGCTGATGAGGCCGAGCACCAAAATAACGATGCTCAACACCACCGCGACGACCGGCTTGCGGACGAAAAGATCGGTAAACCGCTTGTTAGCCATATTGGGAGGAAGAACCGGGGATGCCGGTCAGGTTCAGGTATTGTCGGGCTGCGGCGTGACGGAGTTGGGCAGCTTGATGTCGTTGTTGATTTGGACGGGTTGGGCGTGACGCAGTTTGAAGACGCCAGAAGCGACCACCTGCTCGCCGGGTTTCACACCGGACAAAATCCCGACATAGTCTCCCTTGGTTGCTCCCAAAGTGACGAATTGCTGGCGCACACCGAGGTATTCGTTGCCCTCCTCGTCTTTCATGTTTTCGACGATGTAAACGGAGTTGCCGTATGAAGCGTAGTGCACGGCGGTCAACGGAACCGCCACAATCTGCTCGGCCTCACCCAACGCTGCTTCGATCTGCACAAACATACCGGCGCGCAGCTCCTCGTTGGGATTCTTCAACGTGGCTTGCACCTCGATGTTGCGGGTCTGGCCGTTCACTTCGGCGTTGATGGCCGTGACTTGCGCCGCGAACTCGCGACCGGGGAACGCATCCACTTTCACGATCACCTCGCGGCCCGGCTCCAACTGGGGCAGCGCGCGCTGAGGCACGTTGAAATTGACGTAGAGTTCGTCGAGCTTCTGCAGCGGAATCAACGCCGCGCCGCGGCCGACAAACTGGCCGATGTTGACCTGACGGATACCCAAGCGCCCGGTGAAGGGTGCGCGCACCTGCTTCTTGGCAATCTGAGCCTCCAGAGCCGCGACTTCAGCTTCGGTCTGCAAAAGTTGCGCAGTCGCCGTGTCGGCATCCGACTGGCTGATGGTATTCTTGGAAAGCAAGCCCGTGGCGCGGTCGCGTTGCAATGCGGCCAAATCCCGGCGGGCTTTCGCCGCGGCCAGTTGGGCTTCCTCCACCGAGGAGTCGAGGCGGGCGATAATATCGCCTTCCTTCACCAACACGCCATTTTCTTGGGGAAATTCGACCAATACGCCTTCGGCATCAGCGCTCACCATGATCCCCTTGATCGGGGCCAACGTGCCGATGGCGCTGGCGGTGGGCTTCCACCCCATCAACGTCGCCTCTGCGGTCATGACCGACGCCGGAGGCTGAACGTGAGACATAGACATCATCTCCTTGATCTGCGCCGCCTTAACGGCGCCAAGCAAAAGGGTGATCAAAACAAAACCACCGATGGCGATACACAGTTTTTTAAACATAGGATTGAATGATAAATATAATTTACGAGGACGCCTTATCGGCGATGAGAACGGAGTTTCCGCAGGTGGGCGCGTGCCGGAGAACCTTGTTCAGTAATCCGACGAGCGTTTTGCGTTCCTCTATAGATAACGGCTGCATGAGTGCGGCCATCAACTGAAAGTGCGCAGGTAACATTTGCCGAATGAAGGCATCTCCTGCGGGCGTGAGTTCCACCGACATCATGCGTCGGTCGTCGGGATTGGGCTCACGGCGGACCAAACCGTCGCGTTCCAACGTGTCGATCAGACCCGTCATGGTAGCGCGAGTTACCCCTGCGGCATCCGCCAATTCCGCGGGAGTCCGGCCTTTGGCGCCACATGCGCCCTCACTCGTCGGCGCGCACGACGTGCGCCAAAGCAGCATCAGCACCCCAAATCGTCCCGAAGAAATGCGATGCTCGGCCAATAACCGCTCGATCACCGAATAGATCTCATCTCCGGTCCGCAAAAGATTCAGGTAAGCCTCACAAGCCGAAGGATCCATTTCAGGAAACTCCTTCGCCGCCTCCAAAAGGCACTCATACCGCGGCAAATCTTTGAGGAGCAGAAAGGGCATGTTCAGGTGGAATTAAAATTATCAGGGAGCTGATAATTAGGGGGCTAATAATGATTGCAAGTCAGCGAATAAAATATTTTCCGGGTAAATTTTTATACGAAAAAGGGCCAAGTAGCCCGAAAGACACTTGGCCCAAATCGTTAGTTTTTAAAGTGATCGGGCAGCCGAGATCAAAGCCTCGGTGGTGATCCCAAGCTCTTTGAAGATAATCGGACCGGGCGCACTCAGCCCAAAACGGTCGATGCCGATGACCTTCCCTTGCGGGCCGACGTAGCGGTGCCAAAGCGGTGTAACGCCGGCCTCGATCGCCACACGGCGCGTGCAAGACGACGGCAGAACGCTTTCGCGATATTCCACCGGCTGGCTGTTGAAACGCTCCATCGAAGGCATTGAAACCACGCGCACACCGGCGCCGAGTTCCTTGGCTGCGGCCACCGCGAGATGCAGTTCGCTGCCGCTCGCGAGCAAAATGTGCGTCAACGGAGCGGTTTCGCGCACCGCCACGTAACCGCCCTTGAGCACGCCATTGCGGCGCGTCTCGGCCGGGATTTCGTTGAGCAACGGCACGGCCTGACGGCTGAGCGCGAGCAACGTCGGGCCTTCGGTGCGGGAAAGCGCCGCGGCATAAGCGCCGACGACTTCCTCGGCGTCGCCGGGACGGATAACTTCGAAGCCCGGAATCAAGCGCAGCGCGGAAACGGTTTCCACCGGCTGGTGCGTCGGGCCGTCTTCTCCCACACCGATCGAATCGTGCGTGTAGATATAGACAACGGGCAGCTTCGCCAAGGCGGCCAAGCGCATTGCCGGACGCGAATAGTCGGCAAACACCAGGAACGTCGCAACGCTCGGACGGAACAGCCCGTCGTAAGCAATACCGTTGGCGATTGAAGCCATCGCGTGTTCACGAATGCCGAAGCGAATGTTGCGGCCCGTGCGATTGGAGGCGTCGAAGTCCTTGTCCGCGGCGATGTAGTTGAGCGTCGAACCGTAAAGGTCCGCGCTGCCGCCGATCAGCAGAGGCATTTCTGCCGCGACCGGTTGGAGCACATCACGACCGGCTGCGCGTGTGCCGCCGTGTTTCACATCCGCCGGGAAAACCGGAACTGCGGCCAGAAGTTGTTCCGCCGTCGGAGCCTTGGCCGACGTATCGAGTTCCGCGGCCTTTTCCGGATTGGCCGCACGCCATGCTTTGTAGGTGCGCTGCCACTTGTTGGCGGCGCGAACGAGGCGCTTCTTTTGCTCCGCGAAATACGCGCGCACATCGTCGCTGACGTAAAAATGCTCGTCGGCAGGAAGACCGAGACCGGCGCGCGCGCCGTCGGCAAACTTCGCCCCACCCTCACCGTGGCCTTTGGCCGTGCCGGCAACTTCAGGGATGCCTTTGCCGATGACGGTTTTCGAAATGATGAGCTGCGGTTTACCGCTCTTGGCGCGACGGGCCTTCTTGACCGCCTTGACGACGGCGTCGATGTCGTGGCCGTCAATCGTCTGCACGTCCCAGCCGATGGCCTTGAAACGCGCGGCGATATTGAGGCTCTGAGTCTTGTCGGCCATCGCGTCGAGGGTAACGTCGTTGGCGTCGTAAATGAGAATCAGGTTGTCGAGCTGCTGGTGACCGGCGAACTCCATTGCTTCGAGCGCCACGCCTTCCTGCATACAACCGTCGCCCGCGAGACAGACTACGCGGTAGTCGAACAACGTGTGCTCTGCGGTGTTGAAGCGCGCCGCAGCCATCTTGCCCGCGACGGCCATGCCAACGGCATTCGCAATGCCCTGTCCGAGCGGACCGGTGGTGGACTCGACGCCGGGAGTTTCACGAAACTCCGGATGACCAGGCGTAATCGAGTGCAGCTGACGGAACGACTTCAAATCTTCCAGCGAAACTTCGTAGCCGCTGAGGTGCAGCCAGCTGTAAAGGAACATCGAGCCGTGGCCGGCGGAGAGCACAAAGCGGTCGCGATTGCGCCAACGCGGTTGCTCCGGGCAATGCACTAGCGCGCTGCCAAACAGCGCGGCGCCGACTTCGGCGGATCCCAACGGCAAGCCAAGATGGCCGGAATTGCACTTGTGCACGGCGTCGATGGCGAGACCGCGAGCTTGGTTGGCTGCTTTGGAGAGAATTTCAATCGGTAGGGTCATGAGAGTGGGCCGGCTAAAGTAGAGTATCTGAACTGGAACGTGAAAGCAGAATCTGGGCACAAAAAAGGCGAACCGTCAGGGTTCGCCTTTTGTAAGACACAAATAGACCGCAGGATCAGGCGGTGGTGCGCTTTTCCGCACGCAGTTCCTTAATCGCCATAGCCGCCTTGCCCTTGCGATCGCGCAAGTAGTAGAGGCGGGCGCGCATCGGCTCGGACTGGCGCTCGACTTCGATCTTAACGACGTTGGGCGATTGAACCGGGAAAACCTTCTCCACGCCTTCGCCGTAGCTGATGCGGCGGACGGTGAAGGATTCATTCATGCCGGCACCCTTGCGGGCGATGACGATACCGGCGAAAATCTGCACGCGCTCTTTGTCGCCTTCGCGCACCTTGGTGTGCACTTTGACACCATCGCCAACGCGGAACGAAGGAACGTCCTGCTTAATCTGAGCGGCGGTGATTTCTTTGATGATCGGGTTCATGGCTTTGAGTTTATTTAAGTAAATCGGGTCGGACCTGGCGGGTTTTTTCCTCCTGTCGCGCGGTTCGCCACTTCTCGATCTCGGTATGATTACCGGAGAGTAACACCTCCGGAACGGACATACCTCGATATTCCGCGGGACGCGTGTATTGAGGAAAGTCGAGCAACTTGCGGGTGAAACTTTCGTGCGTCAACGACTTTTCCTCGCCTAGCACGCCAGGAATGAAACGAGCCAGCGCATCGATCACAACCGCAGCGGCCAAAGTGCCGTTGGTCAGCACGTAATCACCGATGCTGATTTCCTCATCGATGATCGTGTCGCGGATACGCTGGTCGATGCCTTCGTAGTGGCCGCTCAGAAAAACCAAGTGCTGCTCTTTCGCCAAGGCCTCGGCCTTGGCCGCCGTATACGGCACGCCGTCCGGCGTCAGATAGATGCGTCGGCAACCGGGAGTTTGCACGGCCTCAATGGCCGCGAATACCGGTTCGCACTTCATCACCATCCCTGCCCCGCCGCCAAAGGGACGATCGTCCGTGGTGCGGTGCTTATCAGTAGCCCAATCGCGGATGTTACGAACGTTGATCTCCAACAATTTCGCCTCACGGGCGCGCCCCAGCATGCTCTCGGAAAGAAATCCGTCGAGCATCGCGGGAAACAGCGTGAGAACGTCGATACGCATGGGAAAGTTGTGCTTTAACCACCAATGGACACGAATGCACACCAATCCAGCCCAACGCGGGGCTCCAGATATTCGTGTGGATTCGTGTCCATTCGTGGTTAAAAAATCACTCTGAAAAAAACAAAGCCCCGACTTTCAGGTCGAGGCTTGATGTGAAGGCTCTGCGCCCTCTGCGATCTCTGTGTTAAACCCTCAGGCCTTGGCCGCGGCGGCCTTGCGGGCCTTCTTGATCATCGCGCCCATCGTGTCGGTGGGCTTGGCGCCCTTGGCGATCCAGTAGTCAACCCGGTCAAGATCCAGCTTCAGCTGGTCAGCCTTGTTGCGGGGAGCATAGGTGCCGAGGAATTCAACGGCAGCGCCATCGCGGCGGGAACGGGCCTCGGCTACAACCACGCGATAATGCGGGTTATGGATTGCGCCAACGCGGGTGAGACGGATTTTGAGTGCCATAGCAGAGAGATTGCGGAGCGTTACTTGATTTGAAAAGCCGTGAAGCACACCGGGCCATAAATGGCTTGTCAAGCCCCCAATGCCCCGGCTCTGTCTGACCGCTTATGAAAGCCGGAATCGTCGGTCTGCCCAATGTTGGCAAGTCCACCCTTTTCAACGCCCTCACCCGCTCCCGCAAGGCGGAAGCGGCCAATTATCCGTTTTGCACCATCGACCCGAACGTCGGTGTCGTGACCGTGCCGGACGAGCGCGCCTACGTGCTCCAGAAGATCGCTAAAACGCAGGTCGTCATTCCCGCCGCCATCGAGTTCGTCGATATCGCGGGTCTCGTTGCCGGCGCCTCCAAGGGCGAAGGTCTCGGCAATCAGTTCCTCGCCAACATCCGCGAAGTCGACGCCATCGTGCAAGTCGTGCGCTGCTTCGAAGATTCGGATGTCGTTCATACCATGGGCTCCGTCGATCCGGTGCGTGACATCGAAGTCATCACCACGGAACTCGTGCTGGCCGACCTCGACGCCGTAACCAAGCGCATCGAAAAAACGCAGAAGAAGGCCAAATCCGGCGACAAGGAAGCACAGGCCGAACTCGCTCTGCTTCAGAAACTCGAACCGCACCTCAACTCCGGCAAGACCGCCAACACGCTCGAACTGCACGACGACGAAAAGGCGCTGCTCAAACTGTTCCAACTTCTCACCGCCAAGCCGGTGCTGTTTGCCTGCAACGTCGCCGAGAGCGATCTCGCGACCTCCGAGCAAAATCCCTACGTGCAAAAGGTCGCCGAATACGTGCGCACGCACCACGACGCCGCCTATGTGCCGATCAGCGCCAAGATCGAATACGAGCTCATCGATCTCAGCCCGGAAGAAGCCAAGGAATTCCTAAAAGACCTCGGCGTCGATGACTCCGGTGTGTCGAATCTCATCCGCGCCAGCTACGATCTACTCGGCCTGCAGACTTACTTCACCGCCGGTGAAAAGGAAGTTCGCGCCTGGACTATCGTGAAAGGATGGAAAGCGCCGCAAGCCGCGGGCGTCATTCATACTGATTTCGAAAAAGGCTTCATCAAAGCCGAGGTCGTTTCCTACAACGATCTCGCCAGCCTCGGCAGCGTGGCCGCCGCGCGTGAAGCCGGCAAATATCGCCTCGAAGGCAAAGACTATGTCTTCCAAGACGGCGACGTCGCGCTCTTCCGCTTCAACAAATAAAGCGCACGTTCAATGCAACGCGCCGCCGGGTGTTTTCACATCGCGGCGCACTTTGATCGCCGTGCCCACGGCCAAGCGGATCCCCTGCTCCATTTGCGCGAGCTTCATCGCCGGTTTACCCTGTGATGGTAGCCACGGCACGTGGATGAATCCGCCGCGCACACGTCGCTGGTCGCGAAGTTCGTGCATGAGTCCGTAAAAGACGTGATTGCACACAAACGTGCCTGCTGTCTGCGAAACCTCCGAGGGAACTCCGACTGCACGCAGTTCTCGCACGATCGCCTTCACCGGCAGCGTTGACCAATACGCCGCAGGACCATCGCGCACAATCGACCTATCCAACGGCTGCGCGCCGGCATTGTCCGCGATGCACGCGTCATCGAGATTGATCGCCACGCGCTCCGGCGTAATCGCCGAACGTCCGCCGGCCTGACCGAGGCAAATCACGAGCTGCGGCTCATGCTTTCGGATCAACTGCTTCAGCTTTTGCACCGATACGCGAAACACACACGGCAAAACCGCGCCAATCACCTCGTGGCCTTCGCAGTGCCATCCGTTCAGCCGTAACGCGATTTCCGCAGACGGATTTTCCGCCGCGCCGCCAAATGCTTCGAATCCCGTAACCAGAACGGTTGCCATGCGGTTCATGCGTAAGCAGCGCCATTCTCGCAGCAATCCTCAAACCGTCAGCGGCTTTATTGAAATCTGTGCCGCCGCCAAAGCACGCCGCAATTCGCGCGCGAAATCCACTGCATGAACGCCGTCGCCGTGCAGGCAAATCGTGTCAGCCTGGAGCGCGATCTCATCGCCTTCGACGCTGCGGACTTTGCCCGTATGCAGCAGTCCGATCATTCGTTCCGCCGCCACTGCGGCATCATCCATCAACGCACGGCCATCAGTGCGCGCGACTAAAGTGCCATCGCGATGATAAGCGCGGTCGGCAAAGACTTCATGCGCCACACGCAATCCCGCACGCAGACCGGCCGCCGGCAATTCGCTGCCCGAAAGCCCAACCAAAATGAGACGCTCATCGCAGGCTTTGATCGCCGCCGCGATGGCATCAGCCGTCGTAACATCACGCGCCGCCAAGTTGTAGAGCGCGCCGTGCGGTTTAACGTGAGTTACACGCGCTCCGGCAGCCTGCGCGATTTTCATCAACGCATGCGTCTGCTCGCGCACCCACTGGCCAATTTGCACCGGCGAAGCCGCGAGTTCGCGCCGGCCAAAATGTTCACGATCCGGAAAACTCGGATGAGCACCGATTGCCACACCGTGACGCAACGCGAGTTCGACACTTTCACGCATCGTGGCCTCGTCGCCGGCATGCGCGCCGCCCGCGATGTTGGCCGAGGCGATAAGCGGCATTAACTCTCCATCATGCCCCGCGCCTTCGCCGAGATCGCAGTTCAAATCGATTATCTTCATCGGAATTTGTCGCGCAACCCTTGGCGCACCAATGAGAGTGTTCGTTCTTGTTCCCGCCAAAGCCGATGCGCCTCGGCGAGCTTAACCTTGGCAAATCGAACCATGTCGCCGGGTTTCAATTGAGCGAGCAGCGACATATCTGCGCGAATCACATGCGCGATGCGCGGATAGCCGCCGATGGTTTGCGCATCGGCGAGCAATACGATCGGTTCGCCATCCGGCGGCACCTGCACTGTGCCGGGCGACACCGCCGACGACACGAGTTCGGTTTGATTGATGCGGTGCAGTTTATGACCGCTCAAGCGCAGACCCATCCGATCCGATTGCGGCGTAACCTTAAACATCCCGCGACTGATGCCGCCTCTAAATTCGGAGGCATGCGTTCCCACCACAGTGCGCAGCACGGGTTCGGAAGAAATTACCGGCAAAATTTTCGGATCTATCGACCAGTTTCCCACAACCGTGCGCGTCACGGCGCGCAACGGCAGCACGTCATCCTTGCGCAACGCCCGGCCCTGCCATCCACCCAAACCACTGCGCAAATCCGTGCCGCGCCCGCCCAACACCACTGGCACATCAATACCACCCGAGATCGCCAGATACGTGCGGCAACCGTGCTTCGCCGCGCCGAATTTCAATCGCTCGCCTGCCTTCACAACATGCGGGCGATTCATGAGCACGCCGTCCATTTCCGCGCCGGTCGCAGCCACGAGCGTGTCGCATTGAAACTCCAATTCCGCGCCCACCAGCGTCATTTCCAAGCCCGCCGTGTTGGGTTCGTTGCCCACGAGCAAATTAGCCAGATGCAGCGCAAACGCATCCGCCGCGCCGCCCACCGGCAGGCCAAGATGACGCTGCCTCGGACGCCCCAAATCCTGCACCGTGGTCAGCATGCCGGGGTTGATGATTTTCAACGCCATGCCGCGAACTCCTCCGGTGTGATCGGTTTAAACTTCACGCGATCGCCTACTCGTAAAAGCGACGGCTCCGCTTGCGTCGCATCAAACAGCGACAACGGAGTCTGGCCGATGAGATTCCAGCCCCCCGGCGATTCCAACGGATACACTCCGGTCTGTTCTCCGCCTATGCCCACACTGCCTCGCAGCACGGTTTTGCGCGGCGTGCTGCGACGCGGCGTATGCAGTTTTGGCGGCAGGCCGATGAGATACGGAAAACCCGGCCGGAAACCAATCGCGCCGACGGTGTAGGTTATAGCGGCATGCAATTGCACCACTTGCCGCTCGGACAAACCGGCGTGCCGCGCCACTGTGATTAGATCCGGCCCATGTTCGCCACTGTAGCACACGGGAATGGTGATCGTCCGCGCTTTGACCACCGCGCGCGAAACCGTCCGTCCGGCCCTCTCCAACACTTCGCGACAAAACGCCTCATAATCAGCCACCCGCGCTAGATTATAAAACACCGTAAGCGAAGTGAACGCGGGCACCCACTCGATCGCGCCCGCTGGTGGATCCGCCTCCAACGCCGCGGCCGCCGCCCGGACTTTGGCGAGCGTTTCCACATTGGCAGGGCCGCCCCACTCAATCACCACGGCATCGTCGCCCAAGGCAGACAGTTCCATTTCGTCACTCTCTACGCCTCAGCCCACCGAGTGCAAGGCCCCAGCCTGTCACCTAATCCGTCCGACACGCCCGGCTGATACTTGGTCGGATAGGATTGAAGTTTTGCCCCAAAGCAGGATTGCTAATCGGTCATGCGTTTAATCCGCGCCAGTTCCATCGCCCTTGGCAGCGTTCTGCTGCTGGCCTCATGCCGTGAGGCCAAGGTCGAATCTTACCGAGTGCCCAAGGAAGCCATCCCGCCCTCGCCGCTTGATCTGGCGTCTGGAATGTCTGGATCGGACATGGCCTCCACCCCGGTGCCAACCGCCTCGGGCGCAGGTTTGACTTGGACCGCGCCGTCCAACTGGGCCGCTCAGCCCGGAACGCCGATGCGCAAAGCCGGCTACAAAATCGCCGCGGCCAACGGCACTGCCGAACTCACCGTCACGGCATTTCCTGGCGACGTCGGCGGCGATCTCGCCAACGTGAATCGCTGGCGCAATCAACTGCAATTGCCGCCGCTCTCGGCCGGCGAACTTCCCGCCTCCATCCAAACGGTCGCCACCGGAGCGATGGAGTTCAAGTTGACCGAAATCAACGGCGGCGCGCAAAGCACACTCTCCGCTTGGGTGATGCACGACGGCAGCTCGTGGTTCTTCAAACTAACCGGAGACACTTCCGTGGTCGCCGCTGAAAAGCCGGCGTTCCTCGCGTTCCTCCAAACCATCAAGGCGGAGTAAGCCATGAGCGAATACAGAAAAGCCTTCGTCGATTTCTTCACTTCGCTGAAGCTCACGGTCGTATTGCTGGCGCTTTCCATCGTGTTGGTTTTCTGGGCCACCATCGCGCAGGTGAAATTGGGCGTGTGGGGCGTGCAGGAACAGTTCTTCCAGACGTTCTTCGTGCTGCAAAAAATCCCCGGCACCGAGATTCCCGTGCCGGTGTTTCCCGGCGGCTACTTCATCGGCGGTCTACTGCTCATCAACCTGATCGCCACGCATATTCATCACTTCAAATTCACTTGGGGCAAATCCGGCATCCAGCTCACCCACCTCGGTTTGATCATTCTGCTACTCGGCGAACTTTTCACCGGACTCTGGCAAGAGGACTACTCGCTGAGGCTCGATGAAGGACAGACCAAGAATTACTCGGAGAGCTTCCGCGATCAGGAGCTCGCCATCATCGATACGACCAGTCCCGATTACGATGACGTCGTGGTAATTCCAGATAACGTCCTCGCCAAACGCGGCGAGGTGCAGCACCCCGCGCTCCCGTTCCGTGTCGTCATTCGTGAATTCTTTCCCAACGCCACGCCGCAAACGCGCGGCCAAGCGCCCAACGATGTCATTCCGCCGGTAACGATGGGCTTCGGCAAAGACTTCACCGTCGTGCCGCTGCCCCTCACCTATCGTCAGGACCAAGCCAATCTCTCCGCCGCCGTCGTCGAACTCATCGGCCCGCAAGGTTCGCTCGGCACGTGGCTACTCTCGGCGCATCCGTTCGTGCGCCCGCAGTCCTTCGAATACGATGGCCGCACGTTTGCGCTCTCGCTGCGCCACACCCGCAACTACAAGCCGTTCTCGCTTACGCTGCTCGAGCTGCGGCACGATGTTTATCCGGGCACCGAGATTCCGAAAAACTTCTCCAGCCGCGTGCGCTTGACCACGCCTGACGGTCACGAAGACCGCGAAGTGCTCATCTACATGAACAACCCGCTGCGTTACGCCGGGCTCACGTTCTACCAATATCAAATGGATAGCGCCAACGGCTACTCGGTCCTTCAAGTCGTGCGCAATCCGAGTTGGCTGCTCCCCTACATCTCCTGCGTTCTGATGATGCTCGGTCTGTCCATCCAGTTCGGCATCTCCCTCTTCCGCTTCATCGCCAAACGCCGCGCCGCCGCATGAAAAAAGTAATTCCGTTCATCGTCCTCGCCTTGGGCGCGCTCTGGGTGGCCAGCACGTTGACCACGCGCAAAACCTCCGCGTATGATTTGGAAGGATTCGGCCGCCTGCCCGTTCTCGCCAATGGCCGTATCAAGCCACTCGACACCGTGGCCCGCAGTTCGCTCCTGCAACTGCAAGGCCGCCAACGCGTCAAAATAGACGAGAAGAATTCGATCCAACCCATCGAATGGCTGGCCACCATCGGTTTCGACTCTGCCAAGGCCGATACCTATCCAACGTTCGAAATCATCCACCCCGACGTATTGGCGCTCTTCAAGCTCACGCCTGACGACGGCGAGAAGAGAAAGCGCTTCTCCTTCAACCAGCTCAAAGACGGCGTGCCTGAACTGATGCGCCAGTCGCAACTGGCCCAGCAGCTCGAAGCTCAGCAGCGCAGCCCGTTTCAACGCGCGGTAGTTCAGCTCCACGTCAACTTGAACCTCTATCACGAGCTCAAGCACACGTTCGTGATGCCCGACAGCGAGGACTTCCTCAACGAGCTGCTACGCTTCCAATCCATTCTACCGGAAGGCGTCGCGGCCATTCGCGCACGCCAGCAAGGCGAGGCGTATTCGGAAAACGCCTTCAATATGCTGATTTCCTTCGGCCAACGCTACGACGCCATGTCGGCCAGTTCGGGCATTCGTTTGATTCCGCCTTACGAAGTTGATCACGGTGACGACTCACACGATCACGACGGCCATGCGCACAACGAATGGCGCACCACTGGACAGGCGTTGTTGGAAACTTTCTCCAGTGGCGGCATCGATCCCAACGCGCTGGCTTACGCCGGTCTCGCCCATGCGTGGCGCGCGCAACAGCCGGAACAATTCAATCGCATCATCGAGCTCTACGGCGACCAACTGCACCAGTATTTCGCGAAGGAACTCAAGAAGACCGACATCGAAGCGCGCTTCAACAGCGCGCAGCCGTTCTACACCAGCATGGTTCTCTACATGCTGGCGTTCGTCGTCGCGATTGCGTCGTGGCTGAAATGGCCCGACACCTTGGGGCGCTCGGCGTTCTGGCTCACTCTGCTCGCGTTCGTCGTCACGACCGCCGGCATCGCCACGCGCATGTGGCTCGAAGGCCGCCCGCCCGTCACCAATCTCTATTCCTCAGCGCTCTTCGTCGGCTGGGGCGCGGTGCTGCTCTGCATCATCCTTGAATCGATTTTCAAGAACGCCGTCGGCAGTGTCGCTGCGGGACTCATCGGCTTCGGCACCTTGCTCATCGCGCACCACCTGTCTCTCAGCGGTGATACATTGGAAATGATGCGCGCGGTGCTCGACTCCAATTTCTGGTTGGCGACGCACGTCATCATTATCGCCATCGGCTATTCGGCCACCTTCCTCGCCGGCTTCCTCGCATTGATTTATATTTTACGTGGCCTGCTGACGACCTCGCTCGACAAGGCCACTGCTGATGCGCTATCGCGCATGGTTTACGGCATCGTTTGTTTCGCCACGCTATTCAGCCTCGTGGGCACCGTTCTTGGCGGCATCTGGGCCGATCAAAGCTGGGGCCGCTTCTGGGGCTGGGACCCGAAAGAAAACGGCGCGCTGATCATCGTGCTCTGGAACGCCATCTTCCTCCACGCGCGCTGGGGCGGCCTCGTTCGCCAACGCGGACTCATGTGTCTCGCCGTGTTCGGCAACATCGTGACCGGCTGGAGCTGGTTCGGCACCAATCTGCTCGGCATCGGCCTGCACAGCTACGGCTTTACCGAAAAGGGATTTTGGTGGCTCGTTTCCTTCGCTGTCAGCCAAGTCGCCATTATCGCCGCCGCCCAGCTTCCGCTGGAACGCTGGCGCAGCAAATTGCGCTGATCAAATCTGAGGGCGGGATTTCCAAATCCCGCCTTTATTATTTTCCGCCCAACAGTTCGCTCGCGTGTGCCAGTGCGCTCTTCGCGTTGCGATCGCCGAGCATCCGCGCGAGCTCGCCCAAGCGTGCTTTGCGGTCCGCTTGAATCGGCGTGATTTTCACCACAGCCCGCGACTGGCTCTGATCCTTCTCGACGACGAGATGGCACGTCGCTTGAGCGGCGACTTGGGGTAAATGTGTGACGCAGAGCACTTGGTGATTGCCTGCGATCTGCGCCATTTTCTGGCCGACCACGCTGCCGATTTCGCCGCCGACATTGGCGTCCACCTCGTCAAACACCAGCAGCGGCACGCCATCGAGATCGGCCAGCACCGTTTTGAGCGCGAGCATCACGCGCGCGAGCTCACCGCTCGACGCAATGCGATTCAAAGGCAGCGGCGCCTCGCCCACGTTAGGCGAGAACAGAAATTCGACGCCGCAATCCCCCAGCGGTCCCGGCTCATCCAACGGCACGATGCGGATCTGAAAATCGGACTTTGCAAAACCGAGCTGCGCAATTGTCTTGGCCGCGATACCCGCGAGATTCTTCGCCGCTTTTTCACGCTGCGTGCGCAACACTGCGGCATCCTTCTTGGCATCGCGCAACGCTTCCGCCGATTGCTTCTCCAATTTGGCCAGCGCGCCTTCGATGTCGCCCTGCTCTTCCAGCTGACGTCGCATGGCATCCCGCGCCTGAATCACCGCCGCGAGGTCGCCGCCATGCTTCCGTTTGAGGTCGAGCCAGGTATCCATGTTTTCCTGCAACTGCTGAGCTTGCTTAGGATCGAACTGGAGCTGGTCCATTAAGCCGGAGACTTCTTCCGCCACATCGCCCAACTCGACCGACAGGCTCGTGAGGCGCTCGGCCAACGCTGCGCTCTCTGGATCAAGAGCCTGCAATTCGTGCGCGTCGCGCAGCACCGCCGCCAGTCTCGTCTGCACACCTTCTTCGCCGGTTAATCCTTCTGACAAGCGCGCGGTCAATTCCGTCAACGCTTGTGTCTGGCTCATGCGTTGAAAATCGCGTTCGAGTCCGCCGATGAATTCCTCGGTCAGTTCCAACGCGTCCATCCGCGCGAGTTGATGCTGCCAGAACTCCAGCTGCGCAGGCGACAAGCGCGTCTCGTTGCGCAGGCGCTCTTGTTCCGTCTCAAGCTCCTGCCAACGGCGGTAAAGCGCTTGATATTTTTCAAGCTGCGCGCCGCAGCGTCCGTAAAGATCGAGCAACTCCAGCTGGCAGTTTTCTTTCAACAAGCGCCGCGGCTCGCTCGGTCCGTGAAAGTCCACCCACGCCTCGCCGATTTGTTGCAGCGCGTTCAACGTCGCGAGACTGCCGTTGACCGTGATCTTCGGCGCTTTGTCGCGCGGCAGGCTGCGTTTGAGAATCATCACACCATCTTCAGTCGGCGGCAGATCAAGTTCCTCGAGCAGCGCGTCCATGCGCTTGGGCTTGGCGAAATACAAACTGGCCTCGACTTCACAACTGTCCGCGCCTTGGCGGATGATGGTTTTATCAGCGCGTTGGCCCGACAACAGGCTCAGCGCACCCAGCAGGATGCTTTTACCCGCGCCTGTCTCGCCGGTGACTGCGGTAAATCCCGCTTCAAAGTCGAGCGCTACCTCTTCCAATAGGGCCAAATTGCGAATCCGCAGCGATTGCAGCATCCGCTCATACGGCATGAAATCCATTCGGGTTTCAAGCGAGGTATGCGCGTTTCACACACACAGACGCAGACTTAAATTTGTCGCTGTAATTTTTCTTGCACAAACGGCGCCAGCTCGTGCTTACTCTCCGACTCGTTTTTCCGGACCCTTAGCTCAGTTGGTTAGAGCGTTTCCTTGACATGGAAAAGGTCACTGGTTCGAGTCCAGTAGGGTCCACCATCCGAACCGCGCAAATCATTGATTGCGCGGTATTTTTATATCCGCTTAGCGAGCCACTCGCGCGCTTTTTCCCGGTCGGCGGCGATCTGCGTTTTCAGAGCTTCCACTCCCGCGAACTTCTGTTCCGCGCGGAGGAAATGGTGAAACGCCACACAGAGTTCGTCGCCTACCCCAAAGGAACAGTCGCCTAAAATATGAACCTCGAGCACAGGCCGACCATCGCCAGCGACGGTGGGCCGCACGCCATAGTTCGCGACTGCCGGCACAGGTGCCGACTGATCTTCGCGACTAACTGTCACGGCATACACACCAAGGCGCGGCTGATGCTCCGGATGCCAATCGAGATTGAGCGTGGGAAATCCGATTTTTCGCCCCAACTGCTGTCCGGGCACGACCACTCCGCGGGCAAAGAACGCATACCCGAGCATCGCATTGGCCGCTTCGATTTCGCCGGATTCCAACAGCGAGCGAATTCGCGTGCTGCTGATCGGCTCCTCATCAAGCCGGACGCGCGCGACACTGTGAACGCGAATGCCCAATCGCTCGCCTTCTGCCTGCAGCGTCGCCACGTCGCCCAATCGCCCGCGACCATACCGCCAGTTTTCGCCGACGTAAACCGCAGCCAACTCAGGCAAGCGCGCTTTCAGTCGCGCCAAAAATCCTTCGGCTTCCACGGCGGCAAAATCAGTTGTGAACGGTTCGGTGATCACCGCCGTCACTCCCAGACGAGCCAGCATGCGCGCCTTGTCCTCCGGTTGCATGAGCATGCGCACCGGCTCGGCGCCGGGCCGCAACACTACGCTCGGATGCGGCCAGAATGTCAGCACGCCTGCCACGCCGCGGTCCTTGGTGGCAGCTTCAACCGCCGGGCGAATCACCGCCTGATGGCCCAGATGCAACCCGTCAAACATCCCGATCGCCAAATGCAACGGGCCGCGCGGCAAAGCCGCTTCAACCAGTCCATTGAACTGCAGGATTGAGTTCACAACGCCACACTCGGGGCCGCTTCGTGAATGGGAATCAATCGTTGCTCGATTTCGCTGAGCGGCATTTCGAGCAGCGCATCCAAGGTCACGGCATCGGCAATGTTGAATTGGCCACTGGCCGTGCGGCGCAGGGCCGAAAGATGGCCGCCGCAGCCCAGTTTGTGGCCCAAATCGTGCGCAATCGTCCGCACATAGGTGCCTTTGCTGCAGCGCAGGATGAAATCCAAATGCGGCAAAGCAAAGCGCGTGAGTTCAAAGGACGAAACGCGAATAAAACGCGGCTCGCGCACGACATCCTCGCCTTTGCGCGCCATTTTGTAGAGCGGCACGCCGTCGATCTTGATCGCTGAATACATCGGCGGGGTCTGGTATTGGTCACCGAGAAAGCCCTTCATCGCCGTCTTGATTTGCTCTTCGGTAAACTCCGGCACCGGCCGCGTCTCCATCACCTGCCCTTCGGCATCCTGTGAATCGGTGATTTTGCCGAGTTCGATCGTGCCGGTGTATTCCTTGTCCAGACTGATGAGATATTGCGAAATTCGCGTGGCTTTGCCAACCAGCATCACGAGCAAGCCCGTGGCCATGGGGTCGAGCGTGCCGGCATGGCCGATCTTGCGCGTCTTTAATTTGCCGCGCAGGCGCGCAACGACGTCGTGCGACGTGTGATCCATCGGCTTATCCAGCAAAAGGACGCCGTTCAGTTCCTTGTTGTTTCCCGTCATGAATTGCTCGGGCCCGATTGCACCGCCGCCATTTGCGCAGTGATCGCAGCTACTAACGCCGGATAAAACTCCTGCATATCCATCTTGATGCTGAGTCCGGCCGCACAGGCGTGACCGCCACCGTTAAATTGTCCCGCGATGCGATCCACGCGATACTCCGGACTCTTCGCGCGCAGACTCGCCTTCACCGTGCCGTTGTCGCGCTCTTCGATCAGCACGCCAATTTCCACGCCGTCAATCGAGCGCGCATAATCCACCAAGCCTTCGGTGTCTTCTTGATCCGAACCCGTGGCCGCGAAAATTCCTTTCGGCAGCAGGCCGATGCAAACGCGGCCATCCTGCTCCAGCTTCAGCGACTGCAGAAACGTTTCCAAGAGGCGCAGCTTGCCGATCGATTCGCGCTCATAGAGCTCGAAACCCGCCTCCGCCGGACGCGCGCCGCAAGCCAACAATTCGGCCGCGAGCATGAAGGAGCGCCGCGATGTGGAATGAAAACGAAACTGTCCCGTGTCGGTCAGAATACCGGCATAAAGCGCTTGCGCCGCATCGGCATCAATCGTGAGTCCGAGATCGACAAAGATTCCGGCCAGAATCTCCGCCGTCGCCGCCGAATGCACATCGATGAAATCATGCTCCGCATAACCAACATTGGAGATGTGGTGATCAAACATCGCTAAAGGGCGCGGGAAAGCAGCGCTCAACCGCACGCCGCAGCGCGCTACATCGGCGCAGTCCACATAGATCGCCGTATATTCACCTGCTACCGGCAAAATTTCCTCAGCTGTCCTCATCCGGGTGTTGCGCGTGAGAAATTGTAAACGTCGCGGCACCGGATCGGCGTTAACGCACACGACATCCACGCCGCACGACGCGAGCACACGAGTCAGTGCGACTTGAGATCCGATGCAGTCGCCATCCGGCCGCGCGTGTCCCACCACGACCACTTTACGCTTTTTCAATTCGGGCAGCAGCACCCGGAAACGTTCACTCAATTCCGGATAAAACTGCTCCATCAGGATTCCTCCCCGGGAGGCGGATTTTCCAGTTCATCCAACAACTGCACGATACGCGTGCCGCGCCCGACGGAGTGATCGAGCACGTATTCCATCTTGGGCAGAAACTTGAGCACGATCCGGCGGCTGAGCTCGCGGCGAATATCCGCGGATTGCCTGCGCAGCCAACGCAGACGATCTGCCACGTGCTCATCATCGCCCACGATCGAAACGAAAACGCGCGCATCCCGCAAATCGGGCGCCACGCGAACTTCGGTCACGGTGAGGCTCACCGACTCCGCTTGATAATATTTGCGCAGGATGTCGCTCAATTCTCGCTGCAGGAGCACGTTTACACGTAAAGTGCGGTTACTCATGACGGCGAGAAGTTGAAGACAACGGACAAGGCGTCAGCTGGTTCACAGCGACGCTCTGACCTTTTGCACCTCATAGCACTCGATGACATCGCCCACCTCGTAGCCGTTGAAATCGTCGAGTTTGATACCGCATTCGAGGCCGGCGCGGACCTCGTTGGCATCGTCCTTGAAGCGTTTGAGCGTGCCGATGCGACCTTCGTGCACGATCTCCTTCTTGCGGCGCAGGCGAGCCAGCGCGTTGCGAGTGATCTTGCCGTCGGTAACCAAACAGCCGGCCACAAATCCCTTGGCCAACGGGAAGATCTGACGAACCTCCGCACCGCCGAGTTTGATTTCCTTGAGATCGGGCTCGAGCAAGTCGGCCATCATCTCGCGGACCTTGTCACCAAGTTCGTAAATGATATCGAAGGTCTCGATACGCACGCCGTGATGCTTGGCGAGCGGAACCACTCCGTTTTCCAACTTGGTATGGAAGCCGAGGATGACCGCCTTCGCCGCGCTCGCCATGAGCACGTCGTTCTTGGTCACGAGGCCCACGTCGGTGGCCACGATTTCGAGTGAAACCTTCGAGCTTTGGATGCCTTCCAGAATGTTCTGCAGGGCTTCTGTCGAACCATACACGTCGGTTTTGAGAATGACCTTAAGCGTCTTCGCCTGCGTAGCGGCGATATTGGCGAACAATTGCTCGACCGACACTTCCTTGGGCGCAGAGGCGGCCTGGGTAGCGATCTGTTTGAGGCGCAGTTGTTCTTCTTCCGCCAAACGTTCGGCTTCGCGCGGATTCTTCGCGGCCTTGAATGTAGCACCGCTTTCCGGCGTGCCGGACCAACCGATGACGCGCACCGGCGTCGAAGGCGGCGCCTCCTTCACATTGCGGCCTTGGTCGTCAAACATCGCGCGAACACGGGCATAATACGGTCCGCACACGATGGCATCGCCAACCTTCAAGGTGCCGCGCTGCACGATCACCGTAGCCATGGGGCCGCGGCCAAAATCGATTTCTGATTCAACAATGATACCGCTGGCCTCCGCCTTGGGATTGGCCTTCAGCTCGAGCATTTCCGCCTGAAGCGTGATCATCTCAAGCAGGGTATCGATGCCTTCGCCTTTGAGCGCGGACACCGGCACCGTCACGGTTTCACCGCCCCAGTCTTCCGGAGCGATGTTGCGCTGCTGCATCTGGTTTTTGACCTGATCAATGTTCGCACCTTTAACGTCGACCTTGTTGATGGCGACGATGAGTGCCACGCCGGCATTCTGCGCATGCTTCAATGCTTCGTCGGTCTGCGGCATGAAGCCGTCATCCGCCGCAACCACGAGGACGGCAACATCGGTGACGTTGGCGCCACGAGCGCGCATCTTGGTGAATGCAGCGTGACCAGGGGTATCGAGGAAAGTGATTTTCTGACCGTTGTGCTCGATCTGATACGCACCGATGTGCTGCGTAATGCCGCCAGCCTCGCCGGCAACGACGTTGGCCTTGCGAATACGGTCGAGCAGCGAGGTCTTTCCGTGGTCAACGTGACCGAGAATACAAACCACCGGCGGACGCGGCTCAAGGTTCTTCTGTTCCTCTGCCTCGGGATCGACCTTCTTCTTTTCCTTCTCCTGCTGCGGAGCGGGGTCGCCGCGGTGCTTGATATCAAGAATGAAGCCATGCTTTTCAGCCACGGCCACGGCCACAGCCTCCTCGATGGTCGAATTCATCGAAGCGAAACCACCCTGCTGATTCAGTTCTGAAATCAGCTTGAAGGGCTTCAAGCCCAACTCGGCCGCGAAATCGCGCACGATGATCGGCGGCTTGATGGTGATGACTTTGACCTCACCCGAAGGAGCCGGCGCAGGCGCAGCAGACGCAATCGCCGGCGGCAGCTTGGGCGCAGAAACAGCGGCAGGCACCGGCGGAGGTGGTGTCGGGGCAAAAGCAGCAGGACGCGGAACCGGCGGCGGCGTGGCCGGGGGAACTTTTACTGGCGCGGGCGCGGAAGCCGCGACTGGACGCGGCAACGGCGGAGCCTTCGGCGCAACACTCGGCGGCGGAGGTGGCACGGCCACCGGTTTCGGCGCAGGTGCCGCCGGTTTGGCGGTTTCGGCAGCCTTCTCAGCCTTTTCGCGTGCGATATCGCTCACGGTTTTCACAAATGCACCGGCAGGCAATTTCACCTGCGGCGCAGCTGACTCGACATCATCAGAAACCGGTTTGGCTTGAGGCTTTTCAGCCGCTGTCTCCGCACCGGCTTCGGGCTTTTGAAACTCCTGCACCAACGCGTCGGCCGAGATGTTGTCGATCGTGCTGGAGACGCTCTTTACGTCGAAATTGCGCTCCCGGAGCAGGGCCAACAATTGCTTGTTGTCCATGCCGATCTTCTTGGCGAGTTCGTGAATGCGGATGCTCATCAGTAATGGGTCGAGTGCTCTTGTCTGTGCTTAAGTGTTGCTGCGATGGGGTTATTATTGGGCCGCGACGCGGGCGATAATGTCCTTGGCCTGTTCGACGGTAAATCCGGCATCAACCAGATCGTCTTCTTCGACGCCTTCGAATGCGCCGGGCGAATTAATGCCCATCTCGACCAATTTGGCGGCAATGCCAGCATCCAATCCGAAAGTAGAAACGAGCAGATGGATGGCGGTTTGCACCGGATCATCACCCATGGCTTTGAATTCTTCAATATCGAGACGCCAGCCGATCAAGCGGGAGGTCAGGCGCGCATTCTGGCCCTTGCGACCAATCGCAACGGCGAGATCTTCCGTAGCCACTTTAAGCAAGATGCGGTGGCTGGCCTGATCGATGATGATGTCGCGGGGGACGGCTGGCTTGAGCGCTTCAATGACCATTTCGCGCGGATCGGAGAAGTAGCGAATGATGTCGATCTTCTCGCCGCCGAGTTCACGGACGATGGTTTTCACGCGAGCGCCACGAGCGCCGACGCACGCACCTACCGGATCCACCTTCGGATCCGTGCTGGTGACGGCAATCTTGGTGCGGTAACCGGGTTCGCGCGCAAAGGCCTCGATTTTTACCGTGCCATCAGCGATCTCGGTGACTTCGAGTTCAAACAAGCGGCGGACGAATTTCGGGCTGGCGCGGCTAAGAATGATCTCCGGACCACGCGGCGTGGAATCAATCGAGAGAAGCAGGCAGCGAATGCGCTCGCCGGGTTGGTATTCCTCGCCGGGAACCTGTTCACGCGAGCTCATGACCGCTTCGGCCTTGCCGAGATCGATGTAGAGATCGCCACGTTCGCGACGGCGGACGGTGCCCGTCACGACATTGCCAACTTGATCCTTAAAGTCGTCGTAAATGCGGTCTTTTTCGAACTGACGCAGGCGTTGCATCACCGCCTGACGGGCGGTCTGGGCCGCGATACGGCCGAGCGTGGAAGGATCGATTTCCTTCTCCACGATGTCGCCGATCTGCGCGTTGGGGCTGATGGCCTTGGCCTTTTCGATGTGAATTTCCGTCTTCGGATCACTGACCGAATCAACGACTTTGAGCAGGGCCCAAGCATGCATCTGACCATTGCGCTCATTGATCTGAATTTTGAGCTCCTGGCCTGAGTTAACTCCTTTTTGGGCGGCAGTTTTCAGAGCATTGGTAATCGTGGCGATCATGTCGGCACGACCGATCCCCTTCTCCTTCTCCATGTATTCCAGGACGGATAGTATTTCGCTGCTCATAAGTGTGTATAAATGGGAAAAAAAAAGCGGGCCGCAGGGCCCACTTTCAGAAAGTGAGTGATTAAAGAGGAAAAACGTTATTTTTTCAGTGCAGGACTGTCAAGTGCCCACACTACCCCGTATTAGCAACGGTTTACGACGTCTCCGCTTCCAATTCAAAGGTCCAATCAATCAGACCTTGAACGGCACCCTGGCAAAATGGCAAGACCGCCCGCCCAATTTCCGCCCGAGCGGGTTCAGCAAACCCGGGTAAATCCCCCGGCCACCAATGCCACCAAATTCCGGCCAAATCCCGGCTCGAACGGACCGACAATAGCGGCAACAGCGCATCGCAGACCATCGTATCCAAACGAGTGCCGCCAAGCGCGTCTCCGCAAATGTGCTGCGCGAGATGCGCCTTGATGCCGGATAATCCGCCGCTGCCACGCACCGTCCGCGTTGAATCGGTCAGCGCCGGCGCCGGCCAAGCCGCACCCGCTTCAACCAGCGCAGTCGGCCACTGCGGACATGCGGCCACCCATTGCGCATATTGCTGCAAACGGCGGCGCGGTTGATTGGCCGGACGCACCCCACCCCGCGCCCAATTGGCATGCTCTTCGATTAGCATCACCTCGATCGCTTCAGCTGAAACCGCCGGCCACTTCTCCAACTGATAGCGCGCCGCGAGATTCAGCATCGGCACACGATTGAAGCGATAGCCTAAAACTTCCATCGCCGTTTGGTGACACGCTTCATCAAAGCCCAAGCGCTCAATCCGCAATTTCGCATAGTGCACCTTGCGTCGCCACCGCCGCATCGCGCCATCCATCAAATGTTGCCGAATTTGCACCGGCTCCAATTCGCGCAAGGCATCGCGCAATTGGTCGCAACTCCGATTGGCCATCGTCTCCACCGCGTCCTCGGCGGCATACTCTTCCAAGTCATGCCGCAAGACCGGCAACAACACGACCACCGGGATTTCGCTGCCGTCACAGCCAATCGTCCGATGCGCAGCCGACGGTGGAAATAACACGACGTGCAGGCAAACGTCACTGTAGGCGCGATCCTCCGCGTGGCGATGTGCGATCCAATCATCCGCATACAAATGCAATTCCACGTCGCCCGTCTTGATCGCATCGCCAATCCGCACGCGCGCTTGGCGAAAATCCGGTCCCGCCAATCCGTTCCACTTGCCGCGATTCTCCAGTATCACCGGCCGGCCATCCAGTGTCGTCAGACGCCGACTATCAAAATCCCCGCGGTCCCATATCTTCTGCAGCAATCGTTCTGAAAACGTGAACGGTCCATACAACCCCTGCACTTCGGCAATCGTGTGGCTGGGGTCTGCTCCACTCATGTGCACACTCTGTCTCGCTCAAGAAAGCTGGACAAGCTCCCGTTTTCGCAAAACTTGAAGCCGCACGACCCGGTGAGGTGGCAGAGTGGTCTATTGCGGCGGTCTTGAAAACCGCTGAACCGAAAGGTTCCGGGGGTTCGAATCCCTCCCTCACCGCCATGCGTTCACACCGCGAAGAAGCAGCAAGCGCGCACGTCACATAGCATCACGCGCCGCGTAGAAAATCACGCGCCGCTTCGAACCCCGCCTTTTCGCGCGCGACTTCGCCGTTGATGTCCATGTCTTCAAGTTCGATCGAAACGTATCCTTGATAACCGGCATCGCGGAGCACACCGAGCAATTCGCTCCACGGCGCCGTGCCTTTCCCGGGAATCGTGTAACGCCACGTAACGCCGCCCCACGCGTAAGGTTCAGCCAAGACGCCATCCTGTTCATGACCGACTTCATATAGGCGTTCGGTATCCACCCAAGTATCCTTGCCGTGCACGTGCACAACTTGCGGCGCAAACTCGCGCACAAAACGCAGCGGATCGATTCCCATGCGAATCAAGTGCGATGGATCGTAATTGATGCCAAAGTGCGGCGAGTTCATCTCCCGCAAAAACGCGCGATACGATTCGGGATTGCAGCAATGGGCGTTGCAGCCTGGCCAGCCTTCAATCGCGATGCGTGTATTCGTCTCGCGCAAAACATCGCGGAGCTGCCCGTAGCTTTCGACCATGTAGCGAAACGTTTCGCGGCGTGGCAGAGTGACATCCTCTGCTAACATCACCACAAAATGGATACGCCCGCCACGCGACGCCGTATCGCGCACGGCTTGCTGTGCGAGTGCCACGGTTTCGCGGCGTTTGCCTGCGTCAGCGGACAACATGCCCGTCCATTCGCGCTCGAACAAATCGATCGTGCCCACGGGCACGCCCGCTTGACGCCAATCAGCGATGGTTGCGCGCTGATTCGCAAAAATATCGACGCAAGCAAAGCCGGCAGCTTGGGCCCAAGTGGCAGTTTCGGTCAGCGGCCGCTCGGCCAAGGGACCAGTCAAACGCAGACCAATCGAAAAATCACCAGTGCGGGTGCGCGCATGCTTAGCATTCATCAGGGGTAAGGGGTTGATACGAAAGGTCAGGATTCGTGAATGGAGTGCCGACGCGTGTCGAGCCGCATCATTTACTTTGCTTGCGTCCCAACCTCACGCGCATCTCGCGCGGCGAAAGCCGGAAGTGCCGGCGAAATAATTTGGACAATTGATATTCGTCACCTAGTCCGACCGCTGGCGCGATTGCCTTCACGGGCAACCCGGTGGACAGCATCAGCGTGCGGGCTTGATTGAGCCGCATGCGTTGCAATTCGCGCATCGGCGTAGTGCCGCTCAAGCGCCGGAATTTGCGCACGAACGCGAATTTGCTCAGGCCGCAATATCGCGCAAGATCGTCCAAGTTAATCCGCTCCGTTAACCGTTGCTGCATATATCGACGCAAATCCACGAGCCACGGATCAACCGGCGTAGCGCCCAAGCGCCGCGTCTCGTTGATCAACGCGCGCAACAGCGGCGTCTGCTTTTCCGTCGGCACGCCGGCGCGATGATCGCGCACCAGCCACGCCGCCATTTGGCGCACTCGCCCATCCGCGTCGCGCAATCGAATCGGGAAATGTTTCAAAGCGGATTCTTCCGCCTCGAATACGAGGAAAAACGTATTCACCGGCGCGGCATCGTCCGAAACTTCCTTGTGCACATGACCGGCGCGGTAAAGCAGCAAGTCGCCGGCTTCGGCTACGAGGGTCTGGCCCTCAATCTCCAATCGTATTCTGCCGTCCAGCACGACGATGAGCTCATGCACCTGGTGCGAATGTGGCGGCATCTGCCAGCCGCGTTGTGGTTTCACTTCTCCCCCGCTAAGGAATACCGGCTCCGTCTTATGCATGGGCAATTTCTGACAAGTCTTGGCAATCGGCGCCATTCACGCGAGCTCCGATTCCTGTTACCTTTAGCGCATATGTCCCCAAAGAGAGTCCGTATTGCTTTCGCCGGTGTCGGCGGCATGGGCCAGGCTGCCCATCTCCGTAATTACGCTACGCTGCAGGATGATTGTGAAATCGTCGCGCTTGCAGAAATGCGTCCCAAGCTCGCCCAAGCCGTCGCGACGAAATACGGCGTGTCGAAGGTTTACTCCGACATCGCCGACATGCTCGCCCACGAAAAAGTCGACGGCATCGTCGCTTCGCAGCCGTTTTGGCGGCACGGCATTCTCGTTCCCGAGATCGCCAAATCCAAAGTGCCGGTTTTCACGGAAAAGCCCATTGCAGCGTCCTACGCCGTCGGCGAACGCATCATTGAATCAGTCGCGAAAAGCGGCACGTGGCACATGGTCGGTTATCACAAACGCAGCGACCCCGCCACCGAGCTCGCCTACAAAACCATCCAAGAGCTCAAGGCCTCTGGTGAACTCGGCAAGATGACCTACGTGCGCATTTCGATGCCGCCAGGTGATTGGATCGCCAATGGTTGGACGCAGAACATCAACACCGATGATCCGATGCCCAATCTCGAGATCGACCCAAAGCCCGCCGACATGGACGAGGCCACGACCAAGGACTACGAGGCATTCGTCAATTACTACATTCACCAAGTGAATTTGATGCGGTTCCTCGTCGGCGAATCCTACAAGGTCACCTACGCCGATCCCGCCAAAGTGCTCCTCGTCGCGCATTCGCAAAGCGGCATCCCCTGCACACTCGAAATGGCTGCCTATCAGACCACGCTCGATTGGCAGGAAACCGCACTCGTCGCCTTTGAAAAAGGCTACGTGAAACTCTCGCTCCCCGCCCCCCTCGCCTTCAATCGCGCCGGCACGGTGGAAGTCCTCAAAGACCCGGGCAATGGCGTCACACCCACCACGATTATTCCGCAACTGCCGTGGGTTCACGCCATGCGCAACCAAGCGTTGAACTTCATCAAAGCCATCCGCGGCGAACAACCGGCCCCATGCTTGGCACCGGAAGCCCTCGAAGACCTGCGCGTCGCCCGCGATTACATTCGCCTGTTGAAGGGAGTCTGACCCATGGCCCTGCACTTTCGCAAAATCATGCTCTCGGCCGAGCGCTACGAATCGGCCGGTGTTTTCGACGTCAACGGTGACGGTATCCCCGACATTGTGAGCGGTGCTTTCTGGTATGAAGGCCCCGATTTCAAGAAGCAGCACAAGATCGGCAACGTGCCCGCCTTCGACGAATACTACGACGACTTCTCGACCATCCCGATGGACATCAACGGCGATGGCCGGCTCGATTTCATCACTGGCGGCTGGTGGGGCGAGAC
>Ga0207868_1000686_pt1 | contig 31485 bp, 30 predicted proteins | sample Passage237B_FD_187370 | JGI IMG/M metagenome (GOLD analysis project Ga0207868, IMG submission 187370) | Cellulose adapted compost microbial communities from Newby Island Compost Facility, Milpitas, CA, USA - Passage2 37B (SPAdes) (version 3) ... | reverse complement strand
GAGGCCGCCGACGGCGCGCTGCGGCAGGCGCTGGTCAATCTCGAGTCGGTTGCCGCCCCCGCCGGCGAGATGGACGTCGTGCTCGGCCCCGGCTGGCCGGGCGTGATGCTGCACGAGGCGGTCGGCCACGGGCTCGAGGGCGATTTCAACCGCAAGAAGACCTCGGCCTTCGCTGGCCTGATGGGCCAGCAGGTCGCGGCCAAGGGCGTCACCGTGGTGGACGACGGCACCATCGCCGCGCGCCGCGGCTCGCTGTCAATCGACGACGAGGGTACGCCAACCAACCGCACCGTGCTGATCGAGGACGGCATTCTGGTCGGCTACATGCAGGACCGCCAGAACGCCCGGCTGATGAACATGAAGCCGACCGGCAACGGCCGCCGCCAGAGCTACGCCCACGTGCCGATGCCGCGCATGACCAACACCTACATGCTGGCGGGCGACCGCAATCCGGCGGAGATCATCGCCTCGGTGAAGAACGGCATCTATGCCGTCAACTTCGGCGGCGGTCAGGTCGATATCACCTCGGGCAAGTATGTATTCCAGTGCACCGAGGCCTATCGCATCGAGAACGGCAAGGTGGGCGCGCCGCTGAAAGGCGTGATGCTGATCGGCAACGGCCCGACCGACCTCAACCGCATCACCATGATCGGCAACGACCTCCAGCTCGATGCGGGCATCGGCACCTGCGGCAAGAACGGTCAGGGCGTGCCGGTCGGCGTCGGCCAGCCGACGCTGCGGATGGACGCGATCACCGTCGGCGGCACGGGCTGATCAAGAACGAGCGCAGACCCCGTTCAAGTCGAATTGGGTCACGCATAGGCCGATTCCATCGTCATGCCCGGCTTTATGCCGGGCATCCACGTCTTAACGGCTGCTCAGCAAACCAAGACGTGGATGGCCGGGACATAGGCGTTCGGAAGAACGCCGTTCTTCGAACGGCTATGCCCGGCCATGACGGAGAATGGGTATCCGTGATCCTCCAACGTGATCGGGCCGTGTTTCAGCGCACCACGCCGGAGATACAGCACGGGCTGCGCCGCGGCGGCTTGATCTGGCTCTTGAGGAAGCAGCGCGGCTCGCGGCCGCCGTAGCCGGCCCGCGCAAAAGTCCAGGCCCGGCATCTACTGTCGGCGTCGCAGGCGCGGCGGCAGGCATCGCCGCCCTGGTCGGCCTTGAGGCTGAAATCGCGCAGGTCACCGCCGACGCGGTCGATCGACATCTCCAGCGTCTGCGTGCGGCTCTCGACCACGCCGGCGCCGCGCACGCCGGACACGCAGCAGGCATCGCTGGTCCGCTTCGGCACGCCGGTCTTGAGGCGGCATACCGCGCCGCCGGGCTGTGCCGGATAGCTGAAGCTCCAGGCCCGGCAGCGGCGGTCGCGTTCGCAGATCATGGCGCACTCCGCCGGATCGCCCGAATCCAGCGCGAGGCGCTTGTAGTCGCCGCCCGGCCGGTCGAAACCGACCTGCGCCAATGCCTCCGGCGGCGTCACAAACGCCCCGAGCATCACTGCGGCAACAATGATCAGCCAGACCTTGCGCATCCCCGACGGCTCTCGATGCAGGACGGCGCCACCGCACGCCTCTCCCGTTGGTCAGTCTGCCGCCGCCGTCCTGTATGCCGGGTGAACGCGAAACCGAGACGCCGGCGTCAGAGCGCGTAGTCGGCATAGGCCGGCTCGACCGAGCCGCCCCAGACGCCGTGGAACTTCTCCAGCATCTCTTCAGCCGGAGTGCGGCCTTCATCGAGCGTACGCGCGAGCGGCGCGAGATGATAGCTCTCGTCGCGCCCCATATGGTCGCAGCGGCCGCGGCGACGCAGGCCGGCCTCGGCCAGCGCCAGGCAGTCGCGCGCGATCTCCGCGACCGAGCGATTGCCGATACGCGCCTTGAGCGCGAGCCGTGGCACGTCATCGCGCAGCGCCTGCCGCTCAGTGGCGCTCCAGTGGCGCACCAGATCCCAGGCGCCATCGAGGCTCGCCTGATCGTACAGAAGCCCGACCCAGAACGCCGGCAGTGCCGACAGCCGCTCCCACGGCACGTTGTCGGCGCCGCGCATCTCGAGGTAGCGCTTCAGCCTGACCTCGGGAAAGATCGTCGAGAGATGGTTGGCCCAGTCCGACAGCGTCGGCTGCTCGCCCGGCAGATGCGGGTTGCGCCCTGCGAAGAAATCGCGGAACGAGGAGCCCGACACGTCGATGTAGCTCTCGCCGCGCTTGACGAAATACATCGGCACGTCGAGCGCGTAATCGACCCAGCGCTCGAACCCCATGCCGTCCTCGAACGCCCACGGCAGCATCCCGGTGCGGTCGGCATCGGTATTGCGCCAGATCTCCGAGCGGAACGACAGAAAACCGTTCGGCTTGCCTTCGGTGAACGGCGAGTTGGCGAACAGCGCGGTCGCGACCGGCTGCAACGCCAGCGCCACCCGCAGCTTCCTGACCATGTCGGCTTCGGACGAGAAGTCGAGATTGGCCTGCACCGTGCAGGTGCGATACATCATGTCGAGGCCGAGCGTGCCGACCTTGGGCATGTAGCGCGTCATGATGCCGTAGCGGCCCTTGGGCATCGCCGGTATCTCGGCGCGCGACCACGACGGCGTCATGCCGAGGCCGAGGAAGCCGATCCCGAGCGGCCTCGCCACCTCGCGGACCTGGGCGAGATGCGCGGTCAGTTCGGCCCGCGTCTGATGCACGGTCTCGATCGGCGCGCCGGACAGTTCGAACTGCCCGCCCGGTTCGAGCGAAATGGCGCCGCCGCCGGTGACGTCGTAGAGCCCGATGATGTTGTCGTTCTCGACGATCGCCTCCCAGCCGAGCAGAAGCTGCATGCCCTCCAGCAGCGCGCCGATGCCGCGCGGGCCCGCATAAGGCACCGGACGATGGCCGGCGAGCGTGAACGGCGTCTTTTCGTGCTCGGTGCCGATGCGGAAGTCGGCGGCCGGCTTGCAGCCCGCTTCCAGCCACGCAACCAGTTCGTCGCGCGACGTGAGGGGCGTCATATCGATCTGGTCACGCGCCATGGACGATCCGGGATAGGCGCGCGGCCGGCGGGCACGCGTGCAGGCGGGGGTGCCGGCCGCTGCGCGAGACGAGCGGCGGCGGGCGGGTGGGGAAAGGCGTCATCGCACCGGCGCAGCGTCTCGCAGCGGGGCCGGTGGCGCTCCATCGCAGGAGCAGCCGAGCCGGTCAAGCAGGCCGCTCAGCGTCGCCGCGTCGGCGTCCGACAGTTTTGAGCCGATATGGCGCTCGATGGCCGCGGCGTAGGCGCTCCACATGCTTTTCTGCAACTCGCGCCCGGCCTGGGTGATCTCGACGTACTGGCCGCGCTTGTCGCGCTTGCATTCGCGGCGCACCGCCAGCCCCTCCTCGACCAGCCGGTCGATCAGGCGCGAGGTCGAATACTGCGGAATCAGCATCTGCCGCTCGAGCTCGACCGGCCGCATCTCGCCGCCTTCGGCCCGCGACAGTTCGAACAGCGCATCGTACCAGGCCAGCGGCGGGAAGCCGGCTTTCTTCAAATCCTGCTCGACGGCGCCGAGCACCCGGCTCTGGACCCGCATCAGGCGGCTCCACACCTCGGTAGCCTCCGGCGACGGCTTGCGTTTCATGGCGTCATCCCCGCGTGCAGCGCAGAGCTTACCCCAGCTAATGCACTTGCATCAATCTTGACTATGCCGTGCCGGCGCTTTTAGTCGCATGATCCCGTCCCGGTCCCACGGCCGTACGGTCGGCGACCGCAACCGAAGGAACGTGCCATCATGAAGCTCTATTACTCGCCGGGCGCCTGCTCGCTGTCGCCTCACATCGCGCTGCTGGAAGCCGGGATCCCGCACGACACCGTCAAGGTCGACCTCAAGGCCAAGAAGCTTGCCGACGGCGGCGATTTCCTGAAGGTCAACCCGAAGGGCCAGGTGCCGGTGCTGGTGCTCGACGACGGCGAGCAGTTGACCGAAGGCCCGGTGATCGTGCAGGCCATCGCCGACAAGGCCGCCGACAAGAAGCTCGCCCCACCCTGCGGCAGCATGGAGCGCTATCATTTGCAGGAATGGCTCAACTTCCTGACCAGCGAACTGCACAAGAACTTCAGCCCGCTGTTCCAGCCGGCCTTGAGTGACGATGCAAAAGGGTTTTTCCGCGACCGCCTCGCCGGCAAGTTCAAGTACGTGGACGAGAAGCTCGCCGGCAAGGACTACCTGATGGGCACCTTCAGCGTCGCCGACGGCTATCTCTACGTCATGCTGCGCTGGGCCGACGGCATGAAGCTCGACCTGTCGGCGCTAAAAAATCTCGCCGCCTACAAGGCGCGCATGGCGGCGCGGCCGAAGGTTCAGGAAGCGCTGAAGAGCGAGGGGCTGGCGTAAGCACCCTGCACCGTCATGGCCGGCCCGGCGCATCCCGGTCACGCCGGCCCCGCACCCTTTGCCGTCACCCGCGGGCCTGACCCGCGGGTCCATCTTTCAAGGATGGATGCCCGGATCAAGTCCGGGCATGACGACTGAAACATGAATCCGGGCTAACCCGGCGTTTCCTCGTCGTCGTCGCGGCCGGGGATGACGTAGCGGCCCGACAGCCAGCGATGAAGATCGACGTCGCGGCAGCGCTCGGAGCAGAACGGCCACGCCTCGCGCGTCGCCGGCTTGCCGCACACCGGACAGGGCCGGACGCGGCGCGGGCGTTCGTCCGCGCTGCCCTTGCCTTCAGGCGGCATCGCACCAGCCCTCGCGGATCGGAAAGCCCTCGCCACCAAGCAGCGACACCGTCTCGTAGAGCGGCAGCCCGACCACGTTGGTGTAGGAGCCGACCAGTTTGACCACGAACGAGCCGGCGATGCCCTGCACGGCATAGCCGCCGGCCTTGCCGCGCCACTCGCCAGTCGCCAGATAGCCGCGGATATCCTCGTCGTTGAGCCGCTTGAAGCGCACGCGCGTCTCCACCAGCCGCTGGCGGAACGCCGCCTTCGGCGTCACCAGCACGATCCCGGTATAGACGCGGTGATTGCGTCCCGACAGAAGCCGCAGGCATTGCTCGGCTTCGGTCTCCAGTTCCGCCTTGGGCAGGATGCGGCGGCCGACCGCCACCACGGTGTCGGCGGCGAGGATGAAGGCGCCGTTGAGATCGTCGTCGCGCCGAACCGCTTCGAGCGCCGCCGTGGCCTTGGCATGGGCGAGGCGGGTGGCGCAGGCGCGCGGCAGTTCGCCCCGCGTCGGGGTCTCGTCGAGATCGACCGGGCGCAGCGCGTCGGCGGCGATGCCGGCCTGGTTGAGCAAAGCGAGACGGCGCGGCGAGGCCGAGGCGAGAACGAGTTTCGGACGGAGCGACATGACCTACTTGAGCGATGAGGCGATGGCACGGGTGTAGCCGAACGCACACCGCCTCACAACCGCGCAAGCCGGCTGGCGGCGGCGTTACTCGTTGCCGAGCCGACCCCTCGCGAAGCGCTCGTGGATGCGTTCCGACAGGCTGTCGAGCACCTCGCGGTAGGCGGCCAGCCGCTGCGCGCGGGTATCGCCGACATCGACCGGGTCGGGCGTCGGCCAGTATTCGACCTCGGCGGCGATGGTGCGCGTCAGTTCCAGCGCCTTGTGGTGCGCCTCCGGCGACAGCGTGACGATCAGGTCGAAGTTGAGCCCCTCCCAGTCCTCCAGCTCCTCGAAGGTGATCGGCCGGTGGTGCGAGAGGTCGTAGCCGATCTCGGCCATCACGCTCACCGCGAACGGGTCGAGCTCGCCCTTGCGCACGCCGGCGGAGCGCACATAGAGCGTATCCGGGTACATCCGCTGCAACAGGCTCGCCGCCATCGGCGAGCGCACGCTGTTGAGACCGCATGCGAACAGCACGGATTGCGGGGCGCGCTCGCGCGGGGGCGCCGCCATCCGCGCTCAGCCCTTCCAGTGCAGGACGGAAATCAGCGTGAACAGCCGCCGCGCGGTTTCGAAATCGACGCGCACCTTGCCGTTCAGCCGCTCCATCAGCGTGCGCGAGCCCTCGTCATGGATGCCGCGCCGGCCCATGTCGATGGCCTCGATGCGGTCCGGCGTCGCGGTGCGGATCGCCTCGTAGTAGCTGTCGCAGATCATGAAGTAGTCCTTCACGATGCGCCGGAACGGCGTCAGCGACAACAGGTGCGCGACCACCGGTTCGCCGTTCTCGCGGCGGATGTCGAACATCAGCCGGCTGCCGGTGATGGCGATGTGCAGCGTATAGGGGCCGGCGTCGGCGCCTTCCGGCGCGAACAGGTTCTGCTCGATCAGGTCGTAGATCGCGATTGCGCGCTCGTGCTCGATGTCCGGCCCCGTACGGCCGATCGAGTCCTCATCGAGGATGACCGCCGTGATGCGGTTCTTGGCGTCGTCCCTGGGCGGCAGCTTGCTCATCGCAGGTTGAGGCGCACTCCGACCGAGCGCGCATGAGCCTCCAGCCCCTCCGCCCGGCCGAGCGTGATGGCGGCCGGCCCCAGCGCGCGCAGTTGCTCCGGGCCGCACTTCAGGATCGACGTTCGCTTCATGAAGTCAAGCACGCCGAGCCCGGAGGAAAACCGCGCCGAGCGCGCCGTCGGCAGCACATGGTTGGAGCCGCCGACATAGTCGCCGATCGCTTCCGGGGTGTGGGGCCCGAGGAAGATGGCGCCGGCGTTGCGGATGCGCGCGGCAAACGCCTCCGGGTCGGCGGTGACGATCTCGAGGTGCTCGGCGGCAATGCGGTCGGCAAGGGCGACCGCGGCATCGAGACGGTCCACCAGCACGATGGCGCCATAGGTCTCCCACGAGGCGCGTGCGATCTCGGCGCGCGGCAGCGTGGCGAGCTGCGCGGTCACCGCCTGCTCGACCTCGGCGGCGAGCCGCGCGCTGTCGGTGATCAGGATCGCCTGCGCGTTGGCGTCGTGCTCGGCCTGCGCCAGGAGGTCGGCGGCGATCCAGCCGGCATTGGCCTCATCGTCGGCGATCACCAGCACCTCGGAGGGACCGGCGATCATGTCGATGCCGACTTTGCCGAACACCAGCCGCTTGGCGGCGGCGACATAGGCGTTGCCGGGCCCGACGATTTTTGCGACGGGGGCGATGGTGGCGGTGCCGTGGGCCAGCGCCGCGATCGCCTGCGCGCCGCCGACGCGGTAGATCTCATCGACCCCGGCCAGCTTGGCCGCCGCCAGCACCAGCGGATTGACGGCGCCGTCCGGCGTCGGCACCACCATGACGATGCGGTCGACGCCGGCCACCTTGGCCGGCACCGCGTTCATCAGCACCGAGGACGGATAGGCGGCGGTGCCGCCGGGAACATACAGGCCGACCGCCTCGACCGCGCTCCAGCGCCAGCCCAGTTCGACGCCCTGCGCATCGGTGAAGCGCTCGTCGCGCGGCAACTGTCGGCGGTGGAAGGCTTCGATGCGCTCGCGCGCCAGCCGCAGGGCGTCGAGCGTCGCGGCATCGCAGGCGGCGGCCGCCGCCGCGATCTCGGCGGTGGTGAAGCGCAAGGTCGCGGCATCGACGGCGAAGCGATCGAACTTGCGCGTCGCCTCGATCAGCGCCGCGTCGCCGCGCGCGGCAACATCATCGACGATTGCCCGCGCCGCCGCCTCGATATCGCGCGCGGCCTCGCGCTTGGCGCCCAGAAACGCGGCAAAACGGTCGGCGAAATCGGCGCTGCGGCTGTCGAGGCGAATGGGCATGGAGGCGGTCCGGTTGCAAGCCTGCTCAATGGCGCGCGGCCCCCCGGCCGTCAACCCCGGAGGGCTGCCCCCTGGAAAGGGCCGCCCCCAAGGCGGCGCAGCATGAAAAGGGCGGCGCAGCATGAAAAGGGCGGCGCAGCATGAAAAGGCGGCGCGGCACGAACGGCTCAGGGCGACGGCACTGTCTCGTTCGCCTCGAGGTCGGCCAGTTCGCACTCGACGCATTCGACATCGAGCCTGAGCGCCGCGCCGCTGGAGAACAGGAGGAACGCGCTGCCACCGGGGGCCGCGGTCTGATGAAACTCGATGCCGATCAGGTAGAGTTCGGCATCCCTGGCCGCCGGATCGATGTCCCGCGCCTGGCACGCCAGCACGCGGTCGAACCGCAGCGCCGCAGCGAGCCGGCGCGGCGACAGGGCGCCATCCAGCGCCTGATCCCAATCGAGCCGGCGCAGGCCGATCACCAGCCGCTTTTCCGGCGCGCGCCACAGGATGTCGGCGGCACGCACCTCGGCATCCTGCAGGTGGGCGGAAATGACGGCGAGGTCGTCGGCATCAAGCGCGATCAGGCGATGGCGGTGCGGCGGCGGGGACATGGTGCACTCATCCGGTGATGCGCTCGATCACCGCGCCGCAGCCGGACAGTTTTTCTTCCAGCCGCTCGAAGCCGCGGTCGAGGTGGTAGATGCGGTTGACCATGGTCTCGCCCTCGGCGGCAAGGCCGGCGATCACCAGCGACACCGAGGCGCGCAGGTCGGTGGCCATCACCGGCGCGCCGCGCAAGGCTTCGACACCGTGGATGGTCGCGGTCTCGCCGTCGAGCTGGATACGCGCGCCGAACCGCGCCAGCTCCTGAACGTGCATGAAGCGGTTCTCGAAAATCGTCTCGGTGATGTGCGAGGTGCCGCGCGCACGCGACATCAGCGCCATCAGCTGCGCCTGCAGGTCGGTGGGAAAGCCGGGGAACGGCGCGGTCGTGACCTCGACCGGCGCGATGCCGCTGCCGTTGCGGGCGATGCGGATGCCTTCGTTGGTCGGCGTCACGGTGGCGCCGGCCTCGACCAGCACGTCGAGCGCCGCCTGCAACAGTTCCGGCCGCGCGCCGGCGAGCATGACGTCGCCGCCGGTCATCGCCACCGCCATCGCATAGGTGCCGGTCTCGATGCGGTCCGGCAGCACGGTGTGGCGCGCGCCGCCAAGCCGCGCCACGCCCTCGACAACGATGCGCGAGGTGCCGGCGCCGGCGATCCGCGCACCCATCTTGTTGAGGCAGTCGGCGACATCGACGATTTCCGGCTCGCGCGCGGCGTTGTCGATGACGGTGGTGCCGCGCGCCAGCGTCGCCGCCATCAGCGCGACGTGGGTGCCGCTGACGGTGACCTTCGGAAATGCGATCTCCGCACCGCGCAAGCCGCCAGGCGCCCGCGCCAGTACATAGCCGCCGTCGATGGCGATCGCGGCGCCCAGCTTCTCCAGCGCCATGATCAACAGGTCCACCGGCCGCGTGCCGATGGCGCAGCCGCCGGGCAGCGACACTCTGGCCTCGCCCATGCGCGCGATCAGCGGCGCGATCACCCAGAAGCTCGCCCGCATCTTCGACACGAGTTCGTACGGCGCGGTGGTGTCGATGATGTTCTTTGCCGAGATGTGCAGGGTCTGGCCCTGATACTCGCTGTCGCCGGCGCGCTTGCCGGCAGCCATGATATCGACGCCGTGGTTGCCGAGAATGCGCTGGAGCTGCGCCACGTCGGCGAGCCGCGGCACGTTGTCGAGGATCAGCGTCTCGTCGGTGAGCAGGCTCGCGGTCATCAGCGGCAGCGCGGCGTTCTTCGCGCCCGAAATCGGGATGGTGCCGAAAAGCGCCTTGCCGCCATTGATGCGAATACGATCCATGCCGCTTCCTTTAAGAGTTTGCCGATGACGCGAGGTGAGCCTTGAGCGTTTTCAGGCGCGGCGGAAAGCTCTAGAGCGTTTCCGCCTCCGGCACCACGAAAACCCGCCCGGGGCGGCGCATCGGTCCACGGCCGGCGGAGGAGGGTCCCGCCCCGGTTCCGCATCTCAGCCGAATGCGGCAAAAGCCGGGCTAGGTCTCCTTCCCCCCACTCCCGGCCGCGGCGGGGGCCGCCTCGTCCCGCGCAGGCTGGTCCGCGGCCTCGGCGCGGCCGCGCGCCTGCGCCTTGCGGCGCTTCAGGTTTTCCCGCAGTGCCGCGGCGAGGCGGTCACGGCCCTGCGGCGGTGACGGGGTGCTCTTGTCGGCCATGGCGCTAAATACGATATCCGGTCGCGCAAGGGAATCGAGCAACCGCAAGCGGACCGGACCGGCACGGTGCTTTATCGGCCTGCCCGCTTGCACCCCGGCAGCCGCTATGGCAAGGAAGGCCCGCTCGGTAACGAGCCTTCCCGCCGCTTAAGGCGCCGGGACCGTGCTGCCGTAGCTCAGTGGTAGAGCACTTCATTGGTAATGAAGAGGTCGACAGTTCAATCCTGTCTGGCAGCACCATTTATCTTTCTGTAATCGTTGATTTCTTCGAATTTCAGGTCTGAGTGCCGCGCAGGCCACGGTTTCCGTCGGCGACCGTTCCCAACAGACTGGTATGAAGATAGTTTGCGGGGAGAATCAGCCGTTTAGAGCATGATTCCGAAAAGTGGGAACCGGTTTTCGGAAAAGATCATGCTCAACAAGAAACAATCAAAGAGGCTGATCCAACGCAGTTGGATCAGCCTCTTTGTGGGATTCCGATCCAAAGGATAAAGAGTTGAACTCGTCTCCCTCCACCGTGACGCGCCCGCGGACATTCATGGCTGTCCTTGTCGTCCTCGGTCTGACGCATCTGCTCAACGATCTGATCCAGTCGCTTATTCCGGCCGTCTACCCGATCATCAAGGACGCCTATGCGCTCGACTTCGTCCAGATCGGGATGATCACCTTTACCTTTCAGATCGCCGGCTCGCTGTTGCAGCCGGTCGTCGGATTCGTCACCGACCGGCGTCCGATGCCGTATTCGACCATTATCGGCATGGGCTTCACCCTCGTCGGCCTGGCCAGTCTCGGTTTCGCGTCGAGCTATGGCTTCATCCTGCTCTCGGTCGCCTTGATCGGTATCGGCTCGGCCATCTTTCACCCCGAGGCAACCCGTATGGCGCGCCATGCCTCCGGCGGCCGGCAGGGGCTAGCCCAAGGGCTCTTTCAGGTCGGCGGCCAGACCGGCGGCGCGCTCGGCCCCCTGCTCGCCGCCTTCATCATCGTGCCGCACGGCCAGACCAGTCTGGCCTGGTTCACGCTGGCGGCGCTGCTCGCCATGGTGCTGATGATGTGGACGGCGGGGCAGCATGGCGTCATCCGCAAGCATATCGCGGCCCTGAAAACGACGCTGGCCGGCGGCGTCACAACCGGCCGCCTCCATTCGAGAACAACCGTCCTGATCGGGCTGACCGTTCTGACGGTGCTGATGTTCTCGAAGGTCGCTTACACCGAGAGCTTCCGGTCATTCTATACATTCTACCTGATCGAGCGGTTCGGGGTGTCGATCCCGGTATCGCAGGTGATGCTGTTCGTCTTCCTGCTGGCTCAGGCCGTGGGCGTGCTGATCGGCGGCATCGCCGGCGACAGGATCGGCCGCTACCGCATCATCTGGATCTCCGTTCTCGGCCCGCTGCCGCTCACCCTTCTGCTGCCTTATGCCGATTTCTTCTGGACCGGCGTCCTGACGGTTGCAATCAGCCTGATCATCGCCAGCGCCTTTGCTTCGATCCTGATCTACGCAATCGAACTGGTGCCGGAGCGCGTCGGCCTGATCGGCGGACTGTTTTATGGCCTCAACTTTGGACTGGCGGGCATCGCGGCCGCTATTCTCGGCGGGCTGGCTGACAGCATCGGCATTGAAAACGTCTATCAGCTCTGCGCGTTCTTACCCCTGGCCGGGCTGCTGACGTGGTTTCTGCCGCGGATCGAAGACGGTCCCGTCGCGGGCCGTCTTGCGGCAACTGACGCAGAGCCGCGTAAAGCCGCGGTGTAAGCGGGGTCGGCCCGCGTGCTCTCGCCGGTCGCTTCGCTGAGCTTCGTGCCGGGCGGCAGCGATTGTCAGCCACGAACGAGGCCCAGCAGGCCGGTCGTCATATAGACGACGAGAAGCACCAGAAAAACGTCCCAGCAGGATGGCAGCGCCGGATCGGCCGATCGATGAGGCGAACCGTTTCAGCCAAGGCTTATCCAAACGTCAGGGCGGTCGCGAAGAACGGCGCTGTCGCCGGCGCCGCCTTACGACATTCAGTATTCAGTCGTTAAACGACGGTCAGGGCTTGGTTCGAGACCTCGTTCGAGGTTCGGATCGTGAAGGGGAGTCGGATATCTTCGCCAATCGAAGGGCGCGCAGGCGAGACATGTTTTCTCGCACCGCGATCGCCTCGGCCGCATATTCCGCAAGGGCCTTTGCGCCCTCCTCGGCAGCAATTCGCTGCCGTTCCCGACGCGCCTCGGCCGCTGGACTGACCAGTTTCCCGCTCATGGCCGTTTATATAGGGACGCAATTGCAAAATGCCACGCATGACGCGAAGTGAACACAATTGAACGCTTGCTATCCCGCAGGATACCTGTACGGTGTCGCTGTTCGATTTGTTGGCATTGCCTTGTAACCGCGCCTTCGGGCTCTTTTCCTTGGACATCGCTGAGATTGGATAAGCCATTGCGCGACGATCGCGTGAGGCAGCGAGCGCTTGTGCTCATGGAGAAGAGAAGATGTCGACAGGTACTGTGAAGTGGTTCAATGCCCAGAAGGGTTTTGGTTTTATCCAGCCGGACAATGGCGGCAACGACGTGTTCGTGCACATCAGCGCGGTTGAGCGCGCCGGTCTCGCCGGTCTTGGCGAAGGCCAGAAGATCTCGTTCGAGTCAAAGACCGATCAAATGCGCGGCAAGACCAGCGCGGAAAATCTGTCGCTCGTTTGATCGAGCGACGCGACGGCCCACGGATGTACTGGGCTGATCGCAATGGGCCCCGTCAGAAATGGCGGGGCTTTATCTTTGCTGATAAGAGTCTTCGATCATTTCCTGTTCGAGCATGATCTTGTCCGAAAGTCCGCCCCCTCGGATCGATCCCGAGGGGGCTTTTTCGGAATCATGCTCTAACGCCTGATCATTCGCCCGATCGCAATGAGGATACAAGCTCCGATAAAGCCGGCGATCAGGTATCCGATCCACCCCGTCAGGACCAAACCGAAAAGTCCGAGAAGAAAATTAGCGAGTATCGCTCCAACGATACCGAGAATAATGTTCATGAGCACGCCCATGTTGCTCTTCATGAACATTTCAGCGAGCCATCCGGCTATCCCGCCGATGATGATCGCCGCGATCCAGCCGACACCTGCACTTTCCATGGGTTCCCCCCTTTCAGGTCGAGAAACGAGAAAGAAGGTAGGCTGATTCGACACGCTGTCATAGCGATCTCTGCAACGAGAGATCTCTGCCATTTGACCACATAGGTGCCGAATTCGCAGAAATTCATCGTGTCATGGAACCTGTGCTCTGTCGCGTTTTCTTCACGCGAACCGGTATCCGCTTCGCTTGAAAACGCTCTATGGGATCAGGCCGGTCGCCGCAACGGCCGCCCCGGGACAAGCCGATCCGCGGCCTGAACGATGGCGGCGGCATCGATGCCGAAATGGCGATAGAGTTCGGCAATGGTTCCCGTCTGGCCGAAATGTTCGACGCCGAGCGGCACGGTGCGATGTCCCGCCACCGCCCCCAGCCAGGCCAGCGTCGCCGGGTGTCCGTCGATGACCGTGACCAGCGTGCAGTGGGGCGGCAATCCGCCGAGCATGCGCTCGGCGTGGCTGGTCGCGCCGACATAGCCGCGGGCGCGCGCACGCCGCGCGGCGGTCCAGCCCGCGTTCAGCCGGTCGGCCGACGTGACCGCCAGCACGCCGACGTCACGGCGCCCGTCGGCGATCCAGCCTGCCGCCGCGATCGCCTCCGGCGCAACGACACCTTGATAGGCAATGACCACCTCGGCGTTCGGCCCCGGCTCGCGCAGCCAGTACGCTCCGTCGATGACGCCGCGCGCAAAATCCGGATCGGCCCGGCGCAACGGCTGCTCGACCGGTCTGGTGGATAGCCGCAGATAGACGGCCCCTCCGGTCTCATCGCGCAGCCATGTACGCTCGTCCGCCTCGCCGTCGCCATCGCGCTGCATGTAATCGAACGCCCAGTGCATGATCAGCGACAGTTCATCGAGAAACGCCGGCTCGAAGGCAGCGAGACCGTCCTGACTGATGCCGATCAGCGGCGAGCCGATCGATTGATGCGCGCCGCCTTCGGGTGCCAGCGTGATCCCGGACGGCGTGCCGGCGAGGATGAAGCGCGCGCCCTGATAACAGGCGTAGTTCAAGGCATCGAGGCCGCGGGCCACGAAAGGATCGTACACCGTCCCAATCGGAATCAGCCGTTCGCCGAACAGCGAATGCGACAGCCCCGCCGCCCCGAGCGCCAGCATCAGGTTCATCTCCGCGATGCCGAGCTCCAGGTGCTGGCCTTGCGGCGAGAACGCCCACTTCTGGGTCGAGGGAATGCGCTCGTCGCGAAACGTATCGGCGCGGACATCGCGCGCGAACAGGCCGCGCCGGTTCACGAACGCGCCGAGGTTGGTGGACACGGTGACGTCCGGCGACATCGTGATCATCCGGTCGGCCAGTGGCCCGCCGGCACGGGCGATCTCATCGAGGATTTTGCCAAAGCCCGCCTGCGTCGACGCCACCTTGTCGGTCAGCCTCACCGCATCGGGGACAGGCAAAGCCGGAGCACTGAAGCGGCGCGTTCCCGCGCGGAAAAACGGCACCTCCGCCAATGCGGCCTTGAGCGCGGCGACATCGGCCACGGTCGCGAACGGCTCCCACTCCGCGCCCTGCGGCACCCGCATCGCCGCCTGAAACTCCGCCATCTGGGCGGGGGTCATCAGCCCGGCGTGATTGTCCTTGTGGCCGGCCAGCGGCGTGCCCCAGCCCTTCACCGTATAGGCGAGGAAGGCGGTCGGCCGGTCGTCGTTCGCGCCGCAAAACCCTTCGGTCAGGCTTTCGAGACAGTGCCCGCCCAAGTTCTCCATCAGGTCGGCAAGCTCCCGGTCGGAGCGGCGGTCGAGCAAGGCGGTGACCTCGCCCTGGTCGCCGAGGTCCTCCATCAGGCGCCTGCGCCACGCCGGCCCGCCCTGGTAGAGCAGAGCCGAATAGAGCGCATTGGGACAGGCATCGATCCAGTCGCGCAGGCGCGCGCCGCCCGGCTCGGCGAACGCCGCGCGTTGCAGCGCTCCGTATTTCAGCCGAACGACGCGCCAGCCGAACGCGCCAAAAATCGCTTCGATCCGCGACCACAAGCCTTCGCGCACCACCCCGTCGAGACTTTGCCGGTTGTAGTCGATCACCCACCAGACATTGCGCAGGTCGTGTTTCCAGCCTTCCTGCAGCGCCTCGTAGATATTGCCCTCGTCGAGCTCGGCGTCGCCGATCAGGGCAACCATGCGCCCCAGCTCGCGACCCCAGCGATGGCCCTCGATGTAGTCCTGCACCAGGCTTGCAAAGATCGGGATCGCCGCGCCGAGGCCGACCGACCCGGTCGAGAAATCGACGTCGTCGACATCCTTGGTCCGTGACGGATAGCTCTGCACGCCGCCCCAGCCGCGAAACGCCTGGAGCTTTTCGAGCGGCAGGTTGCCCATGAGATACTGCATCGCATGGAACACCGGCCCGGCATGGGGTTTCACCGCCACCCGGTCCTGCGGCCGCAACACGCCGAAATAGAGCGCCGTCAGGATCGAGACCATCGAGGCCGACGACGCCTGATGGCCGCCGACCTTGACGTCGCCGTCGTCCTTGGGGCGCAGATGATTGGCGTTATGGATGGTCCAGCACGCCAGCCACAGCAGCCGCTGCTCGACGATCTTGAGTTGGTCCTGACGCATATTGTCCTCATCACCCCGCAAGATTGACGGCCACCCTGACACGGGCCGCGCGGGGTTTTCTTGCGAAGACCGGCGAAGATAGCCTATAGTAGCGCCGATTTTCGATAAGAATGGGATGAAATTTGGCGGAAACAGGTACGATCGATGACATCGACAGGCGTATCCTGCGCAGTCTCCAGACCAACGGACGCATGACCGTTCAGGACATCAGCGCCGTCGTCGGCCTGTCGCCGACCCCGGTCGCCCGACGCATCCGCGCGCTCGAAGAGGCCGGCGTCATCACCGGCTATCGGGCCTTGATCGACGAAGCGGCGCTCGGGTTCGGCGTGTCGGTGTTTGTCTCGGTCCGGCTCGATCGCCAGATCGACGGCGCGCTGGCGGAGTTCGAAGCCGCGATCCGGCGCTTTCCAGAAGTGGTGGATTGCTGGCTGATGACCGGCAACCGCGATTATCTGCTGCGTATCGCCGCGGCCGATCTGGTCGAGTTCGAGACTTTTCTGGTCGGGCGACTGACCAAGGTGCCGGGCGTCGCCTCGATCGAAAGCTCGATTCCGCTGCGCCGGGTCAAGGGCGACCTGGCGCGGACCCTATAAAGCGTTTTCGAGCGAAGTGGGCACCGGTTCGCGTGAAGAAAACGCGTCAAAACAAAAACCAAGAGCTTTGCTTTTGATTCCGTCGAAAGCAAAAATGCTCTTGGTCGGACCGCGTCGGTGCCCGGCTGCGGCATCAATTCGATTGCGACTCGGCCGAGATCGTGGTGATCGTTAGGTTCCCGTACCATTCCCGCGCCGACGAGACCGAGATGACCGAGCACGCAGCCACCCTGTCGCCACCGCCCCGCGACGACGACGAGGCGGACTTCGCCGCGCTGCTCGGTGCGCTGCAGGAAACCGCGCGCGGACGCCGGTTTCTCGAGGAATTCGCCCGCCGCCAGCGCAATGCCGACACCGTCATGGTGCTTGACGCAGTGGCGCGCATCGAGGCGCGGCTGGCGGCGCAGCAGGCCGAGCGGGCCGGCGCGCCGACCGCAGCGGTCGCCGAGCTCGTGCGGATCATCGACGAGGGCCGCGCCGCGCTGGCGCAGGCGGCCGAGGCGCTTTCCGTGTTCGACACTCTCAAGGCGCGTTTCGATGCCGCCGGCGGCCCCGCCGCAGCAGGCGCGGACACGGCTCCTGCGCCGGAACCGATCTGTGCGGCGCCGGCACCGCCCGCCATCACCCCTGCTGCCGACGCCCCGGCCCCCGAGGCGGCCATGACCGAACCGCTGCCGGCAGCCGTGCCCTCGGCAGCCCCGGCGCCGACGCCTGCGCCCGCCGCCACGCCTCCGGCCGACGAACCACTGGAGGAGGAAGCGACCGTCTCGCTCGGCCAGACGCTGTTGGCCGAAGGAATGGTGACACTGCCCGCCCCTCCGGCCGCCGACGCGCTCGCGGCCTTGCGGCGCATGACGCAGGCCGACAAGCTCGCCTTCTTCTCGTAACGCGACCTCTCGTGACGCGACGGCGGTCGTCGCGCCGCACGCCCGCCGAACCCTATGTTAACGAACGGTTGCGATAGTGCGGCCTCCTGGATCGCGCCGCGCCACGGCATCGGCGATCCTGTACCCCCGGACATCTCGATGCGGCGGCCATGACCTCTGGACCCGGAGCAGACCGAGGCGGTGGCCCCGCCAGCGGGCCGGTGGCGTGGCTGCGCGCCGTGCTCAGCGGGGACAGCGACGCCTCGATCACCAATCGCCTGGCCGGCACCGTGTTCGCCATCCGCGTGATCAGCGCCGGCCTCGCCTATGTCGTGCAGATCCTGCTGGCGCGCTGGATGGATGCCTCCGACTACGGCGTCTATGTCTACGTCTGGACCTGGGTGCTGTTGTTGGGCAGCATGCTGGATTTCGGCATCGCGGTCGGCGCGCAAAAGCTCATTCCCGAATACCGCGCCCGCGGCGATCTCGACGCCCTGCGCGGTTTCCTGTCGGGCAGCCGCTGGCTGACGCTGGCGGCCTCCTCGGCGGTGGCACTGCTGCTCGCCGCCGTGGTCTGGCTGATCACGCCCTGGCTCGATCCCGCGACCGTCGCGCCGCTCTATGTCGGCTGCACCATCCTGCCGCCGTTCGTCGTCGCCAACACCCAGGACGGCATCGCCCGCTCCTACGACTGGGTGCCGCTGGCGCAACTGCCGCAGTTCATCGTCCGCCAGACCTTGATCATCGGCTTCGTCGCCGGCGCCTTCGCGCTCGGCATGGGGATCGACGCCACGACGGCGATGGTGGCGAGCAGCGCCGCGGTGTGGCTGGCGATGAGCGGGCAACTCCTGGTGCTCAACCGCCGCCTCGCCCGCACCGTGCCGCGCGGCGCCAGGACCCACGACCTGCGTGGCTGGATCGTGGTGTCGCTGCCGATCATGATGGTGGAAGGCTTCTACCTGCTCCTGTCCTACTGCGACGTGCTGCTGCTGCAGCAGTTCCGCCCGGCCGCCGAGGTTGGCCTCTACTTCGCGGTGATCAAGACGGTGGCGCTGATCTCCTTCATCCATTTCGCTATGGCGGCCACCACCGCCCACCGCTTCGCCAGCTATCATGTGAACGGCGACCACGAGGGGCTCGCGGCCTACGTCGCCTATGCCAGCCGCTGGACGTTCTGGCCGACGGTAGCGGCGACGCTGGTCCTGCTCGCGTTCGGCAAGCCGCTGTTGTGGCTGTTCGGCCCGCAGTTCGTCGCCGGCTACGACATCATGTTCATCGCCGTGATCGGCCTCGTGGTGCGTGCCGCCACCGGCCCGGTGGAGCGGCTCTTGAACATGCTCGGGCACCAGTACCTGTGCGCGCTCGCCTATGCGCTCGCCTTCGTCGCCAACGTCGCGCTGTGCCTTGCGCTGATCCCGCCCTATGGCGCCCACGGCGCCGCCGCCGCCACCTCGATCGCGCTGTCATTCGAGACCGTGCTATTGCTCCTGATGGCGAAGCGCGCGACCGGCCTCAACGTGCTGGCGTTCGGCCACGGCCGCGCGCGGAGTCGGGGTGCCTGACTCGACCGTGTTGAATCGGGCACTTCGGTTATTTTTGTTTGAGCATGATCTTGTCCGAAAACCGGTTCCCACTTTTCGGGATCATGCTCTACGCCGCGGTCCAGCCGCCGTCGATCGACAGGTTGGCGCCGGTGATCTGGCTGGCCTCCTCGCCGCACAGAAACACCGCCAGCGCCGCGACCTGCTCGACGGTGACGAACTGCTTGGTCGGCTGCGCCGCCAGCAGCACGTCGTTGATGACCTGCTCCTTGGTCATGTTGCGCGATTTCATCGTGTCGGGAATCTGCTTCTCGACCAGCGGCGTCCAGACATAGCCCGGCGAGATGCAGTTGCAGGTGATCCTGGACTGCGCCAGCTCCAGCGCCACCGTCTTGGTCAGCCCGGCGATGCCGTGCTTGGCCGCGATGTAGGCGGCCTTGTAGGGCGAGGCCACCAGCGAATGCGCCGAGGCGGTGGAAATGATGCGGCCCCAGCCGCGCTTCTTCATGCCCGGCACCGCGGCACGGATCGCATGGAATGCCGACGACAGGTTGATGGCGATGATCGCGTCCCACTTCTCGACCGGAAACTCCTCGATCGGCGAGACGAACTGGATGCCGGCATTGTTGATAAGAATATCCACCGCGCCAAAGGTCTTCTCGCCGAACGCGATCATCCCGGCGATCTCGGCAGGCTTGGTCATGTCGGCCGGCGAATAGGCCACCTTCACCTTGAAGTCGGCCTCGATGCGCCCGCGCTCGGCCTCGATATCCTTCGCATCGCCAAAGCCGTTGATCACCACGTTGGCGCCGGCCGCCGCCAGCGCCCGCGCATAGGCAAGCCCGATGCCGCTGGTCGAACCCGTCACCACCGCCGTTTTGCCTGTCAGCGTCGCCATCTCGTTCTCCTTGCTTCGTTGTTGCGCCGCGCGGCGCTACGATCCTGAACTGCCGTTGGGCGGCGTGAGGTCGAGCGCCACCAGCGTCTCCTCGTCCGGCCGCTGCACCAGTTTCTCCGGGCGCTGCACCGAGCGGTGCACATCCTCCTCGCCGGCGCGCCAGTGGTCGCGCATGCTGAGCCGCGAGAAGTCATAGTCCTTCGACGAGGACTGGTGCGTCTTGCGCCGATAGATCAGGTGCACCACGGTGACGCTGTTCTCCTTCGCCGCCTCGCTCAGGATGGCGACCGAAGGGTCCGACTTCAGTTCCTCCGGCAGCTTGGCGATCAGCGCGCGCAGCGCCCGCCGCGCATGGCGGATGCGCTTGTTGAGGTCGGTGTTGAGGCGGGTGCGGCTCGAATAGCGGATGTCCTTCTCGCGCTCGGCGACCTCGAACAGCGTCGTCGGCAGCGGCCCGCGGGCGCTGAACAGATCGACCTGGAAGATCAGCAGATCGTCGCGCGTATCCTGATCGAGCACGTAGTCGAGCGGGGTGTTGGAGGCGACGCCGCCGTCCCAATAGAACTCGCCGTCGATCTCGACCGCCGGCAGCCCCGGCGGCAGCGCACCCGAGGCCATGATGTGCTCGGGGCCGATGCGCTGACGGGCATTGTCGAAATAGGCGAAGTTGCCGGTCTTGATGTTGACCGCACCGACGCTGAGCCGCGTGATGCCGGCATTGATGCGGTCGAAATCGACCAGCCGCTCCAATGTCGCGCGCAGCGGCGTGGTGTCGTAATAGCTGAGATTGTCCACCCGCGCCGACGGCAAGAACTGCGCCGGCGGAAAGCGCGGCGTGAAAAAGCCCGGCACGCCGAACGCCGCCACCGTCGCCGCGCTCGCTTCGTTGAAGAACGAACGGCCATGGTCGCTCGCGAGTTTCGGCGTCCACGGCACCGGCGCCGACACCATGTCCCAGAATTCCTTGAGGCGCGGCACGCGCAGCTCGGCCGGATTGCCGGCGATGATCGCGGCATTGATCGCGCCGATCGAGATGCCGGCGATCCAGTCCGGCTCAAAGCCGTGCTCGCACAGCGCCTTGTAGGCGCCGGCCTGGTAGGAGCCGAGCGCGCCGCCGCCTTGCAGCACCAGCACGCGGTGCGCTCCGGCAGACATGGCGGTGGTCGTGGGAGATGTGGCGGGGCTGTCGTCCATCAGCGCATGCGCAAAGCGAAAGGTTCGATGCACCGTGGCGAGACTTAGGCCCGGCGTCAATCGGCCTTTGGTGCGGCCGCCGTCACGTCGCCGTCATCGGGCATCGGGTGCCGCGAGGATCAGGGTCCAGAACACCTTGTACTTGGTGTTGGGCGCATAGGTGGCGGCGATCCCCATCCGGGTCACGCCCTTCTTGAGCATGTTATCGCGATGCGGCGGCGAATCGCGCCAGCCGGAAAACGCTTCCGCCAGCGTGTGGTAGCCCGCGGAGATGTTCTCGACCGCCAGCGCCGGCTCGAAACCCGCCGCCTTGATGCGCTTGATCAGCGTGCCGCCGGCATTGTGGTCGAGCTTGTTCTGCTTCGCCATGGCCATCGATTGCGCTTCGGCGGCCGCGGTCAACTGCGGATCGACGGTGACGGCATCGAGCCCGTTGTTGCGGCGATAGCCGGAAATCATCGAGGCGGCGACCGCGCTGTCGAGCCTGGCGCCGCCGTGCGCCATGCTGAGATAAAAGGCCGGCTGGTCCGGCGGCGGGCGGTCGGCGCAGCCGCCGAGCACCAAGACAAGCGCAAGCCCGGCGCCGGCCAGAATCATCCGCAACATCGAAGGCTCCTTCAAGGAAGGGAGCCGTTGTTGCACATCAACCGTGGCTTAATCGTGAACGCCGAGGCCGCCTCATGCCTCGGCGGCAAAGATGCGGTAGCGGCGCGGATGCAGCCCGACGATGTCGCCCGGCGCAAGCCGACGGTCGCGCGGGGTGTCGATCTCGATCAGCGTTTCGCCGCCAGCCGAGGTCAGCGCGACGTCGGCCCGCTGCACCGGGCCGAAGGTACGGACGCGGCGCACCGCGCCTTCCAGGGCGCCCGAGCCGACCGGGCCGACGTCCATGTCGTGACGGCGCACGAACAGTTGCGAGGGGCCGGAGACGGCGCCGTCGGCGGCAAGATCGAGATCGCTGGCGCCGAGCCGCACCCGGCCGTCGCGTACCTCGACCGGCAGCACGATCGACTCGCCGATGAAGGCGTGGACGAAGGCGGTCCTGGGATTATCGTACACCTCCGCCGGCGTGCCGATCTGCTCGATGCGGCCCTTGTCCATCACCACCACGCGATTGGCGACCTCCAGCGCTTCCTCCTGGTCGTGGGTGACGAACAGCGAGGTGACATGGATCTCGTCATGCAGCGTGCGCAGCCACTGGCGCAATTCCTTGCGCACTTTGGCGTCGAGCGCGCCGAACGGCTCGTCGAGCAGCAGGATGCGCGGCTCGATGGCGAGTGCACGCGCCAGCGCGATACGCTGGCGCTGACCGCCGGACAACTGGCTCGGGTAGCGCTCGGCAAGCCAGCGCAACTGCACGAGGTCGAGCAGATCGTGGACGCGGGCGCGAATCGCGGCCTCGCTCTTGCGCACCGCGCGCGGCTGCACGCGCAGGCCGAAGGCGACGTTCTCGAACACCGTCATGTGGCGGAACAGCGCATAGTGCTGGAACACGAAGCCTACATGGCGCTCGCCCGCGCCCTGCTTCAGCGCGTCCTCGCCGTCGAAGCGGATATCGCCCTCGTCCGGCCATTCGAGCCCGGCGATGATGCGCAGAAGCGTGGTCTTGCCGGAGCCGGACGGGCCGAGCAGCGCCACCAGTTCGCCGGTCTCGACCTTGAGATCGACATGGTCGAGCGCGGCAAAGGCGCCGAATCGCTTCACGATGTTGCGCACCTCAATGGTCACGTTGCCGCCGTCCTTCCGCGAGCCGCCGTTCAAGCACCGCCTTGACCACCAGCGTCACCACCGCGAGCAGCGCAAGCAGCGAGGCGACGGCAAAGGCGGCCATGATCTGGTATTCATTATAAAGGATTTCGACCAGCAGCGGCATGGTATTCGTCTCGCCGCGGATGTGGCCGGACACCACCGACACTGCGCCGAACTCGCCCATGGCGCGGGCGTTGCACAGCAGAATGCCATAGATCAGCCCCCACTTGATGTTGGGCAGCGTGACGCGGACGAACGCCCGCCAACCCGAGGCGCCGAGCGAGATCGCCGCTTCCTCCTCCTGCGTGCCCTGCTGCAGCATCAGGGGAATGAGTTCGCGCGCCACGAACGAAAAGGTAACGAAGGTGGTGGCGAGCACGATGCCCGGCAGCGCGAACAGGATCGGAATGTCACGGGCGATCAGCCAGGCGCCGAGCGCGCTCTGCGCGCCGAACAACAGCACGAAGACGAGGCCGGCGATCACCGGGCTCACCGAGAACGGCAGGTCGATCAGGCTGATCAGCAGCGTGCGGCCGGCAAACTCGAATTTTGCGATCGCCCAGGCCATGACCAGGCCGAACACGAGGTTGAGCCCGACCGAGATCGCCGCGACCGTCAGCGTCAGCACAACGGCGCTCTGCGCCTCGGGGTCGGCGAGCGCGGCGATATAGGCGGCAACGCCCTCCCCGAAGGCTTGCGCGAACACCAGCACCAGCGGCAGCACGATGAACACGGTGAGAAACGCCACCGCCAGCGCGATGATGCCAAGCCGCACGAGGCGCGGCTCGGTCAGCGCATCGTTGCGCGCCTCGCGAGCGCGCACGGCGCGGGCACTTTCGGCCTCAGCCATCGCGCCTCACAACGCCGGCGCGCGGGCCTGCGCCCGGCGCTGAATGCGGTTGATGACGAAGATGACGAGAAAGGCCGCGGCCAGCATCACCACGGCGATGGCGGTGGCGTCGGCGTAGCGGTATTCGGACAGCCTGATGACGATCAGAAGCGGCGCGATCTCCGACACATTCGGCAGGTTGCCGGCAATGAAGATCACGGAGCCGTATTCGCCGACCGCCCGCGCAAAGGCGAGCGCCAGCCCGGTGAGAATCGCCGGCGCGATGCTCGGCAGAATGACGCGGACGACGACATGCCAGCGGCTGGCGCCGAGGCTGACGGCGACCTCCTCAAGCTCCGCCTCGAGGTCCTGCAACACCGGCTGCACCGTGCGCACCACGAACGGAAAGCTGATGAACACCATCGCTACATAGATGCCGAGCGGCGTGAACGCGACCTTGACGCCGAGCGCGGCAAGCGGCGCGCCGAGCCAGCCTTTTTCCGCGAACAGCGCGGTCAGTGCCACCCCGGCCACCGCCGTCGGCAGCGCGAACGGAATATCGACGATGGCGTCGAACAGCCGCCGGCCGGGAAAACGGTAGCGCACCAGCGCCCACACCACCACCATGCCCATGACAAGGCTGGTCGCGGCGGCCGCCAGCGACAGGCCGAACGACAGCTTCAGCGCATTGAGCGTGCGGCGGCTGGTGACGATGGCCCAGAACTCGGCGGGGCTCAGGTCCGCCGTCTGAATGAACAGACCGGCGAGCGGGATCAGCACGATCAGCGACAGCCACGTCAGGGTCAGCCCCATGGTGAGGCCGAATCCCGGCAGCGTGCTGCGTCTCGCCTGTCCCTTCAAACGCGCCCCCAAACGAACGGCGTGTGCGGCTCTCGCGGCGGGTCGTCAGTCCCGATAGATCCGGTCGAAGATGCCACCCTCGCCGAAATGCGTCTTCTGCGCCTTGGCCCAGCCGCCGAATACCTCGTCGATGGTGAACAGATCGACCTTGGCAAACGACGCCGCATGCGCCTTGGCAACTTCGGAGTCACGCGGACGGTAACCGTGGCGGGCGGCAATCTCCTGACCCTCCTTCGTATACCAGTATCTTAAGTAGGCGTCAGCGGCGGCGCGGGTTCCCTTCTTCGCGGCAACGGTATCGACCACCGCCACCGGTGGCTCGGCGAGAATCGATATCGATGGCACCACGATCTCGAACTGGCCCTTGCCGGTGGTGTTCATCGCGAGGAACGCCTCGTTCTCCCATGCGATCAGCACATCGCCGACACCGCGCTCGATGAAGGTGACGGCGGAGCCGCGCGCGCCGGTGTCGAGCACCGATACGTTCTTGAAAATGCGCGCCACGAAATCGCGCGCCTTGTCGTCGCCGCCATATTTTTTCAGCGCGTAGCCCCAGGCGGCGAGGTAATTCCAGCGTGCGCCGCCCGACGTCTTCGGATTGGGCGTGACGACGCTGACGCCCGCCTTGGCGAGATCGTCCCAATCCCTGATCGCCTTGGGGTTACCCTTGCGCACCAGGAACACGATGGTGGACGTATAGGGCGCGGAATTGTCCGGCAGGCGCGACTGCCAGTCGGCGGCGATCAGCCCGCGCGCGGCGATGGCGTCGATGTCGTAGGCGAGCGCCAGCGTCACCACGTCGGCCTGCAGGCCGCTGATCACTGCGCGTGCCTGACTGCCGGAGCCGCCGTGCGATTGCCGGATCGCAATCGCGCGGCCGGTGTCGGCCTTGTAGGCCGCCGCGAACGCCTTGTTGAAGTCGGCGTAAAGCTCGCGCGTCGGATCGTAGGAAACGTTCAACAGCGAGACGTCGGCAGCATGCGCCGAGGTGGCAACCATCAGCGCGGCCACAACGGCGAGACAGCGAAGCGTCATCGGTCCCTCCATGCACTGGCGCGGCCGCCACCCACGACCGTCGGGCGAAAATCCGCAAGATGGCGCGGCATGTCAATCGCCCCTCGCAACCCTCGCCCGAGCGCGACATCGGGCAGCACCGGGCGATGAGCGGGCGGCACCGCGATCACCCGCCCCTTTCAACGAAAGACGGCCGCGCAAGGTCCTGCAAAAGCCTTCTCTTTTAGGGCACTTTCGCGCTAAAAGACTGGCGCTGGCGCGTCCGCCAGACATTTCCCGCCCGCATCCGTCCGATTTGAACCGAACCGTGAGACCGTGCCTATGACCCGTATCGATGCCCATGGACTGAAAATCGCCCGCGTGCTGTTCGACTTCGTCGAGAAGGAAGCAGCACCCGGCACCGGCATTGCTGCGGACGCGTTCTGGGCCGGCTTCGCCGATATCGTGCGCGATCTCACGCCGAAAAATCGCGACCTGCTCGGCGTTCGCGACACGCTGCAAGGCAAGATCGATGCCTGGCACCGCGCCCACAAGGGCAAGGCGTTCGACGCCGCCGCCTACAAGGCGTTCCTCACGGAGATCGGCTATCTGGTGCCGGAGCCGGCGACGCACGAGGTCGAAACCGCCAACGTCGACGACGAGATCGCAACGATCTGCGGGCCGCAGCTCGTGGTGCCGCTGACCAATGCGCGCTATGCGCTCAACGCCGCCAACGCGCGCTGGGGCAGCCTGTACGACGCCTTGTACGGCACCGACGTCATTCCTCACGAGGCCAACGAGGCGCGCGGCTACGACAAGGCGCGCGGCGCCAAGGTGATCGCGCGGGCGAAAGCGTTTCTCGATTCCACTGTCCCGCTCGCCTCGGGCAGCCATGCCGACGTCACCGCCTACAGCGTCGATGGCGGCAAGCTCGTGGCGAAGCTCGCAAGCGGCCAGAGCACGGCCTTGAAGAACCCGGCGCAGTTCGCCGGCTACCAGGGCGAGGCGGCGACGCCGTCGGCGGTGCTGCTGGTCAACCACGGCCTGCACATCGACATCCGCATCGACCGCACCAACATGATCGGCAAGGACGACGCCGCCGGCGTCGCCGATATCGTGATCGAGGCGGCCGTCTCCACCATCCTCGACATGGAGGACTCGGTCGCCGCCGTCGATGCCGACGACAAGGTGCTGGTCTACCGCAACACGCTCGGCCTGTTCAAAGGCACGCTCGCGGCCGACTTCGAGAAGGGCGGCAAGACGCTGCAACGCACGCTCAACGCCGACCGCACCTACAAGACGCCGGACGGCAAGACCCTGACGCTGCACGGCCGCAGCCTGCTCTTGATGCGCAACGTCGGCCATCACATGTGGACCGACGCCGTGCTCGACGCGGACGGCAACGAGATTCCCGAAGGCATCCTCGATGCGGCGCTGTCGGGCCTGATCGGCATCCACGACATCAAAGCCACCGGCCAACTGCGCAACAGCCGCACCGGCTCGATCTACATCGTCAAGCCGAAGATGCACGGCCCCGACGAGGTGGCGTTCGCCTGCGAGATTTTCACCCGCGTCGAGAAGCTGCTCGGGCTGCCGGCCAACACCATGAAGATCGGCATCATGGACGAGGAGCGCCGCACCACGGTCAACCTCAAGGCGTGCATCCAGAACGCCTCGACCCGGCTGATGTTCATCAACACCGGCTTCCTCGACCGCACCGGCGACGAAATCCGCACCTCGCTCGAAGCCGGCCCGATGATCCGCAAGAACGACATGAAGTCGGCGACGTGGATCAAGGCTTACGAGAACTGGAACGTCGACAACGGCCTGATCGACGGCCTGCCGGGACACGCCCAGATCGGCAAGGGCATGTGGGCGGCGCCGGACAAGATGGCCGACATGGTGGCACAGAAGATCGCCCACCCGCAGGCCGGCGCCTCGACCGCCTGGGTGCCCTCGCCGACCGCGGCGACGCTGCACGCGCTGCACTATCACCAGGTCGATGTCCCTGCGCGTCAGCAGGAGCTGAAGTCACGCGAGCGTGCCAAGATCGATGACATTCTTACCATCCCGGTATCGCAGTCGAACTGGGCGCCCGACGACGTGCGCCAGGAGATCGACAACAACTGCCAGGGTATTCTCGGCTACGTGGTGCGCTGGATCGATCAGGGCGTCGGCTGCTCCAAGGTGCCGGACATCCACGACGTCGGCCTGATGGAGGACCGCGCCACGCTGCGCATCTCCAGCCAGCATCTCGCCAACTGGCTGCACCACGGCGTCGTCAGCAAGGATCAGGTGATGGATGCGTTGAAGCGCATGGCCGCTGTGGTGGACCGGCAGAACGAGGGCGACCCGCTCTACAGGCCGATGGCACCCGCATTCGACGGCGTCGCCTTCAAGGCCGCCTGCGACCTGGTGTTCAAGGGTGCCGAGCAGCCCAACGGCTACACCGAGTTCATCCTCCACGCGCGCCGCAAGGAAGCGAAGGCGGCCGGCTGAGACCTCGGGACCGTCACCGTCATTGCCGGGCTTGACCCGGCAATCCAGCCCTTTTTTAAAGATGGATGCCCGGATCAAGTCCGGGCATGACGACGCGGACAGGTTGAGCGGGCCCGTTTTCCGTATGGCCCGATCCGCTCAGGAACCAGTGCCGCGTCCCACCGTTGTATCGTCATCTTTGCATATGGAGACGACGATGGACTGGAACCGGATTGAAGGGAACTGGAAGCAATTCAAGGGTGCGGCCAAGGAGAAGTGGGGCAAGCTCACCGACGACGATCTCGACGTCATCGAGGGCCGCCGCGACCAGCTCGAAGGCAAGCTGCAGCAGCGCTACGGCTACGCCAAGGACCAGATCAAGAAGGACGTCGATGACTGGTTCGGCACGCTGAAATAAGAAACTCCGTCCACGATACTCCCGGCCGCTGGCCGGGAGTTTTTGTCCGGCCTTGGCGCGCCGCCATTTTATACCGCGGCCGGATCGCCGGAGGCGATGAAACCGGGCACGATGAAATCCGTAGTTTTCTGGCCAAAACGCAACGGCGTGCGATCGAGCGCCGTCACCTTGCCGCCGGCCGCTTCCACTACGGCGCATCCCGCGGCGACGTCCCATTCATGGGTCGGCGCCAGGCGCGGGTAGATGTCGGCCGTCCCTTCCGCGATGCGGCCGAACTTGACCGCAGAGCCGGCGGCCTCGCGGACCGCGCCGGGCCGCCCCGCGATGAAGGCATCGGTTGCCGGGTCGGGGTGCGAGCGGCTGACGAGGGCAACCCACGGCGCCCCATGCGCGGGGCACGAGCGAGTACGGATCGGCACACGCTCGCTCAGCTTGCCGTCACGCCCTATTGTGAGCCGCTCGGCGCCGGAACCCACCTGGCCGGTCACGCCGCGCCAGATCACGCCCAGCGCCGGCGCGGCGACGATACCGAGCACCGGCATGCCCTGCATGATGATGGCGAGGTTGACGGTATACTCGTCGCGCCCGGCCACGAACTCGCGGGTACCGTCGAGCGGATCGATCAGCACAAAGCTGTCGCGGCACGGCAGCCGCAGCGCCTGCGGCCGCTCCTCGGAGACCACCGGCATACCGGGCAGGAGGCGCGCCACACCCTCCGCCAGGATGCGGTCGGCGGCAAGATCGGCGCTCGTGACCGGCGAGCCGTCGCTCTTGCCCGCGACCGTCATGGTGCGCCGGTCCACTGCGACGATGGCCGCGCCGGCCTGCGCCACGAGGTCGGTGAGCGGATCGAGCAGGGCGGCAATGGCGGGCGCCGCAGTGGCGGGTCCGGCCGTCATGGCGTCCGGTCCGGCGCGGCGGCAGGATACGGCGGCGGCCCGACGATATGGCCGCCTCGCCACGGCCAGTGTATCAAACGGGGCGCACCCGATTCGTCCGGCCCCGATCCGGCGCCCCGGTCTCCCGCTGCAGGACCTTGCGACATGTCTGGCACTTCCCTTCCCGCTTCCGCTCCCGACACGCTCGAACTCGCGGCCCTTCTGTGCTCGCGCGTCTGTCATGATCTCATCAGCCCGGTCGGCGCAATCGTCAATGGGCTCGAGGTGCTGGACGACAATCCGAAGCCGGACGACCGCGATTTCGCCCTCGACCTGATCCGCAAGAGCGCGAAAACCGCCTCGGCGCGGCTCCAGTTCTGCCGCCTCGCCTTCGGCGCCGCCGGGTCGAGCGGCGCGCAGATCGATCTCGGCGACGCCGAAACCATGGCGCGCGGCCAGTTCGAGGACGACCGCACACGGCTGACCTGGACCCTGCCGCGCCTGCTGCTGCCCAAGAACCGCGTCAAGCTCCTGCTCAACATGCTGGTGATCGCCCAGCAGACCATTCCGCGCGGCGGCGAGATGACCGTCGCGCCGATCGGCGAAGGCGAAGCCATGGGCTTCCGGGTGCGCACCACCGGGCAGAACGCGCGCGTGCCGCAGGCGATCGCCGACCAGTTGCAGGAGACCCACGAGGGCGGGGTCGATGCCCACGCCGTGCAGCCTTACTATACGCGTCTGCTCGCCAAAGCCTGCGGGCTCACTGTCACGCTCGCCCCTGACGGCGACGGCATCGCGGTCGCCACAGCCTAGCGTTTTTTCGCCTCTCGATGGAAACGCGGGCGAAGCGGCGCCCGCTTCGCTCGGACACGCCTTGAGCGCCGCCGGCGGGCGAGCCGCCGTCTTCGCATGCGCCCGCGCGTACCGCCGGCACCCTGCAACCAATATTAAACCCTTTGCGGCGAAACTGCGGGCCTCCCACCGTGCGCGCTGCCCTTGCGCGCGAGGGCGCGCCCCGCGAAGGTTTCAGTTCATGGACGATCTGCTGCAGGAATTCCTGACCGAGACCAACGAAAGTCTCGATGTCGTGGACAACGAGCTTGTCCGCTTCGAGCAGGACCCGAACAATACCAAGATCCTCGGCAACATCTTCCGGCTGGTCCACACCATCAAGGGCACCTGCGGATTCATCGGCCTGCCGCGGCTGGAAGCGCTGGCGCACGCCGCCGAAACGCTGATGGGCGAGTTTCGCGACGGCATGCCGGTCACCGGCGACGCCGTGACGCTGATTCTCACCACCATCGACCGCATCAAGGACATCCTGGTCAGCCTCGAAGCCAGCGGCGCGGAGCCGGAAGGCAACGACGGCGACCTGATCGGCGCGCTGCACCAGGCCGCCGAGGGCGGCAGTGCCGCAGCCACAGCCGTCGAGGCCGCGCCGGAGACCCCGGCACCGGCCGCACCGGCCGCGCCCGAACAAGGCACGCTGGTGCAGCAGGCGCTGGAACGGCCGCTGCGTCCGGGCGAAGTGTCGCTCGACGAACTGGAACGCGCCTTCCGCGAGACCGAGACCGAGGTGGTGCCGGCGGCGGCGCCCGCGGCGGCCGCACCCGCGGCGGAGCCGGCGAAAAAGACCGTGCTGCATGCCGACGCGCCGGAGGCCGACAAGGTCGTCCACCAGTCGATCCGCGTCAACGTCGATACCCTCGAACACCTGATGACCATGGTGTCGGAGCTGGTGCTGACCCGCAACCAGCTTCTCGAAATCAGCCGGCGCCACCAGGACAACGAGTTCAAGGTGCCGCTGCAGCGGCTCTCGAACGTCACCGCCGAACTGCAGGAAGGCGTCATGAAGACGCGCATGCAGCCGATCGGCAATGCCTGGCAGAAGCTGCCGCGCATCGTGCGCGACCTCGCCGCCGAGCTTGGCAAGCAGATCGAGCTGGAGATGCACGGCGCCGAGACCGAACTCGACCGCCAGGTGCTCGACCTGATCAAGGACCCGCTCACCCATATGGTGCGCAACTGCGCCGACCACGGCCTCGAAACGCCGGCCGAGCGCATCGCCGCCGGCAAGCCGGCGCAGGGCACCATCCGGCTGTCGGCCTATCACGAAGGCGGCCACATCAACATCCGCATCGCCGACAACGGCCGCGGCCTCGATACCGCGCGCATCCGCGCCAAGGCGCTGTCGCTCGGGCTCGTCACCGAGGCCGAGCTTGAGGCGATGACCGAGGCGCAGATCCACAAGTTCATCTTCGCGCCCGGCTTTTCCACCGCGGCGACCGTCACCAGCGTGTCCGGGCGCGGCGTCGGCATGGACGTGGTGCGCAGCAACATCGACCAGATCGGCGGCACCATCGACGTCAAGTCGGTGCGCGGCGAAGGCACCAGCGTCACCGTCAAGATCCCGCTGACGCTGGCCATCGTCTCGGCCCTGATCGTCGAAGCGGGCGGCGAGCGCTTCGCCATCCCGCAACTGGCCGTGGTCGAACTGGTGCGGGCGCGGGCCGATTCGGAGCACCGCATCGAGCGCATCAAGGACACGCCCGTGCTACGGCTGCGCAACAA
>Ga0207868_1000684_pt1 | contig 31512 bp, 34 predicted proteins | sample Passage237B_FD_187370 | JGI IMG/M metagenome (GOLD analysis project Ga0207868, IMG submission 187370) | Cellulose adapted compost microbial communities from Newby Island Compost Facility, Milpitas, CA, USA - Passage2 37B (SPAdes) (version 3) ... | reverse complement strand
CTGAGCAGCACGATGATGCCCATGACCACCTGCTTGCCGTAGATCACCAGGTGGTGCAGTTCCACGCCGCCGTGGAAGGCCTGCAGGATGCAGTTGACGATGGAATAACGCGCGGTCCAGCTGGCGAAGGTGGCCAGGAGCGCGGGCCACCAGTAGTTCCAGCGGCGCGTGCGCAGGTCCTTCGATGCCACGATCAACTGATCACCGGTGGTGACCATCTTGCGCCGCCACCGCCGCAGCACGGGCGCCGAGAAGATGCCCACCAGGGCGCGCTTCACGAAGACGGGGTTCACGAACAGCGCATAGGCCACAAAAAGCTTGTAGGCCGCGATCAGCGCGTAGACCGTCCAGAAGAGGTAGAGGAAACCGTTGCTCACGGTGCCCTCGGCGGTGTCCATGCCGCTGAAGAGCAGTTCACGGCCCACGGCGAAGTAGACCAGCGGCGCCATGATCAGCAGGAAGAGGCCGTCGAGGAACGAGGTGAAGGTGATCACCGCGATGCTGCGCCCGGCGGCGATGCCTTCCTGGGCCAGGATGAAGATGGCGAAGAGGAAGCCGCCACCGATGATGCCCGGCGCCAGCGCGCTGCTGAACTCCCAAAGCATGATCACCACGAAGGCGCGCCGCCAGGTGAGCTGGCGGTCGGTGAGCTGGCGGATGCGCACCATGTAGGCGTAGTCGCGCACCACCACGCTGAGGAAGGCCATGAGGATCCAGAAGCTGCTGCCCCACGTCCAGCTCACGGCCTTGAGCGCGTCGAGGTCGGCGTTGCGCCAGATGAGCAGGGCGGTGATGCCGAGCCCGATCACCACGGGAAGCAGAACGCGCCCCGTGCTGAAGTTCCTCAGGATATCGCGCTGTCCGGCCTCCATCGGGGTGCAAAATACCCTTGGGTCGTGCAAGATGATCGTTCCTTGGGCGGACGCGGGGCCCGCTCCCTTTGTCCGTGTGCGCGGGAAACCGCATCTTGGCCCCTCACGAACACAGCATCATGGCGAACAAGCTCTTTGCCACCAAGTCGGTGGAGCAGCTGATGAAGGATGGCTCCGACGAAGGCGGGCACTCCCTGAAACGCACCTTGACCGCCACCAACCTCGTGGCCCTCGGCATCGGGGCGATCATCGGCACGGGCATCTTCGTGCTCACCGGCACGGCCGCGGCCAACCACGCCGGTCCGGCGCTCACGATCTCGTTCATCGTGTCGGGCCTGGGCTGTTTGTTCGCCGGCCTTTGCTACGCGGAGTTCGCCTCCATGCTCCCGATCAGCGGCAGCGCCTATTCCTACTCGTACGCCACGCTGGGCGAGTTCCTCGCCTGGATCATCGGCTGGGACCTGATCCTGGAATATCTCTTCGGCGCCAGCACCGTGGCCGTGGGCTGGAGCGGCTACATGGTGAGCCTCCTTGATGGCCTGGGCATGCATCTGCCCGCCGCGCTCACCTCGGCACCGCTGGTGCACGACGCCTCGGGCTGGCACTTCACCGGCGCTATCATCAACCTGCCCGCCGTGCTCATCGTGGCGCTGATGACCTACCTGCTGGTGCGCGGTATCCGGGAATCGGCCCGTTTCAACAACCTGATCGTGATCGTGAAGCTGGCGGTGATCCTGCTCTTCATCTTCTTCGGCATGTGGTACGTTGACACGGCGAACTGGATCCCCTACGTGCCCGATCGTATCCAGGAGGCGCAGGGCATGGGCAAGTATGGTTGGCAGGGCATACTGGCCGGTGCCGGTGTGATCTTCTTCGCCTACATCGGCTTCGATGCGGTGAGCACCGCGGCCCAGGAGGCCAAGAACCCGCAGCGGGACATGCCCAAGGGCATCCTCTACTCCCTGCTGGTCTGCACGCTGCTCTACGTGGCCGTGGCGGCCGTGCTCACCGGCATCGTGCCCTACCCCGAGCTCAATGTCCCAGCCCCCATCGCCCTGGCCATCGATGCCACCGGCGGATCGCTCAACTGGCTGGCCCCGCTGATCAAGGTGGGCGCCATCGCCGGCCTGAGCTCGGTGATCTTGGTGATGCTCATGGGCCAGCCGCGCATCTTCTTCAGCATGAGCCGCGACGGCCTGCTGCCCCCGGCCTTCTCAAAGGTCCACCCCCGGTTCCATACACCGCACATCACCACGATCCTGACCGGGTCGGTGGCCGCGGTGATCGCAGGTCTGTTCCCGATCGGCCTGCTTGGCGAGCTGGTGAGCATCGGCACATTGCTGGCCTTCGTGATCGTATGCCTCGGCATCATCGTGCTGCGCCGTGCACGGCCCGAAATGCCCCGTCCCTTCCGCACGCCCTGGGTGCCGCTGGTGCCCATCCTCGGTGCGGTGATCTGCTTGGTGCAAATGGCCTTCCTGCCAGTGGACACCTGGCTGCGGCTGATCATTTGGATGGCCATCGGCATCCTGATCTACTTCACCTACGGACGCAGGCACAGCAAGCTCACGGGCGGCGCCAACTGATCGGGCGTGCCGCCATGGGCGGATGGGGGAACGGAACTCAGTTCGTTCCCTCGCGCTTCTTGATCTCGTCGCGGAGCTTCGAGGCTTTCTCGTAGTCCTCGTTGTCCAAGGCCTCCTCCAGCAGGGCACGCAGCTCCTCCAGGCTCGTGGCCGAAACGGGCTTCACGCCCTTGGCGCCGGCCTGCTCCTCCCCTTCCTGTTCGCCCTCCTCCACCTTCAGTCCGGCCTGCGCCAGGATATGCTCGTAGGTGTGGATGGGGCAGCCGAAACGCAGGGCCAGGGCGATCGCATCACTGCTGCGCGCATCGATCTCCACCTCGTGCCCGTCCTGGTCCAGCACCAGCTTGGCGTGGAAGATGCCCTCCACCAGATCGCTGATCACGACCTCCTTCAGGCCTACCCCCAGCGTGTCGCACAGGTTCTTGAACAGGTCGTGCGTCAGGGGCCGCGCCGGCTTGATGTTCTCCACTTGGATCGCGATGGCCTGGGCCTCCACCCCACCGATGATGATCGGCAGACGCCGGTCGCCCTCCACCTCGCTCAGGATCAACGCGTAAGCCCCGGCGTGCGTATGGCTGTACGTGATCCGCAGGAACTTCAGTTCGACCTTGTCCATGCCTTGCTAGCGGGCCGTTAAGATACGGGTAGTCGGGGTTCGAAGTTGTCGGTTGTCAGTGGGCCTTCAGACAACAGGCAACTGGGAACTGCCAACTACCGCTCCGCGTTCAGCTTCTTCGCGGCCTCGATCAATTTGGGCACCACCTGGAAGGCGTCGCCCACGATGCCGTAGTCGGCGGCCTTGAAGAAAGGCGCCTCGGGATCGTTGTTGATCACCACGATCACCTTGCTCTGGTTCACCCCGGCCAGGTGCTGGATGGCTCCGCTGATGCCGATGGCGATGTAGAGGTTCGGACGGATGGCCACACCGGTCTGCCCCACGTGCTCGTGGTGCGGGCGCCAGTGCATGTCGGCCACGGGACGGCTGCAGGCCGTGGTGGCGCCGAGCTCCCTGGCCAGCTCCTCGATCATACCCCAGTTCTCGGGCCCTTTCAAGCCGCGACCGCCGCTCACCACGCGCTCGGCCTCGGGCAGGGGTACGCCGGTGCCGGCCTTGCGCACTTCCTTCACGGTGATGCGTGCTGCACCGAGGTCGCCGCTATATTCTTCCACCGTGGCGCTGCCGCCGCTGTTGGCGATGGCGATGCTGTTGGGCATGAGGCTGAGCACCTTCACCGGGCTGGTCACTTCCACGAAAGCGCGGGCCTTGCCACTGAACACGTTGCGACGGAAAAGGCCGCCTTCGGGCAGGGCGGTGACACCGGCCACATGACCGGCTTTCAGGCGGGCGGCCACGCGCGGGGCCACGGTCTTTCCGGTGGCATCGTGCACGCACACGATGGTGTCGGCGCCCTCCTTGGCGGCCACATCGGCCACCAAACGGGTGAGTTGCTGACCGTCCACATGCTTCACGTTGCGGGCCACGATCACTTTGGCGGCGCCTTGCGCACCGAGGTTTTCCAAGCCTTGGGCATCGCCGAAGGTCACAGCGGTGACAGAGCCACCGGCCAGCTGGCTGGCAAAAGTCACGGCTTCCTGAGCGGCTTTGGGCAGCTTCTCGCCGCGGGTGTCGATGAATACGATTGTGCTCATTGCGAATGGGTTGGGGCGCGTCATGACGCGTCCGTACGATCAATTGGTCAGATCACCTTGGCCTCGGTGTGCAGCAGTTCGATCAGCTTGCCGGCCTCTTCGGCGGGGATCATCTTCACCGCACCCTTGGCCGGGGGCAGCTCGAAGCGCACGGTCTTGGCCACCTCGTCCACCGCAGTGGCGGGCACCACGTTCAGGGGTTTGGTGCGGGCCGCCATGATCCCGCGCATGTTGGGGATGCGTTGTTCGGCCATGCCTTTGGAGGCGCTCAGCACCAGGGGCAGGGCGCATTCCACCACTTCCACACCACCGGGCACGTCGCGCTCGATGGTGGCGGTGCCACCGGCCACGTCCAACTTGCTGGCCAAGGCCACGTACGGCAGATCGAGCAGTTCGGCCACCATGGCGCCCACCTGACCACCGTTGTGGTCGATGGTCTCCTTGCCGGCCAGGATCAGGTCGAAGCCCTTGTCCTTGGCGTATGCCGCGATCTGCTGGGCCACCTGGTAGGCATCGGTGGGCTGGGCGTCCACGCGCACGGCCTCATCGGCACCGATGGCCAAACCCTTGCGGATGGTGGCCTCGGTGTCGGCCCCCCCCACGGTGATGGTGGTGACGCTGCCCGTGCCCGCGGCCTCCTTCAGCTCCAGCGCACGCACCAAGGCGTACCACTCGTCGTATGGGTTCACGATGAAGGTGATCCCGCTGGCGTCGTAGGCCGTGTTGTTGTTGGTGAAAGCGATGCGCGCCGTGGTGTCGGGCACCTGGCTGAGGAGAACAAGGATCTTCATTCCGTGGGGATGAGGATGGTTGACTTTCGGGGCCACGAAGGAACGGAACACCTCGGGACCGCGGGGCCGAAGTTATGCACGCATACATTTCGGCGGATCGACCCGGCGCCATCTTTGATTTGAAGGCCCCGCCACCATGCGTACACTGAAGGACCGCATCCTCTACATCATCGGCTTCGCCCGCCGCATGTTCAAGGCCTTCGCCGAGGACGACACCTTCTACCTGGGCGCGGCGCTGGCCTACTACACCATCTTCTCGATCATCCCGCTGCTGGTGATCGTGATCGCCGTGAGTGGCCTGCTGGCTGGCGAGGAGGCCGTGCGCGGCCAGGTGTTCGCGCAGCTGCACGAGCTGGTGGGCGACGAAACGGCCGAGGCGCTGCAGGGCCTGGTGGGCAATGCCTACCTGAGCGGAAAAGGCATCCTGGCCACGGTGATCGGGGCCGTCACGCTCATCATCGGCGCCACCGGCATCTTCAACGCACTGAAGAACGCCCTCAACCGCATGTGGGAGATCCAGCCCAAACCGAAGAACTCGGTGGTGGGCTTCCTCTTCTCGCGCCTGCTGTCGTTCTCCTTCGTCATGGGACTCGGCTTCCTGCTGGTGATCACCTTCACCATCAACTCCATGATCACCGGCCTGAGCGACGATATCGCCCGATGGCTGCCCGGCCTGGGCACGGGCGTGGTGCAGCTGGCCTCGTGGACGATGATGATCGCCGTGAGCACCTTCGTCTTCGCCTGCATCTTCAAGTACCTGCCCGATGTGCGCATCGCCTGGAAGGACGTGATCCCCGGCGCCATCTTCACCACTGTGCTGTTCGGGTTGGGGAAGGCCCTGCTCGACCTCTACTTCGACAACGCCGACCCCACCAGCACCTTCGGCGCCGCAGTCGGCCTGATCAGTTTGCTGCTGTGGACCGCCTACGCCTCGCAGACCTTCTTCCTGGGCGCCGAGTTCGTGTGGGTGTGGTGCGCGGACAAGGGCCGGCCCATCCGCCCGGCGCCCGATGCCGTGCGGGTGGTGCGCCAGGAGCTCATCATCGAGCAGGGCCGGGTGGTGGACACCCACACCAAGCGCGACGCGGTGGACGAGGAGGCATCGCCGCCCTCCGCGCACTGAGGCGCACCTCACATGGCGGCCTGGGTTACCTTCGCCACCCCATCCGAAGAGACCATGCGTACGATCCAGATGCGTGAGGCCCTGAACGAGGCCATGAGCGAAGAAATGCGCCGCGACCCCAATGTCTTCCTCATGGGCGAGGAGGTCGCGGAATACGATGGGGCCTACAAGGTGAGCAAGGGCATGCTGGCCGAGTTCGGGCCCAAGCGCATCATCGACACGCCGATCGCCGAGCTGGGATTCACCGCCATCGGTGTGGGCGCCGCCATGAACGGCCTGCGCCCCATCGTGGAGTTCATGACCTGGAACTTCGCCATCCTGGCCGCCGACCAGATCATCAACCACGCGGCCAAGATGCTGCAGATGAGCGGTGGCCAGTTCCACGTGCCCATCGTGTTCCGCGGCGGCAACGGCAGCGCCGGCCAGCTGGCCGCCACGCACAGCCAGAGCTTCGAGGCCATGTACGCCAACGTGCCCGGCCTGAAGGTGATCAGCCCCAGCACGCCCTACGATGCCAAGGGCCTGCTGAAAGCCGCCATCCGCGACAACGACCCGGTGCTCTTCATGGAGAGCGAACGCATGTACGGCGACAAGGGCGAGGTGCCCGATGGCGAGTACCTGCTGCCCATCGGTGTGGCCGATGTGAAGCGCGCCGGCACCGACGTGACCATCGTGTCGTTCAACAAGATGATGAAGGTGGCCCTGAGTGCGGCCGAGGAACTGGCCAAGGAGGGCATCAGCGCCGAGGTGATCGACCTGCGCACGATCCGCCCGCTGGACCACGCCACCATCATCAATAGCGTGAAGAAGACCAACCGCCTGGTGGTGGTGGACGAGAACTGGCCCTTCGCCAGCGTGGCCAGCGAGATCGCCTATCGCGTGCAGAAGGACGCGTTCGACTTCCTCGACGCCCCCGTGGTACGGGTGAACCAGGCCGACACGCCCCTGCCCTTCACCCCGAACCTGATCGAGGCCTCGTTGCCCAGCGTGCCGCGCGTGGTGAAGGCGGTGAAGGAGGTGATGTACCTGGTGAAGTGACCCAGGGCGGGCAGCCGCCCACGACCATGCAACGAAGAAGGGCCGTCCATTCGGGCGGCCCTTCGCTTTTGTCGTCGATCCGGATCAGTACCGGTACTCGTCGCTCTTGAACGGCCCCTTCACCGGCACGCCGATGTACTTGGCCTGCTCGGGGGTGAGCTCCTCCAGCTCCACGCCGATCTTCTCCAGGTGCAGGCTGGCCACCTTCTCATCGAGGTGCTTGGGCAGCACGTACACCTTGTTCGCATACTTGTCGTGGTGCTTCCACAGCTCGATCTGGGCCAGCGTCTGGTTGGTGAAGCTGTTGCTCATCACGAAGCTGGGGTGCCCCGTGGCGCAGCCCAGGTTCACCAGGCGGCCTTCGGCCAGGATGATCACGTCCTTGCCATCGATCGTGTACTTGTCCACCTGCGGCTTGATCTCCACCTTGGTGTTGCCGTATGCCTTGTTCAGCCAGGCCATGTCGATCTCGTTGTCGAAGTGGCCGATGTTGCACACGATGGTCTTGTCCTTCATCTGGCGGAAGGCGGCCTCGGTGACAATGTTGTAGTTGCCCGTGGCGGTGATCACGATGTCGGCGCGGTGCACGCAGTTCAGCAGCTTCTTCACCTCGTAGCCGTCCATGGCGGCCTGCAGCGCGCAGATGGGATCGATCTCGGTGACGATCACGCGGGCGCCGGCACCGCGCAGCGAAGCGGCCGTGCCCTTGCCCACATCACCGTAGCCGCACACCACGGCCACCTTGCCGGCCAGCATGATGTCGGTGGCGCGACGGATGGCGTCCACAGCGCTCTCCTTGCAGCCGTACTTGTTGTCGAACTTGCTCTTGGTCACGCTGTCGTTCACGTTGATCGCGGGGATCGGCAGGGTGCCGTTGCGCTCGCGCTCCTTCAGGCGCAGCACGCCAGTAGTGGTCTCCTCGCTCAGGCCGCGGATGCCCTTCACCAGTTCGGGGTACTTGTCGAACACCATGTTCGTCAGGTCACCCCCATCGTCGAGGATCATGTTCAGCGGCTGGTCGTCCTCGAAGGCGAAGAGCGTCTGCTCGATGCACCAGTCGAACTCCTCGGCGTTCATGCCCTTCCATGCGAACACGGGAATGCCGGCGGCGGCGATGGCGGCAGCGGCGTGGTCTTGGGTGCTGAAGATGTTGCAGCTGCTCCAGCTCACCTCGGCGCCGAGCTCCACCAAGGTCTCGATCAGCACGGCGGTCTGGATGGTCATGTGCAGGCAGCCGGCGATGCGGGCACCTTTCAACGGTTTCTGCGCACCGTATTCCTTGCGGAGGCTCATCAGGCCCGGCATCTCGGCCTCGGCCAGTTCGATCTCCTTGCGGCCCCACTCGGCCAGGCTCATGTCCTTCACCTTGTAGCGGAGCTTTTCCTTGGTCTGCGCCATGACGTTTCTTACTTGGGGGCGCAAAGGTACGGCGCTGGGCCCGAAGGACAAAGGCCTGGGCAACACCGCTTCGGTGCGGGCTGGCGCATACGGAGTAAGTTCGCAGCCATGCCCGTGCTCCCCCTGCTCGAAGCCGCCCGCGCCCAAGGCCGCAAGCTCCTGGCCGTGTTGATCGACCCCGACTTCGGGGCCGACGAGGCCCGCTTGGAGCACACCGTGCAGCAGGCGTGCATGGCCAAGGCCGACCTGATCCTCGTGGGCGGCAGCCTGCTCACCACCACCTCCTTCGACCGGTGCGTGGAGCTGGTGCGCCGCTGGAGCGACCGCCCCGTGGTGCTCTTCCCCGGCAGCCCGGCCCAGCTGAGCCGCCACGCCGATGCGGTGCTCTTCCTCTCCCTGATCAGCGGCCGCAACCCCGAGCTGCTCATCGGCCACCACGTCACTGCCGCGCCCACGGTGAAAGCCTTGGGCATCGAGGCGATCCCCACGGGCTACATGCTGGTGGACGGGGGCAAGGCCACCACGGTGAGCTACGTGAGCCAGACAGTGCCCCTCCCGCATGACAAGCCGGGCATCGCTGCGGCCACCGCATTGGCCGGCGAGCTGCTGGGCCTGCGCACCATTTACATGGACACCGGCAGCGGCGCGGATCGCCCGGTTTCGCCGGAGATGGTCGCGGCCGTGCGTGCCCAGGTGCAATTGCCGATCATCGTGGGTGGTGGCATCCGCGATGCGCAACAGGCACGGGCGCTCTGCACCGCCGGTGCCGATGTGCTCGTGGTGGGCACGGCCTTCGAGCACGACCCTGACCTGATCTTCGCCATGTGCGAAGCGGTGCACGGTTAGTTCAGCCCAACCGTTCCCGTACCTCCGCCGTGATCCTTACGGAGCGCAGCCGGGCCGCGGGATCGTGGAAGTGGCCACTGATGATCAGCTCGTCCGGCCGGAACTGGTCGAGGAAGGCACGCAACCCCTTCTCCACCGTGTCGGCGCTGCCCACGAACGACCGCTCGAGCGACTTCTCCACCCAGGCCTTCTCCTGCGGCGTCCAGTAGGCCTCGATGTCGTCCACGGGCGGTTGCACTTCACCGGGCACGCCGCGGATCAGGTTCACGAACTGCACCTGCATGCTGGTGAAGAGGCGCTGTGCCTCGGCATCGGTGTCGGCGGCGAACACGTTCACCGCGAGCATGGCGTAGGGCTTGTCGAGCTGCTCGCTCGGCTGGAAGCGCGTGCGGTACTGCGCGAGGGCCTGGGCCATGTGCTCGGGCGCGAAGTGCGAAGCGAAGGCGAAGGGCAGACCGAGGTGTGCGGCCAGCTGCGCGCTGAAGAGGCTGCTGCCCAGCAACCAGATCGGCACGCGCTCACCGGCGCCGGGGAAGGCAACGATGCGTTGACCCGGCTCGGGCGCGCGGAACCAGAACTGCAGCTCCTGCACATCGCTGGGGAAGCGTTCGGCGCTGGCTTGGAGATCACGGCGCAGGGCCTGGGCCGTGGCTTGATCGGTGCCGGGCGCGCGGCCCAACCCCAGATCGATGCGACCGGGGAACATGGCGTTGAGCGTGCCGAACTGCTCGGCGATGACGTAGGGTGCGTGGTTGGGCAGCATCACACCACCGCTGCCTACGCGGATGGTCTTCGTGTGCCCCGCGATGTGCGCGATCACCACCGCGGTGGCCGCACTGGCGATACCGCGCATGCCGTGGTGCTCGGCCAGCCAGATGCGGTGGTATCCGAGCCGCTCGGCCTCCTGCGCCAACGCCACGGAATTGCGGAACGCCTCGGTGGGCGTGGAACCCGCCGCCACCGGCGCGAGATCCAATATGGAGAAGGGTATCATCGTTGGGTTCGGATCATCGTTCATCGCCTCGGCCACGCCGCCCCCCGGTGTCGGCATCGCCGCTGGCGGCGCTCATCGCAATACCGTCAGTGCGTCTTTGCTGAAGCCCAGCATGTCATCGGTACGGTCGTCGCGCACCTTCGCCACCCATTCGGGGTCCATCAGCAGCGCACGGCCCACGGCCACCAGGTCGAAGTCGCCGCGATCGAAACGACGCACCAGCTCATCGAGTGGCGTTGGGGTGGAACCATCCCCGCGGAAGGCGGCCGTGAACTCGCCGCTCAGGCCCACGGACCCCACGGTGATGGTGGGCACACCCGTGATCTTCTTCGCCCAGCCGGCGAAGTTCAGGTCGCTGCCTTCGAACTCGGGCTCCCAGAAGCGGCGCTGCGAGCAGTGCAGCATATCCACGCCGGCCTCGATCAACGGCGTGAGCCAGGCCTCCAACTCCTGCGGCGTACGGGCCAGCTTGTTGTCATAGGCCGTGGGCTTCCATTGCGAAAGGCGGATCTGTAGCACTATCTCCGCCCCGATCTGGCGGCGCACTTCGCGGATCACCTCGGCGGCGAAGCGGGTGCGCTCCCCGATGGTCGCGCCGCCGTACTGGTCCGCGCGTGTATTGGTCACCTCCCAGAAGAACTGGTCGATCAGATAGCGATGCGCGCCATGTAGTTCGATCATGTCGAAGCCGAGATCCTGGGCCGCCTTGGCCGCCCGACCGAAGGCCGCGATGGTGTCGGCGATGTCGCTCTCGGACATCGCGCGCCCGTTGGTCTTCCCGGCGTTCACGCGGTCGCTGGGGCCCTCGAAGGGCACGGGCGGAGTCCAGTCGTCGCGCATCTTCATTGGCGGCATCACACCCATGTGCCACAGCTGCGGGCCCATCTTCCCACCGGCGGCGTGCACTTCGTCGATCACGCGCTTCCAACCGGCCAGCGCAGCTTCACCGTGGAAGTGCGGCACATCGGGGTCGTTGCTGGAGGAGGGCCGGTCGATCACCGTGCCCTCGGAAATGATCAGGCCCACTTCGTTCTCGGCGCGACGGCGGTAGTAGGCGGCCACATCGGGCCCGGGCACGCCATCGCGCGAGAATGATCGCGTCATGGGCGCCATCACGAAGCGGTTCTTCAGCTCCAGCGATCGGAGCTTGAAGGGGGTGAACAATGCCGGGAACATGGGGGCAAAGATCCGGCACTCATCGCGCCGAAGCTGGTTACCTGCGGGAAAGCATGAAGGGCTCCGCGCTCAGTCCAGGTCCAGCACCACCCGTTCCACCGCAGCGTCGATGCGGGACCGCACCTCATCGCTCAACCGCACCGATGCTGCTCGCGCGTTGGCCACGGCCTGCTCCGCATTGCGCGCACCCACGAGCACCACCGTGATGCCAGGACGGTCCACAGTCCACCGCAGCACGAGCTGGCCCAGCGTGCAGCCGAGGTCGGTGGTGATGTGGCGCAGCTGGTCGAGCATGGCATTGACCCGCTCGATGTTCCGTGGCCGGAAGTGCTTGTGGTTGGCGCGGTGATCGCCAGCGCCGAAGACATGACCCGGCGCGATCTTGCCGGTGAGCAGTCCGCGCTCCAGCGGACTGTAGCCGATCGTGCCAAGGCCGTGCTGCATGAGGTACGGCAGGTGCGTGGTCTCGATGCCGCGCTTGAGCATGCTGTAGGGCAGCTGGTCGCTGACCACGAGCGTATGTTCGCGCGCCTCGTCGACCTGCTCGGCCGTGTAGTTGCTCACGCCCACGTAGCGCACCTTGCCCTGCCGCACCAGCAACTCCAAGGCTTCCATGGTCTCGCTGATCGGTGTGGTTGGATCGGGGGAGTGATGCTGCAGCAGATCGATGTGATCGGTACGCAGCCGACGCAGGCTCTGTTCGCACTCGAAGATCACGCTCTCCTTCCCCGCGTACTTGTACACCTTGAGCGGACGCCCGGCATGGTCCTGGGTGTTCATGGCGAGCTCGCCCTGCTTCACATCCCAACGGAAGCCGAACTTGGTGAGCACCTGCACCCGATCGCGCGGGACCTCACTGATCGCCTCGCCCACGATCTCCTCGCTGAGACCCTGTCCATAGATGGGGGCCGTGTCGATGGCGGTGACACCCTCATCGATAGCCGCGCGGATGGCATGGACGGCCTGCCTGCGGTCGGTGCCGCCCCACATCCATCCACCGGCTGCCCAAGCGCCGAAGGTGATCACAGGAAGCTTCAGGTCGGAGGGACCAAGGGTACGGCATTCCATGGTGCGAAGATCGCGCCTCGCGGCCCCGCTACCTTCGCGTCGTGGAGCTGACCGTACGGCACATGGTATGCGACCGTTGCAAGGCGGCGGTGCGGCAGGTGTTGAAGGAGCAAGGCCTGACGCCTGTTCAGGTGGAGCTCGGTGCCGTGTCGGTGGCCGGGACCTTGGACACCGAGGCACTGCGCCGCTTGGACGACGCCCTGATCGCCCAAGGCTTCGGCCTGGTGACCGACGCCGACACGCGCATCGTCACCGCCATCAAAGCGGCCATCGTTCAATTGGTGCACGGCGGGAACGCGACCGGCCGCGTGAAGCTCAGCGAGCACCTGCCCGCCCTGCTGCACCGCGAATACTCCGGACTGTCCGCGCTGTTCTCCCAACTGGAGGGCATCACCATCGAGCATTACTACCTGCGCCAGCGGGTCGAGCGGGTGAAGGAATTGCTGCAATACGGCGAGCTCACAGTGGGCGAGATCGCCTTCCGCACGGGCTTCAGCAGCGCGGCCCACCTGAGCGCACAGTTCAAGCAGCTCACGGGCATGACGCCCACCGCCTTCAAGCAGCGCGGCCAACGCCGCACCTTGGACGCGATATAGATCTTGTCCATCTGGATGTAACACGCTCGGCCTCCGCAGGTGATTGCTTTGTACATCCCTCCACGCACATGGCATCCCCCCCATCCATCCGCAAACGCTCTTTCCCCGTCACCGGCATGACCTGCGCCAGTTGCGTGGTGCATGTGGAGAAGGCCTTGAAGCGCACCCCCGGCGTGAAGGAGGTCAGCGTGAACCTGGCGACGAACATGGCGCTGGTGGAGTACGATGCCGGCGCGGTGAGCGATACGCAGCTACAGAGCGCAGTGCGCGACAGCGGCTACGACCTTATCCTCGGCGAGGAGGACAACGCCGTCGCCGACCAGGAGGAGGAGCAGCGAAGACGGCTCTCCACGTTGAAGCAGCGCCTGTGGTGGGCGGTGGGCCTGAGCATCCCGCTGATGATGATCGGCATGGGCTTCATGCACGCGCCGTGGAGCCCGTGGGTGCAATTGCTGCTGGCCACGCCCGTGGTGTTCGTGATCGGCCGCGACTTCTTCATCAACGCATGGAAACAGGCACGCCACGGCACGGCCAACATGGATACGCTCGTGGCGCTGAGCACCGGCACCGCCTGGACCTTCAGCCTCTTCAACACGCTCCTTCCCTCCTTCTGGACCGACCGCGGCGTGATGCCGCACGTGTACTACGAATCGGCCGCGGTGGTGATCACCTTCATCCTGCTGGGCAAATTCCTGGAGGAACGCGCCAAGGCCGGCACGTCCTCGTCCATCCGCAAGCTGATGGGCCTGCGCCCGAACACGGTGCTGCGCGAGGATGCGGTCGGCCGTCCGCGGGAAACACCGGTCGCCGAAGTGAACGTGGACGATGTGCTGGTGGTGCGCCCCGGCGAACGCATCGCCGTGGACGGGGTGGTGATCGATGGTGAGAGCCATGTGGACGAGAGCACCATCACCGGTGAGCCCGTGCCTGTGGCGAAGGCGAGCGGTGCACGCGTACTGGCCGGCACCATGAACCAGCGCGGCAGCTTCCGCATGCGGGCGCAGCAGGTGGGCCAGGCGACGTTGCTCGCGCAGATCGTGCGCGCCGTGCAGCAGGCCCAGGGCAGCAAGGCCCCGGTACAACGGCTGGTGGACAAGGTGGCTGCCGTGTTCGTGCCCGTGGTGATCGGCATCGCGCTGCTGAGCGCCGTGCTGTGGTGGGTGTTCGGCGGCGAGCACGCGTTCACTCAAGGCCTGCTCGCCCTGGTAACGGTGTTGGTGATCGCCTGTCCCTGTGCGCTCGGACTGGCCACGCCCACCGCGATCATGGCCGGCATGGGCAAGGGCGCGGAGCACGGGATCCTGATCAAGGATGCGGAGAGCCTCGAGCGCGCACGCCACATCACCGCCGTGGTCTTCGACAAGACCGGCACATTGACCGAGGGACGCCCCGAAGTGGTGGAGACCGTGGGCCTCGACGACCCGGAGGCCGCGGCCGCCCTGCTCGCGATCGAATCGCGCTCGGAACACCCGCTGGCCGAAGCCGTGGTGAGGTATCTGCGAAGTGGTGGTCGGGGGTTGGCGAATGGTGAATGGGAAATGCAGCGTACGGCTACCTCGGAGCCTCCATTCACCACCTCCCATCCGTCATCCGCCAGCATCTCCTCCTTCGAGAACCTCACCGGCAAAGGCGTGAAGGCCGAGATGAACGGCACCACGTGGCTGGTGGGCAACCGCAGAACAATGGAGGAGCACGGCATCCTGATCGGAGCGGAACATCGTGCGCATGAACAGCGCTGGCAGGACGAGGCCCGAACGGTGATCTGGCTCGGCGAGGGCTCACGCATCCGTGCGGCCGTGGCGCTTGCCGATCGCATCAAGGCATCGGCCGCGCCGGCGATCGAGCGCCTGAAGGCCACGGGTATCAAGGTGTTCATGCAGACGGGCGATTCACGGCGCACCGCGCAGGCCGTGGGCAAAACCGTGGGGATCGACGACCTGCGCAGCGAAGTGCTGCCCAAGGACAAGGGCGCCTTCGTGGAAGGCCTGCGGAAGATGGGCCATGTGGTGGCGATGGTGGGCGACGGCGTGAACGACAGCGAGGCGCTGGCCAAGGCCGACGTGGGCATCGCCATGGGCAAGGGCAGCGACATCGCCATGGACGTGGCATCGGTGACGATCATGGGCGCCGACCTCGGTGCGATCCCACGCAGCATCGCCCTCTCGCGGCGTACCGTGCGCGTGATCCGTCAGAACCTCTTCTGGGCCTTCATCTACAACGTGATCGGCATCCCGATCGCCGCAGGAGCGCTCGTGCCTGTCAACGGCTTCACGCTCGACCCCATGCTGGCCGGCGCCGCCATGGCGCTGAGCAGCGTGAGCGTGGTGTCGAACAGCCTGCGATTGCGCTGGGCGAAGCTGTGATCAGCGGGAGGCCAGGCGCTCCAGCCGGGCCTTGTCCACGATACGGATATCGCGGCCCTGCGTATCGATCAGGCCTTCGTCCTTCATGCTGGTGAGGCAGCGGATCAACGACTCGGTGGCCGTGCCCACGATCGCGGCAAGGTCGTCGCGGCTGATGCTCACACCGAGACCACCATCGCCCTCGGCATAGCGGTCTTGCACGCGCAGAAGGGCCTGTGCCACACGCTCACGCACTGTGGAATAGGCCAGCTCGAGCAGGCGTTGCTCCTTCTCCTTCACGTCGCGGGCCAGCAATTTGATGAAGCGCACGCTCACATCACGATCGCGGTAGAGCAGGGCGAGCAGGTCCTCACGTGGCACCAGTGCGATCTCACCGTCCTCCAGCATCTCGGCGGTCTCCGCGGCACGGCCGTTCTCCAGCAGGCCCATGTAGCCGAGCAGGTCACCGGCATCGTGCAGACCGGTCACCAGTTCCTTGCCATCGTTGTTCATCTTGTAGGTGCGCGCCTTGCCGCCCACGAGCAAAGGCAGATAGCGCAGTTCGTCGCCCTCGTCGAAGAGGATCTCCTTGCGTTCCACCTTGCGCACCTTCCGGTCGCGGCCGATGTCCTTCAAGGCCTCCACGCCCCGGGCCCGCTCCATGAAACGGTCGAACCCACCCTCGCCGCTGAAGCCCTTGCGGAATAGGTCGCTGCGCTTGAGGCGCCCTTCGATCGCGTTCAACAGTTCGCTTTCCTCGAAAGGCTTGGTGAGATAATCGTCGGCGCCCAGCTCCATGCCCTTGCGGACATCGCCGCGCTCGGCCTTCGCACTGAGGAAGATGAAGGGGATCTCGGCGGTGGCGGGATCGCGGCCCAGCAGGTGCAGCACACCGTAGCCGTCGAGCTCGGGCATCATGATGTCGCACAGCACGAGATCGGGCATCTCCTTGCGGGCCAGCTCCACGCCGGTGCGTCCGTTGGGGGCCTTGAGCACACGGAAGTTGGCGAGCTCCAGGATCTCGGCCGTGTTCTCGCGCATGTCGGCATCATCCTCGATCAACAGGATGGTCTTCATCGGGAGAGAGGTGTTGAGGTAGTTCGACGGTGAAGGTCGTGTCGCCCGGGCGGCTGGAGAACGCGATGGTGCCCTGCATCAGCTCCACGTAGCGCTTCACCAGATTCAGGCCCAGCCCGGTGCCTTGGATGGTGGTGGCATTGCTGCCACGGAAGAAACGATCGAACAGGTGCACCTGATCGGCCTCCGGCACGCCGATACCCTCATCGTGCACGGTGATGTGGAGACGACCATCGGCGATGCGTGTGGTGAACGTGATGGGCTTGTCCTCCGGCGAGTACTTCACGGCATTGGTCACCAAGTTGGTGATCACGTTGCCGAGCATCTGGCGATCGAGCGTCACCATCCGCTCGTCGCCCTCATGGTCGTAGCCGATGGACTGTCCGCTCTTGGTGAGCGCGCGCAACTCTTCGATCAGCTCGATGCCCAGGTGCACGATGTCCACCTCCACGGGCTGGCAGGTGATCAGGCCCTGCTCGATCCTCTCCAGCGAGAGGAACTCGTTGAGCATGGCCGTCATCTCGCGCACCTTGATGCGGATGCGGGCCACGTGCTTCTCCACCTTGTCGTTCCCTTCGGTGTAGCGCGCGATGAGGTCCACGCTGCTCATGATGGTGCTGAGCGGCGTGCGGAACTCGTGGCTGGCCATGGCCACGAAGCGGCTCTTCAGCGCGTGCAGCTCGCGCTCCTTCTCCAGGGCCTCGCGCACGCTGCGTTCGGCCTCGCGCAGCTGCGCGGTGCGTTCCTCCACGCGGCGTTCGAGCTCCTGGTTGGTGCGGTACAGCTCCTCCTCGGCCCGCCGCCGTTGGGTGATGTCGGTGACCAACCCCATCACGAAGCGGTTGCCGTCCACGGTGAAATGGTTCAGGCTCACCTCCACGGGGAAGACGGTACCGTCCTTGCGTCGACCGGCGAGGTCCATGCCGATGCCCATGCTCCGCTGCACCGGCCGTTGGTTGTACCGGCCGCGGTGCCGCTCATGGCGTTCGCGGGCGGCGTCGGGCAGCAACACCTCGATGCGGCGGCCCAGCAACTCGTTGCCTTCGTAGCCGAACATGTTCCCGAGGCGCGGGTTGTGCATGAGAATGGCGCCCGCGGTGTCCACCACCACCAGCCCCTCGGCCGCGGTGGTGAACAACATCTCGCAAATACGGGCCACATCGGCCGGACCGAACGTACCGTCGCTGCCGTCCACCATGCTGCCAAGGTAGGAGGTGTGCATCATGCTCGCGGACCTGCGGCTTCAACGCTCGCCGAGCCCGTGCGCTGGTCGTACACCCGCCACTTGCGCATCGGCGGCGCATAAAGGTTGAGGGTCACCGCGCGGCCGGGGCCGGGGTTGCTGAAGCGATGGATGGAGCTTTCACGGGTCCACGCTCCGAGCATGCCCGGACGCAAACGCGTCTCCTGCACCAATTGCAGCAGACCGCTCTCCCGGCGAACGAAGCGTTCCTCGATCACCTCACCCATCACCGGATGCACCCAGGCGAGCTCGCTGTCGTAGTCGTGGATGCTGGTGTGCTGGCCCGGTTCATAACATACCACCAGCAGTTCGAATGCTTCGTTGCGCACCACACAGTTGCGCGTGTAGTGACGGGGATCCCAGCGGCAATAGGGGTCCAAGTCCCGGCTCGGCACCGAATAACGCTGCAGGATCACACCCAACGCCGACGGCTCCCGCCGCCGGAGCAGTTCGGCGACCAGCTCGCGGATGGTCCCGATGGGTGCGTCCGTTCCTTGGACCGCCTGATCGCTCGACATGGCCGGCAAACGTACCGGGGTGGCGAAAGGGGATAAATGACGATCGTCAACCGATCGAGGCCCGAATGACCGTACTTCGCGGTACGATCGTTCCCACATGGCCCGCATCCTGCTCTCCACCGACTTCAGTTCCAACGCCCAGCTCGCCGCCGAGTACGCCATCCGTACGCTCGGACGCACAGGGCACGAGTACATCCTGCTCCACGCGTTCTCCGATCTGGGGCTCACCAACCCGATGCTTTCGAGCATGGCCGCCGAGGTGTACGCAACGGCCAAGGACGACCTCGCCAAGGCCGTGGAACGCCTGCGTGCGAGCACCCAGGCCGAAGGGATCGTCGGCCGGATGGAGAACGGCCCCGTGTCGCTGGCCGTGCGCGCCATCGCCCGCGAGGAAGGTGCCGATCTGGTGGTGATGGGGCGCCGCGGCATGGCCGGGGCTTCGATCTTCGGAAGCAACACCACCGACACGGTTCGCAACGGCGATGTGGCGGTGCTGGCGGTGCCGGAAAAGGGTGCCACCGAGCCTCCCGCGCACATACTGCTCGCGACCGACCTGACCCCGCCGGACCCCGACAACCTTGCCATGCTGCGCACGATCGCCCTGACCAACAAGGCCGCGGTGGTGGCCGTGCACATCGTCAAGAACGCATCCGAAGCCGGAACGGGTGTGGGAGAAGACCTCTTCAATGAGGCGCTGCAAGGCGTGCAGGTCCGCTTCATCACGCACCCCTCCGACGATGTGGTGGACGGCATCGTGGAGACCGCCCAGGCCATCGGTGCCGACATGATCACCGTGCTGCACCGTCACCGCGGCTTCATCGACCGGCTCTTCAACCCGAGCGTCACCCGCAAGTTGGCCCTGGACAGCGAACTGCCGCTGCTGGTGCTGGCCAAGTAGGATCGGTCCGGCGTTGAACGCCCGCACCCAGGGTCGATCCAACACCGGGCACCATTCCTTTTCCATGCGCCATGTGCAACGATCCGTACGATCAAGCCGGGATACCTTGCCGCCATGTTCACCGATAGCGTCCTACGCCACGAGTTCGAACGGGTGGTGGTGCGCCGCCAGCTGCCCGCCGGCACGGAGCTGATCGCCGTGGGCGACACCATCACCCACATCCCCATCGTGCAGAAGGGCAGCCTGCGCATCCTCGCACAGGACGGCGAGGGCCGCGAACGCTACCTCTACCACATCCTGCCGGGCGAATCCTGCGCCGCATCCCTCACCTGCTGCGTGAGCAGGCGTGTGAGCAGCGTGCGGGCCGTTGTGGAGGAGGATGCCGACCTGCTGCTGATCCCCGTGCACTACGTGGATGAGTGGATGATACACCCCGAGTGGCGCAAGTATGTGAACGAAGTGCAGGCGCAGCGCTTCCAGGAGCTGCTGGAGGCCTTTGAGGTGGTGGCCTTCCGCAAGCTGGACGAGCAGCTATGGGATTACCTGATGAAGCGCGTACAGGCCACCGGCGAACATACGCTGCACCTTACCCACCAGCAGATCGCCGATGAATTGAGTTCGCCGCGTGAGGTGATCACACGCTTGTTGCAGCAGTTGAAGGCACGGGGCCTGGTAAGCCTTGGGCGTGGGCATGTGGAGGTGCATCCGGGCGCGGTGAACGAGTGAAAGGGTGCGCGAGCGTGCGACCCTGGCACCCGCTCGATCATACACCCTCACACAAGGGCATTCATTTCACCACCGGTGCGCCCGCCTTCTTCCACGCGGAGATGCCGCCGTCCAGGTCCTTCACGTCCTTGAAGCCCATTTCACGCAGCAGTTCACGCGCATCCTCGCTGCGGCCACCGGCTGCGCAGTACACGCGCACGGGCCTGTCCTTGTCCAACTTCGCCACGTGTTCCCTGAAGTCGTCATCGAACCAGTCGATGTGTAGCGCGTCGGCGATGTGACCGGTGCCCCATTCCTGCGGAGTGCGCACATCAACGAGCTGCACGGTGCCGGTGGCGAGTTCGGTCCGTAGGGTGGGCACATCTACCATGTTGCCCTGCTGCGCGTTGCAGCAGGAGAACACGAGGGAGAAGGCGACGGCGGGAAGGAGGGTTTGAAGGCGCATGGGTGAAGACCAGCAAGAGGGTGAAAGAGTGATCGGGTGCGATGGAGGGTCGAGGGGGCACACCCGCACTCCTGAACCTGGTTCTCAAAGATGAGGCATCATCGCCTCCTTCAGTTGAGCGGCGCTGATCACACCCGATCGGCGCCACACGGGTTTCCCGTTCTTGAAAATGATCAGCGTCGGTACACCGCGCACCTGGTAGGCTTGTGCGGCACCGGGGTTCTTGTCCACATCGACCTTGATCACCGTGGCCTGGTCGCCCATCATCCCCTTGAAGTCGTTCAGGATCGGTGGCATCATCTTGCACGGGCCGCACCATTCGGCGAAGAAGTCAACGAGTACCGGCTTGTCGCCGGCGATCAGCTCCTGGAAGGTCTTTGGCTTGTCCATGGTGGAAGTGTTGGAAAGTTCGAGGGTGCCAAGGTGAGCGAATGCAACGGCAAAGTGTGCGGGGGTAAGACTTTCATGCGTGCACCTTCTCACCCTTCACTTCTTCATACACGATGTTCGTGCCATCGGCAGGCTTGGAGGAGGCGCTGTCGGTTGTGCAGGCCGCGCCGCAACACCCGAAGTTGAACAGCGCCTGCAGTCCGACGAAAGCCGAAGCCGCATACGCCACGGCATCGCCCGAGGTGATGCCCGCCATGAGCAGCACCAGGGCCAGCCCGAGGCGTATCCAGCGCACCGCGCCCCAGTTGTGGAACAAGGTGCGCATCAGCCTTTGAGCTTTTGTACGTTGGTCCATGGGCCACCGTTGTAGGCTTCGAAACCGGCTTTGCGGAGGATGCCTTCGGCCATGCCGCTGCGCGCCCCGCTGCGGCAGCAGGTGATCACCGGTCTCCCTTTGGGCACCTTGGCGGTGCTGCGTTGCAACTGGTCCAGCGGAATGTTCATCGCCCCCTTCACATGGCCCTGGGCGAATTCGGCCGACGTGCGCACGTCGAGTATGGTGGCACCTTGTTGGATGATGGCCGTGAGATCCACTTTGGGACCAAGGCCGAAGAGGGAACGGAGCATGGGGAGGTGAATGGGGGATCGGAGTTGGTGAATGGGGAACCACGGCGCGTCTATGGCTTCGCTTGCTGGTCAGCCGGTACGGATCCCTTGAACGAGCTGAGCAACAGGCCGCCCATGAAGGCACCGTACAGGGTGCTGTTCACCGGGCTGCTGGTGATGGTGCATCCGTCCACACAGCCCCACTGGTACCAGTAGTACCAGCCGGCGGCGGCACCGAGCGCCACGCCGATGGCGGTGATGATCCACGTGCGTTTCATATCAGTCCTTATGGGTGCGGGATCCGAACAATGGATACAGCGGGCAGAAGCGCATGAAGCTGGTGAGGGCAAGGACGGCTGCGAGCACAAGCAGTATGATGGCCCAGGTGCCAGTGAGCACACCGGCGAAGTACAACACAACGATCACGATGGCGGCCATGATCCGCAGCAGACGGTCCGTGTTGCCCATGTTCGGTCTCATGTGGGTGGAGGTTGATGGAACAAAGGTCCGGCAGGCCTGTCGGACGCTCTGTGAGGATCGTCACGAAGATGACATGCCGCCTGCCCGCCGTACAATGTCGGGCTGTGACCTTTCTCACGATCCAGTGAGAAGCATCCGCATTACTTCGCCAAGAACCCTGAGCGATGTCACGGACCTACGACCTCCTCGTGATCGGCGGCGGCAATGCCGGCCTCTCCGCTGCCGCCCATTTTCTGCTCAAAGCCCCGAAGACCAGGGTAGCGATCGTCGAACCATCGGAGAAACATTACTACCAACCCGCGTGGACCTTGGTGGGTGGCGGGGCATTCGACCCGCTGGATACCGAACGCCGCGAGGAGGATCTCATCCCCAAAGGCGCCGAATGGATCCAAGCGGCGGCGTCCACCTTCCAGCCAGAAGTGAACTCGGTGACCCTGGCCGATGGCCGTGTGCTTGCCTACAGGCATCTGCTCGTGTGCCCCGGCATCCAACTGGACTGGGGCGCAGTGAAGGGGCTGCCGCAGGCGCTGGGCCGCGATGGTGTCACCAGCAACTACAGCTTCGCCACCGCACCCTATACCTGGCAGTTGATCAAGGGGCTGCGTAGAGGCCGCGCGATCTTCCACAATCCGCATACGCCGGTGAAATGCGGCGGCGCCCCGCACAAGATCATGTACTTGGCGGCAGACCACTGGCGACGCACCGGCGCACTGGAGAACATGGACGTCCAGTATTGGAGCGGCGGCTCACGGCTTTTCGGTGTGGCGAAGTACGAGAAGACGCTCCTGAAAGTGGTGGAACGCGGCCATATCGGCCTCCACTTCTTCTGGCGGCTCGATGAGATCGACGGCCCCAACAGGCGCGCTCGATTCACCGGCTTCGGACCGGCGAACAAGGACCAGGAACGATGGCTGGATTACGACATGATCCATGTGACGCCACCACAGAGCGCGCCGGACTTCATCAAGAAAAGCCCGCTCGCTAACACCGCAGGATGGGTGGATGTGGACAAGCATACCCTGCGCCATAACAAGTATCCCAACGTGTGGAGCATCGGCGATGCCGCCGGCCTGCCCACATCCAAAACAGGCGCTGCCATCCGCAAGCAGACCCCCACGGTGGTGGCGAACATCATCGCCGCCATGGCCGGCAAACCCCTGACCAGTAGTTACAATGGCTATACGTCATGCCCACTGGTGACCGGCTATGGGAAGCTCGTGCTCGCCGAGTTCGATTATGATCACCTGCCTCAGGAAACATTCCCCTTCGACCAGAGCAAGGAGCGCTGGAGCATGTACCAGCTCAAACGCAAAGTGCTTCCCTGGATGTACTGGAACCTGATCCTTAAAGGGAGGGCACAGGGGTGAAAGAGCTGGAGGGATCAATATGTATGTATGGCCATGCATATTGATCCCTCCAGCCTTCCTACGCGTCACCGGTCAGGCGTTTCTGGGCCGATACCAGATCCCGGCATAATTGATCTGTTCCAGCGGCTCCAAGCAGGTTCGTGTACTCCACACGCAACTTCTTCCATGCCGCTTTGGCGTCGGCTTCGCGCTCTTCTCCCTTTCCCGTAAGAAAGATACGTACGGACCTGCCTATGGTCTCCCGTTGTACCAAGCCCTTAATCACCATTTTGTCCAGTGTCTTCATCACTGTGGATTGGTCCAGGTAGAGCACTGCGGCCAAGGAACTCGATACCCGTCTGGCCGACAAGAACGTCGAGCTCATCGACTTCTATCTCGCCAAGAAGGAACTCGCCTGAGGTCCACACCGCACTACTGGATGAAAGGCTCCACAAGGGGCCTTTCGTCGTTTCCACCAAGACGATCATCGCATCATCCCGGCATCCGCTCATCGGTGACATCCCTCACACAAGTCCGGCGTGTATGACGATCATCACCAAAGGCGCACGCCCGCTGCGGGATCTTTGCGTCATTGATCACACGGACCTGTTCCCGGTCCACAAGAACACCGATGCCATGACCATCAAACAGATCTACACCGGGTGTCTCGCCCATGCGGCCTACTACCTGGAGAGTAATGGAGAGGCGGCCATCTTCGATCCGCTGCGCGAAACGCAACCATACATCGACCGTGCTTCGGCCGATGGCGCGAAGATCAAGTACGTCTTCGAAACACACTTCCATGCCGACTTCGTGAGCGGCCATCTGGACCTTGCGAAGAAGACCGGTGCCACCATCGTGTACGGACCCACGGCCAAGCCCGGATTCGCCGCGCACGTGGCCACCGACGGGGAGGTCTTCCACGTGGGGAAGGCTAGGGTGAAGGCCATCCATACACCTGGGCACACGATGGAAAGCACCACCTACCTTCTCATCGATGAGGACGGGAAGGAACACGGCATCATCACCGGTGACACGCTCTTCATCGGCGATGTGGGCCGGCCGGACCTGGCCCAGCATGTGATCGCCGACCTCACGGAAGAGAAGCTCGCAGGCCATCTGTACGATTCGCTTCGCAACAAGATCATGCCCCTCGCCGATCACCTGATCGTCTACCCCAACCACGGCGCCGGCAGTGCCTGTGGCAAGATGATGAGCAAGGAGACCACCGACACGCTGGGCAATCAGAAGCGCACCAACTACGCGCTGGATCCGAAGCTCACGAAAGAGGCGTTCACCAAGGCTCTGCTCGCCGGCCTCACCCCGCCGCCGGGGTACTTCCCCAAGAACGTGCTGATGAACATCCAGGGCTACGAGAGCTTGGACCGGATCATGGCGCGCGGCAGGCGACCGCTCAACGTGAACGATTTCGAGGTGGTGGCCAATGAGGAACGGCCGCTCCTGCTCGACACACGCCCTGCGTCCATCTTCGCTCAGGGCTTTATACCCAACAGCATAAACATCGGGCTGGACAGCAACTTCGCCATGTGGGTGGGCGAGATGATCTCCGACATCAACCAGCCCATCCTGCTTATCACAGAACCCGGCAAGGAGGAAGAGAGTATCATCCGGTTGAGCCGCGTGGGGTACGACAACACCATTGGCTACCTTGAAGGAGGATTCCAAGCATGGAACGACGCGGGCAAGGAGATCGATACCGTCAAGCGTATCACTGCCGATGAGTTCGCCGCACGCTACACGGAACAGCCGTCGATCTTCGACGTGCGCAAGAAGAGCGAATACGACAGTGAGCACGTGGTGGGTGCGATCAACACGCCGCTGAACCGCATCAACGAGCACTTGGCCGAATTCCCGAAGGATCGGCCCTTCATCCTGCATTGCGCCGGCGGCTACCGCAGCATGATCGCGGCGAGCATCCTGAAGGCACGGGGCTGGAACGACTTCGTGGACGTGGAAGGCGGCTTCGGCGCGATCAAGAACACCGATGTGGCGCGCACCGAGTATGTGTGCCCCACGACACTGCTGTGATGACGCACGACCTGATCGGAAGGACGAAGCCCGGCGATGAGCCGGGCTTCGTCGTGCCCATGCCGTTGGACACTCACTCCACCATCACCCGCCAGGCACCACCGTGGCTGCTGCGCAACAAGTACGGCCCGGATGGCAGACCGCTCAGGTCCATGCGGTCCGTTCCGGGCACGAGTGTTTGTCGCTTCAGGCACTGACCTGTACCGTTCAAGAGTTCCATGGCGAGGGGGCGCATGCCGGGCACATCGATGAACAGCGTACCGTGCACCGGGTTGGGCCGAATGGATGGACGGTCGGCGTTGAAGGACAGGGACACCGATGTGGTGATGACCTGTACGGTATCGGTGCTCCAGAAGCAACCATCGGCATCTGCCACCAGGGCGTGATAGCTGCCACTGGTGGTGGCGGTCAGCCAGGGGGTCTCGCCCAGTAATGTGCTCCCATCATGGAACCACTGCCAACCCACACCGCCGTCCACCCAAAGCGAATCGCCCTCCATCTGGATCGAGAAGCCCGGGTCGGGTAGCGAAGGCACCGTGACCGTGACGGCCAGCAGGGCACCATGGGCGTCCGTCACTTCCACGGAATAGGTGCCGGGGCATAGTCCGGTGAGGCTGGGTTCCGTGGAACCGGTGCTCCACTGGTAGGTGAAGGGCGCGGCCCCTTGCGCAAAGATGGTCCCGGTGCCATTGCATGGTGTGCCACAGCCCGGTACCGCATGGGTGTTGACATGGAAGGTGGTGTCCATGCCGCTCACGAGCATGCCGTCACCGTTCTGCATATCGCTGATGGTGCTGTTGCCATAAGTGATGGTACCCCAGAAGTAGCCGCCAAAGGCCAGGCGGTATGGGGGGCATGCTGCCGGTGGATGCACAACGGAATATCACGCTGGTGGCCACTCGGCTGGCTCGTCCATACGGGTGAACCGTCCGCAGTGATCTTCATGATCAACGCGTCCTCGTCGCCCAGCGCGGTGAACGGTTGGCCCAGCAGTTCCATCGTTCCCTTGAACTGCATGGCCACGTATGCATTCCCATACCGTCGGCCACCACACCCCACGCCAGGTCGCGTTCAGCGGAACCGGCACTGTGCCCCCAGCGATGTTCGCCCTCCTGGTCCAAGCCCAGCAGCAGAATGTCGTCATCGCTGCTCGTGGACGCCAGGGTATCGTCGGGCAGGTGCAAGCTGCCCCAGAGCCTACCGACCACGAAGAGGTTGCCCAGCGGATCGGCCGCGATGCCGGTGCCTTCCACGTCGGACATGCCCGAGTAGGGCCGCGACCACAGCCCATTGCCATCCAGGTCGCAGGCCAGCACGTACAGGTTGCCGGTGCTGGCGGTGTTGGCAAGCGGCAGTCCATCATACTCGCTCATCGCCGAAGGATGGCCGCTTCTTGCCCGGTCCGATGGGTGTGATCCGGGAGGACCGACGCCCAGGAGATCACTCCGCCACCCACAATCGCACCTGTGCCGCCCGGAACATCAGCTCCTCCGCATGGCCCATCCAGTCGCGGGTGGGCGTGATGGCATGCACGTGTATGTGCGCATCATGGTGGGTGAAGACGGTCTTGTGACGGGTGGAGAAAAAGCCAATGGCTTCGGCATCCGTGTGGCGCAGGTGGTAGTGCTTGTTATGCCGTTGGGCATCGGACCGTTGGCGCACCTCGGTGCCCGGAGGAACATCGAGCACATGCACGTCCACCGCGTCGAAATGGCCGGTGAGGCGGAAGGCGAAGGGTGCGGCATCCATGCCGAAATGTGCGGTGAGGTAGGCATCCAGCGCACGGAGGTCCGCAACGCTATCGGGAAGTGGCAAGGCCACCCAGCGTTCCACTCGCTGGTGGACGAAGAAGGGGGCTCGTGCCGCCGGGCGCAGGTCCACCTGCATGGTGCTGTCAGTGATCGCCGTGGCGCAATAGGCCTGACCATCCAGCAGCAGCAGTTCGCCGCGCAGGTATTCCAATGGCCCCACACCGTAGTACCCGGGGCTGGCGATGCTGTCCAGCTGGATCAGACCCGCAAGCTGGCCATGTGCCATGGTGGCACGCATGGCACCGGTGGGCACCACCGGTGCGTGCTGTGCGTACAGGGTGAACGCCACCAACGACAGTACCATGGTGGCGTGAAAACGCTGTTCGATCGTGCGCATGTGCAGGTAAAGATGACAAGGATGTTGCGTGAGCGATGGGAACGGCGGCCCGGCGAAGTGCCGGACGTGTGAGCGCACGGGGTGAGGAGGCGACCGGAGGAAGCCCCCGCCACGCCGATGCGCCACCGGCCTGCACGAGCCGGCCACAGTGGACAGCGCGGCCCGTGCGTGGCCGGTGCGCGGGCCGGGGACACGCCCTTCTCAGAACCGGTAGTCGACCACGAGGCTGGCATGGTGCATATCCACCCGGTTGTACACGTGTGCGCTGGTGAGGTCCTCCCGCTGCAGTGGCCATTTGTGCACGTACAGCAAGCGTAGGTCCAATCCTTGGAACATGCCTTGGAAGGCATAGCGCAGATCGAGCATGGCGTGCCCGTACGATACCATGTTGTACTTGTTGAGGCGTGCGGATGAGGGGGGCGGAAGGCCGAACAGCCCGGCGCCGGCATGGGTGGTAAAACCTTTGACCCGTTCGCTCCTGCGCTCGGTGTGGAGTGTGGCGGCCCATACGTCGCCCAAACCTTCGTTGCGTTCGCGGCTCAGGTAAGTGAAGAGGGGTTCACGGCCCCATTCGCGCGGCATGATGAAGCGGCCTTGGGCCGTGATACGCGTACCGTTGAGCTGGAAGGTCCATGGGCCACGGGCGTACTGTACGCGCGTGGTGGCGATGTGGCTCGCCGTTCCGGGCTGTACGTACCGAAGGCTGTCCACGGCATGGCCACCGTTGCCCACGGCATCCTGTCGCATGGCTCGGAATTGCACGGACCACGATCCTGTTGTGCGGTAGCTCACCTCCAGGAAGGCGGTGTTGATGATGTCTTCCACGAACAAGTCATGGGCGATCACGTGGAAGCGCGCGGCAGGCTCCCATTCGCCCAATGTGCTGAAAACCCCGGCGGAGTGCAGCATGCCTGCATAGCCCGATGGCCGGCCGGCTGCATCGCGTCCCTGTCCCGGGTACACGCCGATGCTCTGCGCAGCGCTGTACCAGTGCGCGGTGGAACGCGGGGCTACATGGTGGATCCATAGCACTTCGTAGCGCGCGCCTTTTCGCCCGCGCCGTTGTACGGTCACCCCATCGAACAGCGTGGGGTGCATGCGGCTATCCTGCCCGTTGAGGAAGGGATCGTCCAGGTGCTGTTTGCCCAGGGTGAACTGCCAACGCCGGTCGCGCGTGCGGAAGTCTATGTTGAACTCATGGAGGTAGAGGTATTCGCCCTGTTCATGTCCGGTGGCATCGAAAAGCCCGATCTCGTACCGGCTGGGCTGCAATGCGGGATCATCGGCACCATTGATCGCAGAGGCGAACAGTGGCATGGTATAGCCGCCCATGAGGCTGAAACGCAAACCATGCCAACGCGCGCTGCGGTAGCCCAGCGTGCCGCCGAATGCTGCGGCGTGGTGATCGGTCAAAGCCCCGCTGTTCACCGTGCCCATGGCGAAAAGGCGGAAGTGGCCGTCAATGGTACCATGGGCGAAGGCGTGGCGCAGCGTGGTGTCGCACCATAGGGTGTCGGTGTCGGTACGGTGGGGCAGCTGGGCCACCACCGGCCCTGGGAACAAAAACAGTCCGAGCAGGGCACCATGTGCGCCTCTCAGCACGGCGACCGGTCGTTCCATGCCGCGAAACTGCGGCGGTGGGCCGAGCTGATCGGTGACCTCGCTCACAGAGCGGAGACACTATTTCCCGAGGTAGGCGCCGTACATCCACACGAGCTTTTCCTGCGCGCGGATGTAATCGCTCATCAGGGCGTTGGTCCCTTCATCGTCCGCGTCGGCGCTCAATGTCAGCAACTCGCGTTGGAGCCCGATCAACGTGCGGAAGGAGTTGATGATGTCCTGCACGGCCGCCTCCCCATCGCTCACCAGCTTGCTCTCCTTGATCTCGGCCACGGTGAAGTAGTCGCTGTATGTGTGCTTGGGTGAGGCCCCCAGCGTGAGGATGCGCTCGGCCACCTCGTCGATCTTCAGCAGCAGGTCGTTGTACAGCTCCTCGAACTTCAGGTGCAGTTCGAAGAACTTGTCGCCCTTGATGTTCCAGTGGTACCCCCGTACGTTCTGGTAGAAGATGGAGTAGTTGGCCAGCAACACGTTGAGCTGGTCGGCGAGTTGGGCGGCCTTCTTCTCGTCGAGGCCGATGGCGTTGGTGCGGCTCATGGTCAATGGTCTTTTTTCAAAGGAACAACACGTGGCTCGGGGTGGCGCTGTCGATCGTCAGTGCGGCAGACGGTCGCGAATGCGGCCGTACACCCACGTGCCCGCGACGGCACTGAGGAGCGTCACGGCCACCACCGAGAAGCCCATGCCGATCTGGGCGAAGAGCGGGCCGGGGCAGGCGCCGGTGAGGGCCCAGCCCACGCCGAAGATCAGCCCGCCATAGATCTGGCCCTTGTTGAACGTCTTGTTGGGGATCACGATGGGCTCGCCATGGATGGTGCGTGCCTTCAGGCGCTTGATCAGCTGCACCCCGAGCAGCCCCACCACCACGGCACTGCCGATGATGCCGTACATGTGGAAGCTCTCGAAGCGGAACATCTCCTGGATGCGGAACCAGCTGACCACTTCGGCCTTGGTGAAGGCGATGCCGAAGACGATGCCCCAGGCCGCGTACTTCAGGTTGTACCACCACGGGTGCTGAAGTTCGCTTTCGTTCACGCACATGGCGTCGAGCGAGCGCACTTCGAAGTCGTTCTCCGGCACGCGGGGTCGTTGCGTTGTCATGGGATGCGAGTGGAAAGGTTTACAGCGCCAGCAGGTGCGGCAGGATGAACCAGGTGGTGATCACGCCGCCCACCATGAACATGATGGTGGCGATGAGGCTGGGCCATTGCAGATCGCTCAGGCCCATGATGGCGTGGCCGCTCGTGCATCCGCCCGCGTAGCGCGTGCCGAAGCCCACCAGGAAACCGCCGACCACCATCAGAATGAAGCCGCGCAGCGTGAAGAGCGACGCCCAGCTGAAGAGCTGCACGGGAACAAGCTCAGAGGTGTCGGTCACACCCTTGGAAGCGAGGTACGCCGCGGTGGGCTCGGCCAGTTGGACCGGTTCGGGGTCGTTCAACCAGGTGGCCGCGATGAAGCCGCCCATGACGATGCCTCCCACGAAGAAGAGGTTCCACACCTCCTTGCGCCATTCGTAGCGGAAGAAGGGGATGTTCGCGGGCAGGCAGGCCGCACAGATGTGGCGCAACGAGCTGCTGATGCCGAAGGTCTTGTTGCCCAGCAGCAACAGGAGCGGCACGGTAAGGCCGATCAGTGGACCGGTCAGGTACCACGGCCAGGGTCTGGAGAGGATCTCGATCATACGGTGCACAGGACTTCAGTGGATCGGTCGATCGGTGGGGACGGTCATTCTCATTCGCACATCAGCGCGGTGACCGGGACATCGGTCTTCTTGATCGCGTTGAAGCCGCCCCGCACCTCCACGAGGTTGTGGTGGCCGCGCGCCTTGAGGATCGACGCGGCGATCATGCTGCGGTAGCCACCCGCGCAGTGCAGGTAGTTGGTCGCCTCGGGGGCGATCACGTGCAGGTGGTCATTGATGTACTGCAGGGAGGCATGGTGCGCGCCTTGCACGTGGCCGTTCTCCCACTCCCCGTCCTTGCGCACGTCCACCACGTGGAGCGGGGCCTGCTTGAGGCGCGCCGCGAATTCCTCCGCGTCGATGCGCTCGATCGTGTCCACCTCGCGACCGCTGGCACGCCATGCGTCGATGCCGCCTTGGAGGAAGCCCAGCACATTGTCGTAGCCCACACGGGCCAGGCGCGTCACCACCTCATCCTCGGTGCCTTGGTCGGCCACCACGAGCAGCGGCTGGCGCACGTCGGGGATCATGGCGCCCACCCAGGGAGCGAAGTCGCCTTTGAGGCCGATGTTGATGCTGCGGGGCACGAAGCCGTCCTTGAACACTTCCGCGTTGCGGGTGTCGAGCACCAGGGCGCCCTCGGCCTCGGCGATGTGTTCGAAGTCCTCGGGCGGGAGGGGGCGCAGGCTCTTCTGCTTCACCTCGTCCACGCTGGGGATCACCCCCTTGTTCATCGCCACGTTCTGCGGGAAGTAGGCGGGCGGCGGCAGCAGGCCCTCGGTCACCTCCTTGATGAACTGCT
>Ga0207868_1000683_pt1 | contig 31522 bp, 26 predicted proteins | sample Passage237B_FD_187370 | JGI IMG/M metagenome (GOLD analysis project Ga0207868, IMG submission 187370) | Cellulose adapted compost microbial communities from Newby Island Compost Facility, Milpitas, CA, USA - Passage2 37B (SPAdes) (version 3) ... | reverse complement strand
GTTTTGGCACCGTCGGTGGAAACATAAATGCCGTCTTCGACGCCGAGCAGCACGCGGCCGGGCGTTTGCGAATCAGCGACCACGGTTTGGGTGTAGAGCAGATTCAGACCGGCCTGCGCCAATTCCCACGAAGCGCCACCGTCGGTGCTGCGTAGCGGGCCCCATTGAGTCGTGGCGTAAACCTCATTCGGATTGGCGGGATTGAAAGCGAAGGAGCGCACATCAATCACCTCCCACCCCGTGGTCAGGCGCCAGTTTTTTCCGCCATCGGTGGAACGCACCACGCCGTCGGCGCTCGCGATCAATACCACTTGACCGTCACTGCCGGGCTGAAACGCAACTGAGCCGATACCGAGCACGCGCGGACCGAAATGCGTCCATTCGGTCGTGCCAGCCTTACGCACGTAGATGCCCGAGTCGGCAGGCGTGGCGCTGTTTTTCTGCGCCTTCGTCATGGCGACGGCGGCATACATATCATGCGCCGGTTGAGCCGCGGCGATGGAAGCCGACGACAAGAGCGCGAACAGAAGATAAAGGGGAGCTTTCATCACGGGGTTACTCGACAGTCTGCTTGATAAGGGTGCGTTTGAAATCGAGCAGATAGCGATCGCGCCCGTGCTTGATTTCCAATTTCTGGCTGCCGCGTTTTTCGTGGGCAAAAGGACTCTCGAAAAGCGGCCAGTTGTCGTAATCGATGGCGGCGCCATTCACCACCGGCGTGTCGCCGTAGCGCACTTGGATTTTGTCGCCGGCGAGCGAAGTGAAGCTGACCTCGGGCACATCTTCGGTGGAGAATTCCAACGGCAGCGCGCGCACCGCGGCTTGAAACGCCTCGAATGACGCGTAGTCGCGAACGGGCGCGACTTGGACGACGTAACCGTTTTTCAGCGCGTCGCTTTTCAGCACGCGGTGACCGCGGCCCCATTTTTCAAATCCGCTCGCCACCCAACCACCAGCGCCACCAGCCAACAGTCCGGTCCAGTCGTTGGGCAGCCATTCGCCGGGGGCAAAAGGACGATACGCAATGTAAGTGGGACCGCCTTGAGTGAAGATCCAGCCCGACTCGTCTTCGAGGGTGTTTTGCAGATCGCGGGAGAAAAACGTCAGGATGTGCGGGAAGCGGTTATCGGCCGGCATGTCGTAGAGCGCAACCAGTGCGGCGCCTTGCTGCACGACCTGCTCGTAAGGCGAACCACTCGGCAGCTTGTCCGGCGAATCGTAGTCGGCCTTCGAACGCGCGATCAGATCAGTAACGGTGTCCCAATCCGCGCCGAAGAACATGGTGCCTTCGACGGGAGAAGAATGCGGCTGCACCGCAAAGAATGTATTGGAAGCTTCGTCCGAGCGGCCTTCCGGCAGCCACTTCAAGCTCCACGTCTGCTGCTGGATGGGTTGCAGGAGACCGCCTTGAGTGGAGCCCAACACGAAATCGCGATCCACGTAACTGTATTTATAGACGGCGATGGTGCGCTTGTCACCGACGACAAAAGAAAGCGGCCCGGCGTGGCGCATCCGCCAGCGCGTGCGTTTGAGTTCGCGTTCGACGAATGGTTGATCGCGATCGCGGGCGACACGCTCCAAAATCGGCGGCGGCATGTAACCGCTCAATGCCAACAGGGTGTTGCCGACGGTCGTGCGAGCATAGTCCTGCTTTTCAAAACCAAACAGATACCACGCGAGACCCGAGCTGGTCGTTGTGCCGGTGGCGATAATCTGGCGCGGATAAACGCGGCTGTGCGCGCCGCCGTAGAATCCGTCTAGCGTTTCCACCGCATAATCGTAGAGCAGGTAATCGAGCATCATGCGCGCTTTGAGGCGCATCTCGGGATCCTCGGCCCACCCCGCCAGCAAGGTCATGGGGATGACGTATTCCTGCAGGTAGTTGGGCGAATCATATTCGCCTTGGCCCACAGTCGTGGTCACCCACATCCAGTGGTATATGTAATCACGGGCCTCGGCGAGGTTCTCCGCGGAGCTCTTGCCGTTGAACCATTGCTCAGGACCGGCATCGGGCATGACTTGGGCCGCGATGTAACGCGCGGCATAGCTCATAGCCCAATGGTTTTCCGTATCGCCACGACTGGGCCAATACGTGCGCCATAGTTCCTGAATACGCGTCCACGAAGCCTCGTCTAAATTTTCACGACCGGCGGCCATGACCGCGGCCATCGGATAAGCCCAGAACATGTTGCCGGTCGGCGTCGGCTCATTGAGCACAGCCAGCCGCTTCAGGGCTTTCTCAACGTGCACGCCGGCTTGCAAACAGGCCGCGACTTCGAGGAAACCGCCTTTTTCGCCGTTGCTTTCGTCAATGATCGTAAGTGCCTGATTGATAATCCAATCGCGACGTTGCAAATAACGCGCCTGGATGTCGGCATCCGAGTCAGCCGCTGGTGCGACGCCTAGAGCGCCAAGCGGGAAAGTTAAAAGGAGGGCGCTGATTGCACGCCATAATACCGGCCGGAATTTAGACATGGGGCTGTGATAAAAGGGTAAGAGTGACCATGTGCCTGCCTCACTTGGTATTTCAACCAGCAACTTTCCTGAATTTTCAGATATATGACTCGGCGGTCGTTAACATTAGTAATGCTACCTTTTAATTTGGAGACAATCAGCATCTTTCCCTAGGGAAAATTCCTGCGATTCCATGCCGTCAGTCCCTAATGAGCTCTGGTCCATGACAGACAAACCCATTGACTTAAAATCCCCGCATTGCGTGAATTTTCTGAAATAATCACGGCCACCCCATGTTGATCGCCGAAATTGCCCGTCGCGCCAAAGTTTCTCCCGCCACCGTTTCCCGCGTCATCAACCAGCCACATTTGGTGGCGCCAGACCGCCTTGCCCAAGTGCAGGCGGTCATGACCCAGGCCAACTACACGCCCACCCCGCTCCATCGGCGGCGCGGCCCCAAGTCCCGTTTGGCCGCACCGAAGAAGATCGGCGTTTGGTTTGCCGGTGCACGTAAAAACCCGAGTCTCAACTGGTTCCAAGAGCAATTATTGCAGGTCCAGCCTTCGATTGAAAAGCAACGGGTCGAACTTTCGCTGCTCTTTTCACAATCGCCTGACGAACTTCCACCCGCGGCGCTCGAACGCCAGTTGGACGGAGTGATCATCCAAGGCATGGAACCTTCGCCCGGAGCGATGGCAAAGCTCACCGGTTTGCCACATGTCTGGTTCATGACCCGGCGCTCCACCGATTATCCCGGCGATTACGTGGAGCCGGATAACGAAATGAACGGCCGGATGGCGGCGGAATACCTGCACGCCCGCGGGCATAAAACGGTTGCAGCCATTAGCACCGAACCGTCTTATAGTGCCATCGCGTGGCGGGTGGACGCCTTTCTCAAGCGTGCCGCCGAGCTCAAGCTCAAGGCGCATTGCATCCTCGGTGACGGGAAACGTGACGTCAGCTATCTGTTACACACGCCAACTCATACCGAAAGCGAGCAATTGGCCCGGCGCGTGCGGGACGCCAAGCCCACGCCCACGGGGCTTTATGTGCCGGTAGACCATTTTTGCGGCTCGTTTTTCCGCGCCATGCGCTTGTTGGGCCTTCAAGCCGAACGGGACTATGAAGCCATTCTTGGGAATTATAACCCTGTGATTTATCACAACTTGGATAATCTTCCAGCAGCCTTGGATATTAATTTGCCCACTTTGGTTCGCAAAGTGGTTGATCATCTCGTCTGGCGTATTGAAAACCCTCAAGCCGTCGGACGAATTGGCTGCACCGTGGCCCCCACCTTGATTGCCACATCCAGCCAGAATCGTCCAAATACAGCATGAATATACATCGCCACAGAGGGCTTGCATTGTAGTCGGACTTTCTCCTATCACTGTCCCACGCTTAAGCCGACCCCAATCGGCTAAAGATAAACCACCCCCATGAAACCAAGCTTTTTTGACGAAACCCGCCTGGCCGCAGCGCATACGGCCGACACTGTGCTATTGCTGATATAACCTCGCATGGCACCTCGGGATACGACCTCCCGCCACGCCCCGATCAGCGTTTAAACAGTGTCGATTCGCAGAAGCGCGTATGCGTGCCGTTCTGCCGACATTTCGCTGAGGCGTGTGACGCTTCCATGCCCACCACTTTTTGATCGGTCATACACCGTCAAGAAACCAATCCGGCCGAAACGCCGGTAACTACAAACCACCCCCTAATAACGAATGAAACCAGAACAAAGCTACCCAGCTCCGGTGGCCAAGCGCAGCTTGGCCGCCTGTTTGGCCGCGTTGGTTGCGCTCTCCTGGACCCCCCTTTGGGCCCAGCAAGTGTCCGACAACGCTGCCAGCGACGATGAAGTCGTTCGCCTCTCGCCTTTCGAGGTTGAGAGCGAAAAGGACTACGGCTATCTGAAAACCAATGCCTCGACGGCTACCCGTATCGGCATGGAAATCCAGAAAGTCCCCATGAACGTCCAGGTGCTCAGCGATGACTTCATCCAGGACACCAACATGCGGACCTTCACGGACATGTTCAAATACACCGCGTCCGCCTCCGGCGACCCGCGCTTCGCTGTGGCCCGTCCCTCCAATGAAGCCACTCCTCAAGGCGGAATGACCCTGCGCGGTTTTCCCGTCAATATCATCCTGCGCAATGGCATTCTGCTGTATTCGACCAAGCAGCAGTTTGATAACATTGATCGCGTTGAAATCGTGAAGGGCCCAGCGGCGGTGTTTTTCGGCCAAGGTTATCCCGGCGGTGTCATTAATTACATCACCAAGCGGGCAACCCTGACAGAAACACCCTCAAAGCTGCGCCACACCTTCGGTGACAACAATGTCAACCGGGTCAACGTCGACGTGAACACCGTTCTCTCCAAGAAGGCCGCGTTCCGCGTGGTCGGCGGCTGGGAACACAGCGGCGGCGAACGCAGTTGGGAATACACCAATCGCGTCAACGTCACGCCTTCAGTCGTGTTTGTGCCCTTCGAAGACGAGAAGAAGCTCAAGCTGACGTTCGAGACGATCTACGTGAAGGAAAAATTCAACGTCAACCAATACGGATGGATCCTTCCAGACGGCTGGTTTGAGCAGTATGCCAATCCTTCCGACGCTTACATGAACGCCGGTGGCATTGCTACGGTGGATGGCAGCGGCACTGCGTTGACGACCGCCCAGCGGCAAGCACTCTATCGCACTCGCATCTTCGCCAATCTTGGCGCTTGGGCGGGGGATATGCGCAAGGTGACCAACAACGCCTACGCTCCGATCTACACGCAGTCCAAGGGCGGCGCCTACTACCTCGACGCTTCGGGCAACCGCATCTACGACGAGGGCTTCAACTGGAGCAACGCCGGTTCCTACACGGACAACGAGCAGACCACCTCCTCGCTCACCCTCGAATCCTCGCCGTTTGACTGGCTGGACATCCGCTACATCTTCAGCAACGACCAGACCAACTACAACAGCATCGAGGGCCGCAACTATCCCAACGCCGACGGCATGACCTATAATTCCCTCTCGGGTGGTAACGGCGCGGGCTACTGGCGCAAGACCAAGGTCCATCAGTTGGACGTGATCTTCAAGCTACCGGAGGTTCTCGGCGTGCAGAGCAAGTTGCTGGCGGGGTACAACTACCAGAAATACCTGCAGCAATATTGGGCTCCGGCGGATAATACCACGCCCCAATACTGGCAGGTCCCCGGCTACAACTATCCGACGGTCCAAGGGCCCTTCACACCCGGCAACAGCACCGGATGGAATGTTCCCGTCAATCAAGTCCTCCGTGACCGCAATGGTAATATCATGACCCCGCAGCAGGTTTATCTCCAATGGGATCCTGGCATTCACATCGCTCCTCCCGCTGACAAGGTCTTCCTTGTCAACCGCAACTTGCTCGACGGTTATCCGACCCAGTATAACAACTGGTATGTCAATTGGCAGGGTTCCGCGCTGGACGATCGCCTGACGATGCTCGCCGGCTTCCGCCGCGAGACCCGTCGTGACAACGGTCAGTGGCTCACCGCTAACTACCCGTGGTTCTCTCCCCCGAACTATGCGTTCGCTGATACTGTGACGTATCCTGAAAGTGTTTACAACTACAGTGCCAGCTACGCCGGTGATGCAGGTAACTTCATCAAGCAATCGGGTGATTCCTACATGGGAGGTTTCTCCTTCGAAGTCGCAAAAGACATCAACGTCTACGCTTCGATTTCGCAGACCTTCCGTTTCAACAACAACACCCGTCTCGGTGGCTACACCCCGCCGGACTTCCCGGCCCGGGCCCAAGCCATCTTGAATGCTTACGGCCCGATCACCTACCAGTTCCCGGATGGCAGCACCACCACCATCACCACGGTGGACCAAGCGGTGGCCGCCATTGACCAAGCTGGTGCCAATGCCCGCGCGGTCAACGAGGAAGGCATCAACTACGAGATCGGTTTGAAGACCTCTCTATGGGACAACAAACTGGTTTCCACCGTGGCCTTGTTCCGCGGCGAACGGACCAACCAAATGGTGGAAGACCCCTTCCGCCAAACGAACGATCCGTTCAACCGTAATGTCAACGGCGATGGTTCCTACAACCGCTTCTTCCGCTGGCGGTCTAACGGTGCAACCAATCGAGTCGAGGGTCTCGAAGTCGAAGGCACTTGGACGCCGATCCGCAACTTCCAGTCCGTCACGAACTTCTCGTGGCTGTGGACCGCGAAGACCATCTCGGATCCTTCCATCGCTCCCACCAACATCAACCACGACATCTACTTCAACAACCGCATTGAGAACGTGCCTGAATTCAAGTTCAACACGTTCAATCGCTACACCTTCGGCGATGGTCCGGTTCGCGGTTTGTCCGTGGCGGTCGGCATGAACTACTCCTCGGATGTGATCATCGCCCGCAACATTGACTGGAACCCTGAACAAGGCGGTTTCCGGGGCGGCGACTACGTCACCTTCGACTTGGTGCTGACCTATCCTTGGGAGCTGGCTGGCTACAAGATCACGACCAACGCGGGTCTCTACAATGTCACCGACGAGGAATACTTCACCGGTGGCTACACGCCTGAAGCCCGTCGCACTTGGACGATCAGTAACACCCTCACTTTCTAAGTTGAGGTTGCATACCTGATCCCAACGTCTGTCTCAAAGGCGGCTTCCGAAAGGGAGCCGCCTTTTTAGTCGCTGTAACAGATTTACCGTCAGGATGCGTCTCATGAGGTATGAAACTGCCCCTTCCCTTCACCGCCGGTTTGATCGCATCGCTGTTTAGCCTCCTAAGTGGCTGCGCCACCACCGGAGCCCGCATCCAGGCTCGCATCGACGAAAAGCCCGAAGTCTTCGCCGCCCTCACCAAGCAGCAGCAAAAGGATATCAAGTGGGGTTATATTCGTCCGGGCTTTACCCCGGACATGGTCTATCTTGCCTGCGGCTCGCCGGTGAAAGTCATCGAATCTGATGAACCGGGGGCGTTTATCTGGATATATGTTGACCGTGCGACCATTAATCAGGAAGTCGCCATGGCCGCGGCCATGCAGGCAGGCGAAACCGCCGGGTCCATCCCCGGCTTTTCCAGCGCAAACGCCAACTTCCCCTCCCATGGCTTCGTCCCACCCAGCAACTCCGGTATGAGCACCGAACAGGCCTATACGGAAAGCGGTGCCACCACCGAAACCAATGAAGCCGCCGTCTGGGTCGTGTTTCGGGAAGGAAAAGTCGTCAACACCCGCCGCATCGGAGCCAGCAAACCCATCGACAATGGCGGCTCCCTAGGCGGATGAAGAGAGATAAATACGACTATTCTTCGTAAGGATTCCTCGCGCCGCCGCAAATAGCCAATATCTGATCTCCTTGGCACTCCACTGCTAGGGCACAGCAGTTGGTAGAATTAGAACTGTTTTCCCTCGGGGGCAGGACACCTACCAACCATTCCATAAAAGTATTGGAGCACTGACCACGCAGGTCATTTACTTCGTGCTACTAGACCCGCAGGGGCTATTCAGCAGGTGACAGATGCGAACGAGCATTGATTAACTCCGCACTGTCGCTCGGATTAGTGACCATTCTTAGCCCACGCTCAATGGTCTGTCTGGCTCTTATTGGTTGCCCTTGCTTCCACCATAGCTTGGCGACAGTCTTGATAAAGTCTGTTTTTCGGGGGAAATATATCAGGCCCTTTTCGAAATCCTCAACTTGCTCGGACGTAGGTTGCCCTGCATTCAAAACTTCACCCCAGAGTTCATAAACCGCCGGTAAGGGCGGCTTGCGTCGACTCACATTCTGTAGCAACGCGATGATCTCTGAGGGGGTTTGCTCTGGTAACGAGCCATCAGCACCCGTGGTTCGCATCATCTTAAATCGAATACGCGCCAGCTCGTAGTATACTCTCGGCCTGTTGGTGCCATCAGCCACCGCTTGTTCCAGCCACGACCGTGCCGCCAAATCGTCATCCACGTCACACTCATACAGGCCCATGATACTAGCCCAACGCGCACTTCGTTCGCTCAATCCCTGTGCACGTTTTATTGTGACTTTCGCACGATCACTATAACGCTTGCTTAAGCTTGGTGCAAACCGATTTACATAACCTATTTTCAGCCGATCCAAGTCACCCTTGACGATAGCGATGTCAAGTTCTGTTGCCAATCGGATCTCATATTCCGGCATTTCGGCAAACCGCTTGGGACTAAGCTCGAAATCCCAACGAATGGCCTTCGACAGATACCGGCTGATATCAGCCCGTGCATCGTCATACCCTTGCCCAAAACAAGCGCGGAAATCTTCCTCGCTCAGCTCTTTCGTATCCGCAAGTCGAACCAGCTTCCACAACGCTTCTCTTCCCTTCTTAGCATCATGCAACGCCCAGCGCACAAACAATGCCGCTTGCGCCTTCCATTGTAGATAAGCCGCCGTGCCGAGAGCAGGAGGTTGGCCAAATAGTTTCCCCATGGACAAGAGCTCTGGTCGGTCTTTGCGAACCACCAGTGTTTCCTCCGGAGAAATCCAGACAAACGGGGCGACCCTCGCTACTCCACCAGGAATACTGTTCCGATCCTTGACCTTCATGGAAAAATCGTTCGCCCCATAAGGATCCAGACTAATGGTGCTATACAGCTCCAACACGCCCTCGATAAACCAAGCCGGCATGGCGGGAGTTCTGCGCTCCATCAGATCCCGCAAGTAATCACTTCGGATGTTTAAGCGACTGACCATAAAGCCACCCTCATTCAGGGTAAAATATACCGCTTGGCCATCCATGTCCCAAAAGACATAGCTGCTCATAACTCCAACCTTCCAAATCATACTTCTTTTACTACCACTGTCACTGCCCTTCAATCGGTCGACCAATTCTTGTGGCACTGCGGTCTCGTCTGCATCAGAGTGCAATACATAGACGACAGGATTGTCAGAGCTGAATAGCAAGTCGGGCGGGACGATTTGCCCTAAAGCTTCCTGCAACCTGAATATCTGTTGGATTACGCGCCGCGTAACATCATCCATGCAGGCAGAAAGCACCTCGATGTTTCCAAATTTCGCATAACGCCACGCCTTGGTATCGCCTTCGACCGTATAGGGCGGCAAACGCACCACTGTTTCGTTTCGCAGCGGCGTGCGGGAAATTTCAATAACGCCAGTATCCTCATTGTATTTAGCCGACAGCCCTGTGTCGCTTAGCATACGATCAAGTGCCTCTCTAACCGAATAATATCCACGCACTGTATTGGTTTTAACGCCGACTGTCAGTTCGGTGGGGAATAGGACTTGTAGTCCGGTTTGAACCGCAAATTCATTCAAAGCCACCTCGGCTGGTCCAGAGCCCAGCTCAAATTGTCGCGATACCCCAGCCCACGCTATCCACGTAGTAAAGTAATACAGCATCGCAACAGTCAACGACCGTCCCATCGATTTAGTCATAAAGTCATAGCCCATATTAACGACGTCCCAGAACTATGCGCTGACCATCAGAAACTCTGACCTCAACACCATAATTGTTTTTCAGCATCTGCACAAAACCCGCAGCATTGTCCGCGCGGAAAAGTCCGCTGAAGCGCAGGTGCTCCAGCGCCGGATCGGCAATCGTGATGGTCGTCTGGCTGATGCTGTTCAGCATCTCGACGACCTGCGCCAGCGATGCGCCGCGCAATTGCAACCGTGGCACCCGCCATTGCAGACGCATGGCCATTTCCTCCGGATCGAGCATTTCCACTTCCGGAATACCGTCCGCCGAATCATACGACATCAACACCCGGCCGCCCGCGCCCACCAGCAGAGGGGATTCGGGTTCAACATCGCCCTCGGTTCGTGCCACGCCGACCTTGCCTTCGGTCACCAACACATCGGCCGCCTCGTCGGAACGTTCCACGGCAAACGCCGTGCCGACCGCACGCACACTCACCGCCCCCGCGCGGACGATAAAAGGCCGGCTGGGGTCATGCGTGACTTCAAAATGTGCCGTGCCACTGACCAAACGCACTAGACGGCGACGTTGGGTAAACGATACACTGATCAACGCATCACCATTCAACTCAACGATCGTTCCATCTTCCAACACCCGCTGCTCAGGTTTGAGCAATACCACCGGCTCTAATGAAGATAATGGCGTAGGTTTGGTCGATTCCAGAACAGGCTGTTGTTGTTCAAACACCGGAGTATCCACCGACACAAGATCGCGCCAAACGGTGATGGAAAATCCAAACAGGACCGCGGCCGCGGCTGCCATTCCCCCCAAGCGCAGCCAAGTGCGGCGGCGGGCGCGCTTGCGTTCACGCCGGGCCAGTTCGACAACCATCCACTCGGCCATGCCGTCAGCCCGGACATCCTCCAATTTTTGCCAAGGCTCGTTGACTTCCGTCCAGGCAGCACGATGCCGCGTATCCTGCGCAAGCCATTGCTCAAACTCCTGCGCTTCCTCAGGGGAAAGTCCAAGGTCCTTGCGCGCCAACCAATCGGCCGCTTCATCTAGGAAAATATCCGGTGATTTTGCGCTCATGGCGGTCAGGTGCGTGAAATCCCCCGGTCGCGAAAATAAGCCGCGCACTTGGCCGCGCCCCGGGCGACTTGCACTTGCACGGTTTGCACGGAGAGCCCGAGCCGGCTGGCGATCTCCTTTTGCGGCACGCCGCGAAGCTTGCGCAGGATGAATATTTCCCGGCAGCGTGGCGGCAGTGTGTCTATGGCATCCATCAGCATGGCAATCTCGTGCCGCCGGCTGGTCAGTTCGGCGGCATCGGGGTCTGACTCTACGATGCTCGGCACCGTCAAATCAGTTACCGGTTCGTCAGAAAAAATCCGCGGCCGGCGCAGAATGGACAAGGCGGCGTTGCGCGCCGTGGTGAACAGGTAGGCCTTGGGCGAAACGATCTCGTGGTGACGTTTTGTCTCCAGCAATTTCAGGTAGCTTTCCTGCACGATGTCATCGACATCCCGGATGCCCGGAAAATGGCTGCGCAGATAAGCCTTGAGGGCGGCTTCATGGGGTAGCACCTCCTCGGTCAGCCAGCGGTTCGAATCATCAGGAGGCGAATTAGGAGACGAATTTGGCAGCAAAGCCCGGCCATTCGACGCGGTGACTTTCCCACAAGCAAGCCCGCGTTTTTGCGTCAGCTCGCGTCGCGCGGGTTGCACCGGCGGGGCCAATGCCTTGTGCTCGCGCCATGAAACCCACTCTGCTCGTCCTCGCCGCCGGTATGGGCTCCCGTTACGGAGGCCTCAAACAAATCGACCCGATCGGCCCATCAGGCGAGACCGTGCTCGACTACGCCGTATTCGACGCCATTCGCGCCGGTTTCGGCCGTGTGGTCTTCATCATTCGCCGCGACTTCGATGACGTTTTCCGCGCTCAAATCGGCGCAAAATACGCCGGGCGAATCGCGGTGGATTACGTGTATCAATCTCTCGACGCGTTACCCGCCGGCTACACCGTGCTGGCCGGTCGCGAAAAACCGTGGGGCACCGGTCACGCCGTTTGGTGCGCGCGCGACGCGGTTCGCGAACCTTTCGCCGTCATCAACGCCGACGATTTTTACGGCGCCGATTCCTTTGCGCAGCTCGGCACGTTTCTCGTCCAAGGCGGCAGCGGTTTCGATCCGATGTCCGGTCATCGTCCGCCCGCGCACGCTCCCGCCCGGTTCGCCATGGTCGGCTTTAAACTTCGAAATACGCTTTCCGAAAACGGCTCTGTCTCTCGCGGTATTTGCCAAGCCGACGAATCGGGCCGGCTCAAAAGCATCGAAGAGCACACCGGCATCCTCACCAGTGAAATCGGTCCGGGCCAAAAATACTCCGGCGACGAAATCACATCGCTGAATTGCTGGGGCTTTACGCCGGCGCTGTTCGCCGGACTCGACCGCCAATTCGGCGAGTTCCTGCAAGCACACGGCACCGAGTTGAAGAGCGAATTCTATCTACCGGTGGCAGTTTCGACGATGATCACGCGAGGTGAAGCCGAGGTGCAGTTGTTGCCCACGAGCAGCGAGTGGTTCGGCGTCACATATCGCGAAGATCGCGCGAGTGTCGAAGCTCGTCTCGCCGCACTCGTCGCCGCCGGCGCTTATCCCGCCAAGCTTTTCTAGTTTCGCGGCCCGGCCGCACCCCAACATGACCCCCTGGCCTGTTCTCAAGGAATACAACGGCGAACATCTCGCCAAAATCGCACTCCCCGTCGGCGGCATCGGCACCGGCACCGTTTCGTTTTGCGGCTTCGGTGCCTGGCGACATTGGGAAGTCGTCAATCGTCCCGCCAAGGGCTACACGCCCGTCGGCCAGGGCCGCGCCGCTCCGCTCTTCGCCGTGCACGCGCGCAAAGCTGGGGAAAAGCCCGTCACCCGTCTGCTCGAGGGCACACTGCCAGTCGGTGATTGGGAGGGCGAGGAAGGCTCACCCATCCCCAACGCCGGACTGCCGCGGTTTCGCGAATGCACGTTTCGCACCGCTTACCCCCTGGCCGAGCTCACGCTGCGCGACCCGCATATGCCGGTGCGCGCCACCATGCAGGTGTTCAACCCGCTCGTCCCGGGCGACAGCGATCGCAGCGGTCTCCCCGTCGCGCTCGTGCGCGTCAATCTGCACAATCCCTCGGCGCAACGCGTCCAGGCCTCCGTCGCCGCCGCGCTGCCCAACTTCATCGGCGAGGATGGTTTCGACCTGCAACTCGACGAGTTTCGCGGCCGCCTTTTTCCCCAAGGCGCGAAAGGCGGCGTCAACACGTGGCGCGAAACCCAAACCGTGCGCGGTTTGGCCTTGGAATCGAAAGGGGTTGATCTTGAAGCCGAGACTTGGGGCTCGCTCGCCCTCGCCACCACGGCGCGGAACGGCGTCACCCATCGCACGGCGTGGGCGGATTACGGCTGGAGCGATGCGCTGCTCGATTTTTGGGACGATTTCTCGACCGACGGCAAACTCGATCCCCGCAGCGCCCGGACGGACATGCCCACGGCGTCGCTCGCGGTCAGCGTCACCCTTCCGCCGCGCGCGACGCGCAGCGTTGAGTTCGTCGTCGCGTGGCATTTTCCCAATCGCCGCGCGTGGGGACGCGAACCCGGCAAAACGCCCGCCACGATCGGCAATTTCTACACCACGCAGTTCGCCGATGCGTGGGCCGCGGCTGCGCACGCCGCGAAACACTGGCGGCGGCTCGAACGCGACACCGTGGCGTTTGTGCGCACCTTCAATGAAAGCGATCTGCCTGCCGAAGTGCGCGAGGCCGCGTTGTTCAACCTCTCGACGCTGCGCTCCCAAACCTGCTTCCGCACCCCGGACGGCCGCTTCTTCGGCTGGGAAGGTTGCTTCAACCGCACCGGCAGCTGCCACGGCAGTTGCACGCACGTGTGGAATTACGAACACGCGACCGCGCATCTTTTTCCCGATCTCGCACGCTCGATGCGTGAGACTGAGTTCTCCCGGCACGCCATGCGCGACGATGGTTTCATGACCTTTCGCGTGCCGTTGCCACTGCGCAAAAAAGTCGACGAGCGCGCCACCGCCGCAGCCGACGGACAAATGGGCTGCTTGATCAAACTGCATCGTGAATGGCGGCTTTCGGGCGACACCGCATGGCTACGCAAACTGTGGCCGCACGCGCGCAAGGCGCTGGAGTTCGCATGGCTCCCCGGCAGCTGGGACGCCGATCAGGACGGTGTGATGGAAGGCTGCCAGCACAACACGATGGACGTGGAATATTTCGGGCCCAACCCGCAAATGGCCACGTGGTATCTCGGCGCGTTGCGCGCCGCTGAAGAGATGGCACGCGCGCTTGGCGAAGCTGAATTCGCCGACAAGTGCCGCTATTTATTCAAGCGCGGTCGTGCCTGGGTGGACGCTAATCTTTTCAACGGCGAATACTACGAGCACCAAATCCGTCCGGTAAAAAGTTGGGACGAAATCCGCCCCGGTCTCTGCGCTGGTTCAGGGGCGAAAGATCCCGCCAATCCCGATTTTCAACTCGGCGCCGGTTGCCTCATCGATCAGCTCGCCGGTCAGGTCAACGCACACTTGGAGAATCTCGGCGACTTGCTCGATTCTCGAAACGAAAAATCCGCATTGCGCGCCGTGCTGCGGCACAATCGGCGCAGCGATTTCCATAGTCATTTTAATCACATGCGCAGCTACGTGCTCGGAGACGAAAGTGCCGTGCTCATGGCTTCCTATCCGCGTGGCCGCCGGCCGCTGCGGCCGTTTCCTTATTACACTGAGGTGATGACCGGCTTCGAATACTGCCTCGCGTTGAGCCTCACCCAAGCTGGAGAAACGCGCGCAGCGCTTGGTGTAGTGAGCGACATCCGCCAACGTTACGACGGACGCAAACGCAACCCCTTCGACGAAGGGGAGTGCGGCCATCATTACGCGCGCGCCATGGCGAGTTGGGGACTCATTCCCGCGCTCACCGGATTTTTTTATTCCGCAAACGACGGCACGCTCGCGTTCGATCTGCCGCGCAAGCGGACTACATGGCCGTGGGCCGCCGGCGGCGCATGGGGCACTGTTGAGATTATTCTCGGCGCGAAAATCCGCCTGAAGCTGACGGTCGCGCACGGCCGGATCACCGTGAAGCGCATATCCGTCGGCAAATCAGGACAAATCTTACTACCACGCCGCAAAACCCTCGCCGCCGGCCGCACGCATGTATTTACCTTGCCGACTTTCTCATGAGTGAGACGCCCGTTCCCCCGCATTTTCTTGAAGTTCTCGAATTGTTCGCCCTCGAAGGACGATTTGTCAGCGCCGCCCATTACGGCAGCGGCCATATCAACGACACTTTTGTCGTGCTGCAGGATATCGGGGCGGCCAGACCACGGCGCTATGTCGCCCAACGCATCAACGACCGCATTTTTAAAAATGTGCCCGCGCTGATGGACAACGTGCGGCGCGTAACTGCGCATCTCAACGCCAAGGCTGGCCCCGCCAGCCGCCAACTTACGCTCGCTCTCTCCCGCGCCGGCGAAGCTTGCGCCCGTGACAGCCAAGGCGGTTGGTGGCGCTTTTATGATTTCATCGAAGGCGCCCACACTGTGGATCGCGTAACCAGTGAAGCGGAAGCCCGCGAGGCCGCCCGCGCTTTTGGCGACTTTCAAGCCCAACTCGCCGACCTACCCGATGGACGCTTGCACGAAACAATCCCCAACTTCCACCACACGCGCAGCCGGTTTGAAAATTTCCGCAAGGCCTTGCAGGAAGACAAAGTCGGGCGCGCCGCTGAAGTGAAAGCGGAAATCGACTTTGCTTTTTCACGCGAGGCCGATGCCGACGTGTTGCTCGATCTCCTCGCGAAAGGCGAAGTATCGGAGCGCGTCACACATAATGACACCAAGATCAACAACGTCATGCTCGACGACGTCACCAAGCGCGCCGTCGCCGTCATCGATCTCGATACCGTGATGCCAGGTCTCCCGCTCTATGACTTCGGCGAGATGATGCGCACTTCCGCCAGCACCACAATGGAAGACGATCCCGAGCCCGCCAACATGAAGCTGGATCTGCGATTGTTCGAAGTCTTGGTCGAAGGCTATCTGTCCTCGGCCGTTGGCGGCGTGCTCAACGCCACTGAGCGCGCACACCTCGGTTTCGCCGGGCGGCTCATGGCCTACGAAAATGGCCTGCGTTTTCTCACCGACTACCTGCAGGGCGACACCTACTACAAAATCAAATACCCGCAGCACAATTTGGTGCGGACGCGCACACAATTTGCGCTCGTGCGCAGCATCATTGCGCAATCTGACGGCATCGATCGCATTCTCGAAAAGTTCCGCCCATGAAATTTTCGCATCCTAAAGCCGACATCTACGTGCCGGGCGGCGGAGATCCTGACGCCGCCCTCACTCGCACCACGCATCTCTGCGTCATTGCGCATCAGGACGACATCGAGATCAACGCCTACCCGGCTATCACCGAATGTTATGATCGGCCCGATCGGTTTCTCACCGGCGTCACCGTGACCAATGGCGCCGGCTCGTCACGCACCGGTCCGTTTGCGCATTACACGGATGAACAAATGCAGGAAGTGCGCCGGGAAGAACAGCGTGAGGCCGCGCGTTTAGGTAAATACAACCTTCAAATCCAGCTCGCTCATCCCAGCGCTGACGTAAAGCAACCCGGCCATGCCGGTGTAAAATCCGACCTCGCCGCGATTTTCTCCGCGTGCCGCCCGCAAGTCGTTTATCTGCATCAACCGCTCGACAAGCACGACACCCATGTCGCCGTGCTTTTGCGCTGTCTCGAGGCGATTCGCGCGCTGCCGCGCGATCAACGTCCACCGCGCGTGCTCGGCGTTGAAGCGTGGCGTGGACTCGACTGGTTGATGGACGATGAAAAAATCGCGCTCGACGCCAGTGCTTGTCCGGATCTCAAGCTGCCCATCATGCAGGTCTTCGCCTCGCAAATCGCCGGCGGCAAGCAATACGACATCGCCGCGCTGGGCCGCCGCCAAGCCAACGCAACGTTTCACACCTCGCACGCCTCGGATGTTTTTACCGAAGTCTGCTGGGCGATCGACCTCACACCACTTGCCCACGACGACAACTTGTCAGTCGCCGATTTCGCCGCCGCCCGCATCGCTCGATTGCACGACGACGTGTTGTCGCGCATCGCGAAATTGTCGGACTGACGCGAGTGCACACGAGTTGACTCCAGATTTGCCATGCCTCGCGCGAAGAAAAAGATCTCGAGTTCCAAGGCGATCATTCCCGTGCGCGCGCTGGATTTCGCGATGTATAACACCAAGGACATTCGAAAAACCCGGGCGTTTTATCAAAAGATGTTCGGCTTCAAGCGCGGTGAGGAATGGAACGACTGGTGGTCCGAATTTGAAACTGAGCCGCTGACGCTGTGCCTAAACGGCACCGGTCACGAACGCCACCCGGAATGGGATTGGAGTGGTCCAGCGTGTATTGCACTGGCGGTGGATGATGTTCCGGCCGCCATCGAAAAATGCCAAAAGCACAAGGTGAAGGTGCTGATTCCACCGACCGAAACGCGCGTATGCTGGATGGCGTGGATCGCTGACCCCGACGGTAATCGCATCTGCTTGCATTCACGCAAGGACGGCAGTGCAGGCTAAGGATTTACGGTCTGCATGACACTTCGGCCCGCCAGTCCATCTACAACTAGCCAGTCACTTTTCCACCGGGTGTGGCCTTGGGCTGCGCTGGTTGTCGTCATCGCCCTCTATTTCATCAGCGCTCGGTGGCATGTTTTATACGGAGCGCTGAATACCGACGAAGGATTTTACGCGATTACTACGCGCTCGGTGGCTCAAGGCGAAATACCTTATCGCGATTTCGGTTTCACCCAGCCTCCGGCTGTCCTGTATGCGAATGCCCTTCCTCTGAAAATCTTGGGCTTTGGTCTATTTACTCAGCGCATCGTCAATGGTGCTTGGGCAGCGCTCGCTTTGATCATCGCGGCCGGATGGCTGGTTCATCGCACCAATCGCTGGTGGGCGCTCGGACTCGTGATGCTGTTCTCGCTTTCCGCGCCCTGGATGCACTTCACGCACCTCGGTAAAACCTATGCGATCACCACGCTGTTGGCCACGCTCGCGACGTGGGTGTTTCTCGCGCTTAAAACGGGACCGCGACGAAATTTTCTCGTAGGCCTGCTGGCCATTGCAGGTATCGCGTCACGTTTGCCGGCGGCACCATTTTTCGGACTGCTCTGGTGCGGCACCTTGTGGCCCGGTCGCTGGCCCAGGCGAAACGAAGTGCTCGCAGCCGTTGGAGGCATCATTGCAGGACTCGCATTCTTTGTGCTGCCGTTCTGGTTGGCGGCACCGGAATCTTTCAAATTTTGGGTCTTTGATTTTCACCGCGCCTCGGTGCCCAACAAAGATTGGAGCCTGTCGTGGCGGGAAATCGGCGCGCTGGCTCCGGCAGTCTGGACGCTGGTCATCGTAGCCGTCGGCGGTGCGATCTACCAACGTAAGCATCTGAGTCGTGAAACCTGTGTGTTGGTCGCAGCGGGAGTCGCCCTCGCTTTCAATCTGCTCCCTGCCGGCGTTTATGGTGAATACAGCATACCGTTCTTGCTGCCGTTGGCGATGGCCGCGCTCGGCGCGCTGCACAATACGCCAATGCTGAAGGCCATGTGGTCGCGTTTGAGTTTAGGCGCCGCGCTTCTAGTCATTCAATTGGCCGGAGCGCCTCTGCTGCAGGCTTCACTCCGACCCGAACGTATCGGCACGATCAACCAATGGCTGCCAGCGCACGATCCGTCTTACAAAAAGTCACTGCCTGACGATCTCCGTAAAGCCCGCGAAATCGTAAAATCCATTTTGCCGGCCACCGCTCCTTTTGTAGGATCCAACCTCATCCTCGCTGCCGAGACCGGACATTTCGTGCCGCGGGAATTGCGCATGGGGCCGTTCTCTTGGACCAATGAAATGTCACGCGAGCGCGCGGCTCAGCTACACCTCGCCACGCGTGATCAGCTGGATGCTTGGTTTGCGCAGAGCGACGTCACTCTGCTGGTGTTTTTCCAGCGCTGGGACCTCAACTACGGTTGGTCCATGCCCAGCTTTGATCGTGAATCGGTCGCCATTCGCACGGCTCAAATGCATCGGCTGATGAGCGCTTATCGGCTCACCTATTACACCGAGGATTTTTATATTCTCGAACGCCACGGCATCACGCGACCCGTGCAATCTTCGGGCGCAGGCAGGCCGTAGCTAATGTCGTCCGCGGGCCGACGACGTTAATCGCCGACCCGCGAAGAACACTCAGTATCTCCAATATCCTTCGTAAAACCGATAGCCGTTGCCTTCGCGCTCCCAGCGCGGCGCAACCCAGCGGGCACTCGGTGACGGTGGCAGTGCCCAATGACCGGCCATCCATTCGTAGCGCTCGTTGCGCCAAGTCCAATAACCCTCGACCCAAACGTGCTGTGCGGACGGACGCTCAGGACGGGCCATTGGCACGTCTTGGCGTTGCGGTGGAGCTTGCGTCACAATGATCGTGCTCGCTTGGGCATTAGACACATTCGGCTGTTGAGTCACCATCACAGGAGATGAGGTCGTGGTCACAGTGGAAGTAGGCGCAGGCGGGGGCGGCTCGGAAAGCACACGTGATTCCGGTTGCGTGGAGCAGCCCGCCAGCAAGCCGAGCGCACTACATAATAAAGTCGCGCGACCGAGGCTGGTCGCCGGACGACTTGGGGCAGATGAGTTTGTTTTCATGACCCAAGTCACGGACCACGAAAACACGCTCCGGTTCTGGTTTCATGAACCAAAACCGGGTTAAGTAATTCGCGTCACGCGCGTTTGCGCAATACCAGCAGTCCCAAAAAAACCACGGTCAATATCGCCGGCAGCATCGCCACACGACCCAACGCGTCCAAACCGGCTGACGCCTGCACTGCGGACAATTCAATATTCGAAAGTTCCGTCGCAACTCGTCCGGCCAAACGGCTGACGATGCCTTCATCGTAATAACGACCGATAATCGGCAGGACGAAGCTCACACTCAACATGCCCGCCCCACCCATGATCGCGAGGCCGAGTGCGCCGGTCTTGGGGAAGTTCTCATTCACGTAGCCCAACATCGTCGGCCAGAAGAAACACACGCCGAGCGCGAACACCGTCGCCGCGACAAACAGCATACCGCCGCTTGCCTTGCTCATCGCATACAGGCCCAGCGCGCTCAGCACCGCGCTGGCTAACAGCATACCGGCCGGCGCCAACTTGTGCACAACCACACCGGCAAATTGACGGCCCACCGCCATGAGGCCCGTGATCCACACCAATACGAGAATGCCCGACACGCCCGCGTTGGTTAGAATGTTCGGAATCCATTGGCCCGGCCCAAGCTCCGTCGCCGCCGTCAACAGCATGCACAACACCATCAGCAGGAACATTGGCCGCACGCAGGCGAGAAACATTTCGCCAGTAGAAACCCCGGCCTCGACGCGCTCCGTGCGTGGAAATGGCTGGCCGAGAAACATCACGCCGTAAATCACCGTCGGCACCAGCATAACGGCAAACTGCACTTTCCAGCCGAGGCCGAGATGCCCAAGCCCAAACGCCAGCAGTCCGCCGATGACGATACCGCCGGGGAACCACACGTGAAAGTGATTCAACTTCGTTGTCTTGTTGTTCGGATACAGCGCAGCGATGAGCGGATTACAGGCTGCTTCGATCGAGCCGTTCGCGATGCCAAACAACAGTGTGCCCGAATAAAGGCTCCAGTATTCCCACGCGAAAATCGTCAGCAAAATCCCCGCGAGGTGCCCGAGAAACGCGATACCCACGATGCGTTTCATGCCGAGCGCATCGCATAACGGCCCGCCGACCACCATCGCGAGTGTGAAGCCCCAGAAGGCGGTTCCATTGATCCACCCGACCTGCTCGTTGGTCAGGGAGAATTCCGAGGCCCATTCGCCGGCGGCTCCGCCGCGCAACGCAAAACTCATGGCCGTGACAATCAACGCGACGCAACTCGCCGCAAACAAACGGTTAGCATTCATGGGGTAAGGGGTTGGGGTTCGCCGCCCATTCAATATTCGGGCCAACCGCAGGCAATGCCTTTCCCTGTCAGCAAACCGGCGTTTACGGATTTGCCACGCCCGCATTCAAACGATTCGTTGCAGGCAAAACATGCCACGCACTCTCGTCAAAGACGCGCTCAACGCGACCGCTCCCCTCGACGCTATCCTGCTCCAAGGCTGGGTTCGCACCCGCCGCGATTCGAAGGTCTTTTCCTTCGTCGAGCTCAACGACGGCTCCTGTCTCAAAGGCATGCAAATCGTCGTGGACGCCACCCTGCCCGATTATGCTGAAGTCGCCCGCGCCAACACCGGCGCTTCGATCGAAGTAATTGGCCAACTCGTCGAATCGAAAGGCGCCGGCCAAAAGTGGGAAGTCGTCGCCACCAGCTTCAAGGTCGTTGGCCCGGCCGATGGCACTTACCCGCTGCAAAAGAAGGGACATACGCAAGAGTTCCTCCGCGAGATCGCCCACCTGCGTCCGCGCTCCAATCTCTTCGGCGCAATCTTTCGCGTGCGCAGCCGGCTCGCCTACGCCGTGCACCAGTTTTTCCAAGAGCGCGGCTTCCACTACGTGCACCCGCCGATCATCACGGCGAGCGACGCCGAGGGCGCCGGCGAAATGTTTCGCGTCACTACACTCGACATCGGCAACCCGCCGCGCACGGCCGATGGCAAGGGCGTGGATAACGCGCAGGATTTCTTCGGCCGCAAAACCTTCCTCACCGTTTCCGGCCAGCTCGAAGCCGAGATTTTCGCCTGCGCGCTGAGCAACGTTTACACCTTCGGCCCGACCTTCCGTGCGGAAAATTCCAACACCTCGCGCCACGCCGCCGAGTTTTGGATGATCGAACCGGAAGTCGCCTTCTGCGATTTGAACGGTGACATGGATCTCGCGGAGGAATTCGTGAAATACCTGCTGCGCGACGTGAAAACACACTGCGCGGCCGACTTGGAATTCTTTGGCAAGTTCGTGGACAAGGACCTCGCCACGCGCCTCGACTTCGTAATCGAAAAACCGTTTGTCCGCTGCAGCTACACCGACGCCGTCGAGATTTTGTCCAAGTCCGGCAAAACGTGGGAGCATCCGGTTTCGTGGGGCGACAATCTGCAGGCCGAACACGAACGCTATCTCACCGAAGAGCACTTCAAGTGCCCGGTCACGGTTTACAACTACCCGCGCGCCATCAAGGCGTTCTACATGCGCGTCAACGAGCCCGATGAGCAGGGTCGCGAAACCGTCGCGGCGATGGATCTGCTCGTGCCTGGCATTGGCGAAATCATCGGCGGCAGTCAGCGCGAAGAACGCCTCGACGTGCTGAGCGAAAGCATGGCGAAACACCACTTGGACGAGAAAGCCTACTGGTGGTATCTCGATCTGCGCCGCTACGGCAGCGTGCCGCACGCTGGCTTCGGTCTCGGCTTTGAACGCATGCTCATGTTCGCCACCGGTGTGTCGAACATTCGCGACGTAATTCCTTTCGCCCGCACACCGGGCTCCGCGGAGTTTTGACGCCGAACTGTAGGGCGGGGATTCCGATCCCCGCCAAAGCGAGCGCGTAAAGTTTTCAAGGCGGGGATCGGAATCCCCGCCCTACAATTTCACGCTACGCTTCCGTCTTTGTAGCGGTCTTGCGGGTGCGGGTGCGCTTCGGCTTCTTTTCGTCGTCTTCGCCGGCGGGGAATTTCGAAGCCTTGGCATTGAGCCAGAGCTGGCCCTTCGCGTTTTTGTTCAGCCAGTAGATTTCGCCATTCAACTCGACGAACACCGGTTTCTCGCGCGCCTTTTCCGGCACCTTCAATCCGGCGGCAACCAATTCGGTCACCAGCTCGTCTGCACTCTTGTCCGACGACTCGGCAAGTTTTCCGAGCTCGGCCGCGATCGCGCCAGTGCGCGTGGCCTTGAGCGCAGGACGCAGCTTCAACAACAGCGAATCTGTTTCCGAGGCCGACGACGTCGGCTGCTCCGCTTCAATTGACTTCGCTTCACCTTCAGCAGATTGCGGCTCGGCCTTGGACTCTGTCTTCGGCTTCACGTTGATCCAAACGCCGCCGCGTTGATCTTTGTTCAGCCACCAGAGTTCGTCGCCGATTTCCACCGGCGTCGGCTTCTCTTTGTTGTTCTCCGGCAAATCCAATTTCAACGTGGCAAACGCCGCCAAGAGATCGCTCTCCTTCCATCGGAACGCGCGCGACAAGAAGCTGGCGCTGCCCGAGCCGCCGGCATCGCCGCGATTGCGACGCATCTTCGGACGGATGAATTCCAACAGCGCTGCGCCTTCGGGAATCGTCACAGGCTCAGAGGGAGCGGCAGGCTTGGCCTCGCTCTTTTCCGGAGCGGCCTTCTTCGGTTGCTCTTCCTTGGCGCGCTGCTCGTTCTTGCCGTTGTTCTTTTCCGGCTCTTCCACCGTCACCGGCTGACCGGCAATTACGCGGAATTTCGGCTGCGGCTTTTCCTTCGTGTTAATCCAAATTTCGCCGCGACGGTTGATGTTAACCCAGAACAGATCTCCGTCGTATTCGAGATATTGCGGCGTAGCGTTCTCGTCATCGGGAACCACGAATCCGCACTCTTTGAGCGCGCCGATGATGTCGGTCTCCTCGAAGCCCCACTTCTTCGCCAAATAATCCACGCCCACCGATTGACCGGCGCCGCGTTGATTGCGCCGCATGTGCGGTTTGATCGCATCAAAAAACGTCGGCAGCTCTTCTTCCGACGCGAGCTTGTCCCACTCGTCAGTCTCCTCGTCCTCAGCGTCCGGATCCTGATCGCGCGATGTGTCGATCGGGCTGCGATAGCCATCGTCCGATGTTTTAAGCGGCTCTTCGGCGGCGGCAGATTCAGGATTGGAAGAGATCCCCTTGAACTTGGCTTCAAATTCGGCGCGCACTTTGTCGGCCTCAACTTTCGCGGCGGCCGCGGCGGCGTCCTCCAGCGTCCAATCCCGCTGCGTGGAACGACGCGCGAGTCCATTGAAAGCCAGCGGATTGTCCGGAGCGGTGTGAAAAGCGATGACCTCCCACTCTTCCTTCCCGAGGTCGTTCAAAAACTTCTCCATCATCGTCGGCGAGGCAAAGCCGCCCTTGCCGCTCGTGATGACCTTGTATTCCCAATTTGGCATAGGTGTTTTGTGTGAAGGAAAACCAACGAATCCCAGATGCCGCGGCGCTTGCCGAGCCTTTTCTGGATATCGAATGGGATCATCGCGTCACGGCATCGATGAACCAGCGCACCGCGAACCGCGTTAATTGCCCGCCCGGACCAGCGAGATTGTATTCGAAAGCATGCGTCGCCCACGGCAGTTCGATGAAAACCGCAGGTCGACCAGCTTCCTTCAATCGCTCCTCCATGCGGACGCTATGCCGCCGCCAGACCAGCGTATCGAGTGTGCCATGCATCAATAACATCGGCGGAGTCGTAGAATTCACATTCAACTGCGCGCTCGCCGAGTGGTAAATCTCCCGCCGGGTTTCATCAGGTGGACCACCGAGATATTGCCGCATGAGTTGCAATGAATTCAGCGCGTCGTCCGCGCGCGACACCGACCATGCAAACGGCATGTCTTGCGGCGCATAGAACGAAATAATCCCGCGAATCGCCGGATCGTTTGCCGTGCAACCCACGGCTGCTGCGATTTGTCCGCCGGCCGAACGGCCGAATAACACGAGTTTGTCAGCCCCGATACCGAGCCTGGTCGCGTTGGCCTTTAACCACGCCAGCGCCAAGTGCGTGTCCTCGCGCTGCGCCGGCCACGGATGCGCTGGCGCCAACCGGTAATCAATCGCGGCCACAGCGTAACCGCTTTGCGCCAGCCAAGCGTTGAAATGCGCGATCTCTCCCCGATCTCCGCCATCCCAGCCGCCGCCGTGAATGACCACGATGCATGGTGCGGATTGCTCGCCGATCGCCGGATAAAAATCGAGCAGCAGCCCCGGCGCGTAATCGTGCGTCACGGCGCGCACGGTTGCGCCTGAGCGGGTGAACAATTCACTCAGCGCAAACGGCGCGGCCTTGGGTTGAGTCGCGCCAAAGGCGTCGGCCAGCTGGGCCGGTAAATCGCGCGCAATCTGCTTCGCTTGAAAAAGCGGTTTCAAGAAACACGCCACGGCTACTGCTGCGACGACGTTGGTGATCCACCACAGCAGCGTCGGCGATTCGGTTGTTATCCAAGTAATCACGATCACAGCCAGCGGCCACGCGACCAACTTGTAGCCGTATTCGCCGGCCAGCACGGCGAGTTTCCATTTCACGCGCACTGGCACGGGCACAACCGTCAGCAATGACAGCCCGAAAGCCAACGCGGCGCACACCAACAGAAAAAGCATCGCTAACAACTAGGGCCGAAACTTACCGCGGATTGAAGTCATTTTCAGCGTGTGCCTGACCGCCGCGTCGCTTTGCATCCTGTGGTGCGACGTTTGGACCAACTCCTTTCCAATCTCGGCTACTGCTCTCGTCGGGAAGTGCGCGACTGGCTCAAGGCCGGTCGTGTAACCGTGCGCGGTCAGCCGGCCAAAGACGCCGGGCAAAAAGTCGCTGAAGCGGATGTGTTGGTAGATGGTGAACCGTTGGATCACCCCGACGGGATTCTGCTTTTGCTGCACAAACCCACGGGGCTGGTCTGTTCGCACGATGAGCGTGAAGGGCCGAATGTATATTCTTTGCTGCCCCAAAGATGGCGCGCGCGGAATCCACAGATCACCTCCATCGGTCGCCTCGATAAGGACACGAGCGGATTGCTGTTACTCACCGATCAAAGCCAGTTGGTTCACCGGCTCACTTCGCCTAAGCACAAAGTGCCCAAGATTTATCGCGCCACGCTGGATCGTGAACCGCCGGCTGGGCTCGCGGAACTTTTCGCCAGCGGCACGTTGCAGCTCGACGGCGAAAAAGCGCCGTGCGCACCGGCGCAGTTGCGCATGCTGTCGGCCTTGGAAGCGGAGCTCACGCTGACCGAGGGTAAATACCACCAAGTGCGCCGGATGTTCGCGAGCCAAGGCTGCACGGTCCTCAAATTACACCGCAGCCACTTTGGCGATTTGGACTTGGGCGAACTGCCACTCAGCCAATGGCGCGAACTGCCTTTGGACTTTTTCGACACCGCGAAGGCATAATAAAAAGAGCCTTGGCGACGGGCAGGTTATCTCGGAGCGTCGCGGCATGTATGATTTTCCTCTCACCGGCGCACAAAAGCGTTACCTGCGCGGCTTGGGCCAGCAACTCAACGCCTCGCTGCACTTGGGCAAGGACGGATTGACGGCTAACTTCATGGCCGAATTGCAAACCGCCCTGCGCCATCAGGAGCTCGTCAAGGTTCGCCTGCACGGCATCGAACGCGACGAGCGCGATACCCTTTGCGAACAAATCGCTGATGAAGGTCGTTGCGTGTGGGTCGCCAGCGTGGGGCACACCGCGCTGTTCTATCGTCAGCAAGCGGACGTATCGAAGCGAGTCGTCGAACTACCGGAGTAATCAGGACCGAGATTTCCACGATTGCGGTGGATTCGAAAGACCGTAAGCTCACGACTCATTCACACCCATGAAAATCCAATCTCATGTTCTCGCCGCAACGCTGGCCGGCGTCGCGCTTTTCGGCAGCGGTTGTAACACCACCACGACTGAATCGAGCGTGCACAATCAACGGCAACCCGGCGCGGCCGTGGGCAATGCCGTCGGCACCGTAGTTGGCACTGTAGGCAGTAACGTCGCGGCGGTCGCCACCGGTGCGGCTGAAGGCGCGTCCAACGCCATCAAGTCCACTTACACCAACGAGCGCCGCATCGTCCGCACATGGCGCACCGAGATCACTTCCGACGGCCGCACGATTCAAGTGCCGGTCGAAATCGAGGTGGACGAGCACGGTCGCCCGATCGAAGGCAAGTAACAGCGACGCGGAAAACTCCGCCTCCTTCTTTTAAGAAACAAAAAAGCGCACCCGAATGGGTGCGCTTTTATTTTAAACGATTTCAGCAACCGCTTACCAGCCGACCGCGCCGGAATTGCGCGTCTGCTTGGCGATGGAGCGCTCTTCTTCCCAGACGGTGAGACCGGTCTTGGTTTGGATGAGCGACATCTGGAACGAGTAGGTGTTTTGCGTCACCTTCTTGGTCTTGTCGGTCTGCTGGATGAGGCGCGCGTAGAGGGTGTAATCAGGCACGAGCGTCTTTTGCTTCTTGCCGGATTGCATTTCCTCGAGCTCGGCGGCTTCGCCGGCGACCACAGCGCGTTCGCCCAATCCCATGGTGTTGGTGACGGCGATCTTGCCGGTCTGGGTGAGGGCCACGCGGATCTTTTTGATCAGCAGGTTGGTGTCGACCATGAGCGTGGTAGCGTTGGTCACCTTGTCGATGGCGAGCACGGCCGGCGTGCGCGGAGCGTTGTCGAGCGCGCCGCTGGAGAGCAGCGAGGCCACAAGTTGGTCGGCGGCGTTGGCCCAGTCCTGCGAGTTGATCGCGGACGTGTTCACAGCTTCAGGACCGGTCGCGTCAATGGTGCGGGTCTCAGGCGAGGTTTCGCAACCGGTGAGCAACAGGGCCGCGCCGATGGACAGCGTGGCGATGAATTTGGAGGCGGATTTCATTTTCATGGTAAACGGAGATTACTCGCGGAATTTGAGGCGGAAATCCACGGCGCGCGGGCTTACCGCAACCGTGGAAATGGTGGTGGTTTCGCGGCCCTGCAATTGAATGGTTTTCCAACCTTCATTGGGCGAGCCAACGGCCATACCGTCTTCGTCAATCCACTCAAACTTGTAGTTCAGGGTGCGAAGCTTGCTCTTCAGGTTTTCGACCGTGGCCTGAACCTTGAGGAGATTGCCCGAAACCGTGGCTTGATTGATGGAAACGACACGGAAAGTGCCGGCCAACGTGTTGTCGGTGATAACGCGCTTGTCCGCCACGTAGTTGGGCGTGGCGAGCGAATCAGCGCGCTCATACGAGTTAACGTTGGAGCAACCGGCAAGGAGACCGACCGCCATCAGAGCGATGGCAGCCGACCCACGGAGAGAATTGATGGATTTCATTTGAGAACGAATTGAGTGACGTAGAGCGGAGCCGTTGGTGACGCCGACTTTACGTAAACAACATTAACCGAGCCGGGTTCCAAGGTCACCGTTTTTTGAACGCCCCCGGCGTTCAGGGTCAGCTCACGATTTTCCGGCGTGGTGACGCGGGCGTATTGAAATTCCTTGGGCAACGAGGTCCAAGTGCGGGTGTCCGCGATGTTGGTGGAGGCGTTGACGGCGCCGACGAGCAGGCCGGCGGCCAGGCCGCCCCACATGCCCATGCGATCCTCGGCCACCTTTTGCACGCTGGCCTGCACGATGGCCTTGGTGGCGGTGGTGATGAGGGTCTTGGTGACGACCGCGGGCCACGCGTTCTTGAAGTCGTTGGCGATCACGCTGTCCATGCTCGAAACGGTCGCGGTGGAAACGGTGGTTTCGCCAGCCGTAACACCGAGGCTCGGCAGGTAGTTGTCGTTGTAAACGAGCTTCGGGAACGAGGCCCCGATATAGGCGAGCTTGCTCGTGACGAGGAAGGTCGGGATGTCGATGCGCACTTGATCGCGTGACGGGGCGGTGCCGGTTTCGAAGATAACATAGGTCACGTTTTCAACCGGTTGGCCTTCGGAAGCAGCCGTGGCCAAAGCCAGGTCGGCTTGAACGTAGGTGTTGCCCGGAACCATGCCGGCCACGCGTTCAAAGGATTTGCGGCCACGCTCCAAATCAGAGCCATCCTCACCGAGCACGGTGTAAAAAAGGCCATCGAGAAACACGGAGAAGGGATTCACGTAATCACCATAGGATTGCATGGGGGCAATCGACTCAGCCAGCGCGGCCGACAACGCCGGACCAGTCCGCGCATCGTTCATGGCCTTGCTGGAGTCGTAAGAAGCGGACTTGCCTGACTCGTCCTTGAGCTCACCACGACGAGCGGCCTCTTCCTGCTCCTGCGCTTCGGCGATGCGCTTTTCGTTGGCGGCCACCGCGTCACGCTGGCGTTGCAGCGAGCGATTGAGTTCGACGCGCGCCTTGTCCTTATCACCCAGCGCCAGATAGCCGAGCGCCTTGTAGGTGTTCATCATGACCTTGTCGTAAGCCCGACCGCGGTAAGGCAGCGTGGCTTGATTGGTCAGAGCCGCACCCATTTCGCTGCCCACCTTAACCTTGGCCTGCTCTTCCCAGTCGTTGACCTTGGCTTCAGCCGCATCAAGGGCTTCAATCGAGCGGGTGAAATAATACGCGCTCACATCCTTCGGAGTGAGAGCGACCGGCTCGGTGGCAACTGCTTCGCCTTCGGTTTCAACAGGAGCAACTGGTGCCATGGGCGCAGGGGGCGGCGGAACCGTGGTCGGATCGGCCATGCCGGCGACAAACAGGGTGGCACCTTGCTCGAAGCGGTAGAGCAACTCATCCTTTTTGCCAGTATTGGATTCAACCTGCCGGTCGATCTGCACAATGGCTGATCCGAGGCTGCCAGAACGCGTGGATTGGGTAAATTCCGCAGTCTGCTGCGTGTAGGTCGAGCAGCCCGCCAAGCCGAGGAGAACGGCGCTGGCGGCAAAGGTCCGGATCAAATGACCGGAACGTGAGGTGGATGGGTGGTTTGTTTTGTTCATGCTGGAGCTGGAATGGAAAGAAAGCTGGCGTTATTCTTCTTCGGATTCCTCGACGTCTTCGACCAGGCGGGTCACCGCACCCCGATCGACGCCGAGATCTTCGATGATTTTGGCCTGCGAATATTGCGGGGTAACGCGGACGATCTCTACTTTGCCGACATAGACTTCCTCCACGATGGCGTCGCCTGTGTCCGGATCGAAGAGTTCTTCGCCTTGAGCCAACACCTCCCAAACCTGACCGACTTTGACGCCGGCTTGGTCGTTGCGGTTAATGGTCACGACTTGGTCGCGGCGGGCGATGATGCGCGCGGGGTAAATGAAATCAATCGCACGCAAGGCCAGCTTATCAGCGAGTTCGCGGGTGGCTTGGTTAATGAGGTCATCACTGGCCTCGCCCACCCGGCCGGTGGTGTTGGCCGAGCGCGATTCGGAATCGCGCACCGCCACGTTGATGTTGGCGGTGCCGATGGCTTTGCCGGTGGCGCCTTCGGTGATCTTAGCCACCGCGGAAATCTCCACCGCACGCTGCATCACGGTTTTGCCGAGCGAAGCGAAGCGGCGTGTTTCCTGACGGTCGTTGAAGCTATCCACGCGAATGGTCAGCACGTAGTCCACCTTGTTGAAGATGAACGTGCCGCCGGTCGCGCCGGCTTCCTCGAGCAGCGCATCGGAATCCGAACGGTCGTAAACGTCGAACCGGCGGCTGTTCACGATGCGATCATAAACCTGCGAGTCCAAGCCTTGGATAACTTGGTCGAGGGAAAGCGACACGCCTTGAGCAGCCATGCGCTGGGCCGCGGCGTCGGTCGCGCGAATCTTGGTGATGACGATGCTTTTCTTGCCCTGCGCCGAGGCGAAGGGCACGGCCACCAAAGCGAGGGCGGCGAGAGCGAGCAATGAACGGAAGATTTTCATGTGCGTAATGATGTGGGTTTGGTGTTTGCAGCAGTTACCAACCGAAGATCGAGCGGGAATCCACGTTGATCGTGGGGGCGTCCTTGGTGTCCACCTTGAAGCCGCTTTGACGCAGCATCTGGGCCTGACCTTTCAGCACTTCGATTTGTGCGTCGGTGAGTTTGGCCTGATCCTTCAAGGCGTTCATGAAGGCCGTGAGTTCCTGCCAGCGGGCAAGGCCTTCGGGCGACATCTGCATCGCGACGGTGATGGTCTGACCTTCGACCGCATTGATGGTGCGTTCCCAAGTCTTGTAGCCGTCGCGGGTCAGACGCAGTTTGCTGAGGCCGGGTTTGACCTGCAGCTTGCCGGGAGCAGAACCAACGGCGACGCCATCAACCTCAACCGTCACGTTGAGCGGAGCCACGGCCAGCTTGCCGTCTTGAATCGAAACCGTGTTGCCCGGACCAATCTGCACGTCGGGGATGTAAAGGTCAGCGGTCTCTACGTTCAGCGTAATGGTAACCGGAGCGGCCTTGGCCTTCGGCGCTGCGATGCGATTTTGCGCGACCTTCGCGCGCAGCGCGCTGGCGATCTGGGTCGTGGCATCGTCGAGCAGTTCGGCAAGGATGGGCTCAATGTCGGGGTCGAGATATGCCACCGCCGTGGAAGCTTTCGGAGCCGAAGCGGCGCGTGTGCCGGGCGCGGCACTGCTGGTGTATTGATAAATGTCGCCGAGCAAATCGGCACGCTGGGCGTAGCTGATTTGCAGACCGGACTTCAAACGTTGCTCTACGCTACGGCCGCCTTGAGTGACCACGCCGAACGCGTAGTTGCCGGCGTTGTGAAGGGCGATGACCTGGCCCTTGGCGTTGAACACCGGGCTGCCGCTGGCGCCGCCGGTCGAGCTGAGATTGTGCTGCACCAACAAGCGGCTTTCGGGCGTGCCGACGCCGCCATTCCAGTCGGTGACCGAAGTAACGATACCAGTCTGCATCGTGGCGACTGGGCTGTTGGGATCGACTGCAGTCATGTTCTCACCCACAGGGAAACCCAGGTAGGCGACGCGATAACCGGAATCGATGCGTTGCAATTC
>Ga0207868_1000682_pt1 | contig 31539 bp, 26 predicted proteins | sample Passage237B_FD_187370 | JGI IMG/M metagenome (GOLD analysis project Ga0207868, IMG submission 187370) | Cellulose adapted compost microbial communities from Newby Island Compost Facility, Milpitas, CA, USA - Passage2 37B (SPAdes) (version 3) ... | reverse complement strand
CCCGCATCGGTCAGCACCCGTTCCTCCGGCTTCATAAAGCCCAGAGTGACGCGGGCGCGCTCGTCCAGCATGTCGAGATCAAGGCTGTCGGGCCGCAGGCGTTTGACGCGGTTTTCAAGCTTCTCCCGCTCCGAGATTTTGCGGTTCAGCTTTTCCTCCGCCGCGACCAGCTTTTTTTGCAGCCCCTTATAGGCAAAATAACCGCTGTCACCGTGGATCAGGTGATAGCTGAAATAAACAAAAATCGCGAAAAACACCAAGGTCAGCACCGTATGGCGAAGGGGTTTTTTCTGCGGTTTCGGGCGGGTGGCGGCTCTCATAGCTTCATGGAATCACAGGCGAGTCATAACGTCAAGAAAAAAGTCTTTGATTCAAGGATTTACCCTCCCGCCCGCCGCGCCGCAAGATAAATCTTCCGCTTGACTCCCCGCCCTGCGGGCATACAATGTGCGCAATAGCGAAAAAGGCGCATTATGCAAAAATTTTTGACGCGCGCGCCGCAGCCGCATCTGTTTTTTGAAGAAAGAAGGTTTTGCCGACATGACCAGCAGCCAGCACCACATCACCCTTGGCAATATGCGGATCGGGAACGATTTGCCCTTCGTGCTGATCGCGGGCCCCTGCGCCATGGAAAGCCGCGAGCACGCGCTCGACATGTCCGGAAAGCTCAAGGAAATCACGACGCGCCTTGGCATTCCGCTGATCTATAAATCCTCTTTCGACAAAGCGAACCGCACCTCTCTCTCCGCCGGTCGCGGCATCGGACTGGAAAAAGGCCTGCCGGTATTCGAGGAAGTGAAATCCAAAATGAACCTGCCCGTCATCACCGACGTTCACGCGCCCGAACAATGCGCGGAAGTCGCCAGCGTGGTGGATGTGTTGCAAATTCCCGCCTTTCTGTGCCGCCAGACCGACCTGCTGGTCGCGGCGGCCAAAACAGGCAAAGTCATCAACGTGAAAAAGGGCCAGTTCCTTGCGCCCTGGGACATGAAAAACGTTGCCGCCAAGATCACCGAAAGCGGCAACAATAACGTCATGCTGTGCGAGCGCGGCGTGACCTTCGGCTATAACACGCTGGTCAACGACATGCGCGCGCTGCCGATCATGGCGGAAACGGGATTCCCCGTGGTATTCGATGCCACGCATTCCGTCCAGCAGCCGGGCGGCGCAGGCACGGCGACGAGCGGCGACCGCCGCATGGTGCCGCCGCTGGCACGCGCGGCGCTGGCCATCGGCTGTGCCGCCATTTTCATGGAAACGCATGAAGACCCCGACCGCGCCCCCTCCGACGGGCCGAACATGGTGAAGCTGCATGAGCTGGAAGGCATTCTGGAACAGATGCTGGCGATTGACATGCTGATGAAGGCGGATGCCTATAAAGCCGCGCAAAAAGCAGCGTAAACGTAAAGGTCGGCCATGGATTTGAAACGCGCAGGCATGCTTTCGGCATCGGCGCAAAATCTTTTTGTGTCGCCGGTCGAGGCGGGTCCTGCCCTGCGCGATGAACAGCGCCGCCGTCAGGCCGTACACCAGAACGACAACAAAAAGCGCACCGCGTCCGCCACCGATGCGGCGGAAGAAAACCCCGCCGTGATCGTGACGATCGGCCAAAAGCCGGAACCGCGCGTTACCTACGAACATCTGAAACCGCGCCGCTGATTTTATTTTTATCCGTACCGGAAAGGATTTGAACCATGGGCCAACTTGATCTCGATCTTTCCAAAAGCAAGCTGTTTTCCGCCGGTATTTACACCGCCGCCGCCGTCGGCGCGGTTGCATCGGCTGTGACGTTCGGTACGGGTACGGCGCTTTCCGCCCTTGCCTATGGCGCGCTCGGCGCGGTTGCGGGCGGCATCGGCGTTCCGGTCGCGCTGACCGCTGTGGCCGTGGTGGGCTATGCCGGTTATATCGGCCTTGCCGCCGCCGCCAAGGCGCTGAAAAAAGAAGGCACCATGGTGCCGCTCGGCATGGCTGTTGCAGGCGTTTCCGCCGCCAAGGCACTGCTCGTCAATCCCGTTTTGGGCGTGCATAAACTGGTCAAATCCATCTTGCCGAAACAGGACGGCGATGCAAAACCTGCCGCGCCCGCCGCGCCGCAATCGGCCGCGCCGCAGGAGAAGGCCTCCTCTTTCTTCCAGAAAGTGAAACTGAAATGGCCGTTCCAGAAGGCGCTTGACCGCAAAGAAGCCCCTGCCCCCAAAGCAGCGCCGCAACCCAAAAACACCCCCAAAAACACAAACGCGCCGAAGCCGCCGTCTGCCTGATATCCGCAGCTTGACCTATAAAGATAAAGAGTAAAGATAAAGAGCGTTAATTCCGCTCCAGCCACGGTTTGGCGGGAGACGGATTTGCCGGCGCGGGGTTTGGCGCGGGCGCGGCTTCCCGCCGCCATTCAGGCTCTTCATCGAAAATGCCGGGCGGAATGATATCTTCATCCATCGTCTCGTCCGTTGCGGCGGACGGCGGCGCGGCCTTGTCCGGCACGGCACCAGAGGGATCATCGGGATCGGGGATCAGGATCGGTTCGGGCCCCGTACCCTTCAGGCTTTCAAAAAAGGATTTGGGATCGAGCTTCGGCGGCTGCGGCATGGCGGGCACTTGCGGTGCGGCGGGCATTTGCGGCGCAGTGAGTTTTTGCAAAGCTTCCGCCGTCGGCGGTTTGCCGGGTTTCGGGTCCCGCGCAATCATTTTATGCACGTTCAAAACCTCATCCGCCGTCAGCGGCCGGCCGCGCGATTGCAACTGCACAAAAGCCGCCGCACGGCGCGAGGTACGCATGAAAACACCCGCGTTATGCTCCTTCGCCTTGCCTTCGCCGATTTCAAATTCGACGAACATGCCCGGCTCGGACTGGTCATTCATATAATGTTGTACCTGCAAAATCTTGCCGTGCGTGACGAAGGCTTTGAAAAGCCCGCCCGCAACGGCCACCATGGTCATTTGCTGTTCTTTCGGATCTTCTTCCAGATTATACACGGCGACGCTGACCATGCGCGTCCAGGCATCCAGCGGCGCGCCTTCGGGCAGGTATTCCAGCAAGGCGCTGCGATGCTCCGGGTCGGAATAATCGGCAGCCACCAGCACGGGCGCGCCCAGACGCGCCGCCGCAGGCTGAAAGGCCTGACCCATAACCTGCAACAAGGTACGCTGCGCCGGATCTTCCGTTTTGGTTTCAAATGCCAGCGCAGGCTTTGCCGCCATGAACAAAGCCGCCGCCACAAAAATGCCGATAAATCTTTTCATAAATCACTCCAGCCCGCGCCAGTAAAAAACAGCATACCAGCAACAAGCCCCCGCCCGCCATACCGTTTTTGCCGCGCAGGAATTGCTTTGCAAGGCGGGCATCAAACCGCTATTCTCGGCGGCAGGAAACGCCCCCGTTTCATATTCATGAACCCTGAGAGGGAGATCACATATGTCTGCCATTGTTGATATCATCGCCCGTGAAATTCTGGACAGCCGCGGCAACCCGACCGTTGAAGTCGATGTCGTGCTCGAAAGCGGCTATATGGGCCGCGCGGCCGTACCCTCCGGCGCGTCCACCGGCGCGCATGAAGCCGTTGAAAAACGCGATGGCGACAAAAAACGCTATAACGGCAAAGGCGTGCTGAAGGCCGTGGACGCTGTCAATACGGAAATCTTTGAAGCCATTTCCGGTATTGAAGTGACCGAGCAAACCCTGCTGGACGAGCTGATGATCGACCTCGACGGTACGGAGAACAAATCCCGCCTCGGCGCGAATGCCATTCTGGGCGTCAGCCTTGCCATCGCCCATGCGGCGGCAGCCGAGCTGGACGTGCCGCTCTACCGCTATGTCGGCGGCACTTTTGCCCATCTGTTGCCCACGCCGATGATGAACATCATCAACGGCGGCGCGCATGCCGACAACTCCATCGACTTTCAGGAATTCATGATCATGCCCGTTGCCGCCGACAGCAGCAGCGAAAGCATCCGCATGGGTTCCGAAGTTTTTCATGCACTTAAAAAGCTTCTCTCGGAAAACGGTTTCAATACAGCCGTTGGGGATGAAGGCGGCTTCGCGCCAAACTTCAAGAACACAGAACAAGGCCTTGATTACATTATGAAGGCCATCACCGCCGCTGGTTACAAGCCGGGCGTGGATGTCATGCTGGCGCTTGATGTCGCTGCGACCGAATTCTACAAGAAAGGCAAATATCACCTTGAAGGCGAAGGCAAAACCCTCTCCTCCGAGCAGATGATCGATTACTACGAGAAGCTGGTCGCCAAATTCCCCATCGCCTCCATCGAAGACGGCATGTCCGAAGACGACTGGGCCGGCTGGGCGGAGCTGACCAGCCGCCTTGGCAACAAGGTGCAGCTGGTAGGCGACGATCTTTTCGTCACGAATACCAAACGCCTGCAACGCGGCATTGATGAAAAGGCCGGTAACGCGATCCTGATCAAGGTCAACCAGATCGGCACGCTGACCGAAACGCTGAACGCCGTGCAAACGGCGCAAAAGGCCGGTTTCGGCGTTGTTTTCTCCCACCGCTCCGGCGAGACGGAGGACAGCACCATTGCCGATCTGGCTGTGGCCACCAACGCGGGCCAGATCAAGACGGGCTCCCTTTCCCGCTCCGACCGCATTGCGAAATACAACCAACTGATCCGCATCGAAGAACAGCTTGGGCCTTCCGGCTGCTACGCGGGCCGCGGCACGCTGAAAAACCTTGTCACCAAGAAACCGAACCTGCGCACGGTGGAAGGCAAAAAGAAAAAACGCGCCTGATATTCTTTCAGGTTTTACTGCAAAGGGCCGCTTGCATAAAGCGGCCCTTTCTGCGTTATGGCATACAGACCACACCGCATTTACTTGGACCGCAAATACCGCTACCATCAATCCGACGGCGACGGATGAAAGGAAGCACAGTGTCTTTAGATAAAATCCCTGTCGGCAAACAGCCGCCCCACGAGATCAACGTCATCGTCGAAAATCCCGTCGGCGGCGCTCCCGTCAAATACGAAATCGACAAGGAAAGCGGCGTGCCGATTGTGGACCGTTTTCTTCATGTCGCCATGCGTTATCCCGGCAATTACGGCTATATCCCGAAAACGCTGTCCGGCGACGGCGACCCTGTGGACTGCCTTGTGCTGGGCGATATTCCCGTGGTGCCGGGCGCCGTGATCGCCGTGCGCCCCATCGGCGTGCTGGTGATGGAAGATGAAGCCGGCGTGGATGAAAAAATCATCGCCGTGCCCGTCAACGCCCTCGACCCCGATCAGGCCGATATCCGCGACATCAAGGACCTGCCGCCGTCCAAACGCCAGCGGATCGAGCATTTCTTCCAGCACTACAAGGATTTTGAAAAGGGCAAATTCGTCAAGCTGCGCGGCTGGGGCGATGCCAATGCCGCCAAGCAGATGATTGTGAACGGCATCCAGCGTTACAACGCCAATCCCCAACAAAAACCGCCCGCACCTCCAGCCCCCGAAAAAAGGAAACCGCGCCCGCCGGGCCTGTATTAAAGCACGCGGCGGCAGAATTTATCCGCCTCTGCCGCCTCTTCCTTTTTGCCCAGAATGCAGCGGAAAATCACATCGCCCAGCGCGGGTTTGTAATGGCTGCTGTCATAGAACCATTGCATGCGGCCGGAAACATCGTCCGCAGCGGGTATGGGTTCGGTCGTATAGGACGTATCCAGCCGTGCGAAATCCCATAGCGGATACGGCGCGGTGTAATGTTTGCGGCCATCGGCCTCCACAATCGCGGCGATGCGTTTTTTCCATGTCAGGAAGGCCGCCATTTCACCGTCCTGCTCCATTTTCTTCCACGATGCTTTATGCACCGGCGACATCAGCAAAATCACATCGATGCGGTTTTGCCGCGCGAAATCCAGCATCGCCTCCAAATGGCGAAAGGTCGTATTGTGCGGATCGTCGCCGTACATAAAGGAAAAACCGCTTTCTCCGCGCACGGCATCCTCGTTCGGGTCTGAGGCGAAACGGTGCCCCGCGCCCTGCTGCGCGATTTTATACTCAATGTCGCGGCTGTTCTTGAATCCGTTTTCCGTCGAAAAACCATAGCGCTCCGGCTTGCGGATATAGCGCAAATGTTTCAGCGTGGTTGTAAAAGTATCCAGTGCCGCCAGCGTGCCGTAGGTATCGAAAAAGGACCGCAACGGCGACAGGGCGGCAGCGGAAAGTTTTGCCTCGTCAAACTGCTTGTTTTCCAGACGGCGGCCGTTGAAGCTGAAAAAATCCAGTGTGATGATCGCCTGCCGCAACGGATGCACGGCCTGCGCAAATTCCAGCGTGCGGCGCTGCTCGTAAATCGTCGAGGCCGAAAGCGCAAAGTTATACACCCGCGCATCACCGAAAAATGCTGCCGTAGGATTCAGGCCGCTGTCCGCGCGTGACGATCCGATAATGACGACTTCCGGTTTTACACGCTTGACGCGCTCGATTTTATGCAGGCGCGGAAAGGCATTCGCCGCAGGATAATAATCGTTCAGGCCTTTGATGACCGGCGTGCCGTAAATGCCGAAAGGGTTGACGATGAAATTGGCCGCCGCGATCAGCGACACCAGCGTAACGGCGACAACAAGGCAAATGGGGATGTATTTCTTTTCGGTCACGACGACATCCTCCCCGCCTCTAGAACTGGAAATAAATGAAGGCATTGACGCGCGTCAGCAACAACAGCGATACCGCGAACAGGAAGCCGATGAACAATCCCCAGCGCCACGACGGCACCCAGACAATAGGCGGCAGGAATTTCTTGCGCTTCGATGCGCGACGTCCGGATGCCTCCGCCACATGGGTCACGTCGATGCCGACCTTGCCGCGCAAAATATAATGTGCGGAAGGCGCAAACAGGGCGACGCCCAGCGCCAGCCACAGGATATACCATTTTTCGTTCAGGCGCAGGTTGCGGCTGTTGCCCACCGATTGAATATCAATCCCGCAGGCGCGCAACATATCCGCCAGCCAGCCGTCGGGGTTTTGCAGGGCAATGCCGTGTTTGCCCGTCATGCCTTCCAGCACCCGCATGGCGGCGGGGAAATTTTCAGCACGGAAAAACACCCATGCGACCATCACGGCACCAAAGGTCAGCCCGACGCCCAGCGGCCGCGGCATGCGCCATGCCGATATTTTTTGCCACAGCTGGTGCAGCGCAAGATAAACGCCGTGCAAAGCGCCCCAGACAAGGAACGTCCAGTTCGCGCCGTGCCACAAACCGCCCAGCATCATGGTGACAAAAAGGTTGACCAGCCGCCGCAGCAACCCCTTGCGGTTACCGCCCAGCGGAATATAGAGGTAATCCCGCAAAAAGCGCGACAGGGTGATATGCCAGCGCCGCCAGAAATCGGTAATGCTGGCCGATTTATAGGGAGACAGGAAGTTCAGCGGCAGGCGGATGCCGAACATGGCCGCCAGCCCCAGCGCCATATCGGAATAGCCCGAAAAATCGAAATAGATTTGCAGCGTATAGGCCAGCACGCCCACCCATGATTCAAACAGGGTCAGCGCCGTGCCGCGCGCCGCGCTGTCGAAAACGGGATCCGCGATCTCGGCCAGATGGTCGGCAAACCCGACTTTCTTGAAAAGGCCGATAATGAACAATGTCACGCCCATGGCCAGCAAGCGCCGCGCGCGCGGCGCGGACAGGCGGCGCGCAAACTGGGGCATCATCTCGTTATGGTGGACAATCGGCCCTGCGACCAGCTGCGGGAAAAAGGAAATGAACAGCGCATAGTGCAAAAAATTGCTTTCGCGCATCTGGTGGCGGTAGGCATCCACCAGCCATGCGATCTGTTGGAAGGTGAAAAACGAAATCCCGATCGGCAGTACAATCTCCGGCACGGTCAAATCGGCGCCGAAGTTGTTGACGGTCGTGAAAAACAGCCCCGTATATTTGTAATAGCCGAGCGAAAGAAGGTTCGCCGCAATCCCCGCGCCCGCCAGCAGCCTGCGTTTTGACTGCGCCAGCCCGACGCGCCCCAGCATCAGCCCGAAGGAGAAGTTGAAAACGATGGAGGCCAGAATGACCAGCACATAAACGGGTTCGAACCAGCCGTAGAAAAACAGCGACGCCACCACCAGCCACGCCAGCGGCACTTCGCGCACGGGAGTATAGCTTTGCAGCAAGCGGTACACGCCCCAGACAACGGGCAGGAAAGCGCCGACGAATATCCAGGAACTGAAAAGCATGCGTTGCTACCGGCGTAAACGGTTAAACCAGCCGGGACTTGTCAACCGCCGCCTTGATGAAGGAAGTAAACAGCGGGTGCGGGTCGAAGGGCTTGGATTTCAGTTCGGGGTGGAACTGCACGCCGATGAACCACGGGTGATCGGGGAATTCCACAATCTCCGGCAATTTGCCGTCGAGCGACAGGCCGGAGAATTTCAGCCCCGCATCCTCCAGCTGTTTGCGATAGGTCATGTTGACTTCATAACGGTGGCGGTGGCGTTCGGAAATTTCCGTCGTGCCGTAAATCTCCGCCGCTCTGGAACCTTTTTCCAGTACCGCGCGATAGGCGCCAAGGCGCATGGTGCCGCCAAGGTTGCCCGCTTCGTTGCGGCGCTCCAGCTCGTCGCCCTTCATCCATTCGGTCATCAGGCCGACAACGGGGTTGCCGTATTTGCCGAATTCGCTGGAGCCGACATCGTTCAGCCCTGCCAGATTGCGCGCGGTTTCGATAACGGCCATCTGCATGCCGAGGCAAATGCCGAAATAGGGAATTTTATGTTCGCGCGCAAATTTGACGGCGCGAATCTTGCCCTCCGTCCCGCGTTCGCCGAAACCGCCCGGCACCAGAATGCCGTCCACTTTTTCGAGCAGGCTGACGCTGTCTTCCTTCTCGAAAATCTCGGCGTTCAGCCAAGACAGGTTCACCTTGACGTTATTGGCAAAGCCGCCGTGCGTCAGCGCTTCGGAGAGAGACTTGTAGCTGTCGAGCAAGGACGTGTATTTGCCGACAACGCCGATGGTCACCTCGCCTTCGGGATGCTGGACTTTGTGCAGGATATCCATCCATTTGGAAAGATCGGGGCGCGGCGCTTCCATGCCGAAATAGGCCAGCACCTGGTCATCCAGACCCTCGCCGTGATAGCTGATCGGCACCTGATAAATGCTGGATACGTCCAGCGCGGGGATCACGCGCTCCGGCGGGATGTTGCAGAACAGCGCAATCTTGCGGCGCTCTTCCACCGGAATTTCACGGTCTGCGCGGATCAGCAGGATGGAAGGCTGGATACCGACGGAAAGAAGTTCCTTCACGGAGTGCTGGGTCGGTTTGGTTTTCAGCTCGCCCGCCGTTGCAATATAGGGCATCAGCGTAACATGGATAAACAGCGCGTTTTTCAGCCCCACTTCGTTGCCGAACTGGCGAATGGCTTCCAGAAACGGCAGGCTTTCGATATCGCCGACCGTGCCGCCCACTTCGCACAAAACGAAATCGGCATCATGACATTCGGGCGAGCCGATGAATTCCTTGATCTCGTTCGTGATATGCGGAATGACCTGCACCGTGCCGCCCAGATAATCGCCGCGGCGTTCCTTTTCCAGCACGTTCCAGTAAATGCGGCCCGTGGTGATATTGTCGGATTTGCGCGCGGCAACGCCGGTGAAGCGTTCGTAATGGCCAAGGTCAAGGTCGGTTTCCGCGCCGTCGTCGGTCACGTAAACCTCGCCGTGCTGATAGGGGCTCATCGTGCCGGGATCGACGTTGAGATAAGGGTCCAGCTTGCGCAAACGCACCTTGAACCCGCGCGCCTGCAAAACGGCGCCCAGCGCGGCAGAGGCAAGCCCCTTGCCAAGAGAGGAGACAACCCCGCCTGTGATGAAAATATAGCGTGGCATCTGACTTCTCCCCCTTTTGTATCGTTTATTCGGCCAGCGGTGCTTTCGGTGTTTCGGGCGCGGCAGGCGGCGCAGGCTCGGCCTCATCGGCGGCGGGCGCCTTCACCTCGATCGCCGTGGAGCTGTTGGCGATGTCCAGAATGCTTTCCGGCTTCGGGCTGTGCCCCGCCAGAATGGCCAGCAACAGGCTGGTCAGGAAAAAACAACCAGCCAGAACGGTCGTCAAACGCGTCAGCGCATCGGCGCTGCGGCGCGGCATCATCATATTGGCCATGGAGCCCGAATTGCCCGTCAGCCCGCCCGCTTCCGCCGGTTGCAGCAAGACAACGGCAATGATCGCAAGCGCGATGATCAGGTGCAAAACCAGCACAATCTGCATGATAACCATGACGATAAAATCCTTGTTCGGTCGTTCTTATTATTATGAAAACGGATCACGCCGCCTTCGGCCTTCGTTTTAAATCCCCTGCCCCAAAAAAGCCAGTGGTTTTTAGGGGGATTTTTTCACCCGCTGCCGCGGGTCCGGTAGCGGTAAATGCGCATAAACAAAACGGCCTTTGACAAGCTTTTCCGCATCCAGCGCGGCATCGCTGTCACGGATAGCTTGCGCCAGCTTTACATATTGCCGAGGCGCGCTCATACCCGGAAATACCGTGCGCAGAACCAGCGCCACCCTGCGCCAGAAAATTTTCCGCGCCGCTGTATCCGGCAATCCTTTGGCAATCGTCACCAGTTTTGCCACAGCCGCGTCATCCAGCGCCTCCACACCGTAAAAACGATGGCTGTTTACAACGTATCGCACATTCGGCCCCGTCAGCAATTCCCGCGCCGCCGTTTGCGCCAAAAGATTTCCGACCATGTTGGCATACACGTAAGCAAACGAGTCTTTCAAATCGGCGGCGGCCTGCGGCCTCGGATTAAACGCGACTCCTCTTTGCAGGAATTCCCTGTTCAGCGTTTTATCCAGATACGCCAGCGCGCGGGCATCGATGTTCCGCCCCCTGCCGGCCGGATCCACTCCGTCCACTTCCGCCCAGCGAAACAGGATCGCCAGAATATCCGCCTCCAGCGGCGTTTCGGGCAAGAAGACATTTTCAAGCGTATATGAAGACTGAAACGACAGCAGGAGAGACGCAAGACTTTGCGGATCGGCGGTATCCGCATCGATGGCCAATTGGTCATGCAAATTTTTAATAAGACCATATCCGCGGAGATCGGGCGCGTTTTTCAGGTTTTCGGGCAAGGGCGTTTTGCCGCTATCGCGGAAATCCGTATTGTACAGGTCCATATCCAGCGTGACCGCAAAAAGGTCATGTTCCACGCCGTCAATCGTAAAGGCGCCTTCCTGCCATATTTTGTTTTTATTTATTTCTTTATCTACGTTCCGGTAACGCAGGGAAATGGACGTGATGTGCAATTCTTCCGGCGTAAAAAGCTCCGGCTTTCCCTGAGGGTTGATCTTCCCGTCCGAAGCCCCGTCCAGCCAGATGCGCAGATCGCCCCAAGCGGTATCAGCGGGCGACAGAATGCCATCTCCGTTCGTATCGTATGCCGAAAGCGCCATAAAACCGTTTGCCGCCCCGCCGATGCGCCCCGCAATCATCTCGCTGCCGTTGTCAATGATACCATTCCCGTTTTTGTCGTGCACCAGTATGCCCATATCCGAACGCGGCCATGCCGAAGACACGGCATAGGCATCATCATGCCAATCGAAATAGACCTTACGGGACAAAAAACGCAGACCTTTCCCCTTCAGATCCAGGATCAGCGGCCGATATGCCCGTCCGCACATAACGGCAGCCTTCCTGACATCGGGCAGGATATGATCCTGACTATAACTGGCATAACGGCAAAAATAGGGCTGCGCCCGATAGCGTTCCCGCAACACGGCTTGCAGAAAAACCTGATATCCCTCTTTTTCCGTTACCGGCGCGGCATCGCCTTGCATATACAAATCGGCCAGCAGGAGGGCTGACGGCGCATGGCCTTTTGCAAAAGCGTCTTGCAGCCAGAGGGCGGCTTCTTTCTTTCTGCCCGCCGCGTAAAGCGCCGCGCCCATAGCATGCATGCCTTCCGTCTTGCCGGATAAAGACTTGAGGTAAAAATAGGGCAATTTCAGTACATCTAACGTACTCGCCGCATGCGCAGTTGCCGGGCAAGCCAAAAGCGCGGCCAGAAAAATCCTGCATAACAACCGGGCAAAGCTGCGGCGTATCACTCTCGCTTATTCCGCTTCGCTGGCGGCGTACATGTCCTCGATCGCCTTGGGATTGATCTTGACCTTGTACTTTTCCATCAGGCTTTGGCGGAACTGGCTGACGATGTCGCCGCGCATCGATTGCTCGAGGCTGAGGCGCTGTTTGTTCACCTCGGCGGCATCGGGCTGCTCGGCAAGGTCGATCTTGCGCTCCGTCATGCGCAGGAAGGACAGGCTGTTGTCGCCGCGCACCGTCGTCGTCTGGCCGATCATGTCGAGGGAGAACAGCGCGGGAATCATGCCGCGACCCAGCGCGGCATCTTTCGCATCGCTGTCACGGCGCAGCATTTTGCTGTGCTGGATCGGCTTGTTGTATTCCTTGGCGATATCTTCCAGCTTCGCGCCCAGATTGAGCCGCGTCATGATGTCGGAGGCGGTTTTATCCAGCGCCTCGTTTTTCCTGTCTTCCTTCCATGCCGCAATCACGTCCTTTTTCACTTCGGACAGCGGGCGCGGCGCAGGCGCGAAAACCTTGACCGGCGAAACCACCAGGAAGCTGGCATCCCGCGTTTCGATGACCTGGCTCACCTCGCCTTCCTGCAGGGCGAAGCCGTATTCCAGCACCTTGTCGAACATCGGCAGTTTTTCCGCCGCCGCGGGTTTCCTGAACGTATCGCCCGCAAGACCGTCGGAATCGATCTTTTCGAGTTCCACCGGCGTCACGCCGACTTCCGCCGCGATTTCCGCCATGCCGGCATGACCGGCCGCCATGTCCTCCACTTCCTCGATACGCTTGTAAAGGGCATCGGCGGCTTTGGCGAGGCCAAGGTTTTTCTCGATCTCTGCGCGCACGTCGGCGAGCGGCTTTTTGGTGCCGGCGGTGGTGACTTTCACGACCTCGACCAGATGCCAGCCGAAGGGCGTTTCAACAGGTTCGGAAACGGCGCCGGGCTTGGTGTCCTTGAAAACCGCCGCCAGCAGTTCTTCCGGCACGTCCTGTTCGCTATAGGTTGCGGAAACCGTTTTCAGACTGCTGTCGCCCGATGCCTCGACCGCTTTTTTCAGGCCGCCGTTGACGGCAGCGGCACGCAGTTTTTGCGCGGCTTCCTCGCTCCCGACGGCGACCTGCACAATCTCGCGCGTTTCGGGCGTGCTGTAATCGGCGATATGTTCGTCGTAATAGGCCTGAACTTCTGCCTCCGATACGCTGCTATCAATGCCGAGCGCCTTGGCGTCCAGCACCAGTACATGCAGCGTGCGGTATTCGGGCAGCATATAGCGGCTTTGCTTTTGCGTGTAATAGGCCTGAATGTCTTCTTCGGTGGGCTCGCCCACTTTGGCAATCTCGCTCGCCTGCAGCGTGATGTATTCGCCGCGGCGCGCTTCGTTGCGGTAACGCAGGGCGTCGTTCACCATCTGGTCGGGCGCATAGGCACCGGCGGTGACAATACGCATCAGGCTTTCCGCCGCGATCTGCATTTTGACGTTGTTCATCAACTGCTGTTCCGTCAGGCCCATGCGTTGCAGCGCGTATTGCAAAGCATGTTCCGGCAGCAGACCCTGCGCGGAAAGCGGCTGCACGATCTGGTCGCGGATGGCAACAGCGGCCGTCGCATTATCCACGCGGATGCCCGCGTCCTGCGCGGCCAGATGGAAAATGCGGGAATTGATTTCGTCATTCAGGATGCGGAAGGGCAAACCCGCGCGATAGGCATCGGCGCCGGAAATTTTCAGGCGTTGCAGCTGGATGTTCACCAGATGGTTCAGTTCCGCGCCGGTGATTTTATCGCCGTTGACTTCGGCGACTTTCACCGCCTGCCCCGTGCGGTTCGTCAAAACCCCCTGCACGTCCATGAGCACAAGCCCGCCGCCCGCCATCGCCAGCAGGGCGAGGAAGATGTATTTAAAGAACGAGCCGCTACGCATGGATCTCAGCATGTTTGTCTCCTGATGGTAAAATTCCTTGATAATCCACAGCTTTTTCGACAAGATGTCAAGACTTTGCAAGGCGGCGGGCATAAATTCTTGCGCGTGGCGTTGCGTCTTTTTATCCACAGGGAGGAAAAGCCCATGTCTGTTGCCAAACTGGTTGTCGGAAACTGGAAAATGAACGGTCTTTTGGCCGATAGCCGCGCCCGGGCACAGGCGCTGGTCGATCTTTTTGCCGCCCTGAAAGAACCTCCCTTTGAAATGGTATTATGTCCACCTGCAACGGCGCTCAATGCCGTGGCCGATGTGGTGGCACATTCCGGCATCAAAACCGGCGGTCAGGATTGTCACAAGGAAACCGCCGGCGCCTATACGGGCAATATCTCCGTTGAAATGCTCAAAGACCTTGGCTGTTCCTATGTCATCCTCGGCCATTCCGAGCGCCGCCAGTATCACGGCGAAACCAGCGCCGATGTCGCCGCCAAGGCCGCCGCCGTACATGCGGCGGGGCTGAAGGCCATTATCTGCATCGGTGAAACGGATGCGGAGCGCGTGGCCGACAAGGCCGACAGCATCGTCATCGAACAATTGCAGCAATCCCTGCCCGACAGCGCGACGGCGGAAAACACCGCCATTGCCTATGAACCTGTCTGGGCGATCGGTACGGGCAAAACGGCCTCCAACGACGACATCAAGCACATGCACGCGCTGATCCGCACCAAGTCGAGCGAAAAAGTCAAAAACGGCGCATGGCTGCGCCTGCTCTACGGCGGATCGGTCAAACCAGGCAATGCGGGCGAAATCCTGCACCTGCCGAATGTGGACGGCGTGCTCGTCGGCGGTGCCAGCCTGAAACCCGAAGATTTCTGGGGCATCGCACAGGCCAGCCGCGTTTAATTTATTTATACTTTTCCATCTCTACACACCATGCCGCCCCACATGCCTTGCATGCAGGGCATGTCGGCAGCATGGCTTTTTTACATTCTATTTTTTTAACGATTATATCGGCGGTGCGACGGCAGGATTTTGCTGGTCGCGGGTTTTTCCGTTTCGGTTGCATCTGCTGCTGCGGCTGCGGCAACAGGCGCGGGCACCATGGCCTCCGCAGCTGCGGCCGTTTCTTCGGAGACCGGCGTTTGCGGCGCGGGTACCGCGTGTTCCACAGGACGCGTGACAGCAGCGGTATGGGCTCTGTCGCGCTTGTGGCGACGGGCGATCATCTCGCTCATGGGCACCAGATCAAATCCCTTGGCCTCCAGCGTCGGCAGCCATTGCTGGAGCGCATCCAGCGTCACATCCTTCGGGTGGCCGATGGCAACAGCGCTGCCGTATTTGCGCGCCACATGTTCCACCTGCTCCAGTGCAGCGCGCACATGAGCGGCATCTTCATAGTGATCCAGAAACACATCGCGATGGGTCGTCAGAATGCCCGCATCGCGCGCCGCGCTTTCCGCCACGCTTTCGGGCGCGGTTTTGGAATCGAGAAAAAAGACGTTCCGCTTTTTCAAGGCGCGCATAAAAACCTTCATGCCCGGCGCATAGCTGGTAAAGGCGCTGCCCATATGGTTGTTGACGCCCGCATAGCCGCTGAAGGCATCCAGATTTGCGGCGATGCGTTTTTCCAGTTCTTCCGCCGTATGATTGACGCCAAGGTAATTCGGCCCCGGATTGGCGCGCATGCCTTGCGGCTCCATCGGCAAATGCACCATCAGCTCGTGCCCTTTCGCGGCGGCGGCCTTGGCCTGCGCCGCGACATTGTGGCTATAGGGCAAAAAGGCCAGCGTCACCCCCGGCGGCAGATCCGTTGCACGCTGCGAGCGTTTGATATCCAGCCCCACATCGTCAATGACAATGGCAATGGCGGGGCGTTTGTCCCGCGCCGTCCATGCGCCAGCCGCGGCAGGCGTGAAAGGCACAAGCCGCGCATCCTCCAGCTCCGGCCCGTCGCATTGCGGGCGGGCGGCGGCGGTATCCGTGACGCCATCCGTCCAGAAAACCTCGGTTTTGAAACCCGAGAGCAAATCCACTTCGCGCAACACGTCGCCCGTCGCCCGCGCGGCGGCGGGTGCGGCGGCAAAGGCGCACAAAAACATCAAAACCAGAAAGCGGCGGCAAATGGACGGCATGCGTTCCCCTGAAAAAAAACGTCAAAGCTGGCTTCATCATGCCGCCTTTGCCCCTGTCATGCCAGCGTAAAAGCAAAAAAACTTGACACAGATAAAGAACTAAATTAGAACAAAATAAGAATACTTGTGCGAGCAGAAGGAACAACGCCATGCTGACCCAAAAACAACGCGATTTGCTGCTGTTCATCAACGAATATACCCAGAAAACAGGGCTTTCCCCGTCTTTTGAGGAAATGAAGCACGGGCTGGACCTGAAGTCCAAATCCGGCATCCACCGCCTGATCAACGCGCTGGTGGAACGCGGTTTTCTGGAACGTCTGCCGAACAAAGCGCGCGCACTGGAGGTCAAAAAGCTGCCGGAGAACATGCCGCAGCCCCGCGCTGCCGCAGCGCCCCTGCGCCCCGATCCGAAAGCGGGCGTGAAGCCGAATTTCAAGCAAAAACACCTCAACAGCATGGGCGCCCGCCCCCAGCCGCAATATGACGATATGACGGGCGGTTCCTACGGCGGCGCGAATGTGAGCGAGGTCGTTTCCCTGCCCATCTACGGCAAAATCGCGGCCGGCACGCCCATCGAGGCGCTGCGCCACGAACATGACACCATCGACATGCCCGTGCATATGCTGGGCGGCCCCGCGCTCAATCAGGGCTGCTATGCCCTGACGATCGAGGGGGATTCCATGATGAAAGCCGGTATCATGGACGGCGATATCGTGATTATCGAGAAATGCGACCGCGCCAATGACGGCGATATCGTCGTCGCGCTGGTGGACGAGGCCGAAGTCACCCTGAAACGCCTGCGGCGCGAAATCGGCTCCATTGTGCTGATGCCGGAAAACGACGCCTATCAGCCGATCCGTCTGCCGCCGAACCGCGTGCGGATTCAGGGGCGTCTGCGCAGCCTGTTCCGGAACTACTAAGCACCTGCAAGCGCTTGAAAATACAAAAAATGCCGTAAATCCCCTTTACTTTTTCCGCCGAAAGTATATAACTTTCCTTTAAAATTACGGAAAGAATAAAAATGCTCTACGCAAAAACGGCGACTTACGGTGTGCTTCATATAGTTGTGTCTTTTCTGGTCGGCTGGCTGATCAGCGGCGATATCCATATCGGCCTTGGCATTGCCATGGTCGAACCGCTGGCGCAGATTTTCGGCTTCTATTTGCATGAAAAGGTATGGGTCAAAATCCAGAAAAAACGTCAGGCCAAAAACCCTGCCGCGCCGCCCATCCGCATGGCCGCCCTGCCGTGCTGCCTTGCCACCGCCGATATGCTGAAAAAGGCGCAGGCTCTGGGCAATAACAACAATCCGCACAACGACCAGAAAGCCGCCTGACCATCTTTAGGCCGCCTCAGCCCGTTTTCCTGCCGCCCGGCGTCCATGGGCGCAGCCCCCGCGCGCCGCGCACGGTTTGAATGTCGATGCTGTTGTCCGGGCGCAGATAAAAGGCATGCGCCCCTTCCCGCCGCAGATCGTATTTGCCGATCACCACGGCACCGGCGGCGCAATTGCGCGCGCGCTTGATATCCTGCGCCGAAACCAGGATCGATGCGCCGGCGCGGCAAGCGGGCGCCACACTTTCCTGTCCCTCCACAAAACCGAAAACCGTATTGCCGAGCGTATACGTGCAATAGCCCGTTTTGCAGGTAACGGGCGATGCGGCTGCCTGTTTATCCTCTGCCGCCGGCCACGCCCTGGCGGCGGCTTTGACATTGCCTTCGCGCACCGTCCATTGTTCGCGCACGAATTTTTCACGCCCCAGCATGGAGAAATGCAAATCCCCCGCCGCATCGCGCACGGCCATCAGCTTGCCGTCATCCGAGACAAGCACCGCGGCGCGCGGTGTCAGCGGGATGAACAGCGCGGCCAGCGCAAAGGGGATCATCCCCAACCAGCGCATCCGCCCGCGCCAGATGCATATCCAGAGCATACCGAGCGTCATGACCGCCAGTATCCAGCCCGCAAAACCGTTGACGTTCACGCCCGCATAATCCCATCCCGCGACAATCTCCGCCACATACATGAAAACGTCGAGACTTTTTTCCGTCACCCGCAACGGCCAAGTCTCCAGCCCCAGCGGCATCAGCAGGCAGGAAAACAGCCCCAGCGGAAACGTCACAAAAGACGATACCGGCACGGCAATCATATTCGCCGCCAGCCCGCCCAGCATCGGCATGCGCGAAAAATGATACAGGGCAAAAGGCGCCGTCGCCGCGCTGGCGACCAGCGTTGTCGCAAAACAGCCGAGCAGATAAAGGCTGTAGCGTTTTGTCCAGGGCGCTTCGCGGAACTGGTTTTTCCACCACGGCCCCGTGGATTCGTAAAAGGCGATCAGCGCGACCACGGCGGCGAAGGACATTTGGAAACTCGGCCCCATCACGCTTTCGGGTTCGAAAACGAACAGCACGAAAGCCGCAAAAACCGCCAGCCGCAGCGTAAAGGGGTTGCGGTCGAACATCACCGCCGTCATGACCACGCAGGTCATGATCACCGCGCGTTGCGCCGTCACAGGCGCCCCGATAAGCAGCATGTAAAAGATGGAAACCGCCATCGCCCCCGCCGCCGCGATTTTCTTGACTGGCCAGCGCAGCGCGATGAACGGTATCGCCGCCAGCAGCGCGCGGATGAGGAAAAACGGAAACCCCGCGATCAGCACGAAATGCGAGCCTGAAATGGCGATCAGATGCGCAATGCCGGATTGCCGCGCAATCTCCCAGTCTTTTTCGGAGATGCCCCTGTCCTCCCCGATCATAAAGGCGGTCAGCAGGGCGGCATTGTCGCGGTCGGCAATCGCGGCGGATATTTTCTCGCGGACGGATTGACGCAGCTTTTCAAAATAAAAAGCGCTGCCCGCACGTTCCCGCACCACCTTCAGGTCGCCATAGGCAAAACCCGTTGCGCCCAGCCCCTTGAAAAACGCGTGCCGCTGGAAATCGAAAGCACCCGGCATGACCGGCGGCGAAAGCGGCAGCAGCCCTGCGCGGATTTCCACGATGCTGCCCGCCTGCGGCACGGCGGGATCATTGTTTTTCAGCTTGATGCGCACGCGGCGGGGCAGATCATCCTGCCAGATTTTGCCGTCGATGACCTCGATCCCCTCCAGCACGATGCGATAGGTTTTGGGCAGCGGGTCCACCTCCACCACCTTGCCGCGCAGCGTAACGGCATAGCTGCGTTTTTCCAGCACGGGCGCGGCCACCTGCTGGGTGCGCCATTGCGCCGCCGTAAATCCGCCGACCGCCAGAAAAACCGCCAGCAGCGTCAGAAACACGGGGCGGTTTTTGTAAAATGCCGCCAGCAGGGGCGCCAGCAACGCCAGCAAAACCGGCCCCGTGGCGAGCGGCGGCTCCCCGCGCAGCCCGAAATAAAAGGCAACGCCGAAAGCCACAGGCACAGGCGTCCAGAAAATCCAGCGTTCCGGCTGGTTCTGCACCGCTGCCCATAAATCGTTCAAAAATCTTGCCATCGGGCATTACACTACGTTAAACATGAACAAAAATCACTCCTGCTTTTTAGGCGAAAGACATGTCCAAGACCATCACCCGTTTTGCTCCTTCCCCGACCGGTTACCTGCATATCGGCGGCGGCCGCACCGCCTTGTTCAACTGGCTGTTCGCAAAACATACGGGCGGCACCTTCCTGCTGCGCATTGAAGATACCGACCGCGCCCGCTCGACCGAGGCGGCGGTGGATGCCCTGCTGGACGGCATGAAATGGCTGGGGTTGGAATGGGACGGCGAGCCGATCTTCCAGTTCGCACGCATGGCGCGCCATGCCGAAGTCGCGCACCAGCTGGTGGCCGAAGGCAAAGCCTATTACTGCTATTGCACGCCGGAGGAACTGGAGGCCATGCGCGCCGAACAGATCGCCAAGGGCCTGCCGCAAAAATACGACGGCCGCTGGCGCGACCGCGACCCGAAGGATGCGCCCGCAGGCGTCAAACCCGCCGTGCGCATCAAGGCGCCGATCCGCCCCGATGAAGACATGGTCATCCATGACGCCGTGCAGGGTGAAGTGAGAATTCCCTATAGCCAGCTGGATGATATGGTGCTGCTGCGCAGCGACGGCACACCGACCTATATGCTCTCCGTTGTTGTCGATGACCACGACATGGGCATCACCCATGTCATCCGCGGAGACGATCACCTGACCAACGCCTTCCGCCAGCGCATGATTTACGATGCGATGGGCTGGGATGTGCCGGTCTTTGCGCATATCCCGATGATTTTGGGCGAGGACGGATCGAAACTGTCCAAGCGCCACGGCGCGGTCGGCCTGCACGAATACGCGAACAAAGGTTATCTGCCCGAAGCGATGCGCAACTATCTGCTGCGTCTCGGCTGGGGCCACGGCGATACGGAGATTGTCTCGCAGGAAGAAGCCATCCGGCTTTTCACGCTTGAAGGCATCGGCAAATCGCCGTCGCGCATGGATTTTGCCAAGCTGGCGCATGTGAACGCGCATTACATGCGCGCGGCGGATGAAGACCGCCTGTTCGAACTGACCGTGCCCTTTATCGAGCAGGAACTCGGCGGCAAGCCGGATGCGGCGGGGCTGAAACGCTTCCGCGACGGCATCCATGCCCTGAAAGAGCGCGCCAGCACGCTGATCGAACTGGCGCAGGCCGGTCTTTTCTTTGTCCGTCCGCGCCCGCTGCCGATCAGCGAAGAAGCGGCGAAGGTACTGGATGCCGATACGCGCGCGCTGCTGGGCGAGATGAAGGAAAAGCTTGTCTCCCTCGACGAATTCAAGGCGGAAAAAATCGAAACGATGCTGAAGGAATTCGGCACGGCCAAAGGCCTGAAGCTCGGCAAGGTGGCCATGCCGCTGCGCGCCGCCATTACCGGTACGACCAACAGCCCGTCCATCTTCCATGTCGCGGAAATTCTCGGCAAGGAAGAAACACTGGCGCGGCTGTCGGATGTCGCCTAAAGCCTTGATTTGGCCTGCGGATAAATAATTCGACACAGCGCGGCACACCCCCTATTCCGCGCGCGGCGCTTGCACAATTTGCGTTCAAAGATACGTAAAATAATTATCTTATTTTATGTCTTGGCCTTGCGCCTTCAATCCCGTATATATGGGCAATCAATAATCAATAAGAAAATAACGGCGCGTGCACGCGCCGGCCTCAACGGTCGATAGGGTCTTTTCGCTTGCCATCAAGCGAGGTGTGAAAAAGCAAATACGTTTTTCACAAACGAGGAAGGACTGTCACTCATGGGACTCCGTAAAAAAATCCTGGATGGTTTCAAAAGCATTCTGCCCAGCATCTCCCAAACCGAAAAAGAAGCACTGGAATCCGGTACGGTCGGCTGGGATGGCGAGCTGATGAAAGGCACGCCCGACTGGGATGTCCTGTTCAAGCTGCCCAAGCCGCAACTGACCGAAGAGGAACAGGCTTTTCTGGACGGTCCTTGTGAAACCCTGTGCAAAATGATCGACACTTTCAAGGTCAGCGAAGAAGGCGACCTGCCGCGCGAAGTGTGGGATTACATCAAAAAAGAAGGCTTCATGGGCCTTGAAATTCCGAAGGAATACGGCGGCCACGGTTTCAGCTCCGCCGCGCATTCCGCCGTCGTCATCAAGCTGGCGAGCCGCAGCATCGCCGCCGCCGTGACGGTAATGGTTCCGAACTCCCTCGGCCCTGCCGAGCTGATCCATGCCTATGGCACCGACGCGCAAAAAGAACATTACCTGCCGCGTCTGGCCGACGGCCGTGAAGTGCCCTGCTTTGCCCTGACCGAGCCGGAAGCCGGTTCCGATGCGGGCAACATCAGCGCGCGCGGCGTCGTGTGCAAAAACGAAAAAGGCGAACTGGGCATCAAGCTTAACTGGGAAAAGCGCTACATCACGCTCGGCCCCGTATCCACGCTGCTCGGCCTTGCCTTCAAACTGGAAGATCCCGACAACCTGCTGGGCAAGGATAAAGCCGATCTCGGCATCACCTGCGCCCTGATCCCCAGCAATACGCCGGGCGTCGAAATCGGCGACCGCCACCGCCCGATGGATTTGCCCTTCCACAACGGCCCGAACAAAGGCAAAGACGTGTTCATCCCGCTCGACAACATCATCGGCGGCCCGGAACGCGCAGGCCAGGGCTGGCGCATGCTGATGGAAAGCCTTGCCGTGGGCCGTTCCCTCTCCCTGCCCGCGCTTGCCACGGCGGGGGCGAAGGTATCGTCTTACGCCAGCGGTTCCTATGCCCGCACGCGCAAGCAGTTCAATACCTCCATCGCCAAATTCGAAGGGATCGAGGAGCCGCTCGGCAAAATGGCCGGCCTGACCTACATGATGAACGCCGCGCGCGAAGCGACGCTGCAAATGGTCGATGGCGGCGAACGCCCTGCCATCCCCTCCGCGATCCTGAAGTACCACCTGACGGAAAGCATGCGCACCATCGTGAACGATGCGATGGACATTCAGGGCGGCAAGGCCGTGATCAACGGGCCGAAGAATACCTTTGCCGATCTGTACAAAGGCATTCCCATCGCCATTACGGTGGAAGGCGCCAACATCATGACCCGCAACCTGATCATCTTCGGTCAGGGCGCCGTCCGCGCGCATCCCTACGTGCTGAAAGAACTGCAAGCCGTGGAGGAGCCGGATGAAAAACGCGCCTTCGGCAAACTGGTCAAAACGCTTGCCAAACATGTCGGCAACGGCCTGCGCAGCTTTGCGAAGTCCTTTGTCTATGGCATCACGGGCGGCGCGTTCAGCAAAAAACCTGCGGGCATCGACAAGGCGACCAAGGGGTATTACAACCAGATCAACCGCCTCAGCGCTTCCTTCAACCTTGCGGCGGAAGCAACGCTGGCAAGCCTTGGCGGCGGCCTGAAGATGAAGGAGCGCGTCTCCGCCCGTCTTGGCGACGTGTACAGCAACCTTTATCTCGCTTCCTCCGTTCTCTGGTACTACGAGAAAATGGGCCAGAAGAAGGAAGACCTGCCGCTGGTGCATTGGGCCTGCACGCATGCCCTGCATAACGCGGAACTGGCGCTGGACAAGGCATTGCAAAACCACCCCAGCAAAGTGGTCGGTGCGATGCTGCAACCGGTGATCTTCCCGCGCATGGCCGTGCCGTTCATGAGCAAGTACCAGACCAAGGCACCGTCCGACAAAATGGACGCGCTGGCCGCCGATACCATCCGCAACCCGGGTGATGTCCGCGACCGTCTGACCGCCGGCATCTTCAAGCCGCTGGACGAAAACGAACCGCTCGGCAAACTGGAAGCCGCCTTCAAACTGTCGGTGGAAAGCGAGCCGATCGAGAAGAAGCTCTACAAGGCGACCAAGGCCGGTACGCTCGACAAAAACCTGCCGCGCACCGCGCTGCTGGAAGCTGCCGTGGCGGCCAATGTCATCACGGAAGACGAGCTGAAAACGCTGCAACTGACGGAAAAAATGCGCCGTGCGGTTGTGGAGGTCGATGCCTTCCCGCAAACCAAGCTCTCGGGCGCCATTGCCAATCCGGCAGAGGCCAACCCGCGCCAGAAACCGGCAGCCGCCCCCGCAGCGGCCAAGCCGGAAGGGCCGAAAGCCGCATAACAGCGTGCAAAAGCCTGCAAACAAAAACGGCGGCCCGCAACGGCCGCCGTTTTTGCTGATATGAACTGTCGCCTCAAGCCGGCGCGGCGGAAACCGCCGGTTTTTTCACGCGGGCGGCAAATTCGGCATCAATGCCTGCGTTGATTTCCCGCTGGCCGGGATGTACGGTCTCGGCGGCGGCTTTGACGGCATCCGTAATCGCAGGTGACAAAAGCCGCGCCTGCTGCAAGGCTTCGGCCACGACATCGGCGGGCGCCTGCGCCTTCACAAAAGGGGTAAATTCGCTGCGGGTCACCTTGATACCCGCTTCCTGCAAGGCTTCGGCCACGCGTTTGCCCAGACCGTCACGCGCGGTGATATCCGTGGACATATACATTTTCGTTTCACCGGCAAGGGCGGCGAAATGGGCATCCTCCCGCATAAAGGAAACGGGTGTCAGCGGATAGGCCGCGAAATCGACATCGATATAACCCGTCGGCTTTTGCAGGCCGAGATCGCGGGCGCGCGCGGCGTCCATTTCCGTTTTTTCGATTTTGACAAGCCCCGCCTCGATCGGCGTCAGTTTCAGGCGGTCCAGCTCGCTCGCGATAATCTGCTCCGCCACTGTCCTGTCCATGACGGGGAAATAGGAGCCGTCCTTGCCTTTGGGCGCTTCCTGCGTCAGGGCGACCGCAATGCGCATCAGGTCTTCCTGCTTCATATTGTCGATCGTCACGGTAAAGCCGGAGGCATTACCGTGGCTTTTGACCTCCACCTCTGTCGCGCCCGCATTGGCCGCCAGCAGGCCTTTGACCGTTTCAATGCGGTAGTCGCGTTTGTCGGTCGGCGTATCGAAGCTCAGGCTGACGCTGTACTGGTCGCGCACGTAGGGATGCTGGCGCAGCTCGATGGCCGCCAGATTGTCGTCGCTCAGCCCGCCCAGCGGGCCGCTGCCCCGGTAAACGTGGAAATCGCCTTCGTGCTTGCTTTCGGAGGGGAAAAATTCGTATTCCGCTTTGTATTTATTGGCCATGCACCCTCGCCCGATGATATACCGATTTATTCTAGGTCGTTTATGTTAACAAATTACTACTCCCCCGCGGGGCTGCCAAGAATTTTTTCGCACCGCACAAAGGAGGAATTGAAAAAACTTTTGCTTAAACTATTATTAATCAAAGATATTTACTTTGGCCATTCTGGCCACAGCACGCAAGGAATCCTGCTATCATGACAAACACCGCATCCCGGCAAGAACCCCGCAAAACCGTTACCCTGACGGACAACGAGACGGGCAAGCAATACGAATTCCCCATTCTGGACGGCAGCACGGGGCCGCGCGTGATTGATATCCGCAAGCTGTATAACGAAACGGGCATGTTTACCTATGACCCCGGCTTTACCTCCACCGCCGCCTGCGAAAGCGGCCTGACCTTCATCGACGGCGACGAAGGCATCTTGCTGCATCGCGGGTATTCCATCGCCGACCTTGCGGAGAAAAGCGATTATCTGGAAGTGTGTTACCTGCTGCTGAACGGCGAGCTGCCCACAAAGGAGCAGAAAGAAGAATTCGTCAATACCGTCACGCGCCATACCATGGTGCATGAACAGATGCAGTTTTTCTTCCGCGGTTTCCGCCGCGACAGCCACCCGATGTCGATCATGGTCGGCACCATCGGCGCGCTTTCCGCGTTCTATCACGACAGCCTGAACATCGACGATCCGCGCGAGCGCGAGATTGCCGCCTTCCGCCTGATTGCGAAGCTGCCGACGATTTCGGCCATGGCCTATAAATATTCCATCGGCCAGCCCTTCATGTATCCGCGCAACGATCTTTCCTATGCGGAAAACTTCCTTTACATGACCTTCGCCGTGCCGAGCGAGCCGTATAAAATCAGCCCCACGCTGGCCCGCGCGATGGACCGCATCCTGATTTTGCATGCGGATCACGAGCAGAACGCCTCCACCTCCACCGTGCGTCTGGCGGGATCTTCCCGCGCCAACCCCTTTGCCTGCATCGCATCGGGTATCGCCTCGCTCTGGGGGCCCGCGCACGGCGGTGCGAACGAAGCCGTGCTGAAAATGCTGGAGGAAATCGGCGACAAGAGCCGTATTCCCGAATTCATTGCCCGCGCGAAGGACAAGAACGACAGCTTCCGCCTTATGGGCTTCGGTCACCGCGTGTATAAAAACTACGACCCGCGCGCGCAGATCATGCGCCAGACCTGTCACGAAGTGCTGGCGGAACTGGATATCAAGGACCCGCTGCTCGACATCGCCATGGAGCTGGAAAAAATCGCGCTGGAGGATCCGTATTTCATCGAGAAAAAACTCTACCCCAACGTCGATTTCTATTCGGGCATCATCCTGAAGGCCATGGGCTTCCCGACATCCATGTTCACGGTGCTTTTCGCCATGGCGCGTACCGTCGGCTGGATTTCGCAGTGGAAAGAGATGATCGAGGAACCGACGCAAAAAATCGGCCGCCCGCGCCAGCTTTATACCGGCCCCGTCGCGCGCGCCTACGTGCCGCTGGACGAGCGCAAGTAACACGCACCGCCGCAATACGCGGTCATAAGGAGAGTCTCTCATGGGATTTCATGATGAATACATGAAAAGACTTTTCTACAAGGAACTGACGGGCCCGCCGAAAACAGTGACGCAAGGCCTTATCCACGGCATGGCGGATCGGGACAGCCGCCAAAGGCAGATCAACCACAGCCCAAGCAATTACGACAACGCGGATGCCGGTTCCTTCGTCCTCGACAAGGTCGCGGTTTTCAAGGCGCTTGGCTTAAGCCTTGTGGCGTTTCTTGTCGGCCTCACGCTCTGCATCGTTTATGCAGGCAGTGCTTTGGGCTATATCGGCGTTATTCTGGCCGTCTTCTGCTGCATTTTGATCCTGACGTTCGTCTGCCTGCTGATGGGGCATGCTTTCTTTGCCCTTCTCGGCGGTTTTCTCCACATTGCGCGACAGAAATGGTTTATTTACACCTTTATCGTACTTTGTCTGATCGGCGTGCCGGGCCTGTTGCGTTCCAGCGGCGGTTTTGGCGCCCTGATCTTCGGCGTTCTTGCGGCGCTGGCCTTTTACGGTATTTACCGCCAGCGCAAACGCGACCGCGGCGGGGATGACGACGATAAAGCGCTCTAGGGATTAATACCAGACCGTCAGCGTGCGGTGCGGCGGCTTGCCGAAAAATGCTTGCGTATATCCGCGGTTCCAGAGAATGCGGTCAAGATCCAGACTGCTGACATTATGCCCCTGCGCCTGCGCGGCGACTTTCAGGCATTCCACGGCATGGATGGATACGGCGCGCAGTTCGACTTCGAAAGCGCTGCCGGCTTTTAAAATCTCCCCCGCATCAATCGCGGCGGCCAGCGGCGGCGCGTAATCGAGTATCCCGTCATGGCGCAACACGTGCGGCACCATGTTGTCGGCAAAAATCGTCAGACTGTCCAGATCGGTAAAATCCGCCGCGCCTGTGCCGCCCAGCGCCAAATGCATATCCGCCGCCAGAATTTGCGCGCGTTTGAAAATCGGCACGGGCAGGCCGTCATAATCGGCAATGTCGCCAAACCCCGGCCATGCGCCCACCAGTTCGGCCAGCCGTGCGGCGGAACGCGCCGCCGCCACAAGCCCCAGTGCCGTGCCGCCGTAATCGCGCAGCAAATATTCCCCCGCTTCGCGCAAATGCGCCGCATAAAGCCGCATCAGCGCATCTGTTTCCTCGCTGAGACCTTCGGGGATGTTGAAAATGCCGTGGCAGTCGGCGGCGGTCACATCCACCCATTTTTCCGGCCGATCCAGCCGCTTGTCGTCAAAAGCACGGCGCAGGTCGAGCGCGATATCGGCATATTCGAGCGCCGCGCCCTTGTCCTGTGCGGATTTGAAATAGCCCGACCCGAAATTGACGGCATCCAGCGCCACAACATAGGCGGCTTTTTCCTCCGCCGTTTCCCCCGCGCCGAGCGTGCGGGTATCAAGATCCGTCATATTGCTGTTAACGCCCTGTTTCAGAAGCAGAGCCGCATAGGCGGCGAGCTTGTCATGGCGGATATGGACGCTGTCCGCACGTGCGGCGACTTCGGCGGCCGCGGTCCGTACCCGCATCGGCAGGGAAGGTTCCGTCACGGCGCCGTCCCCTCTTCCATCGCCTTTTCCATGGCGACTTGCTTATCCAGCCATTCGACAATCACATGGCCCGCATGGTGTTCGTACAAATTGGCGTGATGCCCGCCGTTGATGCTGACGAATTCCTTGGGATGATTGGCCGTTTCGTAAAGCTTTTGCCCCTGCGCGTAGGGAATAACCTCATCCTCGTCCCCGTGCACGATCAGCAGGCTGGAGGTAATATCTTTTATTTTATCGATATTGTCGTAGCGGTCCTTCATCAGCAAATCGACCGGCAGGAAGAAATAGGCCTGTTTTGCCACATCGGCGGCGCTGGTAAAGGGCGCTTCCAAAATCAGATGGCGCGGCTGGATGGCGCGTGCCATTTCCACCGCCACGCCGGAGCCGATGCTTTCGCCGTAAAGCACGCATTGTGCGGGGCTGTAGCCTTCGGCCTCCAGCCAGTGCAGCGCGGCGCGTCCATCTTTATAAAACCCTTCTTCCGACGGACGTCCGGGATTGCGCGCGAAGCCGCGGTATTCCAGCAGCAAAATGCCGTATCCGGCCTCGATAAAATGCCGCGCCTTGCCCGCGCGATAGCCGATATGCCCCGCATTGCCGTGATAATAAACCACGATTTTGCCGTTTTTGTTTTGGGGCGGTGCAAACCATGCCAGCAGCCTCAGCCCGTCTTCCGTTTCGACAAAAACCTCGCGCATTTCGGGCACGTTGTTATCCTCCGGCTTGCCGGGCGATACCCGTGCCGGAAAATATTGCAGGCTGCGCTGGTTGAAATAGACCACAATGACAACGAAAACATAGGTCGCCAGCAAAAGAAACGCGATACGGGCAAAAATGGCGATCATGCGTTATGCGCTTTCCAGCATCATATGACCGTACAAACGGCTGTAATAACCGCCCTTCGCCAGCAATTCTGCATGCGTGCCCGTTTCCACGATTTTCCCCTCCTGCATCACATGTATGACATCCGCCCCCATGATGGTGGACAGGCGGTGCGCCACCACAATCGTGGTGCGGTTCTTTTGCAGATGCTCCAGGGCAGATTGCACCAGACGCTCCGATTGCGTATCGAGCGCGGATGTCGCCTCGTCCAGCAGCAAAACCGGCGCGTTTTTCAGCATGGCGCGGGCGATGGAAATGCGCTGGCGCTGCCCGCCAGAGAGTTTCACGCCGTTTTCCCCGACAATCGTGTCATAGCCCTGCGGCAGCTCCATGATGAAGTCATGCGCGGCGGCGTTTTTAGCGGCGGCGATAATCTGCTCCTCCGTCGCATCCGCCGTGCCATAGGCGATATTGTCGCGGATCGTATCGCTGAAAATGGCGACTTCCTGACTGACCAGCGCCATATTTCGGCGCAGGCTTTGCAAGGTCACGTCGCGGATATCATGACCGTCAAGGCGGATGCTGCCCGCCGTAACATCATAAAAACGCGGGATCAGGTTCAAAATCGTGGATTTGCCCGCGCCCGATTGCCCCACCAGTGCGACGGTCTTGCCCGCCGGCACGGTAAAGGAAACATCGTTAATTGCCTCCGTCCCGTCATCATAGCGGAAAGTGACGTGATCGAAGAGAAGCTCCCCCTTCACATTCCGCAAAACTTTGGCATCGGGTTTGTCGGTAATGCGCGGCGGCACGTCCATCATGGTAAAAAGACGGTCCACGGCGGCAAGGCCCATTTGCATGACGTTGTTGAGTTTCGCCAGGCGCTTCATCGGCTCGTAGGCCAAAAGAAAAGCGGCGATAAAGGAAAAGAGCTGCCCCGTCGTGCTGTGCCCTGCCATCACCTGCATGCCGCCATAGACGATGATGGTGACAATCGCAAGGCCGCTTAAGGCTTCGGAAAGCGGCATGGCGGTGGCGGAGACGCGATAGGCGCGGTTCATCAGGCTGAAAATACGCTCGATGATTTTGCCCACGCGTTCCTTTTCAAATTCCTCCATACCGTAGGATTTGACATGTTTGCTGCCCTGAAAGGCCTGCCCCAGCATGCTGGTCAAAATCCCCGTTTCGATTTGCGTATTGGTGGAAACCTTGCGCAGTTTTTTGCCAAGGCGCATCACGACATAGGCCGCCGCCGGAAAAACGAAAAGAGAAATCAGCGTCAGCTTCCAGTCCTGAAAAAACATCACGCCGATCAGGAAAACCAGCGTCAGGGCGTTTTTGCCCATGCCCGTCATGGCTTCGATCACCGCCGCGCGGATCATGCCGACATCGGAAATAAAACGCGAAAGCAAAGTGCCGCTTTGCTGGCCGTGAAAAAACGCAAGATCGGCATAGACCAAATGCCCGAACATATCGCGCTGCACGTCACAAACCACGCGCTGGCCCAGACGGTTCATCAAAACCGTGTGGCCATAGGTGGCAAGTCCGCGGATCACGAAAACCGTCATCACGCCGACAGCGACAGGCCAGAGCGCGGCCTGATCCTTGGCCGTGAACACCTTGTCGATAATCGGTTCCATCAGCTTGGCCATGACGCCCGTCATGGCGGCGGCGACGAACATCAGCAGCATCGCCAGCGCAAGGCTGCCCATATGCGGGCGCACATATTGCACAAACAGACGGCGCACAAGCGGCCAGGACGCGGTCATCGGCGGCGGATTTTGGGAAGACGGGAGAGAGGCTGACAAGAGGCCGTTCCTAATTTGTTAATCGTTTCTAAATCCATGTTATACTACATTTTAGGTGGGGGAGTTTAGTCACTCTTGCTCCCCCTGTAAAGAATAAACATAATACAATAGAAAGAAGGCATCTTGCATGTTCGGCAAGGATAAAAAAGGCCCGGATATCCCCCCCGCCAGCCCGGGGCTGAAAACGCAGGAAACCACCACCACAGCGCATATGTCCGCCCCGCCGCGCATCGGTCTGGCCCTCGGCAGCGGGCTTGCGCGCGGCTTTGCGCACCTTGGCGTCATCCGCGCGCTGAAACGCCACGGTATCGAGCCGACGGTTATCTCCGGCTCTTCCATGGGCGCGCTGGTCGGCGGCGCCTATCTGGCGCACCGCATGGACGCGCTGGAGGAATGGGCCTATTCCCTGACCAAATTCAAGGTGCTGTCCTATCTCGACTTCCGCGTGAAATCGAGCGGCCTGATCGGCGGCGAGCGCCTCATGCGCCTGATGCTCGACAACTTCGGTGATGTGCGCGTGGAAGACCTGCCGCATCCCTTCATTGCCATCACGGCCGATCTGGTAACGGGTCACGAAGTCTGGCTGCGCAAGGGACGTCTGGTTGACGTCATGCGCGCCTCTTTCTCCCTGCCCGGCATTTTCCCGCCGGTTTTCATGAACAACCGCTGGCTGATCGACGGCGCGCTGGTAAACCCCGTGCCGGTATCGGCCTGCTCCGCTTCCGGCGCGCGCATGACCATTGCCGTCAACGTCGGCGGCGACATCATCGGCAAAAGCAAGCGCCCCGGCGAAAGCGTGCCGACAGTCGCGGGTTTTGACCTGCTGAATTTCGAAGGCCCGCAGCAGTTGGAAGAAGAAAAGAAAAAAGGCATCATCCAGCGCGTGTTCCGACGCGACAGCAAGGGCGGGCCGAGCATTTTCGGCGTCATGGTTTCCTCGCTCAACATCGTGCAAGACCGTCTTGCCCGCTCCCGCCTTGCCGGCGATCCGCCCGACGTGCTGATCGTGCCGCGTATCGGCCATATCGGCCTCATGGAATTCGACCGTGCGGAAGAACTGATTGAAGAAGGCGAAGCCGCCGTCGAACGCGCCATGCCCGATATCAAGGCCGCCTATTCCGTCCTTTGCACAGAATACGCATCGGATCCGGACGAGCCGATGGTGCATGAATAA